>Ga0065711_1032937_pt1 | contig 26400 bp, 10 predicted proteins | sample Hoacrofraction12_FD_59098 | JGI IMG/M metagenome (GOLD analysis project Ga0065711, IMG submission 59098) | Hoatzin crop microbial communities from Cojedes, Venezuela - Epithelial fraction 12 v2 (version 2) | ecosystem: Host-associated > Birds > Digestive system > Esophagus > Crop | place... | reverse complement strand
GCAGTGACAGGACGAGGGGTAATGGTTTTAAACTAAAACAGGGTAGGTTTAGGCTGGATATAAGGAAGAAATTCTTTACAATGAGGGTTGTGAAACACTGGAACGGGTTGCCCAGAGAGGTAGTGGAGGCTCCATCCCTGGAAACATTCAAGACCAGGTTGGACAGGGCTCTGAGCAACCTGGTCTAGTTATCGGTGCCCCTGCTTGCTGCGGGGGGGTTGGACTAGATGACCTCTAGGGGTCCCTTCCGACCCAAAACTTTCTATGATTCTATGACCTACGTGGTGTAGTTTACCTGTTGTGGCACTGCTAGGTGTCTTATTTCCTGAGATTCAGATGATAGTTCAGTCAAACAATTAAATCCTACTCCTTGCCTCATGAACTAAGGAGAGCTTGCCACATGCTTTCTAGCAGAAAAACTAAACCAGCACATCTGAATGATATACTTCTGCTTAATTTAGTTGTCTTTGAAAATTCCCTTTTTTTACAAAAAAATGAAAGTAGGATTTATTCTGTTTACACTGATATTCTTCTGTACTTTTTCACTTTAAACAAAGGAGTTACAGACCGATTTTTCAATACAGGCTGACTATATACCTTTTCTTAAGCCACTGATAATTTTTCACATTTCAGTTGTGCAGTACATACTGCATTACTCAGGATGCTATAAGTTAAATAGTTCTTAAAAATATAATTTTGTCAAGGACTGTAGGATTCTTAGCAGCACTGAATATAAAACTGGGTTATCAGGAAGATACTGGTATGAAAGCTTAGTGACTAAGAAAAGACGGACATTTCTTCATGGCGTTCTCTAATTTTTAGTGAACTCATGAATGCTTTAAGTGTTGTTTTGATAACTTAGCAAATTGTAACTATTTTAAGGGGTTTACATTTTAAATTTAAATAAATGAATTTAGACAGGGCATGACCTGACTGATGGAAGGAGTATTGGTTTCTTTCCTGCTTGTTTTAAGCAAAGATCCATGTGGCTAAATTAAAAATTTATTTGCTTCCTCTTCATACCCAAATACATTTTTGTGAGTTTTATTTTTAACCCTTTATTGTGTTATAAAGATGGGGAAATGTGTTGTAAGTAATATAGCATGACTAACTCTTGTTCTAGCTGGGTGCCTATCCATTCTTCATCCTTCAGCATCCTAGTTAATCATTGAGCAACAATATCAAAAACTCCAACACAGGTGAATTTTATACTTCGATCAACCCAAGACCGCAAACAACTTAGGAACCATACTAAAGAAAGTATTGGAAAGACCAAAGGCCATTAACTTTGTTAGTCTCCTCTGTATAAGGTAAAGACAGGAGTCTTCTCCTTACTGTGTCTTCGTGGAAGTAAATTTGATTCTTTCTGCATTGGACTATTTGCAGATGTTTGTATTACAAGTCAAAAATGCATAGGGCATTCTGTATGAAAGTGATGTTCTTTGTGACAGGCTGAAACAGGGTGAGCACATGTGAAAAGCAGTAATAAGCAGTATTCCTTCCTGTGCTTGTTCCAGTAGGTTAGGAGCAAGGTTACCACCTCTTTCAGCAGCTGCAGCTAGAATGAGAGATGGGTGTGTGTCCTTTTTTTCTCCTGATTGTGGCCTTCCTACATTTTTGATTACTGAAACACAGCAAGAAATAAAATGTTGCAGATGTGCGTAAAATAAATTTGAGTATAGTGTAATCAGAAACCTGTAGAAACCGGTTCTTGCATGGAAAAGCACGTGAATCTTGCCTTCTTGCCTTCTTTCCTTCTACTGAATAAAAAATTAAAAGTTTTCTCTAGGAGAGTATGGAAAATACATTCAGTGACTTCTACTTATGTTACTAATGAATAGGGATTTTTCCCAGTATGTTATAGTAACCAACAGTCTGTAAATTTAGTAGACAGTAATTCCTTTTAGGAAGTAAAAGATTCAGATTTGTTTGTATCACAATTAATTTCCATTTTAATCACCTTTACAAACTCAGTTATCTTGTCTAGAATGAAATTAATGAGAAGTTATGCTTGATAAATAACTTAAAGTAGCTGCAAAACTGTATTACTAAGTAGTTAAACCTATTTAAGATAAAGGTGCAGTCTGGACCAATATTCCATGAACACTTACATTCTGTTTCAAGAAATGAGTTAGGAGGTTGTATCTCATTGATTTTTCGAGGTATAATCACCCATCAAAGTAAAAAAAAGTTAAAAAATTAAAAAATGTTTTCTAATAGCTGTTTGAGAAATGTGTTTTATATTTTTGTAAGAGCGCTTAGCTATGCATTTATAGCATGCACCTATAACATAACCATTTCTTGACTTTTATGAAAAACACAGGATTTAAATTGCCTCATGTATTTCATTGATATGTGTTCTTTCCACAGTAGACATTGTGTTGAATTTTATTTCCTTCTATGGTACCATAGTATATGTAGTAATAGATTTCTTTCCTTTGTATTTGTTCAACCCAGAAATATCAATGTCTTGAAAATCATGTTCTGTTTCTCTAATACAATGTCTATACAGTGATTCAAATTCTTTAGCTGCACATCTGTTCTGTAACATGATTATTTTGAAGGTACACTTCAATGAAACATATTAATAGGCACTGAAAAATAGAGCATAAATTGACTAGCTGTTCATGTGAGGGTTGTTTGAACGTGGTGTTATTTGAACTACACCTTTACATTTCTTGTTTGTTGTTGAAGTTGGGACCATAGTGTAAAATTCGTATCCTCCCACCCCCACTTTTTTGCGCCCCCTGTTAAAGCTTACCAATTTGCTGGGTATTTTCATTTGTTCTTGCTTTTCTCAGTTCTTGAGTCCATGAAACAATTGTCACACTTAATCAGTCAAGGACGTAGCTGGTGATTACATCATATACTACATCCCGCCATCTGAGCACATATAATTCTCCCTGATTTCATTGTGACTCTTGTGGCGGGTTGACCCTGTCTGGATGCCAGGTGCCCACCAAAGCCACGCTATCACTCCCCCATCCTCAGCTGGACAGCAGAGAAAATACGGCAAAAGGCTCGTGGGTTGAGATAAGGACAGGGAGAGACCGCTCATCAATTACTGTCATGGGCGAAACAGACTCAACTTGGGGAAATTAGTTTTATTTATTAATCAAATCAGAGTAGCGTAAGAAGAAATAAAACCAAATCTTAAAACAGCTTCCCCCCACCCCTTCCTTCTTTCTGGGCTCAACTTCACTCTTGATTTTCTCTACTGTCTCCCCCCGAGTGGCGCATGGGAGAGGGAGAATGGGGACTGCGGTCAGTTCATCATACGTTGTCTTTGCTGCTCCTTCCTCCTCACACTCTTCTCCTGCTGCAGCGTGGGGTCCCTCCCACGGGAGAGTGTCCTCCATGAACTTCTCCAACGTGGGTCCTTCCCACGGGGTGCAGTCCTTCAGGAACAGACTGCTCCAGTGTGGGTCCCCCACGCGATCACAAGTCCTGCCAGCAAACCTGCTCCAGCGTGGTCTCCTCTCTCCACAGGTCTGCAGGTCCTGGCAGGAGCCTGCTCTAGTGCAGGCTTCCCACAGGATCACAGCCTTCTTCAGGCATCCATCTGCTCTGGCCTGGGGTCCAGCACGGGCTGCAAGTGGATACCTGCTCCACCATGGACCTCCGTGGGCTGCAGGGGCTCACCGTGGTCTTCTCCATGGGCTGCAGGGGAATCTCTGCTCTGGTGCTTGGAGCACCTCCTCTCCCTCCTCCTTCACTGACCGTGGTGTCTGCAGAGTTGTTTTTCTGACATATTCCCACTCTTCTCTCCTGCTGCAAAATGCCATTATGCAGGGTTTTTTTTTTTTTCCTTCTTAAATGTGTTATCGCACAGGTGCTACCACTGTCACTGATGGGCTCAGCCTTGGCCAGGGGCGGGTCCATCTTGGAGCCGACTGGCATGGACTCTGTTGGACATGGGGGAGGCTTCTCGTAGCTTCTCACAGAAGCCACCCCTGTAGCCCCCCAACTACCAAAACCTTGCCACGCAATCCCGGTACAGACTCTGCATATAGAAATTCTCAGATAGTTCAGGCCTACAATTGATTCTCTTCTAACATCTGTAGATTCAGCGCAGTGCAGATCACTTTGGTGTTTTTTTGTTTGTCTCTTTCTTTCTCCAACTGTAAAATAGGGATTCCAATATTTGCTAGCTTTGGAAAAGGATATTGAGATTCTCAAAAGTAATTTGAGATTAAATACCTACCAAATACAGATTACTGTTATATTAGTAGAAGCAAGGCAAAATGGTCATTTTTTAAATGTTGCTTTAATTACAGATCACCATATTAGGGAGAGAAAAGTAAAACAAAGAAGAAATTGAACTAGTGACTTTGTTTTGCAGGTTCTTTCATGTTGGTGAATACATCTGGGAGATTTGCGGGACAGAAAGCTCACCTCCTGCTGCCCCATCTGAAAGAAAATGATACACATTGTATTGATTTCCACTATTATGTTTCAAGCCAGAGTGGACCTAGCCCTGGGACTTTGAATATATATGTGAAAGTTAATGATGGTCCTATTGGTAACCCGATCTGGAACACATCTATCACTGCTACTTGGAGCAGAGCGGAACTGGCAATTAGCACTTTCTGGCCCAGTTTTTATCAGGTATGTTTTACTTCTCATGAAACTTTGTTTCTCGTAATAGTCACCTGGTTCTTAATCATGATTTTGACTTGAAATCAAAATATCTTTCAATATGTTTTGTTAATCTGTATCTTAATTATGTTTTTGTAGATGATGCTAGATGTTTGTTTTTACGTATATATGGCTGTGTGTTTATATGTTTACATGCATTTATAGAAGTATATGAAATGTATGCACACACACACTTGAAATGTGGATGAAATAATTATACAGGAACAATTTAGAAATTTTGCCATTGATTTCAGTCAATTACCTCTGTTTCTGTATAATAAATTCACTCATTCTTTCAGTTCATTAGGGATGCTGGAATTGAATGCCGATAGATTTTATTGCAGTAGAGTCCTCATGTTTGATTTAGATCAGCAATACTTGCTGCTTTAGAACCAGCAGAATCCTTTGAATTCTCAGTTTGAGTCTTCAGTTTGAATTCAATATCCATGTGTTCTGTCCAGCAGTAATCATAAATACAACAGTAGCTATCATAGGAATGGGCTTCTGATTACATCCTAAAGATTTAAGGAGAATTTCACTTGACAGTTCCTTTAGGGTGACGCTTTTTTGTAGGAAAGTTTACAGATTATGTAGTTATTTATTGTTGTATAGTAGTTCAACAGTTTTTATCCTTCCCATGAAAATATAGCGTATGTCTCCACAAGCAAGTAATTTGATATAAAAAATCAGACCAGTAGATCAAAGATGTTACTGAGTCTCCTCTCATCTTCACTTGCAGTTTGGAAAGTTTGGTTTGGATTTTATTTGGTCACCTGTGCTGAGCATTGTCACCATACTTATGGTTTGAAGCCTTCTGAAGAAAAGCTGTCCCAAAGATGAAGATTCTTTGACTGCAGACCTCCCTAGGAAGTACAGTGTTGTCATTACACAGTGTTGTTCCAGGGGGTGACAGCATCTTGATTCCTACATCAATGCTCCGACTACCAGTGTCATAGGTGGCAGAGCCTTGTTTCTGTTCCTGCATGTGCTGTTTAGAGTGACCAGGTGTTTGCTGCCCTGTCATATTTGAATTATGAGTTTGGCAATGTCCACTGCAAGGTACTCTAGGGAGTTACAGAGATCTTGTTTCTGTGGCTGCAGCAGTTGATCTGTGAGGATGTCTCAAGTGAACTGAAGCGGTTCCTCTTGAACCCTGTTTCCTCAAAGGAAAAAACCAAGCTGAAGAACTTTCTGGAGTCTTTCCTCTGCGATTGCTTCACCCACAATCAACAGAAAGTCTGGGTCCAAAAGATGAGTTTGGACTGCCAGAATCATCTTGTCCTTGGAACAGGCATACCTGGCAGTGGGTGCAAAACTTGAAGATCCAGAAGAGCACACTCATTCATTTCCTCTTGCCTCCGACAGTGTGTTCCTAGGTTGTGTAAGGGGTATTGACAGGGTCCACATATGCATCCAGTGCTCTGCCCAGGGTGGCTAGGAATTACCACAATGGCATTGTTGGGGCTTTCTTGAGAGGATCAGGGGTAAGTTTATGGACATCTTGGCAAACTTCACTGGGAAGACTCGTGATGTGGATCTGCTACAACTGGCCGTAGACTTGAAGAGGGAGTACTGGCAGCTTTTCCAGAAGAGCAGGCATATTAGCAGAGTTGAGGTTCACTTCAGCATTGTGGGAGAAGCTGTGTACTACCCGCCTTTCTGAAGCATGAGACTGTATCCTGATCATGGAGTCCAAGCTTGGTTTAGCCATACCTTTACATCTTGCAGGGTGAAAACGCAGCATGTGTTTTGTTGCCTGCAAGAGTTGAAGGAATTTTTGGACAACGCTCTTACTCATATGGTTTAGTTTTAGGTAGTCCTGTGAGGAGCAGGGAGCTGGACTTGATGATCTGTATGGGTCCCTTCCAATTCAGGATACTCTATGAATCTGTGACCTTACTACAAGACTGTGGGCCCCACGTTAACTCATTTGACACCAGGGTTGAGAATGCCCTGTAGTGATGCCAGAGCCTGTCTGTCTTGACTGAAATGAGGACCAGTCTGTGTTGCTAGTCTCAGTGGATGGTGGGAGAAGAGCAGAGCATCCCACAGACAATTTCGTGACAGACATCGCATATAACTCTAGATAGTTTGTAACATGGGATCTACCGGAGGGTTTTCTGAGCATGTTGGGTGGTTCAGGAGCGCTGTGTGATGTGTGCACATTTTGCAGACGCTGGGTGAATGTGTTACTGTGTTGCTCATGCCTAAATCTGGACCCTAATGACCCCATCTGGATTTGGAGTAAATTAGCAGAGGAACTTCCAATTTGCTTTCTTCAGAAAGGAGTCTGGTTTTTATGCTACAGAACTGCTCTGTGAATCAGCAGTCAGTAAAGATGAGGATTGTGCTTCAAAGCCTCACTCTAGCTCTGAACCAAAATGCTATCGTGGACAAGGGAACTTTAACAGAAGAAGCGCTGACTCTAACTAGTAAATTTAAGCTAAATTAACATTAATAAAAATACAGGCAAGCTCTGACAGTTCTAAATGTTCTTGGTATAGTAATAATCTGTGTCAGATATGTAACAATATGATACGTCTAACTGATGTCTGAGTAACATGCGTATTTGGCCATAGAAATAGAAATATAACCTTTCTAGTCCACTTTCTCCTCAAGATCTGCCATCTGCACTGTTCACCCTTATTTGTAGGTGAACCCTATGTGCTTGGATGGGGTACTGTAGTTTAGTAAATTACTGTGCATCACCTGATGTACAATAGGCAACTGCATCTGTCTATAATGGATTCCATGTGCTCTCTTTGCCTCTGGAAATACAGAAATATTTACATAATCTTTCTTTCAGTGAGGAATATAGTAAGTAATTTTCATTTGCTGCGTACAGTCTGGTTAGGTGTTGCAATTTAGCTGATGTCACAAAATGTCTTCTGCAAAAGTAATATCCATGGTGGTCCAAGGAATCACTGTAAAATACTTTAGCTTCACTGGTTTCGCTGTAGATAAACTAATTTATTCTTGAGGAAGCTCTGTCTCCATTCTGACAGCTTATCATAGAATCACAGAATGGTAAGGGTTGGAAGGTACTTTAAAGACCATCTAGTTCCAACGCCCCTGCCATGGGCAGGGACACCTTCCACCAGACCAGGTTGCTCAAAGCCCCATCCAAGTTGTCCTTGAACACTGCCAGGGAGGGGGCAGCCACAGCTTCTCTGGGCAACCTCTCCCAGTGCCTCACCACCTTCATAGTGAAGAATTTCTTTCTCATCTCTAATCTAAGTCTACCCTCTTTCAGCTTGAAGCCATTACCCCTTGTCCTGTCACTACACACCCTTGTAAAAAGTCCCTCTCCAGCTTTCCTATAGAGCCCCTTCAGGTACTGGAAGGCTGCAATAAGGTCTCCCCGCAGCCTTCTCTTCTCCAGACTGAACAACCCCAACTCTCAACCTGTCCTCACAGGAGAGGTGCTCCAGCCCTCGGATTGTTTTTGTGGCTCTTCTCTGGACCTGCTCCAACAGCTCCATGTGTTTCCTGAGCTTATGGTCAATCATCTCTATTTTGGTTGCTTCCATTCTCTCAGAAATCTGTGATGCAATTTCCTCACTTGCCTTGTAACACTTGCAATTTCTCATTGTCTCTGAATTCTTTTCATCTGTTTTCATGCTTTTTTGCTCTTCTCAGAGTCTGTTTTGAGGGGAGACAGGAAGGTAGCTGCAAGCATCTGGGAGAAGGTTAGGGAGAGGAGAGAGGGTATATGTGAATCTCGTGAGAATGTGCATCCAAGCTAGGTGAGAGCTCAAATGACTGCATGTGTGGTGGGAGAAGGCAGAGGACCCATCTGACAGGTGTCTAGCACCAGGTCTGTTTCCTAAGCTGCTATTAATTTGATTCCAAAACTCTGACCTCTTCTGTCACAAATCTATTTGTTTCTCACATAACCTCCAAAATGTACAAGACTTCCTCCCAGGGATTTTCTGAGGCTGTCTGACCTTACTGAACAGAATTAAGAAAAGTCCGCCAAGAAGATTTTTAAGGAATGATACGGCCCTTTTTAACTCTTCATGTATGAAGGTTGGTAGTTGCCTGGTGAGTAATGTTCAGGAAAAGACTCAGCATTAGTAGATGAAGGGACAAAGCAATGTAATTGCATGATTTTCTTGGCTGTGTTTTGAATCACATATCCATGTAGGCATGGGCATGTTTGTGAATGCCTTATAATTCCATTCCATTAATAGGACACCTACAAGCTGTCTAGCTGCAAATGAAGCCAAGATGTACTACAGAACTCTGAAGAGAAATTATATGATAACATTTCAGATTTAGAGTATTTATGCAATTCAGGATGCTTAAAAACACAGTAGTGTTGGTCTGTTTTGCTGTTGATTCATGAAAAACATAGGCAGAATAACTCCCACTAATGGTACCTGACTAAAAATTAAATTGTGGAGTGTGGAGTTAATTTTAATCGAACTTCTAAAGATATATTTGTTTAGAACATGTATTATTAACACAGATACGCAAAGCATTCAAAAGATTTAATAATTAACAGTATATTATTGTTGTAGCACCAGTTATCCAAGCTTGTTAATACCTTTCATGTTGTGTTTCCATTTAGAATTGGCTCTTTAGAAGTACAGTCACTGAACAAAGTAATTAATTTCTTTTAGCATACACTCTTCTTTTCACTAGGTAATTATTTGTGTAAATTTCACCCCATATGAAGGCTGTACTACTTCTATAAATCACAATGATAACCTGCATGTAACAACACTAATTGAGGTTTAATTACTGCTTATTTAAACTTAAATTGTCAAGTATTCTCATGATTAAAGATGTATTTAATTCCATAATTAAAGGTCTTTTAAGTGCTACGGCTCAACATCTGCCTTTGGCATTAGGGTATGTCTACGTTGCAGTCCAGTTGCTGATTACAGTATAGATGCAGTAACATAGGTTCAAGCTGCCAAACACCTTCTGAGAGTCAAAGATAATCAGCACACCTTGTTCTTTCCTCCTGTGCCTCCTGGTCTCTGAGCTATTTGTATCGAAGTAGCTGGGATATTTCTACAGGAGCTAGTCTTATTTCTGTATTATAAAACCCCTTTAGGAGAGCTCCCCTGAGGGAGCATTGGCTTCCTCTTTTTATCATTGGTCACAGGAGAAATTGTTTGCTTTAGTGAGCTATTGTCTACTTGGTGCACCTTGAGCAAGAGCGTCAAGGAGTTTACCATGCCAAGGAGTCAAGGAGTTTACCATGCCATTAGAGACAGCCTGCAAGCAAAACAAGGCTTCGCATAATTACCAAGAACTTCACCTTCCTCCTTACTTGACTAGAATTAGGATGCACACAGAAAAAGAGGATTAAATGCTGTGTAGATTTCTATGGGTAGTGGTCAGCTTGTTTGTAGATTCTTGGGGAGCAGTCTCAGTAGGTTGAGGCTCTAAAATTGATGCAGGGTCTTTTTTTTTTTTTCATTTTCTTGAAAGTTTTGATTTTTTTCCCTCACTTGAATCTTTTAGCAGGAGAAAAATTGTTGATTTCAGGGTTGTTTTGTGTGTTTGGGGTAGAGGGGGAGTAATATTTTCCTTCTTTTTCCCTAGGTTAGTTAATGATTCTCAGACCAATTAGTAGTATTTTAAATAGATTTTGAAGCTTGCAGTTTTGGAACTTTACAGCATGCAAAATACCACTGCTGGGTTGAGTCTGATGAGTGACTTGTGTTTCCAGCTCCTAACCCTGCAAACAAGCATTTTGGCACAGCACCGTTGCAAGTTGCACACGGTCCCCCTATCAGTTTTTATATTTTGAATTATTTGCTTTGTACTTTGCTGGGAGTCAGGCGCGGCAGCAGTGAGCTGAAACAGATGTTGATTAAATAAAACAACAAACACTGCAGTTTTAAAATCCAGGAATGGAATTGAAAGGATTAAAAATAGCTTCCAGTGGAGTAATGCTATTCTCTGTGCCACTGTACCTTCTTTAAACATAAATTCCTGTGAAGCTGGAATGAGAAAATGGGATGAGAGCCTGGCAGTAAATCCTGATCTTTTTCAGTAGGGACGCAAAGGAGTTACATGGTATCACTTCACACTGAGATGAGATTTACCCTTTACCATTCTGACACTTTCCCCTGTAAATTAGGAGTTCAGGGAATAAGAAGCAGTAGATCCAACCTACCATTTCAAATATGGACTTAAACTTTCATTTGTTTCATAACCTGCTTTGTACATGGTTTGCTTGGAGTTGGCTCATGCAATGTACTGAAGTCATCAGCCAGGACAGAGAATTAAGCTTCTTTAGCAGTAAAGGTCAGGCTCACATTCTCGTGTGTTGTGTGCGTTGCATTCAGCAGCACGCACACAGTTCCTGAACTGTGCTTTGAACTCAAAAGAAACTTTGAAATGCATATTGCATTTTGAATTGCAACCCTGTGTCAGGCATCTTAAATAGCTTCTCTTCATTGAATTGGGTGGTTTGGGAATAGTTATTTTGAGAAAGATGCACCAGGGCAGACCACATATCTAAATTTAAAACCCCCAACAGTATAAAAATGGCCAAGAGTAAGCAGGCATGCGCTTTTTGTCATATGCCCAAGGCTCTGTTATTTTTTCCCATCCCTTGTTGCTAAACTAAGAAAGAACCTTCAGTAGGGAAAGGTAAGATAACAACTGGTTTGAAAACAAAAAGAGAAGAATAAGATTTAATAAGCTTTAATGTCAGGAGCTCAGTTTTCAGTGTTGCTCACTCATAAGAGGTTTCTTTGGAATCTCAGGTAGGCAGCAACCACCAAAATGTTGTTAATGTGCTTGAGTGCACGTGTGCTTGCTGAATGGTAGCTGTGTAGGATTGAGAGGTGGGGAGGGCAACGGCATGAAGTGAATTCGCAGCCAGGGAGGCCTAACCACGTTTGAGGGAGCCCAGGTCAATAAGCTGTGACAGTTTGCTGCAGGGCCTGGGAAGGACCAGGTCAGGAGCGTCCCTTCACGTGGCTTTGACAAGGCAGCAGTCTCTGTGATTGTGCCCCGGTGATGAAGTGGGTAGTCCGAGTGCGAGTCAAAAGAGGGAGAAGAGCTCAGCCCACAGGGGTACAAGACGTTGCCAGTTTTCTGGAGGGAGGCTGTTCCCAACGCCTTGTAAAACGTAGCCAAAGGAAGGCACTCTGTGCGGTAAGGCACGGCATGCGGAGAGGAGCGGGCAGTGCGGGCTGCGTGTGGTACATCACTGCCCACTTACTGGCAGTGCAGGGGAGCGGGACTGCAGCCTGACGTTAAGTGTCTTTCTTAATACTCCTTTCTCCTTCTTGTTTTTGCAAAGTGCTATTTTTAGGTCATGTGAAGTAGTGTTTATATTAGGTACAATCCACATTTTGACTAAAAGCATTGTAATTTTGCAACAACAAAGGCAGGAATTTACAGAGTGAGGTTGTATGGCAACAAAACCTGTTTATTTCTATTGTTCTTTGGAACAGACAAGTTATCTCGAGTTGCACATTTTCAGCAGTAAGCATTTATGTTGGTGAGCAGACCCATTTTCTTTGTTCATATGTAGAAAGGGGAAGTGGCAGGAATGAAAAGCTAATTTTGCTCTTCACTGAAGCAGGGAGGATCAGGGACAGTGCAGTGCTAAGCTGCTTCCCTGGTTCCTGTTTGGCAGGCCTGGAGGGAGGGAATGGTGTAAAACAGCTCTCAGGCCAACATTTGGCAGAGTTTTTCCTGAGCAAATGATTTCAGTGTTTTAACCGGTTGTTTCCTGGCTGATAAGGTGGCAGAATAGAAGGGCTGCCCAGTCTGACGTTGCTGGTGTGTTTTCTCTGTTTTGACTGGTGTGTTTCTCTGTTTTATAGTGCCTACAGGTGTTGCATCAGGCTTGAGGAAAGGCAAAATTTGGAGGCAGGAGTAAAATGTTAACTTCTTCAAGACAAGCAACTTTTCAAATGTGAAATTATGGAAAAAAATGGAGATGAAATAAGTTTCTAGGTTTCATTTAGAGTGAAATCATTGGCAAAACTGTTCCAGATTTGTGAATAGTCTTGCCAGCCCTAATACAAGCTTTTCAATGAATAAATGAGCTACCAGAAGTGTTTTTAGGTCCATCCCTGAGCACCCTTTTACTGTGTGCAGCACACTTACTAGGACTTTCAGAAACAAGTCATGCGTAGGATCAAGTGGTTTTATAGTGTAAAAAGGGAAAATGCTTAGGTAAGCAGATATTTAATCCATAATCTTAATTTATTAATTTAAATAAAACAAAATGCTGGATTTGGTACAGCAGTTGATAGTATTTCACACCCTGTGAACAGAACAGAAATTATATTACTGTGCTTGGAATAGGTGTCATGTTTTTTAATATATAGAGTAAAAGGCACATCAGCGATGTCTCTTTGGTGATGTGTCACTGCTGACTGTAGCATCTCTTTCGTTTACTAAGAATTGCATATTTTGTGTCAGAAGAGACCAGAATTTACGATCATTAAAGTTGATATCAGCTTGGCTATTGCTTTTAATGGAAGCATGATTAAACTGACAGTATTTCAATTTGTATTACTTTTCTTTGGAACATGCTTTGTTAATGACAATAATCGTAATTTAATAGTATGTCCATCTGGCAGTTTCTTGATGCATTGCCTGCCTTATTTGTGGTGATGAAATCTTTGGTATGTTGTCTAGCGATACAGCAGGATATTTTAGATCACTCATTGAGTCTTTGTCTCCTGAAATAAGCAGGTCCAATTCAGTTATTTCAGGGCTGTGGTTTCTGCCTGTGAGCTGAAGGAAGGGGTTTGTGTTTAGAATCTACCAGCTTTGTCTGCGAGTATGTTGCAATTATGAAGTACTTAAAGCCTCTCAGAGAGCCTGTAGCTAAACTCACCAGTTAGCAATTACAGAAATTATTTTGAGATCTTCTACTCAGGTATTGTGTGTGTTTTCTTTTCTAGAGTTCAGGTATTTGGTTTTGTTGGAAGTCAGGTAGTTCTTCGGAAAAGGCACTTTTACGCAGCTTTTAAAAAATAGTTAAATCCCCATTATCTGGCAGTAATGTTTTTAGCAGAAAACTTCTGACTGGTTTGGCTGGGTTCTTCGGGGTGAGCATGTGCTGGTTCCTCCTGGGCTTTTCTAGAATTTAACATATCAAGAAGTGAAGAACCTGAAAAAAACTCCTCTCCTCTGCAGTGGTGGAGTCATGGATCCAGTAGACCTTTCAGGAGGCTATAAGCAGATCTCCTCCTTATAGTGAGTTCCCAAAAAGAGACCTTTTAAAAAATAGCGAAGTTCAATTTCAATAAAAACTAGAAAGTTAACTGTTTTTTCTTCTTAGCAGGGAAAACTCAAAGCCACTAAGGAATACAGGAGAGAAATCAATAACTGTCCCCAGCCCTCTGTGTTTACAGGCAGGTTTTTGCCTCCACGCTTAGTCAGCTAACGCAGTGACTTTCTTAGTGGCAGCATGTTTCCCTGAGGAAACTTTTCCACCATTTCTAAGATCTGGCTGTCTGCTCCCTGTTCTTCACCACAATGTTGTAACATTCCCGCATTAACTGCAGGTTCCCAGGGCTATGCCATGGTTCTCATGCCTTATAATTCAGACCTCCTCTGTTTTGAATAGTCTTAGTAGCTCCCCAGGAAATGGAGCAGTCTCCTCCCTCCTCCAAGGGCACCAGCATAACCATTTTTTTCACAGCACAGAACACAGACTGCAAACATACAATCCCACAAAGAAAGATAAGGATACTGTTTGTCATATATGTTAATAGAGAGAAATGCTTGTTCTTTTTTCAAAGTTCAGTGAGTGAAATTAGGAGCTGTATTCTGGGTCTTGCGCTGCCCATTTACTTTGTGCATGTCACCTTTGTATTTCCATTTCAAGGCTGTTAAGATGATGGTAGGAATGATCATTGCTGGAAAGGCTCTTTCAGGACTTTGAATGTAGATTTTTCTTGAAGAGTTTCTGCTTCTTTCTCCTTCTACTTCCCAAGATGGTTCCTAAGACCATTTCCACGAGAAGATTTTCTTTGTGGGAAAGAGACGCTTCGAGATTTTGAATGGTTTTCCTCTGGATAAAAGCCAAGACCATACCCTGTCCACTCTGTTGCTGTGGATCAGCAGTATCAGCTTTGAGTGCCATCGGAGTGCCACTGGGCATTTAGAAGGCTGCAGGCTGGGGCTTGTGGCTGAGCAATCGTTTTCTGGGAGATGTTGTTTCTGCAAAATTTGTTTGGTGGCTTTTGGACTTTCCTCATTGCTGTCTTGTGTTTTCTTGTTGCTGCCTGGTTTACTTGGGGCAACATTGACACTGCAGGTTGCAGATTTTGTGTGGACAGGAGACAGAACCAGAATGAAAACTATTTTTTTCCTTGTCAGCCATGTGGAGTTAAAGCCATATTTATGGCAGTTTTCCTCCAGTGAGACTGAGAGGGAGAAATGGACAGAGTTTAGGAAGATGGTGTCTGGGAGAGAAGAACAGGATCAATGTCCACAGATGGAGCAATGAAAAAGAAGGGAAAAGGGAGAAGCAAGAGGTAGTGAAGAATTTGCTCACCTCAAGGTTTGTTTTAGAATCGTAGTCAGTGCTCTGCCAGTGATTATTCAGCACCAGGTAACTGTGATATAGTATTATGGGGCTGTGTGACATGTTTACATTATGTATCACTCTGTTTCTGCTGAAATAATTGCAGTAAAGGATATGGTACATAGTGTCCTTCTGCACCTCTTCCAAGGTCAGGTACAGCATATGTGTGAAAAACAGTTTCTAAACTTTGTCTTCCTCAGTGTACTTCCAAGACTATTTAAAAGAGGCAATTACAGATATCTTTCCAAGTAAAAAGGAAGCATTAAAAAAAAAAAAATCACATCCTGGATTTGAGTATGAACTTCTTGAGCATTGGTTTGGAAATGTACCTGCTAATGTTACTAGCATATTTTCTTCTATTCCACATAAACATTCTTGGGATGTTCAAAGCTAAGGCTGCCAAAGTTTGGAGAGGTTTACTTTTGAGTGTACTTAATTCAAATGACAAGAATGGTCCATTTATTTTGTGGCCTATTTATAGCCATTAAACAAACTGTGGCAAATGGATCTGCCTTACTTAATTCACTACATTTGGTGGAAGATTAAGAGCATGGAAAATACATTCATAAAAAAAATTAAATTTGTGTCTGATACCATGCAAATCTTTGTATACTGCAGAACTGTCATTTTTAAAATAAAAGTAGAAGTTTATTCTGCAAGACAAAGAGTTGAAAATGAAATTATTATTAGGTAACTACTTTGGCAGACCAGGTATTGGGGGGATTTGATTGTTTCTCATTGTGAGCTATATATGGTCATGCTTATAAATCGCCCAAAATAGTATAAATATGAAAAGATGTGATTTCTGTTCTGTTTCCTTTTAATAATATGAACAACACATTTTGAGGCTTTTGGATTGTATTTTGTTTTCAGGGTGTTTTCAACATGTTAAAAGAGTTGATGTATTTTTCTGTAACACAGTATTTTTATATTCCCTGTGTTACAAAGCTGCTAACTGAAATTCTCTTTTCGCTTCTCAGGTTGTTTTTGAAGTGGTCACTTCAGGTCACCCAGGATATGTGGCTATTGATGAAGTGAAAGTTTTAGGACATCCATGTAGTAAGTACCTATCCGCTATTTTATAGCCAGCCCTGTAAGATGAATGTGCCACTATGCTTTAATAAATGTGGAGCAAAAGATACAGAAAATGTCAGAAAACAATGTCGCTGCTATAAATATAGACTGAGTATGTACACAGTGTTGCTAGCATTTCAGTGCTTGCACCTTAGTGGCTTTAAAGATGTCTCTTGTATTCACCTTGTGTACAGTGCTTGGCGTGAGCCCCAGGCAGTAAATGGGCCATCTAATGACTCCTTCAAAACAAAAGTCGTCGAGATATGTTGACCAGTTTTCTATTGTCATCAAAAATTCAATGCAGCCACAAGCTGAGGCATTAGTAAAAGCAGATGAACAACGCAAGAGCTGAATATATATGGTTATTTTTTCCAAGGCTTAGAAGGAAGAAAACTCAGGTGGCTGAGGCTTTGCTAAGCAAGGTTACTTAGGGAACTTCCCAAGTGTTGTACTTTGGGTTCGTGGCTCAGTTTCTGCACTGTTTTACTTGCTTTTGTTTCTGATAAGTTTCCTTATCCCATTTTTAAGGATGTGTAATAAACTATTCTATGTTTTTTTTAAAAATTGATATCATAAAATTCTTATTTCGCCATAGCAAAGCTCCCCTTTTTGGTCAATATAGCTCTTGTTTCACCGTAGCAAAGCTCCCCTCTCCCCCCAGAGCAGACAGGCTCTCCCGGAGCCGGGACACCTGCCCACTGCAGCGGTCACCACAGGCTGGGGCAGGGCGAAGGCCACCCGGACTCGATGATTCGATCATAAAAACCCTTATAAATTAAAGCTTTAAATGTACTAATCCAGATGTAATTGAACAGACAAATAAAATATTATTTCACATATTTGCTGTTTGTTAAATAAGGTGTATTAAGATCATACATAAAATTGTGGGTTGTAATCTTATTTGCCAAATGACTGAGTGAGGAAAAAGACACCAACTTCGGTGTGATTATTCACCTTCCCCTTATACCGTATTCTGCTTGTATGCATTCTTTGTGGCTTTTAAGTAAGAGCTGTGATTTAAAATAAAAAGTGGTTTATCAGAGCAGCTCATAAAAATGGTTTTAGTGTTAGTGGCAAGAAGACACAGACATTTTTTCAAATACAGAGACAGTTATGCAGAATCAGCAGCTGTTATTTCTGGATCACTTAGTTCTAATAAACACAGCAGGCTTTCATGTTGTTAGGCAGTATTTGTGCTTCTGCATTTTGAATGTATATCTTTGGTTCAGGTAGGATAAGTCCAAAGCAGTATTTTATCAGCTTAATGATTTTTCTTACACAGATTTTGAGAGGTTGGGTCTGTGTGTTTGTACCAATCAGTTCTCAAAACTTGCGAGTAGCTCTTGTTGATGTGGAGACTTAAGTTATACTCCATAGCGTATAGAATTCTGATGACACAGTGTTGAAATGCAAAAGCTTTAATGAAGAGTTCTTTGATGAAGTCATTAAAATGTTAGAAATTAAGACATCAATCAAGTTACATTGTCTACAAGAAAATTGAAAAAGTATAAAAATTGGAACAGAACTGCTGCGTGTCTAAAACTTTGTACAACTGATAATTCTATTCTTTCTGTATATTGCCAGAAAAAATACTTTTGGAATGATTACCTCTTTAAATAAAAATTGAAATGGGACAAATATTTGCTAGACAGTTGTCTGGGTAGTGCAGACAAAGACCAAGCAGAAAGCAAGTTGTAAGCACGTAGAACTGAAAGGGATGGCTTGTGGTGGGTGGGTGGTTTTTTAGTGTGTGTGTGTGTTTGTTTTTAAAACCTAATGCCCCTCTCCACTTAGGCCATACCTGGTAATTCAGAAAGGCTCATTTTCCAGATTTTAGGAAGACCAAGAAAAAAACACAAGTGGGGTAAAAGCAGATGTAAAAAAAAAAAAAATTTACTGAGAAGTGGGGAACTTATTGAAGAATTTTACTGGATAGTCAGACACTAATAGTTTGATAGGCAAAGAGGATGACTTTGACCTAAAGTCTGTCTGTCCTAATTGGGAAATGTTTAAGAAAAAAACCCAGTATGTCTAAAAAATTTGCCATAAGGACAGTTAGCATGAAAAGATTTCCTTCCATAGTTAGATATTAATTTAGCCTCACCTCTGCACCTGGGAAGACCATGGAACAGATCCTCCTAGAAGCTCTGCTAAGGCATATGGAGCACAGGGAAGTGATTCAAGACATGGCTTCACCAAGGGCAAGTCCTGCCTGACCAACCTAGTGGCCTGCTACGATGGAGTGACTGCATCAGCGGAAAAGGGAAGAGCTACAGATGTGACCTATCTGGACTTCTGTAGGGCCTTTGACACGGTCCCCCACAACATCTGTCTCTCTAAATTGGGGACATATGGATTTGATGGGTGGACTGTTCGGTGGATGAGGAATTTGTTGGATGGTCACACGCAGAGGGTGGTGGTCAACAGCTCAATGTCCAGATGGTCATCAGTGACAAGTGGTGTCCCTCAGGGGTCTGTAGTGGGACCAGTACTGTTTAATGTCTTTGTCAATGACATGGACAGTAGGATCAAGTGCAAGTGCAAGTTTGCAGATGACCAAGCCGAGTGGTGTGGCTGGCACACCTGAGGGACAGGATGCCATCCAGAGGGACCTGGACAAGCTTGAAAAGCGGGCCCATGTGAGCCTTGTGAGGTTCAACAAGGCCAAGTCTAAGGTCCTGCACCTGGATTGGGGCAACCCCTGCTATCAATGCAGGCTGGGAGATAGAAGGATTGAGAGTAGCCCTGAGGAGAAGGGCTTGAGGGTATTGGTGGATGAGAAGCTGGACATGATCCACCAATGTGCACTGGCAGCCCAGAACACCAGCTGTGTCCTGGGCTGCATCAAAAACAGCGCGGCCAGCAGGTCAAGGGAGGGGATTCTGCCCTGCTACTCCTCTCTGGTGAGACCCCACCTGGAGTCCTGCACCCAGCTCTGGAGCCCCAGCATAGGAAGGACATGGAGCTGTTGGAGTGGGTCCAGAGGAGGCCCACAAAAATGATCCGAGGGCTGGAGAACCTCTCCCATGAGGAAAGGCTGAGAGAGTTGGGGTTGTTCAGCCTGGAGAAGAGAAGGCTACAGGGATAGCTTATGGCAGCCTTCCAGTACTGAAAACCAGCTTATAAGAAAGATGGGACAAACTTTTTGGCAGGGCCTGTTGCAACAGGGGGTAATGGTTTTAAACTCAAAGAGGGTAGATTTAGACTAGATAGAAAAAAGCAATTCTTTAGTATGAGGGTAGTGAAACACTGGACCAGGTTGCCCAGAGAAGTGGTAGATACCCCATCCTTGGAAGCATTCAAGGTCAGGTTGGACGGGGCTCTGAGCAACCTTATCTAGTGGAAGATGTCCCTGCTCACTGCAGGGCGGTTGGGCTGCATGGCCTTTAAAGGTCCCTTCCAACACAAACCATTCTATGATTCTATTTTAGTCGAATTTTATTCTATCTGCTCCTTCTTATACTGCCTTGTACTGGATATTAAGAAACTTTTTCTGGAATTCTGGTAGCTGGTTATTTTTAAATTGCCTAAAACTGCAATTTCTCCCAGTGATATGGTGTTTTAAGAATATGTCATCAACACGTCAAATGGTTGTGATGCTCTGCTAGAAAGTGTATGTTTAGTTTGACAGTTTGTTGCTAATACTAACATTTCGATGTCTGAAAGCAATGTTCAGAACCTGGCTTATCTGCTAGTATAGACAGTACAAGAAGTCCCCTTTCCTGCAGTAGGATTTGAATGGTTGGGCAATACTGCTTTTTCAAAGATAAGTGTCTGTATCCAGTCTTTGTGGTTTTTTGTGTCCCATGGTTGGCTCTTTGCAGTAAAACAAAAATACACATCCTATCTTTACTCTTTCAGTGGACATAGTTCTTGTTTGAATATCTATTTCATACATTAGGTTATTTGTAGCTATATTGCTTTAATTTTAACTAGGAGTGTTTTCTCTTTCTAAATGAAAAGAAGGTATTGATATGGAGAATGCATTGTGTCTTTTTCTGCATTGTTGTTGAAAATAATTATATTTAAAGAACGCAGCTGTAGTTGGTGAGAAGTGTTATGTTAGTATTTTAGCTGTTCGGTGTGCTACATTTCTAAAGCATCTCCTCTATATACCTCTATACCTGGTTAAAAAGAAAAACCTGTTTCCCTGACAACGTCACTCAGCTTCCTACTGTTTTATCTAGTTGGTAGTGTAAGTATCTAATAGGTTTTGGTTCAAAACATAATTAGTTTCCAAGATGATCTTTATTAATAGAGTGTTATTGTAAGAGGGATGCTTAGCTAAGATAAATTACGCAGCAGAAACAATTAAATAGCACCCTTCTTTTCTGCACTCTCCCAGGTACAGAAGTAAACCAACCTAAAATCTGATGTGTAGTCAGTGATTTGAACCTTCTAAAGCAGGGCTATTTAATTTTTTCAGTGTATTATTAATAGCCAGTACTTCCGTGTTGCGTAACTTCATTACTTTATCTTCTTCCAACAGCAAAAACTCCGCATTTCTTGCGTCTTCAGAGTGTGGAAGTCAATGCAGGACAATTTGCTACTTTTCAGTGCACTGCCAATGGTGGAACAGACTCAGATGACAGACTCTGGTTACAGGTAATTTCTTTCTTTCCCAATGCACTGAGATCTGGGGGGAGGGGAATTAATCACTCTGAAAGGAATGTAAAACATGAAAAGTGATAGCACTGTCTGTTTCATCAATATTAGATTTTATAGCACCTTTGAACAGCTGTGTGGTAGGTATTCTGTTGTAGAAACAGAATACTCCCTTGTTTCAATAGGATTCCTCATTAAAAATAAAGGTAATGTTTTTGTTACGTGACCATCGTGAGTAATGGCTAAATCGCCAAGGCAGAGCACATGGCTTTCTCATCATGTCTCTGCTGGCTAACTGCAACATTATGCACAATGATTTTCTTGGCTTACCTCTATCTCTGTTTAGTATTTTCAGCTAAAATTGCATTCTTACTTTTTAAGTCTAGAGAAGACCAGTATGACAATCAGATCTTACCTTCTGTATTACAGAGCCAATGAATGTATTCACTGAGTCTGTGATTTTTAACTTCTTGAGTAATGTAGCTTCTAGATAGCTGCCAGATCTTGCTTTAAAGTCTGTCTCCAACTCCTTTTCTTTCAGCAGAGACAGTCTCCGTTATCCGTATGTGTAACCTTGTATTGAGAACATGAATCTTACTTGATCTCTTTTAGTAATGGGGGTGCAATTTTAACTGTTGTCTTGCTGCCATCATTGCAGAGTTGTCTGTTCTCTACAGCAAACAATAGTCTGTATTTGGACTTAGCACTACGAATATACCAACCTGCATATCCCTATGCTTTCCATACGTGAAAAACAACATGCTAGAACTGGGATGTTGTGTTTGAGAGGGAAATAAAGATGCCTAAGACAATGCCTAAAGAGATCAGTCAGATGAAACTGCAGTATGTGGAGAAGGAGGGATAGGAGAAATTAAAGCAATAGTAACAGGTGGGACTTAGAGATTAAATTCTCTATTTGTGTTGTTTAAACAGTTTCAGGCTTTTACTGTAATTTTCCTTTCACATTGCACTTGGTACAAAATTTCATCAAGCATTTCAGAAATTATTCATTTAAGTGTGACAAGTTGAGTAGTTATAAGAAAACTAACACACAAACAAGTAAGTAAAACCACTTGAAAAGCAAAGACCCTTATTTATCTGTAGATGAATGACATACTATTATATCTGTCCAGAAGGAGCCTGATCAAATACTGTAGAAGGCAATGGAAGTGTTCTTTGTTTTTATTTGGGTTTGCATGGGGATTTACAACCTCTGTGCTGATATACGGCTGATACTTCTCTAATGCTCCAGCCCTTTGAAGCCAGTATTACAGCATTGAATTGGTAGAATTAGACTCCTGTGTTTCCTAAGCCACTGAGATTTTTTTGAAAGAATGATTTTTCCGGTCATGAGAAGAGTTTAGCATGTATGGGGAAATAACGGGTTATTATTTCATCAGTGATAACCTTTCTAGAATCTTTGAACTTTTGCATAATGCTCTTTTGTAAAATTTGGGGTAGAATTCAGTATAGGGAAATCCTGATTCCATTCAGTGTTTCCGTAAATTTCAGGACAGTATAATTTCATCTTTAACTTTTTTGCACAGAATTTAAGACACACGTAAATTCTTTACAAGGCTGGAATATAACTTCTTTATTTTAGAAATCAAATATCCTTCTAGATTTTATGTAATATAAAATCATTCTTCTTAAAAGCAATAGCAATTCCAGAGTATATTTGCTGAGCTTAGTTAAGTGATTCTTTGTTTATACATGATCATGAGACTTTTTTTTTACTCTGTATTAAGAATAAGCAAGTAGTGACATATTGACTTTTTGAGGAATTTCATCTTCCTGCAGGGTTACTGTTTATTTATTCTGTCCATATAACTACAGGTCTCTCTGGTAATCAGGCCAAGGTTGTCCAGATTCCAGGTGTGACTTTGTGTAAGAACAATTCAAAAGTTGATAGGATCTCCTGGATAGCTTGGATCTGTTTTTGTACTTGTTTGCCAGTTTCCAGAGATGTCTGCTGCAATTTACAGTAAGACTGATGAGACAGCTGCACGTATGGGATGCTGCAAATCAAGGCTGTGAGATACTGTTCCCAGCAGGAACAGCCATGTGTTAGTGTACTAGGTCACTGTTGGGTAACAGATCCCCAGACCTTGAAGTTCTCCATCAATCAACTGAGACCATCTGGTTTCATGGTGTGATATTGAGGAATTTTGTATATGCCTGCTGATAATATCTCATGACATTGCCACAGGACCATGAGTACAATGCTATCTGTAATAGCTGTCAGAAAACATAGTATCTTCTACATCATATGACTTGTTAATTGATGTTAAAGATCCTTTCATTCCTGGTAACAGTAGAACCAATACAAAACATCTTAATAAAAAACATTATGTATACTAGAGACAGAATAAAATGACCACCATTCACTGGAGACGTTTATGGTAGCCCTCAGGTAGTAGGGATTCAGGTTTTAGCTGTATTACAAGCGGGTCATGCAGTCTCTCTGATATGCCTAGGTTGTCCACTAGTAATATTATGCCCTTTCTACCATCCTTTTGATGTTTTTTTCCTTAAATTTATAAAAACTTAAGGGCAAACCGTAGTAAATAACTAAATAAATAAATAAATAAAATTGTGTGATTTTAGGGGCTTGTCAGCATTTCTACCAGGTAAGTCAAATCAGGAGGCCTAATCTGTTTGAATTTGGCAATTCCACAATATAGTGAGATGATTTACTCCCAAATGATTTCCAGTACCTGTCTTCTTTTTCAGGTTTACATTGTTTGTCTGAAGTACAGGTAAATTGCCAGGGGGAAGTCACAAACCCATCAAATTCAGTGACATTTCTCACTGTTTCCGGTGGTGGCAGGATTTTACTCCTATACTTATATGTCTTTTATAAAGTACCTTTCAGATTGTATGCAGCAGAAGACTTCAAGTCACCTGCTCTGGTGAGAGCCCACCTGGAGCACTGTGTCCAGCTCTGGAGCCCCCAGCACAAGAAGGACGTGTAGCTGTTGGAGGGGGTCCAGAGGAGGACCACAAAAATGATCTGAGGGCTGGAACACCTTTCCCATGAGGAAAGGCTGAGAGAGTTGGGGCTGTTCAGCCTGGAGAAGAGAAGGCTCTGGGGAAACCTTATAGCAGCCTTCCAGTACCTGAAGGGGACTTATAGGAAAGATGGGGAAAATATTTACAGCAGGGCTTGTTGTGATAGGACAAGGAGCAATGGCTTTAAACTAAGGGAGGGTAGATTTAGACTAGATATAAGGAAGAAATTTTTTAGCATGAGGGTGGTGAAACACTGGAACAGGTTGCCCAGAGAGGTGGTGGAGGCCCCATTCCTTGAAAAATTCAAGGCCAGATTGGACGGGGCTCTGAGCAGCCTGGTCTAGTTGAAGATGTCCCTGCTCGCTGCCGTGGGCTGGGCTAGATGACTTCTAAAGGTCCCTTACAACCTAAAGCATTGTATTATTCTGCAATCTATGATTCAAAGTTTAGTAGTAACATTTTTCTGGTGAACAAATATTTTACTTTTACAGTCTGTTGGACTGTGAGGGATATATGTTCCTTAAAACAAATGAATATTTGTAACTTGGTTATTTTAGTCTCCTTGTCTTCGCTGTGTAGTTGTTGCAAACTGCATAGATGTCCGGGCCTTGAAGCAGTCCTGAGTGAAATCCATAGGTCATATTTTATTTCCTTCCTTTTTTCCCCCGCTCCCCAAGCTTATCTCACTCTTATTCCCTATAGAATATGAAGTCTATTAATTTATGGAGTATTATGGAAGTTTTTACAAGTGAAAGGGTGATGGGGGAATGACAGTTCACAGGTTAGCTGCCCAATTTAGACCACCGAGCCATGAAATCTGTTTCATGATGCTGTGATCAGTATTTACTCTTTCGGGAAAGGGAAGACAGAAAGCTGTTTACCTATCACATAGTGCAGTGCTTTGCAAGAAAAACAGTTTTCCTGATCCTGCTAGGCAGCCATGCACTCTAGTGCGTGAACTATGATTGCAGGCTATCAGATAATTTGACAACAAATTGTGGGTATTTTTAGTGATACCATTTCAAGTTAAAGTCAGATGAAAGGACTCCAGAACACAACATAGCATCGTATAAGTTTGTTTTTGCTGTTGTAACTAGTGTCCTGTTAATAAGATCATTGGCTAGATTATATGTTTATGAATTCACATCTTCATTAGCTTAAGTTCTAAATGTAAACAAACCTTAAAAATAAATCTGATGACATTAATGAAGGATTGTTTATAATTAACAGATGTGTCCCATCTGCTTTCATTTTCTTTATCACATCTGTGGGCAACACAGGTTATTGTCAGTATAGGGTGACTCTTTCTATTCTAATGAATGACTAAGCAAAAATGGCATTCCTGTGCTCTTTCTCTTCTCTAACTGTAAAGTCTGTGGCAATTGCTGTAATTTTTTTCAGTCAAACAAATTCTTCTTTGAAACTACAAGCTCCAGAAGTTGACACCAACAGTAAGATACGGCACTAGGCACTAAAAGAGCTGGGAATCCCACGGAATGGAAACACACTTCAGAAAAAATCCCAACATTTTTACGTGGGAGCCAAAGTTAGAATTTTGAAAGAAATGAACATGTGGAACACAGACCAGTTACTGGTCAAGTGAAAGCAGCTGAGACAATGTCTTCTGAACAGCTTGTGCTAGTACTAGTATTTAATAAATTGGCACAAGAAATACAAATCTGTATTATGAAAGAAAGAAGGTAGAATTCTTTTTTGGAAGTAACCTTCCTTTGGTGCAGCCTAGAACATTGAAAAAGCAAACTTCTGCTTTCCACCAACATCTTTGAGCCAGGATTTACTTAAAAACCAGTAAATTTCTTCCACTAGGAGCCCAAAATATACACATGCATAAATATTCAAATAAATGTTTCCAAGGCAATACATGGGAAAAGTTGTCCCTCTTCAGCCTTGAAAGTTTGAACCTCTTGAGCCTACCATTTTCAAGCTACATACTAACATCTTTTTTGTTCTGCAGAATTCACATCTCTTTCAGTATAGTGGACATAGTGTATGAAGGGTCCTTAATATGTGGATTCATTCACACAAGTATATTTAGAGGTTCACTTTTCTTACCAAATACTATAAAAATCAATTTTTTGAACAAGTTTATTCATTATCTAATAGAATCTTTTTTACTAATCTTAGTGCTTCACCATATTAAGTTGTTGCTGTAGGATGGATTGATATGATCTTCATTTTATACTTGAGGAGCACTTACACAGTGCTACAGGCTTGGGGAAGAATGGCTGGAAACCTGCCCAGTGGAAAAGGACCTGGGGGTGCTGCTCAACAGCCAACTGAACATGAGCCAGCAGTGTGCCCAGGTGGCCAAGAAGGCCAACGGCATCCTGGCTTGTGTCAGGAATAGTGTGGCCAGCAGGAGTAGGGAGGGCATCGTGCCCCTGTACTCGACACTGGTGAGGCCGCACCTCGAGTACTGTACTCAGTTTTGGGCCCCTCACTACAAGAAGGACATTGAGGTGCTGGAGCGTGTCCAGAGAAGGGCAATGAGGCTGGTGAGGGGTCTAGAGAACAAGTCTTACGAG
>Ga0065711_1005661_pt1 | contig 26405 bp, 12 predicted proteins | sample Hoacrofraction12_FD_59098 | JGI IMG/M metagenome (GOLD analysis project Ga0065711, IMG submission 59098) | Hoatzin crop microbial communities from Cojedes, Venezuela - Epithelial fraction 12 v2 (version 2) | ecosystem: Host-associated > Birds > Digestive system > Esophagus > Crop | place... | reverse complement strand
GAAACATTCAAGACCAGGTTGGACAGGGCTCTGAGCAACCTGATCTAGTTAGCGGTGTCCCTGCTCGCTGCGGGGGGGTTGGACTAGATGACCTCTAGGGGTCCCTTCCAACCCAAAACTTTCTATGATTTCATGGGATCTGCAGCTTTGTTATTTGGGGGTGGGGAGAATAGGTAAGATTGGGGGGTGTGTCTCTCCTCCCCCGCCCCCTTTTTTTTATTCTTTTTCCCCCTCTGTTTACTTTGCAGTAAGACTGGGTGGCTGCATGTTTATTTTGGGGTATCTGGAAATAAGGTGTAAAAATATCTTCTACCTCATTGTTTTTAGTTGGAAGTAGTCGGGATCAATATTGCACATGTGGGCCTCATTGATAGCAGATTAATTTGCTCTGCTTTATTGGCTGATGTTTGTCAGCTTCACATGTTTCAACTTCTCTGGACCCCTGGAAGAGCACAGCCACTGTCAGAAGTGGCGCCGTGAAGGGATGGTGTGAAATGCGGCAATGATGCAGTGATTGTATTCAAGAATAACAAATATTACAGAGAACTTCAGTATTCCTATTTCCAAGAGATTTGTTGGTAAAGAGGCACCTTTAATATGTGCATATAATTGTTTTCACAAGCCTATGAAGGACAAACTGTGTTTAGTGCTGGCTGAAAATCATTAAAGCTCATGCAAATGGCTGTATATATGTTATCCTACCTGAGTATTTTGAGCCTGAGTCAAGTTGCTCAAGGAACTGCTTTTAAGTTCTGGATTACACACCACCGTATGGTGTAGCGGGGACAAATTTGTATTTCAAGTTGTTCCAGGCTTTGGAATACTAAAATATGCCCAAGGGCAGGAATGTCAGTCGAAGTGGGCTGATAGGCTGAGCTTGTACAAAGTAATCATAATCAGTGTGTTAAATCTCAGAATCGCGAGATCTGACTGGATGCATTTGAACATACACAGTCATCGGTGTTCCCACAGATGTCTTATGCTGCATGGGATAGCTGCATCAAGTACAGTGCCTGTCTGTTTAAATACAGCAAGTGTAAATTCTTCAGATTAATTATTTTTATAGTGAAAATGATGTGGAGGCTTCAGGCAACCTTTTCAAGACCTAGAATAAAAATATTAGCAATAAAAGAGGGAAGACTAAATCCTTCCCCACTGCTTACTGTAAGGGCAGACTTTCGATGAGGTGCTGTTTTATCCAAGGTGTAGGAAGTGGGCTAACCATAGACGCTAGGGTACACTTCATAAAATTCTGTTTATATGCTCAGTAGAGAAGTGAATGCCTTGAAATTTTCTCATCTAAGTGGAAAGGAGTCCTCTTTTTTTTTCTCTTTGATTTGAAGCTTATTCCTTTTAAATTATCTATTATCTATATTCTCCCCTTTTAGGAAGAAAAAGGTTTCTATTTAGCATTTCTGTTTTTAGAATATTACTGCTGCCAAAACCCACAAAATTCCCACTTGTGGTCAGTGAGAGCAACATCATGCCCAGATCCTGACTTTAAATACTGTTCATAGAAGCACTGGCCCCTCTCCGTTGTGTTTGTTAGTTGAGTGTCTTTATTTTGCAGCCATTGAGCTGCTGCTAAACCACTAAAATCAGCTCCCTGTATACCCTGTGCCAGAAATAGGTTTTGAGTAGCAGATGCTGGCTGCCTGGGTATAGCTTTGCCACATTCCTGTATATTACAAAATATTTTCTTTAAGCAGGGTTTGAATTTTCATTAGAAAAAAAAAAGAAAAAGAAAAAAAAGAGTTTATAAATAGGTAGTTGTCAAGTAAAATTTTCTTTTGTTGGACTAGATGACCCACAGAGGTCCCTTCAACCCCTACCATTCTGTGATTCTGTAATAATCAACACCTGCAGAACTCACCAAACCGGAAGACACAACAGCAGTTGCTTAGTCCAGACAAATCTGTTAGCTCACAGAAACCAAATAAATCCATCAGATTGCATAAATACAAACACTATGACAACAAGCACATAAAACCACACAATCATAGTTGCAACCGCACACACACAGGCACACCGAGTTGTCAACATAAATCCAAATATTACAAAGAGACAGAGACTTACAAACAGACAGGGACTTACAATAATATTTAACATTTAAAAGACAAATCCCCGAGCCTCTGTTCCAGTAAGAGTACTCTGTTCATTTCTGTTTTAGGAAGGGCACTTTCCCCTGTCCCTGGGGACCCAGCCCAACACCGCGAAGCCTTTGCCACAACTAACCAGCAGGCAGCAAGAAACAACACTGGAAGAGTGCCTTTACCTTAGTAATGGTCCCTGCTCAGAACTTTTCAGTCCAAGGATCGGAGGTTCTCCCCGAGAATCCCTTGGTGCCAGCTGGAGGTCCTGCGATCTCTCAGACCACTGATATTCAAGAGCAGGGTCCTACCTGGGTACCCAAAATCTATTACCGGAAAGCAGCAAAATATTTCACTCTCCAGAGCTTAACCCTGGAGCCCTAGAAAGCAGGCACTCTCTACTGCAGCACCAGATGCACGTGGGACAGTTCCGCCTAAACGAGTGTACTGTATGATTCCTTTTTTTTTTGAGAACTCATTAATATATACTAATATCCTAATTAGCTAGAGCGGCTTGCAGCGATAAGGATTCCCTGTTTAATACCACCAAGTCATCTGTAGCCAGCGGCAGGTAAATAGCACCAGGATCACGTCCTGTGCACTGCTGACAATGATTCCGACCTTGTGCTATTGAGGACGCTATCATGTCTGCTTTTGGAGTTAATGTTTTCATAGGCATATGAGACAAAAAAGATCCATTCCGGAGTCTTCAACTCCTGCGCGTAAGCACACCACTAACCTAAAAGAGCATAGGGTTGGAAAAAAAACCCCATAAATAATATACAAATTTATTGAAAAATTGACATTAATTCTGGAGGTAAAGGCAGTTATGATGTTATATGAAGCTTTTTGTAAGACAGTTTTTGATTTTGGCGTTAATCGTTGGGAAAATAACAAATGTGAGTTCCTTTTAACAAGGTAAAAGGAGGGGACAGCTCTTCAGTTGTGATGCCAATATTTTCACCTTTCAGTGAAAAGTGAACATCATCATCTAGAAAGGTCATCTGAAACACAGAAGGATGATAAAGTCCAGCTGTTTGTCCACAAGGAATTCTACCGCAGTAACTGAACTGTACACACTTTTTCCAACGAAGGCCTTGAATGTCAGGAAGATGGTTCTCGTCGTGCTGCTTCTGTGCCGGGCCGGGCTTTGCTGCCGGTTGCCAAGCGCAGGGAGCCCGCTGGCGGGAAGGGGTGGCAAGCGGCAGGTGCGGCCCGAGGGGGCCCCTGGCCCCGGCAATGTCGGGTTCGCTGACCCATCCGGTGCGGCCAGACCCGGCCCGGTGCTGCGGCTGTGCTGCATCGGAGGGACTGCACGGTTTTACGCTGGAGTTCACCCTGCTCTGATCTCAGGTTGGGTGCGCCAGTTGCTGTAGAGGGACCTTGTTTTACATTTTTGGAGTGCTGGGTTTTGCACCCCACTTCCCGTTTCTCTGGATTTAAAGGATCAGTTTCTGGCGGATCTACCTCCTGAATTTCTCGTGTTGGGTGAGGAATTTCATCATAGGTAGGGTTAAATATTTCAAAAGACTGCGGCTTGGTCAGTCCCTGCTTGTGAGATAACGGAGGAGGGGCAGCAGCTGCTTGTCAGACAGTGTCTGAGGGTTTTAGAGCATTTAAAGCTGTATGCACTCTTTCCCATGTAATGATGACCTCGGGGATTTTAAGCTGCAAGACTTTGTTTTTTCAAAATTCTCTGTAAAATCTTTTGATGGAGCTTTTGCTCCTTTCTAGCTGACTGTCCCATCCTTCAGCGAGCCGGGGCGGGAGGACAGACCCGATTCCTGCTCAGGGTCTGTTGGACCCAGCCTCTGCTCATGGCTCTGGCCCCAGCCTCTGCACCAGCCCCTACCCCGGCCTCTGCTCTGCCGCCACCACCGCGCGTGAATAACATTTCTGTTCTGTGTCTGTAGCATCTTCCTATGCACATCAACGCTTAGCCTCTGTTCCTGGGATAGCTTCCCACACATGAATCCCAGCTTCTCGCCTACCATCAGGCGATTGGGGCACTTGTTCCTTGATCCATGATTCCTCTTTCAGTTGGGCTGTGCCACCGGTCCTGGGCTCTGTTTCCACCTCCTTTCGTGTCCCTGTTCGGGCACCATTTGTGACATATGGCAGCACGGACTCTGCTTGTGGTGCAAGTGAGACCAAATTTATTTTGCAAGCAGTGCTTTATACATCTTTACCCGGATGTTAGTTCCTGGGAACTTTCTATCCCAATAAGGCAGCTATTTGCACAAGGGTCTCTATTCTACTTCTGTCCGATCCGTAGCTGTATCACACACCAGGTCAACCAGTGAGGTTGCTGATCACGTGCTGTCCATGCGCTGGCTGGCAGAACACAACTGTTGTTTTTTAACTCCTTACCATGTACTCAGCTCCTTCAGTAGATCCACAAGTCCTGTTCACTTCGGTGTTTTTCTCTTCTGTTTATCACAGCAATCTGCTTTTCTCCCCTTCCACTACATGGCCCCATCCTCTTGACACCCACACTTGAGATGTTTATAGGCATTTCTAATGTCCCCTCTCAGCCTTCTCTTCTTCAGGCTAAACAAGCCCAGTTCCCTCAGCCTTTCCTCGTAGGGGAGATGCTCCAGTCCGCTAATCATCTTCGTAGCCCTCCACTGGACTCTCTCCAGTAGCTCCTTATCTTTCTTGAACAGAGGAGCCCAGAAATGGATACAGTACTCCAGATGGGGCCTCACTAGGACAGAGCAGAGAGAGAAGAGAACCTCTCTCAACATGCTGGCCACACTCTTAATGCACCCCAGGATCCCACTGGCCTTCTTGGCAACCAGGGCACACTGCTGACTCATGGTTAACCTGTCATCCACCAGGACATGCAGATCCCTCTCCACAGAGCTGCTCTCCAGCAGGTCAGCCCCGAGCCTGTACTGGTGCATGGGGTTGTTCCTCCCCAGCTGCAGGAGCATACACTTGCCCTTGTTGAACCTCATCAGGTTCCTCTCTGCCCAACTCTCCAGCCTGTCCAGGTCCCGCTGAACGGCAGCAGAGCCTTCTGGTGTATCCACCACTCCTCCCAGGTTTGTGTCATCAGCAAACTTGCTGAGGGTAGAATCTGTCCCTTCATCCAGGTCGTTTATGAAGAAATTGAACAAGATTAGGCCCAGTACTGACCCCTGGGGGACACCACTAGTTACAGGCCTCCAACTAGACTCAGCGCCGCTGATGTCAACCCTCTGAGTTCTGCCATTCAGTCAGTTCCCAATCCAGCTCACTGACCACTCATCTAGCCCACACTTCCTGAGCTTGCCTAGGAGGATATTATGGGAGACAGTGTTGAAAGCCTTGCTGAAGTCGAGGTAGACAACATCCACGGCTCTCCCCTTATCTGCCCAGCCAGTCATGCCATCGTAGAAAGATTTNAGATTGGTCAAGCAGGATTTCCCCTTGGTGAATCCATGTTGACTACCCCTGATAACCTTCTTTCCCTCCANTTGCTTAATGATGACCTCTAGAATGAGATGCTCCATCATCTTTCCCAGGATGGAGGTAAGGCTGACCGGCCTGTAGTTCCCTGGGTCTTCCTTCTTGCCCTTTTTGAAGATTGGAGTGACATTGGCCTTTTCTCNAGTCCTCGGGCACCTCTCCTGTCGTCCAGGACCTCTCAAAGATGATGGAGAGTGGCTCAGCAATGACATCCGCCAGCTCCGTCAGCACTCGTGGGTGCATTCCATTGGGGCCCATGGATTTGTGGGCGTCAAGGTTGCTTAAGCGATCCCTCACACAGCCCCCCTCGACCAAGGGAAGGTCATGCTTTCTGCAGGTTTTCTCTCTTACCTCTAGGGCCTGATATTTCTGAGGGCCGACCTTATCACTGAAGACTGAAGCAAAGAAGGCATTTAGTAGCTCTGCCTTCTCTGCATCCTCCGTCACAAGGACATCCACCTCATTCAGCAGTGGCCTCACATTTTCCCTAGTCTTCCATTTGCTGGTGATGTAGTTGAAGAAGCCCTTCTTGTTGTTTTTGACATCCCTTGCCAGATTCAATTCCAGGTGGACCTTAGCCTTCTTCATTGCATCCCTGCGTGCTCTGACCACATTCCTGTACTCTTCCCAAGTGGCCTGTCCCTCTTTCCACGTTCCATAGACCTTTCTTTTCCTTTTGAGTTTTGCTAGAAGCTTCTTGCTCATCCTTGTGGGTCTCCTGCCTCCTTTTCTAGGTTTCTTTCTGAGGGGAATGCACCGATCTTGAGCATGGAGGAAGTGACATTTAAACAAAGACCAGGTCTCTTGGATCCCCCTGCCTTCTAGAGCCCTGACCCGTGGGACTCATCCAAGTAGCTTCTTGAAGATGCTAAAGTTAGCTCTCTTGAAGTCCAAGATTTTGATCCTACTTGTTGCCCTGCTTCCTCCACACAGGAACCTGATTTGCACCATTTCATGGTCCAGTCCTCCATACACTTGTCATACTAGATCCAACTACAGTTCATTAAAAATATTCCCCTTTTCTTGTCAAGCATTTTGGCTCTTCAGTATGCTCTGTGCTTACCATAGTACAATCTAAATGTCTCAATAGCAATCTCTATTAGACTCTCAGATAAGCTTTCCTTTTTGGTCCTATAAATGTATTGCTGTTTATTATCTTGTTCTTGCATGCATCTGGGTACTAACCAGACTTTCACCAAACAATATTTTCCAAATTTGCCATTGTCTTGTTTGTCACTTTTCTGGTTTCCAGCAAAGGTAAAAGTTAGGCATTCCAGAGACAGACAAACTTCCTAAGAAGTCAGACCTCTGACCCGGACTGTCTAAGAAATCCTTTTGTCCATCAGGTCCTGTGCCAAAGCAGGAACACTAAATGGATTTGCAGGCAGAAGGCGGCAGATTTTTCTCCATTAAGCAGCTTCAGGTGTGTGATGGTAATTATGTCCCTGGAAAGCTGTATCATTGTACCTGGAAGATCTTACATGTCAAGATTGCAAGACTAAAGCAAGAGCAGACTAAAAGGAAGAATAATGCTGCATAAAACCAGCCAGTGCATCTGATGCTTGAGTATATATTGATTTGTGTCATAAGAGTTTTGTGTGCTTCATGAGACTGGACTGTGGAGCCTTCGTATCTTTTACTTAACAATGTTGAGGTCTCATCTGATTTCAATCAGTTTTCTCCCTCAGAGGAACCTCTCATTAATTAGAGTGGCTTCTTGAACAGTTATTGTTTGTACAACTAGTGAAAAGGTCTTCAAACAGCAAGTCATCTGCCTGTAAACTTCCCTGGGAGTACTATGCCTTCCTACCTGCTCAAAATGTGTAAACAGCTGTGGTCTTATATGCCTCTAGATGCCTGAGTCACCCAGTTCCTCAAACTCTCAAAAATCTTGAGGTAGTCATTACACTGCTGAGTAAACCAGTTTATGAGGTATATGAGGTCACACCACAGGACTGTTCATTTTAGCTCTCTCTGACATTTTTAACGAGTGAATTGAGGGAGAACTCAATGTATCCTGATGGTATGATGAGGTCTGTGGGGATGTACCGGGAGAACTATCAGCAATGATCTGTTTAGCTTTTGGACTAGCAGAAAAGCAGGCCACTTTCCAGTACATCTGAAAATAGAATCCAGCCTCAGTGTAAAGTGCCAGAAACTTGCCAGGAAATGTTTTACATGTTTATTGGCAAGTGGGTGAGAGTATCCAAATAAAAATAAATTACACAAAAACTTTTTCACATGATCCTGTTAAAAGTAGTTTTGGATACAGTGCAGAACTGCTAGAATGGCAGTTATTAAAACTCTGGCATTTGCTTCTAAGAACCTGAAAATATAAACCATTAAATTTTGATATGAAAGGATATCTTGTCCTCAGCTCTGTTCATCAGATAGTTACTTAGGATCTCAGTTTCCTAAGAGGTCATTCGAGTTTTCAACAGATTTCCACTTATTTGCTAAGATAACTGGAGCCAGTTTTCAACTTTCTATGCAGTTAGGCAAGTGATTTCAGTATATGTATGGCAGTGTGTTCATACACTGGCAGTTTTTTTGTCTAGAAATTGAAAAGAAAAGCCCTGCTATTTGGATCATTGTAATGAGAAGTTACTTAGAAAGGCTGGGATAACGTTATCTCATGTTGCCAGTACTGATTTGATATACCGTTCTGTAAATGAAATAGAAGATTGGAAAAGTGATCAATTTAAAACTGATGAAGGAATTAAGAAAATCAATCCCGTATTAAAGATTTTTGTATTTACAGTCTATCTCTTTGTAGCTGATTATAGGATCTTTTAAATGTAAGTTATGAATGCAAGGGGTAGGTACACTGCCTCTGAATTTCCCAGACAGAGTAAGCTGTGAAGTTTGCATCATCTCCTATGCTGAAAAAAGTCACAAGTATCTCAGAAAAAAGACCCATCTGCGCAAAATAGATCCTCTAACATTGCTCTGGCTAAAATGAATTTGTGCCTTTAATCAGATAGTGATGCCGCTACCCAGACAAGCAATCACAGATAAATTACACTTGCAAATAGTATTGCAAAAGGATAGGCACTCTTCTGAAAATTTACCCGGACGGTTTTATCTGGCTATAATAACCTCTTCAGTTCTTCATGGGAGTTTGTTACAAGAAATGTCATAGTCTTGTAAGTATGACAGCCTTTATATTGAAGTTACTCAGCACTTACCAATATACAGAAACATGGAGTGGTTTTATAGTTCTTTTTTCCTCTCAATGAGTATAGACATCAAATATAACACCAGGACTTCAAACTGGAATTTTTTAACAGAAAAGTGAATTTCTGTTTCATGAAAATCCATACAAGTTTCATGAAAATCCATCCCAAACTGTCATTTTGTGACTGTGGTTTGTGTAATATAAGTTGTTGGGGTTTAGCTCTGGCAGTGAGCCAGAACCCCTATAGCTTCTCCTGGACTGTGCCCGTAGCATCTCACATCAATATTTTAGATGGGTCAAACTCTGGGCAAAAACAGGTGTTCTCATCAAAGAGCAGGAGAAGGTATGTGACCTATGGATAGAGCTCTGGCCTGAGGTCCTTGAACATTTCAAGGCAACCACGGCTTTCTCACTGCATACGTGTAAAATTAATAATTTCTGCACTCAGAAACTACAGTCCTTCAGCTTTAATGGGAAGTCACTGATGTCATTGTCATGTTCTGCACTTTATGGTCATGTCTCCATCAGTTAGTGGAAAGCTCTGCGTAGATGTCAAATATTATTATTAAAAGTCTTTCCGGATACACAGAAAGTGGCCCTCACAACAAATCAAGCAACAATGAGTTTTCCTAGACAAGCAATTCAAAAACTCTAATTCCAGCTGAAAAATTCTGTAACACAGGTATAGAAAAAACTAATCTTAAGGAGGAAAACTAAGACCTCTGCCAGTGATTTCTCAGAATGATCTACTATATCTTTGTCTTTGCCAGTTTTGGCTCCTCAGATTTAATACAAGTATTGTTTTAGTGTGTAGTGTAGATCTTTCTAAGGACAGATTCACAGGGGACAAACAATAAAAGACTGCTTTAGAAGTTCAGGGATTGAGTTGGTGAAGTCAAGTTTTAAAAATAAATAATAATCATTTAACCTACTTACTGTTAATGAAACCCCAGAAATGTTGTATACAAGCAAAGAAGTATATAAGGCTAAAGTTACACTGTTTTTTACCTAACCATAATAGAAAGAATATTGGTAGTGCTCTGGTTATGTCTGTTATTAGGCAGGTAAAACCACACGATCATTCTCTTTATTCACATGATCCCTGCCTCATCTAGTGATAGGATGAACTGTATTAAAAGAGTAAATGAAGCGATTTTTTTAATAAATGAAACTTCCACTTACTGAGGATGGGCACCATAGCACTGGAAGCTGCAAAGTGTGAAGTCAAAGTAGAGAAATGGACAGAAGAAAAAGAACAGATAGCTTAATCAAGTAAATATTCCTATTTTACCTGTATTTATTCTGAGCTTTGCTGACAAGTTTCTTTTTAATCTAAGTCATTTATATCCAGATATGTGCAGATGATAATTATCTAGTTTTTTCTTTCAAAAACACTAACGAGAACTAACTAAAAAATGGAATATATTTCATAAGAGATTTCAAGATTTTGATTCTTTTTTTGCTGGGATTAGAAGTGAAACTTATGCATATCAAATTCCCTGAAGAAACATTGAAAAAAGGATTAAAACTGAAGCAAAATGTGTGGTTTTCTCAACTGAAAATTCTGAAAAGAATGATATAGAGTTTTGTATAACACAAAAATAGCTTTCAGGAACTTTCGCTGTTTGAGCCAAAATAATAGCTGAAGACTGGGGCAGTTGTCATATCCAACTGCTTAGTAAAAGAGGCAATTTAGTCTAGAAAATTCAGACATTCTCAGGAAAAAAAGAGTAAATCTGTGTGAATAATAGCTTGACTTTAACTACTAAATTAAATAAATAAAAAAAAATAAAGAAAAGTGAAGGGGGAATGAGGAGAGGTGGTTTGAAAAGAAATTTACTTATCTACTCTCTTGAGGTCAGGGGAGAGATTGAAAAGCAAATTACTCTGTTTTCTTTTCCAGTTGTCTGATGTGAAAAAAAAAATACCTCTTATTGTGTGTTTGTGTTGCAAAGATAAAAAACTGCTATCCATTTTGAACAAGTAATGGCTTTTTTATGGATACCTTATTTATCCTTACCTAGCATGAGGACTGGATGGCATGCTGTGATTTATGTCGGCAAGTTTTGAAATACCCACGAATAGATTGTATCATCAGGATATGTATTTTTAAATATCACTGTTTTCAAATCTTTCCAAATTCTGTTTGTTTTCCTAATTTCTGTCCATCCATTCAGTTACCATCATTCATGCGGAAACTTTTATGTATGTGTAGGTTTTATATGTGGAGTTATATTTCTCAGCTAATATTGAGAATTAAAATTATGGAGTACTGTTTATTTTCAACTCCAAAACTCTGCAAGCATGCATGTCTTTCAAGAAAATATTATAATATGTGAGTGTACTGTTCTGTTACACCATAACAGAAAAATTATTAATGTGTTTTGTTTATTAAATAAGTACAAATCATTACTGTTAATGTTTAATAATGTATAATTCAATAATGAAACTGAAAACATGATTAAGCAAAAGACTTAAACTTTCAGCCTTTTTTACATGCAAAAATCACTGAGTTCAATTGGACTTGATTTCTGAAGATAAATTCGTATAAGTTTTGATGCCAAGACTCATTCCTTCTTTCTTCCTTTTTTTTTTAGCTATATCTTACACAAATTGAAGATATGACTGACCAATTTAATGGTCTTGTACAATGGAGTGACTGCATCAGCGGGCAAAAGAAAGCTACTGATGTGATCTACCTGGACTTCTGTAAGGGCTTTGATACTGTCCCCCACAACATTCTTGTTGCTAAATTGGAGAGATATGGGTTTGGCAGATGGACCACTAGATGGATAAGGAAACAGCTGGACAGCTGTGTCCAAAGAGTTACAGTCAATGGCTCAGTGTCCAAGCTGAAACCACTAACGAGTGGTGTCCTTAAAGGGTCCGTACTGGGATCGATAGTATTTAGTATCTTCATCAATGACATGGACAGTGGGATTGAGTGCACCCTCAACAAGTTTGCAGATAAAACCAAGCTGAGTGGTGCAGTTGATATGCTTGAGGAAAGGGAAGCCATCCGGAGGGAGCTCGAAAATCTTAAGGAGTGGACCCATGCAAACCTCATGAAGTTCAACAACACAAAGTGCAAGGTCCTGCACCTAGGTCAAGGCAATTCCCAATGTCAGCACAGACTGATGAATGAATGAATTGGTAGCAGACCTGTGCAGAAGGACTCAGGGGTACTGGTGGATAAAAAATTGGACACAAGCAGTCAAAGTGCACTCGCAGCCCAGAAAGCCAGCCTTATCCTCGGCTGCACCAGAAGAAGCATGGCCAGAAGGTTGAGGGAGGTGATTCTCCCCTCCTCTCTGCTTTTGTGAGACACCTCCTGGAGCACTGCATCCAGCTCCGGATTTCCCACTGTAAGAAAGACATGGACCTATTGGAGCTGGTTCAGAGGAGAGCCATGAATATGGCCAGAGGGATGGAACATCTGTCTTATAAAGAAAGGCTCAGCTGAGGTTGTTCAGCCTGAAGAAGAGAAGACTCCAGGGGCACCTTGTTGAGACCTTTCAATATTTAAATGTTGCTTGTAAGAAAGAAGGAGAGAGACATTTTACCAGGGTCTGTAGCGACAGGGCAAGGGCCAATGGCTTTAAACTGAAAGGAGGTAGATTTACATTGGACATGAGGAAGAAATTTTTTATCATGAGCGCAGTGAGGCACTGGAACAGGTTGCCTGGAGGAGATGTGGATGTCCCGTCACTTGAAGTGTTCAAGCTCAGGTTGAACAGGGCTTCAAGCAACCTGATCTAGTGAAAGATGTCCCTGCCCATGGGGGGGGTTGATCCAGCTGATCATTGAAGGTCCCTCCCAAATGAAACCTCTGTATCCTGCTAGGTATTTCACAGCAATTATTTTAATATTAGACACTGAAAGCTTCAAATTAAACTAATCGTCTGCCTCTTTCTCCACATTTGTTACTTTTGCTTTTATGAGACTATCTTGTGTCTTTCAGGTCACTTTAGTTCACTTATTCTTTCTTCTTGTTGACACAAAAGATACCTCTTTCATTCTTCAGTGTATCGCTAGTTTAGGTGCTGAAATCCCAAACCATTCCATGCCTCTTTAGAAAAAGATTATTCTGTTTTTCTTTCTTTTGGGCCACCCCTGACAGAATTTTGAAGTAATGTTTGTAGACAATCTGTAGCTTACTCAGTTAGATAAGTTTACATTTTCTCCTGCTCTGGAGTTCTGGTAGTAGTTTGTAGATTCGATTACAATCACTCAGAAAGTCTCTCTGTTTACTTCCAAACGATTAGTGAATGTATTGACTACATGGAATTGAGTTTCTTATAATCCTTAGTGAATTGGGATTTTTAACTGACTATGATAAGTAGAGCTTGAAGGCATCAAGTACCTCAGCCTCTTCCATTTAAGTTTCCTAATAGTATATAGATGCATTAAAATGGTAAATGTTTCAGCTAGTGAAATATGTAAGAGGAATATCTAGAACTCCTCAAAATAGTGTCTGTGACCTGTAATGCTGTGTCCTTTCACAAACATTGAGCTTTACCAAGATGAATAGTCATGTAGAAGAGGCAGATGCATTTAGCTATGTGTTGCTGGGAACAGACTTTCAGTATGAACTATAATAATGAACAAGTACATTTATTTGAAGTAAGACTTAGGGGAATTTAGACAAAATTTTCAAGATGAATGTGAAGTTCAGATCTGATTTGTAGCTATTTAGGTATTGGACTAGGTCACTGTGGAGGTGCCTTGCAACCCAAGCCATTCTCTGATTCAATTCAGAATGAAATTCATGACGGTACATTGAGTGACAACTTTACACTTTAAATTTGTATGGGCTGGAAGTCAGCCTTACCTGCGTGTTTGAAGTTTTCAATGTACTCAGTAAAAATGAAATTCCATCAAAACCATGTGTGCTTCAGAGCTGCTCATGCACCAGAGCATGTAGAATTTTCTGCTTTAGCCATCTGTAAAAATTTCTCAGAGCAAGGCTGCTATAGTGAAACAGCTGAATCTTTCACTTGTGTGAATGAATGAGTCCATTTCAGATTCCAGGACGTTTAAAAAAAAATTAAAAATACCAATGACAACTGTTATATGTATGAAGCCAGTCTTTCACAGATGAATTACACCCTCATGCTTGAGTGTTTCTATTCAGAAAAGTAAGATAAGATCTCTGCTAGGAATTTTTATGAAGTTATTGAGGGAGAAAAGGAGGGAAAGGTAAATCTGCACAAAAACAATCTGAAAAATATATGGTGCACAATTGTTCAAAAGTTTGGTTTTAACTTCATTAAGCATCCAATTATTAGTGATCGTGTTATATTTTTGGTGCTGGAAATCAATCTTATAGCCCAGAACTGAACAACTTTAAAGGAAAGAAAAATATTAATTTTCTTTTTCCTTTACTTGTTAAAAATGGTAATAATGAAGAGATTACCCTGAAAAATAGTATGTTATATTAATATCTATACAAATAGCTGAAAATATCTGAATTTAAATCATATCTCTAACAAACTATGCCTAAAGTGTGAGTACGGTTATTGTATATCTAAAAGATAAGTAGGTTTTCTGTTCTGCTTAATCTTGATGCGTGGTTGATGGATTTCTATCAATGTATAATTTCTACTTCTCTTCCATGACCCTGGGGTCCTTTTTTCTCCTTCATAGTGCAAAAGTAGTTAAAGAAATCCTGTACAGAGACTTTTTCCTTCTTTCTTTGTTTTGAGAACAAATTCTACCAACCTTTATGGTAAGAAAAACATAGAAGTGACTCGGAGATTTAACTGCTGGCTTCTTTTAACACTTGGCCTCAAAAAACATGAGGTTTAAAAAAGATTTGCTAGTCATATATTTCTACGTACACTCCCAGATACCGAATATTGCTTTAATACCATAAAAATGTAGTATTGTTCTTTAGCAAACAAAGGACAGATAACCACACACAGTTGAGCCAAAAGCAGAAATACAAGTAATGCTTATCCATGAACACTTTCAAAAAAGGAAAAAATGAAGCGGAGAAGCATCCTACCATTAGGCTTTGTAACTGGTGTCTCCAGGCAGGTCTGCGATGATGTCTGGAACCAAATTTAACAGAAACAGAAACTGTAACTTTGCTGAAGATAGGTAGAGGTATTACTATGTGAAGTGAAGCACTTTCTAAGAATATCAAAACCAAGGAAACATTACTCCCCCCTGTCCCCTTGTCTTATGTAAATTAAAAAAAAAAAAAAAAGAGACAGAAGACAGATAAAAATAAAATACACCACTAAAATGACAACAAAGACATAATAGTTATTATTCCAGTATTCTATGTTACCTGTTCCAACTTTCAGGAGCAATTTTCACTGAGCAGAGACTTGAGTGTTTGAAGAAAGAGAAAAACTAGAATACAGGCTTATATTTTGATTATTCTGTTATATATATTTGTATGTATACAGACCTATATTTACTTATATCCTAGTCAGTCGGGATACAGTTACTGTAGTAAACTTGTAATCCTTTATGAGAACTTGCATACTGAATAGCAGGATATTGTTCATATATATGTGGTATATAATGGAGAATACTAGTTCTGACGGCAAATATCCCCCGTAAGAGTAGCACTGATCAGATCATGGAGCAAGTCATGTTATCAGGACTCTGGGGAAAACATAAGACACCAGACCATAGACTATTAAAGGGCACAGGTTTCATGTGAGAAATCTGAGCCCCATAGAACATGAAAGAATGAGTACAGATGCAAAAGTTTCCTTTTAAAAATAAAGCATTCAAGAAATGAATTAAAAATTAATAAGCAGTTATTTTATATACTCCATGCATTTCTCTACCATGTTAAGTACCTGAGAGTTTATTTGTGAAAATTGTCTTGAGGTGTGAGCTTCTTTTGAACTACACAGAATTCATCTTCATGCAAAACTCCACATGGGAATAAGATTATCTGACATACTGAAAGTTCATATTGTACTTTTCTTCAAGTGCCCAGATTTTTAATCTGGACATCTTTCCAGCACTGATGTAGCTGAATACACAGAATTATGCAGAAATCCTTAATTGGGTAATGTCATTACTGGCATGCACTATGTACTTGATTATATTACAATCCAATCTTTTTAATTATGTCACGTAATAAACATGGTTCTATTATGTTATTAAACAAACTACCAAAATCTGCCCCATTCGCCAAATAAATCAGGCAGTATAATTGAACATAAATAGCTTCTGGTACGAACCAAATCTGTTTGGATAGCAAAAATGTTCTTTTCGTTTCTCTTGCTAAGTAGAGAGCTCTGGCAAGTCAGGAAAGGATTCAACACTTTCTTCCTTTTCTTTGGAAACCGATATCATATCCCTCACTTATCTGAATAGGGAAAAGAACATAGATGTTGGCCTTTAACAAACAACTGGATAGTTTAAAATCACTTCTTAGAATAGTTTGGCAAGGAGTGAGTTGCTTTCAAAAAAATTCAACCCCTAAATAATTTATACACCTATTCAGTTTAAAAGTGCTATTTACATTCTCACTAATTTATCAAAATGTAGTTGATGTTTCACGAAAATTTAACAAAAAATTTTCTTGAACAGCCTGTCTCTTAACTGAATCATTTTATTAATATATGCAAATAAAGTACCAGAAACATTTTGTACTTCCAGACAGCAATAAAGATTGTAAGAGAGGCAGAGATCTCACTTGATTTGTGTTCTGGGTTCAGCCAGGACAGGGTTAGTTTTCTCCAGAATCCAGGAAGTGGCACAGCCGGGAGGGCTGACCCCACCTGGCCAAACAGAGCAGGGTATTCCATACCATGTGCCGTCATGTTGGGTTCCGGTGGGGGGGAGCTGGGCAGCGGGAACTCACTTGCAGCTCGGGAGTGCGCAGCGGCAGTCCGGGAGAGAGCGGCTCTGTTCTGCGGGCTCTGTTCTGCTGGTTTGTTTTGTGTATTCCCCTTATATGTATCTTTGGTGTCACTGTTCCCTTTGTTTGCTGTTCTGTTAAACTGCCCTTATCCCGACCCACCAGTTTTCTGCCTGTTTCTTTCCATTCTCCTCTGCATCACGGCGGGGGGAGGGGCGGCCGCGTGGCGCTTTTGTTGCCGGTCGCAGCCAAACCATAACAATTTTTACTATTCTTCTGTCAGGAGATACAAAGGAATTTTGAATGAAATATTTTGCACAATTCTGATACTAAAGTATAAAGACCTAAAATCTGAACTGTATAGAATTACAATACTTTCTCAGACTTCTTTAATTAATATTAAAAGAGACTGTTTGCAAATTTGATCTTATGTATTGCAGTGGAAGTTTAGTGTGATTTCTCTGAGCTCTGTAGAAAATAATACTGATCAGAATCAGACATAGGAAGCTTAGAAGCAACCACAAATGTGAAGAAAAGAAAAAAAAAAGTTATTTTTTGAAGTTTTTATCCAATCTGGTTATACACCATTTCATTTTTCCTTCATCTGTGCCTTCATACAGTTATGGCGATATAGGACTGTCCTGGCTTCGGCTAGGGTAGAGCTAGTTTTCCTCCCAGTAGCTCCTGTTTTTTGGATTTAGTATGAGAACAATTTTGACAACAGTGATGTTTTCAATTGTTGCTAAGAAATTGAGGACTTTTTCCAGTCTTGCATGTTCAGCTAATGAGCAGGTGTGCAGAAGCTGGGAGCGAGCACTGGCAGACAGCTAGTGCAAGCTTGCCAGTGGAAATATTCCACATCATGAATGTCATGCTCAGTTTATAAATGGGGACGGGTCAGGGGGCAGGAATCCTTTTTTTCTCTTTTTCTTTTCCATGGGTTCAAATCCTCTCTTGTCCGGGAGTTTGAAATTTTCAAGGAGTTCGAGTTGTCTAAAGAATTTCATGAAATTCGCAAAATCTGCGTGTTCTGGGTTCTGTGATCAGTACTCAGGGACTGTCTGTGAGTTAGACATCAGGTGGTGAGAAAATTATATTGTATGTAATTTGTTTTGTGCATTGATTATTACCATTATTATAATTATTGTCATTTAGTAGTAGTCGTAGTAGTAGTATTTGCTTTGTTGCATTATTAAACTCTCTCTGTCTCAACCCACAAGTATTACTTTTTGTCCATTCTCCTTCCCATCCCACTGGGGGATAAGGTGAGGGGTGAGCGAGCAGCTGTCAGGTCCTAATTGCTGGCTGCTGGGTTAAACCACGACAAGGACTGTTAAACATGGCTGCCATAATGCAATGAACTGAGAAACAGTCTTAGAAGCATGAGATTTAACTTTTAAATTTCTTCAATTTTTCTGATTTTAAAATAGTGCTTAAAATACTGATGTAATTTGAAACAGTGAATTTTTCCGTAACTATATATGGTTGAGGCTTCTCCAAACATTCAAATTATATTTCTGTGCAGACTGTCCATATTTCCCTTTTTTTTTTTTCCAGGCATGCCATATTAATTTGACATGTTTATGTCATTAAGATTTTTTATTATTTTGTTTTTATGTTTCTACACACATAAAGGGGTTCCAGACAGGGTCTTAGAAAACCTGGTTAAATCTTTTATCATAAAACGAATATGTAATCTAAGATAGGAAGGATTTAGTGTCTTTACTGTAGCATGGGGCAAAGAGTTTGTCATCCTTTCCTGGCAAATCTCTACTAGGATGCCTAAGTAAATCCTACTGAGTTGGCTTTGTAACTGCTGCCCTATAGAATAAGTGGCAAGATCATAGTCTTGTTGTTTGTTTACTGGCTGTCTGTAATAAAGAATGATTCATGGCTTTAACATAATCTGTGTTTAAAAATTCCTCAAACCCATCAGATCCCTCTTTGCTGTTCATTTTATAGATCTCTGAAGCCTGGAACTTTATCAAGACTTTGAATGACAGAAATGTCTATAATTATGTTGTCTGAAGAATACCAACAATTCTTGGTCAGAAACAGGACTGGAAAGGGAAAAAAAAAAAAAAAAAGTCTCTTTCAAATATATAACAGTCCTCATGTAAATGTATATGTAGACATATCTTTTTTGTCGAAGGCTGAAATAGATTTTGTCTAAAGTTCCAGTTGCCTTGGTTATTTGGTCTACTTTTTATTATTATTAATCTCTAGAAGATACTGGATTGCAGAGGCCAACAGTTGTTGGTCCACTCATTATCTTTATTTCTCCCTGGAGTCCATGGAGCTGGAAGAGAGAAAACTGAAGACAGATTCATGCAGATCTATTCCACTTAATGGTGTGTGCTGTGTTTATGGTTCTCTCTTCTGCAATTAAGGTAGTAAGAGACAAAAGGCAGTGCAAGTTGAAACATTTTGATTGCTCTTTGTACAGGTTAAATAATTTCATTGCAGAAAAAAATATTTCTGAGGTGTGTACAGTTTGTGAAAAAAGGAGATAAATTTCAGTTAAGAAATAAATAAAGAGTGAACCAGCGGTGAGCTGGCTTTCACATTACAAATGAAGTATCATTTTCTCACTAAGGACTACTATTTTCTGCTTGTCTTGATATTTGCTTAATAATAGATGAATTTTCATACTAATAAATTCATACAGAAACAACCAGTCATATTAAATATACAAGACATATTTCTCACATTTTTACTGTAGGTCACCAGTTTTCCCTAGAGACTATCACCTACTGTCAAGACCTTACTATAACAGCGGTCCTGCTGTAATACTGCTACAAGCCAATAACAGTCTTTTCTTTGCTAAACCTGTCACTTATGGCAGCTGTACTCCTTCTGTCACATTTCTTCTCCTCAGTTATCTTCTTGATGCAAACGCAAAAATTGCCCCATTGTGCAGTACAAGAAGGACATAGACATACTGAAGTGAATCCAATGAAGAGCCACAAAGATGAATAACGAACTGGAACATCTGACATATGAGGAGAGGCTGAGAAACCAGGGATATTTCAGCCTGCAGAAGTGAAGGCTCAGGGACACCTTACCCAAGTGCATAAACACCTGATGGGGAAAGTAAAGAAGACTAGACACAGCTCTAAGCAACCTTTCTTAGCTGCCCCTGCTCTGAGCAGGAGGTTGGACTAGATGTTCTCCAGAGGTGCCTTTCAGCCTCAACCATTCTGTAATTCTAAGATTTTCTGTGATTGTCTAATAACAGAAAGGTTCTTGACATTACACATAATCCTAATAAAAGACCTAGCAATTTTAAAACTATTACAGAGGAAAATTTATTGCAATATTTTTAATAAAAGCAAATTTCCATTTATCAAAGTGTTAACTTCCGCATGTTAAAATTATACAGTGGGAAATTGTGGCAAACCTTAGTATTTATGTTAGGAATATATAGGCTGAATGTGTCTCTCTCTGGAAAAATACCAATAAGGAATCTGAGAAAAAGAAAACAGAGGTCTCTTCATAACTTTACAGAGTATAAAATCTTTCTTTCAAGTACGTACCATGAAGAATTTCCTCCTTGCAAACAAGGAGTGTGCATCCTCCCTTGTCTGTTCATAAGAGACATCCCTATACATTGTGTTCCATCTGCTTTTACTAAAGTCAAAATTATTTTTCTGTATGAAAATCTTATCCTGTGGTTTTCAAATACATGCATGCACACACACTCATTCTTGGTTTCTATTAAATGCTGCTATTCCACCCTTTCAAGTACCTTCCTTCTAGGTTTACTGCTGTCTTAATTTGAGGAAAATACTTCTCCATGAACAATGATTCCTGTTACCCTAGCTTCCGTTTACCTGCAGGCAGTACCTATTTCTCAAACTTTTTAACGTGTCAAATGACTGCGCAAGCCCAACCACCATCCCCTGCCAAGATCTCAAGGGAGTTTGAAATTACATGACATCAAGTAGCTAAGAAATAGAGATAATGTGCTTTATCAGACTTGTGTATAAATCAGTAAAGCTAAATTGTTGTTAGTTGCCTACCAAGGCAATAGGTAATAAGGTAATTGCTAGTCTTAGTGATGACTGAATCCTTGAATTCAGCTATAAATCTGTTAATACAGTAATATCCTGCACAGCACAGCTGGCAAAAGCTCTTTCCTTTCTGACAATATGTCTTTTAGTCACACTAGTCATTTGCAGATGATTAGTGATATGTAAAATATTGTTGTTTCAAACACCAAACAAAACTTCTGATGCAGCATGTCTGTGGCTCCTAATTTAATGGGTTAGTGTGTAGTATTTCTTCTCTTCTCCCTCTGTTGTTTTCTGTTTGGCTTTCAATCTGACTCTATATTGTGAAAAAAGGCCTTGTACTGTTACGAGATCAGAATAATTTGAGTGTAAAGTCACCTTGATAAGAATTCTATGAGGTCATTAATTTTGATTTAATCTTTAAAACAAATGTCCAGAAAATTCTCTTACTAAGAAGAGAAGACAAGCATTTAAAATCTATCTCATCAGGATTTATGACATTCTGAATAATTACTTTTCTGTGCAACTATGTCAGGCTTCTCTTTTGCAATTTTTTTCCCAGTTTCACACAAATATTCATGCCTCCCAGACTAATCAGACTTTCTGTAGTTCTCCATGAACTGTATTATTTCCCTGTCTTTGCTTTAAAATTACTTAGGTGCATCTTTGTCCACATTTATAATCTGGTATGTATTAAAGAGAAGAAAAGTACCTTTTAATATTCCTAATGATTGATGATGATAATATATGAGAAGACCCAAGCATAGTTAAAGCTGAAATAATTGCTCAAAAAAAGTTCAAATGAGAGAGTGAAGAGCAAAAGATCCTGGAGGATTTATCTCAACATATACATATATATACTCGCATATGTACATGTCCGTATCTACCTATCTGGATTTCATTCCTAGTAAGAGATGACAAAAAGAAAATTCTAGGACATGAATCAGTTCTATATACGTTATATGAGTTACATTCAAAATGTTTCAAAAACATGTTCTGGAGGAAGCTGTTGTTACAGATGTAAAAATGTTTCCAAGAATATAATAGTACCACTGTTTCACTAGCACAAAGAAAGGACGACTAAACTAAGAACCCATATCTGCAGCCATAGAATATTGTCAAGGCTGACCACATAATGAAGGAAACAGCATATTTATTACACTTTCAGATGATATTAAGTGGGAAGAGATTACTAGGGTTTTGGAAGGAAATTAACTGAGAAGAGTCTTAATGAATTGGTAAAAAGACTGGAAAATAGGATGCAATTTATAAGACATGCAAAAACGTGAGTGTAGGAAAGAGCTGCCTATCAATTGAAATAACATATTTTGAGTAGGTAAAATAAGTTGGTAACAGACTCGCAGATCAGAGTCTGAGGAATATATCCTAAATAGCAGTCAACAACTTTTCTGTATTGAAAAAAAAGAAGAAAAAGAAGAGCAAATAACCCAGCTATCTATCCATTTCAGCTGAGTAAAGTGGTCAATATCATTAGACAGGTAAACTTAGATTCTATAAGGATAACCTAACAGCTCATTAAAAATTTTACTTGCATTTTGTACATCCACCTGCATGCTACATGAAGTAATAATATGGATATCACAATAAAAAGTGATAGGATTGCATATTATAATCAAATAATAGAGAAAACCTTCATCTATTTATCTAAAAATTATTTAACATCTATTTTATAAAGCTGTTGACTTAAAAAAGGAAATAAAAGAAGAAAAGATAAATTGCATGTGTTAGTTTTACTTCTTTCAACAGGTTTCGAGGTAAATCTGTACATCAAGGCAAAACCAGGTCCAACAAGCAAGCCGGGTCACTAAATCTGTCACCGTCTCTATCTACAGTGCACTTGTGCATTTTTCTAACATAGTGTGATTTTTATGCTTGCTAAAGTGTTCTCACCCAACACAGTATTTGTTCAATGGGACACAAAATACTGACACATAAAGTACAAAAATGAAACCCTTAACATTACTCAGATGCAGAAATGAGACAAGCTTAACAAAACACTTCAAGAGAGCTGTGCCAAAATGAAACTGTCTTTCAAATGCTTTGCTAGTGCAGCAATGCACATGTCCACCAATTATCAGCCCTTTGGCTAAAAATCCACACCTTAGCGGAGCTTAGCTGATTTTACATAAGCAACTTGCTATAGGATAGTGCTCTGTCACAAAAAGGCTTTATTCAAGGAAGAAAAAACAAACAAGAGAAACAGGTTTAGTCAAATAAATGAAAATCAGTTATTAACAATTTCCTGACCCGTTTGCAGTTTGCTAGAGAAACATGTTCCACTCTTTAGTCAATGAGTTGTCTATCGAAGCTTTAAGTGAAATGTAATTTAAAAGGATATACTTATAGCCGTCAATACTGAAAATTCGAGGTTGTTTAATTATTGCTTGATTGGTTGATTGATTAATTTGGCTTTCTAAAAAAGAAAGAGCATGTTGGGGTCTTCATTGTAATATGCACTTGCAGCCCAGAAAGCCAACTGTGTCCTGGGCTGCATCAAAATAACTGTGACGAACAGGTCAAGGAAGGTGATTCTCCCCTTCTACCCCATTCTTGTGAGACTCCCACTGGACTACTGCATCCAGCTCTGGGTTCTCCAACACAAGAACAACATGGACCTGTTGGGTCCAAAGGAGGGTGATAAAAATGGCCAGAGGGATGGAACATCTGTCTTATAAAGAAAGGCTCAGCTGGGGTTGTTAAGCCTGAAGAAGAGAAGACTCCAGGGACACCTTGTTGAGACCTTTCAATATTTAAAGGTTGCTTGTAAGAAAGAAGGAGAGAGACATTTTACCAGGGTCTGTAGCGACAGGGTAAGGGCCAATGGTTTAAACTGAAAGAGGGTAGATTGGACATGAGGAAGAAATTTTTTATCATGAGCGCGGTGAGACACTGGAACAGGTTGCCTGGAGGAGATGTGGATGTCCCGTCACTGGAAGTGTTCAAGCTCAGGTTGGACAGGGCTTCGAGCAACCTGATCTAGTGAAAGATGTCCCTGCCCATGGGGGGTTGATCTAGCTGATCTTTGAAGGATCCTTTCAGCACAAACCATTCTATAATTCCATGTGTCTATGATTCTAAGAACATTTACCAAATGTATAGGACCTTACTCATAAATTTTCTAAACATTACCAATATAGTATTGATTCCCCAGAGGCTATTACCTTCAGGAGTTTCATGTTGCTAGACCGAGGTCTAAGTCTTAATTCTGGTGAAGAAACAACTCTAGCCCTCCAGTCAGGAGTTTTTGAGACAATGAACTAGGAGATTATGAAAACTGAATTTTAGGAAAGGAACTATATCTCAATCTTCTTTACCATTTGGTCTCTCTGGGAATTGAATCACAGAATAACTTTGGTTGGAAGGGACCTTTAGAGGTCATCTAGCCCAACCCCACTGCAGTGAGCAGGGACGTCTTCAAGTAGACCAGGCTGCTCAGAGAGCCTTCCAGCCTGGTTTTGAATATTTCCAGTGATGGGGCCTCCACTGCTGCTCTGGGCAACCAGTTCCAGTGTTTCACCACCCTCATGGTAAAAAATTTCTTGCTTGCATCCAGTCTAAATCTACCCTCCCTTTGTTTAAAACCATTACTCCTTGTCCTGTCGCAACAGGCCTTGCTAAAAAGATTTTTCCCATCTTTCCTATAGGCCCCCTTAAAGTAGTGAAAGGTAGCTATAAGGTGTCCCCACAGCCTTCTCTTCTCCAGGCTGAACAACCCCACCTCTCTCAGCCTTTCCTCTTCAGAGAGGGGTTCCAGCCCTCGGATCAGTTTTCTGGCACTGGTCTGGACCCACACCAGCAGGTCCATGTCTTTCCTGTGCTGAGGGCTCCAGAGCTGGACTCAGTACTCCAGAGCAGAGTAGAGGGGCAGAATCACCTCCCTCGACCTGCTGGACATGCTTCTCTTCATACAGCCCAGGATACAGTTGGCCATCTGGGCTGTGAGTGCACACTGGTGGCTCATGTCCAGATTTTCATCCGCCAGTACTCCAAGTCCTTCTCAGCAGGGCTGTTCTGAATCCCCTCATCCCCCATCCTGTATTGACACTGGGGTTGCCCCAACCCATGTGCAGGACCTTGCTCTTGGCCTTGTTGAACCTCAAGAGGTTCACACAGGGCCACTTGTCAAGCTTGTCCAGGTCCCTCTGGATGGCATCCTGTCCTTCTAGTGTGTCAACTGTACCACTCAGCTTGGTGTTGTCTGCAAACTTGCTGAGCGTGCACTTGATCTCGCTGTCTGTCATTCATGAAAATCTTAAACAGCACTGGTGCCAGTACAGACCCCTGAGGGACACCACTTGTCACCATTGAGCCGTTGACCACTACCCTGTGGCTGTGACTTTCCAGACACTTCCTTATCCACCAAACAGTCCACCCATCAAATCCACACCTCTCCAATTTAGAGAGAATGATGTTGTGAGGGACTGTGTTGAAGGCTTTACAGATGTCCAGATGGATCACATCCATTGCTCTTCCCTTGTCCACTGATGCAGTCACTCTGCCATGGAGAACCACTAGGTTGGTCAGGCAGGACTAGCCTGTGGTGAAGCCATAATGGCTGCCTCGAATCACTTCCCTGTCATCCATATGCCTTAGCATACCTTCTAGGAGGATCTGTTCCATGATCTTCCCAGGCACAAAGGGGAGGCTGACAGGTCAATGGTTCCCAGGGTCCTCCTTTGTACCCTTTTTAAACATGGGTGCAATGTTTCCCTTCTTCCAGTCACCAGGGACTTTGCCTGACTGCCACGACCTTTTGAATGCTATGGAGAGTGGCTTGGCAACTACATCAGCCAGTTCCTCAGGACTCTGGGATGCATCTCCTCAGGTCCCACACACTTCTGTACTTTCAGGTTCCCCAGGTGGTGATGAGCCTGATTTTCCCTTACAATAGAAGGGCCTTTACCCCTCTGGTTCCCATTGAGGAGAGAGGTTGCCAGTGAAGACGGATGCAAAAAATTTGTTGAGTACCTCAGCCTTCTCCTTGTCTGTTGATACTAGGTCATCATGGGCATTGTTGATTCTTGTTCATCAAGGGCAATACTCTTTCTTTTACCTTCTTTTTCTGGCTGACATACCTGTAGAAGCTCTTCTTGTTATTCTTAGCATCCTTTGCCAAGTTCAGCTCCAGCCGCACCTTTGCCCTCCTGACCTCATCTCCATACAACCAGGCAGCATCCTGTCCTGGGTTGGGCCAGGACAGGATTAATTTTCACAAAAATCCTAGAGGGGACACAGTCAGGACCGCTGACTCAGACCGGCCAAACAGAACAGGGTATACCATACCGTGTGCCTTCATGCTCAGTTCTGAGTGGGGGAGCTGGCCGTGGGGAGTTAGTCATGGCTCAGGAGCGTGCTGGACACTGGGCGGTGAGAGTTGCTCTGTGCATTTCTCTGTTTGTTTTGTATATTCTCCTTATCTATATTACTGTTGTTACTGTTCACTTCATTTGCTGTTCTGTTAAACTGCCCTTATCCCAACCCATGATTTTTGCCCTTTACTTACCATTGTCCTCCCCATCCCAGCAGGTGGGAGGGTAGACAAAGAGACCATGTGGCCCTTTGTTGCTGACCACAGCCAAACGGCTACACATCCCTGTACTCTTCCCATGATAACTGTCCCTGTTTCCATTGCATGTGCAGTTCCAGCTTACTCTTTAGTTTGATCAACAGGTCTCAGCTCAGCCATGCTGGTCTCTTCCCTTCCTGGTCTGACTTCTTGCACCTGAGGACTGAAAGCTCCTGCGCTCTATTGAAAGCATCTTTAAAGATCTGCCAGCTCCTTTCTGCCCCCCTGTCCCTGAGGACCATTTCCCAGGTGG
>Ga0065711_1032936_pt1 | contig 26406 bp, 19 predicted proteins | sample Hoacrofraction12_FD_59098 | JGI IMG/M metagenome (GOLD analysis project Ga0065711, IMG submission 59098) | Hoatzin crop microbial communities from Cojedes, Venezuela - Epithelial fraction 12 v2 (version 2) | ecosystem: Host-associated > Birds > Digestive system > Esophagus > Crop | place... | reverse complement strand
TTTTTTTTTTTTTTTTTTTTTTTTTTTGCCTGTGAAATAGTGCCGCAGGGACAAATGTAGAACAACAGAGGGCAAACTAGGTCACTCCAAAACCTACTCCTGGGGCATGTCTGGGTTCGGAATGAGTTCATGACTTTTGTTCGGAGCTCCCGTTCTCCCACTGAGATTATATTTCCTGCCTTAGACAGATCACGTTCGCCGAGCCAACAACTGCCTCCAGGCAACCAGGATATAGCGCTGCGCCCTGAGCAGCACAACACTTAACCTTGTGGGATGTTGTACACAGGGTTTGTGTGTGTGTGTGCAGGGAGGAGGAGGAGTCCTCTTAATATTACTTACTAACACAGGCACCGCAGAGCGCTTTTGCAGTAGTGTGTGCTCTCTGTTGTCTGCTCCGAGGGAAAGGATTATGTGAAATGTTCCATCTCCCTCACAGCATGAGAAATGTATTTTATGGCCATTAATGTTTATCACTTGCGTTGGGACTGGGCCAGGGATGCCCAGTGACAGACCAGGATCACATTAGGTAGTTTGTGGACACCAAAGGAAAAGATTGCTTATTGAGATAGAGGCTGAGTTATTAGGTAAGTATTTATGCTACACCCCTCTGTGAGCTCCAGGAGGAGTGGGGAACAGTCCAATATGAGAACTGACAATGAGAATTATGCAGACATGTGCTAATCCTGTTTTGGGAGTTGGGGGTTAGTGGGTTTGCATGTGGTTGAGCGTGAGGGTCATTCCCAACTGGGCCTGCTGAGCCTTGATCTCACATTTGTCCTTATGAAGCCTGGAAAGCCTACCTGGAAAGATTCCCAGTGAAAGGAACTGGAGGTGACCGAGTTCCCCAGCTTATTTTTCAAGGTGGCAAATTCCCATGGGGCTATGTTATAAAAATGTCCTGACTAAGGGAGAAAAGCATGTATCCTCATGCTCAAAATTAACAAGAACGTTGAGTGTTAGAGTTGTGATTGATTCCCCTAGCACTCAGATAATTTCAGTGACTAATATAAAAGCATTTCTAAAAGTAGGGGCTTTTTCTGAAAGGAAGAAAACAAGGTAAAGTGTCCTCAAACATCCACTTTAGGTCTGATTTCTGTATTACAGCAGTGGCTTGCATGTGGTGTCGGGTTAAACAACTGGAAGGCTTCATACTGTGCTGTGGCTGGTGTTTCAGTGCGTGGGGTTTTTTTAAGACCAGAATAATTTAGAACTGTAGCAGACTGACTAATCTGTAACTATTTGGAAAGCTTCCTTGAATGTCCCAAACTAGAATCTGCAAGGTAAGAGCTGCTCAGAATTACTTAGTATGGGTGTACCCAAATTTGTGAACCATTTATTTTCACTTCATCTGACAACAAACAAAGTAAAGGTGGTCACAAAACCCAACTTTGTTTACGACCTCAGAAGGAAAACAAGTGAATCAGCACAAAATCCACAGGTATTTCTGCTGGAGTTGCTTTCAGCATATCTTGAAAGCCTGCAATGCTATTCAGATTCTTTGGCAAATGAAAAAGGATTGTTGCCCTAAAATATGAGGCTTTACTGTTGGCTATAAGAGCTTCCTATTTGTGGTCACAGGCCAGGACTGCTAGGAGATGTGTTCAGACACAACTGGCCACAAGCAGAAAAGCTGTGGACACAGAAAGCTGTAGGTTAGACATCACAACCTAATTAGCACCCTAATTAACACCATTAGCACAATAAAAAAGGGTTATCATAGAAATTAGCATTTCTCTTTAGGCTCAAATCTGCCAAATCTAAGTCTACTCAAAGCCAAATTTTCTTTCCTTTAGGTCCTCACTTGAACTTGTGTGACTGATGTGTGTGCAACTACAATTCTAGAAAATATTACAACCTCCTAAAACGACACTACTGTACAAAAAGAAATTAGAATAGAATAGGGTAGTTCCAGTTGGAAGGGACTTACGGTGATCATGTGGCCTAAATGCCTGGCCGCTTCAGCACTGACCAGAAGTTAAGCACATAAATACCAGACCTGTTTTCCTTGCATCCCCTGCACACCCGAGAGCTCCCACTACCCGCAGCACCGGGGCTGTCCCTTTTCAAAGGGCTGCGTGGGTAAACTCAGGCTTCTGAGGGCTGCCTGGGCGACCTGCTCCGACAGCTCGGCTCATCTCAATAGCATCACTAGAGGAACAGCAGCTTCTGTATGAGAAGTGGAATAAACTTTAATTCCTCGTCCCAGGCCTCCTCTTTGCCCTCAGCTTTGAGAATTCAAACAATCAGATATATTCAGCTTTTAGTTCTCAGTTCATGGACATTGCTAAACACTCGGATAGTTTTGCTGAGGAAAGCTTAAGAAAACTCTAGAACAGCTCAAATAGTCTTATTCATTGCAGAGTCCCCAAAGGATGTCAGATTTAAACTGAAGCGCTGCTTGGAGAGGAAATGAAAACAGAGAGGAAGGGGTTTGGGAGAATCAGAGGTTTTTTAATTAGTCTGTGGTTGAGGCAGTGGAATTATGTGCTGTAATACCCCAGTGCCTGTATGCACATTGTCGTCTCCAGGGTCAGCTTTGTGAATTTGCTGAGTGACAAAAGGAAAAGGTAACCTTATTACTTCCTCCTCCCACATTCTAGTCTTAAATCAGCACAGCACTGTTAAATTGTACTTTTACCTCTGCTTCTCCTTAGCTTTACAACAGTTATCCCAATGCAGAAGTGAAGAGAAATGACAGTTAGGTCATGTACACATCTCACTTCTGGACTCTTCAATCAGTATTGCAGCTGCAAGGACAGGTTGCTTTGTTTCGTTAAGTATTTAATTCAGCGATGACCTACTCTATCTTTTGTATAAGAAGAAACCACCTAGATCATACCATCTTTTTTGTATTATTCCCCTGACAGAGAGCTGAACATCACTCACGCAGCACTGGCTGCATGGATGAACAAAGCAGCTGCTGATGCTCTTAATTTTCCCCAAATGAAACACGGCATAAACACTTCTCAGCATTTGCTCTCCAGACTCTGTTCTTTCATAGAGAATGGGCTAAAGAAACATATAGTGATGGCAAACTTTCCATCAGCATAATGCCAGGCATTTAGAAAGCTGTCTTGACCTAGTTTTTGATTTGTAGGACCAAGCACCATACAGTTTATTATGTACAAAAAAAAACCCTTAATAAAAAAAATTATGTAGCGCACGTTGTCCTTCCTTACAATCTAGTATTTCTATCATGCTGTGCATGCTGCTAATTCAAAAGGCTGATATGGCCACAGACAGCCCAGCTTCTAGGATTTACCATTCAAACATACTTGAAGTGGCATGAAAAATGCAATAAAATAATTCTTTCAGACAAGTTTAGAGAGAGGTATTCCCAAAAGACAGAATTCTGGCTTCCAGTCACATAAAGCTTACACTTTGTCAATAACACAGTGAAGGAAGGCATGAATGAATTTTATTTCATTGGACAAGTGACTTGGAATACAGATAAGGCAGGGTGAGCGTATAAACCTTTAAATAAATGTTTTAGCACTATCTGGAAGGGAGGAATGCAATTGATTCCAATCTTTTCTGACAGAAAATCAGTTCCTCTAAAGCTCTTGGGGCAACAAACACTAACTAAAAGCATCTGTTACTAATAAAATCTTTAAGTACAACAAAACAAAATGGTGTCATTTGCAACTAATAGGCTACAATTAATGCAAGTTATTACTCTGTAGTTTAATTGAAATATTAAACTGTGATATGAAGTCTTTGTTTTACTATGACTTGAAGAGCCATGTAACTTTGAAGAGAGATATTTAAAGAGCTCAAGAAAAACCCAGCAGAGGAATAGCTGACAAAGCCCCAGACAAAACACAGTGTAAACAGCAGCATTAGGAATACAAAATACTCTGTCGCTCAAGCGCTGGGATTTTTCTCTAATGAGCATAGCTCTGTTACCTGGAATCACTACAAACAGTTAACAGAAAACACTTCTCTATGATGACGCCCAACAACGTTCTTTGTTCTGCTTCGTGGGTGTTACTTTACACAAAGCTGTTTTGTGGAAAATCTTGACCTTTCTTCCCTCTCTGCCTGTTTAACATGAGACTTGTGTTATTCTGCGCAGTGATACTACAAGCTGGAGCAGTAAAAACTGCTGTTATAACTCTGGCTTTGCTTTGCAAATGCACGTTAGGCTTCAGAATGAAGGGGTACATTTAGTGTTTTAGGAGAGCTACGTTTGGAACTTGTACAAGAGAAATCCACTGAAAGTGGCAATTTCTTTTGCATTATAAATCTAAGTCAAACTAGTGTACTGAGTTACAGTTTTATTTGCAAAACCACAGATTGTTAAGATTCACAAATAAACCCAATATTATTATCTTGGGGGCCCGAGGATGAATGGTGATGCTAGAAAAAGGGATTGTACTCAGTCACAACCTGAATTTCAAATAAAATGGTACTTCATTTTCACTGCCCATCTCATACCAGTTCAAGGCAGCCACTATATTTTTAGTATTAAATGTGTTTTTCCTAATGGGGACAATCTTTTTAGCCAGGCCTGTTGTGACAGAACAAGGCGTTTTAAACTAAAGAAAGGGAGATTTAGGCTGGATATAAGGAAGATATTTTTTACAATGAGGGTGGTGAAGCACTGGCCTGGGTTGCCCCAAGAGGTGATGGATGCCCCATCCCTGAAAACATTCAAGGCCAGGCTGGACGGGGCTGTGAGCAACCTGATCGAGCTGAAGATGTCCCTGCTTAATGAATCTATGATAACGCCTTCCATAATAAAGCAAAAATTGTGGAACAGAAAAAAAGAAAATCTGGTGTTTGCATGGAGTACACGCAGTGACTACATTAATGCTTTTAGCCTAAAATACATAGCAGTAGTAGTAGTACTACAAGAGTGTAATCTGTTTATTAGTTGGCAGAAAACACTTTTTGGATTGGATTTGCTTTCAGGTTACTACTTATTCAAATAGACATTTTCAGATTAAGTTAGTTATGATAGCTAATATGCTTAAAAAAGAAAAAAAATCACACAACTTCAGGTACATGTGCTTGCAATTGTTATTATCTAATAAAGAGCACTCGTCGTCTGTCTCCATGCCTCCCCAGCCCATAAATCACAGAATTTCAGGATCCTAATTTCCTCCCACCTTAATTGTTCTCTTTATTTTTATAGATAACTATTCAATGTCTAAACTTCAGCATGAACAGACTTTGGCATCATACAAATAAAAATACAAGTGGTAAGCTCAACATTTAGAAATAGAAAATCGTATTTCTATTTTCATATTTCTACAGTGAAAGAGGCAATAGAATCTATTTCGCTATCTTGTTACAGAACCAAACTTCCAGCACACAGGGTAGCAATTTCTTAACGGGCTGTTTTTCAGTTTTGCCAAAGAAAGCATTCAGCAACAGTATGGGAAAAGAAAAAAAATCAAGTATTAAACAATGGCCAACATTTTACTTACAGCTGGTGGATGAGTCTGTATGGTAATCTATACTTCTGCACTGTTGAACCCAAAATAATTGCATAAAATCTCCAGGGCTCAATACTCATCTCAGAAACCTCTAAGAAATACATCGTACAACTCTTTAACACCAGCAAAGGGTGGAACACAACCCTCCTGCAATCTCCTCTCTGAATTGCTCATTTCTGGCAGCGGGCACTGCATGTATATATGTTTTACATAAATTTCTAGTTTTGAAGGACACTAAAAAGTGCAAGTTTACACACTGCAGTGAGATGCCCTGACAGTTAAATCTATGAAAGAAACACTCTTCTACTTAGGGAGCATTTTTAATCATTAATTTTAACATACCATCGACATGAACAGAATTGCCTGCCTTGTGACAGGGTACTTCAAATTTGAAGTTTTCAATATGTTTCTAGAGAATTTCTTTCACATTTTGTGCTTTTATGGAAACCTTTCAAAAGTTCTTAATTTCAAACAGAGAGGTACCAAACTTCAGTAACTCTAATTTTCTTCCCACTCTAATGACTACAGATATCATCAGTGGTGGGGGGGTCTTTTGTTTTATACAAAAGCTGCTCAACTAACTAATGCTATAGGCAGTGCTGACACTATAAATCTTAAAAATCTCTTATCTTCTAGTAAATTGCTTAATTAACGAGAACTTACTGAAGCTGACTGATATACCATGGAACACTTTCAATGGAGTAATTTGCCAAATATTTCCATCTTCGGCTGAAGGATACTTTTCTTTCATTAAATATAGTTTTTAAATAAAGTTCTCCTTAATGCTGAAGAGAGCTAGTTGTGCTTCTGTCAAGAGCTGGCTGCGACAAATGACTGGACAAAGCAGTAATCTAAAAGATGATCTGGATAAACACTTAATTAGATAAAAAAAAAATACACCAAATACTGTAGACTATAAAACCAGAAAACTGGTCTGACTTCCTGCATATTTCAGACCATACAACTCTTTTGAAGAGTTGCATAAACCTCTTCTAAAGCACTCCCTGTTTAGTAGGAAAACATGCAACTCGGAACTCCAAGTAAGGGGAGGGGTGTTTGGACATGTAAATTTGCTGCCGTGTATCCTGAGGTTGTATGTACTGTCCTCACCAGCTGCACCAGGGAGAAAACACGGACCTCACATCTAAATTGCCCAGAACTGGCACCAGATAGAAAAGGCTGATGACATCCACACTGCACAGTATTTGGCCTTTGGGCTCTCGAAGTCCCCTACAGCCATGAAACTTTCCTTTCCTTTTGTTTCAAAGCAACGGTGACTACCGGCATGGTGTGTTTACAGCCTGACACAGAGAGCACACACATGACAGCATGTGGTAACATTTCAGTGCCCAACTGAACAGTGAGCAGCTACCTGGCATGCTGTCAAAGAACTATCACAGGTGGAAGGGTCAAATTAGTGTGGGATATATCCACATTGTCTGGGCAGAGTTCATAACCATCTAGCCTTAGAAACAGGTTTATGTTTTCCTCTAGGACTAGCTGGGGAAGCTAGCAGTATGGAAGTGAACTCACAGGCTTGCAGGATGGAAAACTGCCCTACAGCAGAGCAGGCAGATGAGGAACACTTTGCCTTCTGTTCTTCCACTGGAGGCATCTTCCTTAACTCTCTGTACCATCTCTTTCATTTCATATCCCTGCAGTGTTTCCTCTGATTCCCTGTCCTCCTCCTGTTCTGCTCAGGTCCTTTACTGGCAAGGAAGCTTGTGTTAATGTTTTTTCCAAATATAACTAGTTGAAAATATGAAATGAATGCAAATCAATCATTTGCACATACACAGAGGGACGAATCTGGTTTTGATCAACTGATGCTTTTTTCAGAATATGAAGTCTTGGGACATTTCTGCTGACTTCATAAAATAATTAAAGCTTGTGGTGAGGGATTTTTATTGTTTGGGGTTTTTTTACTAGCTGTATCAAATAGTAAGGAAAAGCACCATTAAGATTTCAACATATCCAGTTGTGCATGCTTTCTTAACAACTAACCCAAACTGTTAAATTTCTCGTCAACAGCAGGCAATGATTTACATGGATGACCCTGACTTGCTGCACCTGTAAGTCTTTAAACAGCTACACTTCCAGCTGCAACAGCTTCCAGAAGCAAGTAATCAATCTTGAACATGTTGTTTCACAAAAATAACTAGGTGATTCTAAAGCTGTGCTTTCCCCATCGTGAAAATGCCAGGCTACTGCCAAATCAAGGTAGCTGTCATTCCCAGCTGCCTTCATGAAGCCAGCGGGATGCACAACCGAAGTCTGCGAGGAGATCACTCGGTGTCCCTTTACGTTGGGGAACTGCGCTCAATCAGAAGGCCCGGTGGCACTGGAAGGAAGGATTCCCAGAACATAACCCTGAAAACATGCTGTTACCAGGCAGATCAGTGGTGAGGATTTTGCTGTGTAATCAACACTGACATCCCTCTAGCGTGTAAAATACTAGGCTAGGACCAGCATCACACAGAGCACTAACGGCACACTTTGCTCCTGCTGCTGACGCTGCCTGCTGAGCAGAGGAGGCTCAGGATGAACTCCCCCCTCTTTAGGAGGGCAGTGGCACTCTGAATTCATTCTTCTTCCATTTATTCCAACACAGAGAGTGAAGTAAAATCCATGTCCAGTTTCACCACGGATAAAACTGCACTATACGTCCCTCTAACACAGCCTTGAGTAGATAAATGGTGTTACGCAAACTGTACTGTTCTCAGCACAGTGTAAATCACTTGTACCTTGCAGTCACAGGTCTTACCTTCCTTCCAGGTGCACAGAGTAGCCACGGCGGGCGCAGACGTCTAGTCTGACTGTGCTGGCCTCTGCCGCTGTGTGCTGCCTCTCACCAGGCACAAGGCAATGGCTCTTCCCATTCCTGCTCTCCAAGGCAGATGGACCCATTTACTGTTATTCTGCGCATTCAAGAAAGAAAAAGGCAAATTAATATGATGTAAAGACAGAAAAGCAAGGAAAAGAAAGTTTGCTGAGTGATCTTAGGAAAACTGGTTGCAGTGCTGTTCGCTCTCTTTCTTCTCTGCAGCACCACTAGGAGCGGGTACTTTTCTCTGATGCAGTTCATCTTGAAGAATGCTGCGGGAGGTTGTCATCCTGGAGAAACACTGCTCACTGTGCTGCTGGGTACCAGTCAGGTCTTTCAGCGTTTGGAATGAGCGAGGGAAGCTGGTTTCTATTTCTGACTCTGGCACTGACCCACGGTTTGACTCCTCAGCTCATTTTTTTGTGTTCCCAAACGACAAAAACAAAAGTTCCTACCCATTCTCTCTTGTAACAATGTCAGCTCTTGGTAGGTAGTAGTTACTGCAATCCTATTCTCCATTTGAAATGTTGCTAACCGTATGAAAACCAAGGTATGAAACACATAGCACTGCATTATTGGTCAAATACAGCCTTAATTGAAACACTTTGTTGTAATTTGGTTTGCTTGGCTTTTCTTTCACATATAATAACAAATTGAAACAATTCACCAGAATCAAAGCAATGAATAAGCATAACTTAAAATCCTGAATAGATTTTCTTTAATGGAGGGTGTGTGTGAGGAAGGAAACACATAAATCATACTAACTGGTTAACACATCTGAGGCACTGTATACTAAATCAGTGAGGCCTCATTTACTTCTAGTCTTAACTCCAGCATCCTCCCAAGGACCAAATGAATGTAAAACCTGACTTTGCTGCAATAACTTATTCTACTTGTTGCAAAGTCTTACAACAGAGTGTGTGATTCCAAATTTCCCATTATCAATACTGAAAGAGAAAAGTAATTATATTCATTAAGAATGAAAATTGCCTGTGCTTCGGAAGCATTTCTTCTTGACTTGTATTTGTCTTCTCATGAGTAACTCTTACAGCTGAAGGGGGAGCTTAAACTGATATTGACTATAGCTTTATGTATAGCAAGGGCAATATGTCAAAGCCATTTTAAAAATAAAATAATATTGACAAAAGCCTATCAGCAGATTGAACCAGGGGTTGGGACATCCCAAGTGAAATCAAAGCATTAATAAAAGGTGTTGCTGACTATCAGAAATTCATCTAAAGAAAGGGGGATAAAGACAAGAAATCTGTGACGGTTTCCACACCACAGTTTGTTGTGGTTTTTGTTCTGGTCAGCTGAACAGACTATTTGAATAGGTTACCTATTTTAACAATTCACCACATTGACAACGTTAACTAACAAATATAATGAGATCTTGTTTTCAAAGCCGTGCTTACTGGCTGATACTAGAATATTTTATTTTAGAATAGTAATAGTTTTATAGTAAAGACTAGGATATTAGCATCCAGCTACTTTAATTTACAAAAGAAACTTCAACAAAAGAGACTAGCATGACATTACACAGAGCTACAGATTACTCTGCATCTGCAGCGCTGCTCTGACCCAGGACAGGGTGATTCAAATTAAAGCCTCAAAACACACAACTCGTATCTGTTACCACAGGAACAAAATGCTAGCGAGCTGAGGGTGTTTTGTAAGAAGTCATAATTTTTGTTTACTGTATCTGCTAAATTATTTAGGAAACCACTGCATAATTTATTTCTTTCAACAAGATATTTCCATGCCTTGATGTTGTTATTTTTTGCAAAACAACCTGTAGTCAAAGCTAAAATTTAAGCATGGGTAGCTTTAAATATGAGCATGTGGATTTGGGGATTTTGTTTGGTTGGTTTTTTAAAAGAAAAACTTTCAATATTTTTGAGTGCGTAATTTTGATGAAACCAGTACTAAGCAGTAGCAGTACTCTGAGCAGACAGTGCTGCTTGTTTTTCAAAAGGGCTTTGTCATAACCTGAATGTTATCATTCTAACTACTTACTTTTTAAAATGAGATCTGGTAGCTCTCAAGGCTTCGGAGTCCTTTGTGGTAGACAGCAGAGAGCATGCAAAATTACACTAAATCCATTTCTGTATTTTTTTATAGATAGCATTAATGTTCAGTTATTAGACCCAGACATCAGTCCCAGACTCAAACTGGTTACCAGTCCTGCCCTGATCCTGAACTTAGGTGAACATAGCTTTTATCCTTCCTTGATTACATCACAGAAACCCACACAATAACTTGAAAATAGAACACATTCCTTGTTACCTTTGTTAAAGAAGGTAATATGTTCTTCATGATAGATCAGTTGACAGCTTTCCTGCACAGCCAACAATTAGAGTTGGTTATAACTCACCACCAGTTTACCTAGAATGAATTGAAATTCTCATTAAACCACAAGATGAAGACACTTAGCCAACTTCTGAGTGGTTTGCTGTTTTTTTTTTAACCGAGCAGATCTAATTTCAGATTTCAAAGTTCAATCCTTAATGTTCTCTCCGCAGGAGTTAACTGTTGTCCCTCGTAAAGATGCTGTTCTCCTTCATAACTCCTGTATTAAGTGTCCTCTCCGTCCCTATTACCTGCCACTGACCCAGTGATCAGAGTTTAAAACTGAATTCTACTTACTGGAGTAAAGTGCAGCCCTTATGCCTGGTTCCCTTTTGGCCACCACTATCACATACACAAATACTCCCTGAGCCAGCTGTGAGAGCTAATTCAGTTGAAACTGAATATAGCAAAAACTGGTTTAACTTCTGCCATGCAGTGTAGTGTAAGAGCACGCAGGAGCAGACTGGGAGGGTAGGGCAGGACAACAGCAGCCTGGATTTAGATCAGCTTAACCTGTAACAGGATTATATCCTAGAGTCAAAAGGCACCAATGGGTAGGACTTACAAGAGGAAGACACTTTCTGTGTGCAGTTCTGGAAGTGACTTTACCATGCGCCCTTTTCTGCATGAAGGGGCCTCTCATATCTCTGTCACTTCTTTGTCAGGGCTTAGGAATTGGCGCCTTATCGAGAAGCAAGTCAGCACCAATCATCTAAACCAGCCAGCCCTACCAGATTCAGGTGCAGGGCACCACTCCTCTGTCTCATCATTAATGTACAAACAGCAGTCTGCGGTGTTGCCTAGAGCCTGACCCTCCTTTCTCCATCCCTTAGCCAATATAGTGCCATCGTTTTATCTACTCGCCTAGGCTCTCCGTATCCTCCAGCTCTGCCCAGATACCCTTGCTGGCTGACATGCGCAGGAAACACCTCCCCACTCCAAATTACTTTGAAATAGTACCCGAGTGACAAGAGATCCTCTGAGCTGTTTGCATCAATCAAGACAGGAAAATTTTTGGTTGTGGCTGGACTTGGAACTTTCTAAAGGACTTCGTCCGAAGAAGTCAAGTGAAGAAATGTAGCTGAAATGTAAACGCAGCCAAGTTAGGCAGCAGCGGGGAGAGGCTGACGATCGCAGTGCTGAACAAGCTGCGTGTATAGGTTCCAGCTGAAACTCAGTTCTGATGGGGATCTGGCCTGAGCACTTGAGCTGACATACCTGTGTGTGAGCCAGCAACTATCAGAAGACATGGAATTCAACACAATTTCACATCATTTCACCTCAGACTCATGTCTTTCTGGCACATCACCGAGTGCACAGCTAGGAAACAAGGCCCACAAAGTATGGTAACACCATGCTTTAACCCGGCAGCCGGCAACGAGGATCACGCAGCTGCTCACTCGCTCCTCCCTCCCCCGCAGCGGGATGGGGAGGAGAACGGATGAAAAGTAAAACTTGTGGATTGAGATAAAGACAGTGTGATAAGACAATAACGGAAGAAATAATAATAACAGTAATAAAGAATATGCAAAACAAGTGACACACAATACAATTTGTCTCACCTCCTGACAACTGACTGCACAGCCTGTCCCCAAGCAGCGATCACGGATCCCATAGATCCCTGCCCCGTGGCCAACTCCCATTTATATACTCAGCGTGACGTCTATGCTATGGAATATTTCCGCTGGCCAGCTTTAATTAGCTGCCTGGCTACGCTCCCTCCCAGCTCCTGTACGCCCGCTCATCAGCTGAACATGGGAAACTGGAAAAAGGTCCTTGATTTCTTCGCAACAGCTAAAAACATCAGCGTAGTATCAACATTCTTCTCATGCTAAATCCAAAACGCAGAAGCTACTGGGAAGAGAATTAACTCTGTCCCAGCCAAAACCAGGACAGGTAGGTGTAATGAGAATTAAGTGTGGGCAGCTATAATCAAAGATCAATGAAGTTCCAGACACTGACCACTGCCCTTCAGGAGGAAATATTTAAACCGTGCAGCAATTTACAGTTGAACACGTGCAGTTTAAAAGCTATACTTCCAGTGTCAAATTACTTCAGATCTCCCATTTTCATTAGTTACTGCTCTTTCCTCTTTACATATAAAACTTGGATAAATGATAGTAGAATTAAAGGGTTTCTCTTTAAAAAGAGCAATTTGAAGCGCTGAATTTGCAATTGCCTTTTCTCAGGTTGCCACTAAGACTTTTTTACCCTCATAAACCTTAGCTTACCCTCTTCTGTGAGCAGAGCTAACGGGAGGAAAGGCAACAGCCCTTCTCTGGCAACCCGTTGCTCCAGTCAGCTGCTGAAAATTCATTAACACACAGGTTACACAACATCCCTCTCCCACTCACAGGTACGCTCGGCCCTCTCATTTATGAAGTTAATTTAGTGAGGTTAAATGATACAGTATATTTGACTGTATTTTCTCACCTCCAGCTTGAGCCCTGTCAGGCCTCCTGAGTAAGAAAAGGAACGCTCTCCCTGCCTTGTTTTCATACACACCACAGAAGGGATTGCATTACCCTCCCTCCCCACCCCAATTACCAGGCTGCGGAAAGAACTCCAATTAAGTGGTTAGCCATAATAGCATGGCAGCCCTTTAGGAAACTGCTTATCTAAATAGAGATGTACAGAAGGCAGTTTTCTCTCTAATAGTGATGCATTTTCAATTTATGCAATACAAAGTGCATTGGTCTGCAGTGTCCCTGGCTACTGATGATTAATAGCCCATACACTGCAAGGGTCTACAAAGAAAAGTGCCAAGGGAAGCAGATGCAGCAGGTTTTATATTATCATGACTGCAACAAACTCATTCAGTGGTGTCAGCTCTGACTGCAGGATTCTGATTATGAAATATGATGCGTGTTGAATTTAATGGCTTTCTCTGCCCTTCTGGTGAGTTCACTGCTTTCCAATGTCATTTTGTGTTCTCATCTGAGTGGTAATAAAAGGAATATCATTGACTGTGCTAGCTCTGTAACCACTGTGTGTTTTACAATAAATTGTGTTTCAGGACCTTTCTACCCAGGAGAGTGTGCAGGGCCAGAAAGCAATATTCCCCAGCTTTCCAATATGAAGGCTTTCTGTGAGAGGACAGGAAATTATGCAGGACTGCCCTTCTCTCGAGGCATTCCGTATGTGAGCAGGACATCTCTTTTTCGAGTACTTAAGTAGTAAAAAGGTCAGTTTGGATTGCAAATAATGAAAAAAAAAATCAAAATAAACAGCTACTGCTAGAGAACAGAAATGATGATACCTCAATGACAAGAGGATAAAAGTTGTTCAAAATAAAATTGAAATAAGGGACCTGGCCATAAATGGTGTTACCTATGTAGGAATGTAAAGTCAGGAGAGATTTCTAAGGAGGGTTTTCTTTATCCAGCAAATTCTTATTTCATCCAATCTGTCAGTGAACTGTGGCCTGCACTACCGAGTGAAGATCTCACCCTCCGGAGAGCTGGTTTGCTAGACAGCTACAGGTGTTCTCGCAAATCCCTCTAATGCCTGCAAATCATTATATTGGCTTCTCAAACAAAATAAGCCTTGCTACAAATGCACTGTGCCAATATCAGCACTGGAGAGTGCACACACAAGACTTCTCCAACACCGCCCCAAGCTGGGGTGGTTTTACCCCCAGAGGGACTATGCAGATCTCTGCAGAGAGAAAAGACAGAGACTCAGCACCGAGATGTTCTGCATTCCCTGAAGGGACTCCAGTATTTCCATCCCCTTTGCTCACAGCATCTCCTGTCCGAGTTAGCAACTTCAGGGGCTCAGTCACTCACATAGCTGGATCGATCGGGGGATAGCAACATAGCAGAAAAATAGAAGGAAACATTTTTTGAGATTCTCTGATAAATCACCCTGTCTGAACTTTCCCCTTGGCTTCTGCTGCAGGCTACAGCCAACCTGAAGCACTACAGCCACAGCTCAGTTTGAGATTGTGTGCCCAGGAATGCAAGCCCCTTGACGTAGGCAGGGTGAGACACAAGCAGATTCTTCCCCTTCCACCCAGGAAAAGGCACAAATCAAAGTATTACTCACTGCTGCACTTTGCAGTTTCGTGACTGGCCCAATCTAGCGAGCTGCAGTGGAGCAGCCAGAGGTGCTCCTCACACAGAGCAAAACCGCACCCACAGCGGCAGGAAGTACCTGACACAAATGGTATTTTTCTCTTTGTGAATGCACATTCCAAAGTTTACCTGTGCTGTTTTCTTACCTACAGCCCCCTCTGATGGAGTGTTGCTGCTTCTAGAAATGTTTTTCCAAGCAGGAAGACAGAAAGTAACACATTTACTTTTCAGTTCACTACAATCTGAATCCAGGGCTGGTGCTTTGTTTTTTATGTGACAAAATCAAACTGCAAAGGTTGTTCCTAAGAATTTACAGCTAAGGTGGAAGCTTGCCTGATCAGTAAATCTGTACCTTCGTCTGTCTTTCAGAAAACAAAGACCCCCAACAAACCAGGACACAGTCCCATTAACACCACAGACAGATGCATGTTTCATAGCCAGCACTGCCCTAACTGAATTCTCTCTTCAACTGAGTAAGTTTGCATTCAGCAGTTCAGTTGAATCCTGCACCATTTTATTTATAAGGTTTTCACAAAGAATCCAGGAATGAAACTTCTACTTTTGGGATGATCCAGAACATTTTTAACCTTGTTTTTGTCTCTAGTTGAAATGCCACTGGTATTCTCAATCATATTTTATGTATGAACACTTAAAAAGCTTTGCCTAAAGGACAAACGAGAATTTTCTTTTGTCCTTCCAGACTATCCTTCATATATTTCCACATAAAAATGTATTGAAACAAGATTTAAAACTGTTATACATTTTATTGAGATCTACCTCCAGAGGGAGAAGAAAAGCACATTAACATTTAACATGGTGGCTTTGTCTTTTTCCATTTCCTTCACTGTTTGCTGAAAAACTTGCAATAGTTGAAAGGTAGAAATGTCAGACAGAAATCTGTGATCTGCCTCAAAATTAAGTTATGTATTGCCATAATAAAACAGAGCATTTGTGCTCTCTGGGATTCTCAGTCTCAGTAAAGAATCATCAAAGGGGCTACGAATATTCCCAGATGAAGAGATCATGGAGAACAAGGGTCCTAAGAGTATTATGATTAGCTTGACAATCCAGTGGCGGTGTTTCCTTCTGCACTGCGCGACCTTGTCTTTGGATTTATTCTGGTACGTGGGTACAAGGCGGCGCCCGTCTGTCTCAGTGCAGGACTGGGCATGCGACACAGGAACCAGCGCCGCAAAGCTTGCTCTGGGGCTGGAACCGATAGAGAGGTGTCAGCTTCTGAATTCTGCCTGCCATTAACCAAGAAACAAAAGCAAAATCTCATGTGAGATGCAGGCCATCGTACCTCCTGTGGTTTTCAGGGAGCCGGTGTCTGCTCTTTGCAAGCAGAAAAAGGCTACTGTTTGCAAGCAGAAAAATTGCAGGCTTCTTGGAAGCAATACAGAAATAGCTAACACTGAAACATCAACCCTGAAAGAAACTGCATCCTTGAGTCTGCTCCATGCAGCAGTCCATGAAGCACTGTTTTTAAATCTAGGTGTCTTCATGAACAGTTAGACTGATTCAGCACCGAGAGGGCCAAAGTATGCCAAACGCGTCCACGATGTTCTTCCCAGGCCAGCAGAAACTCTCCACAGCAAAAATGAGCTCAGAAGGCCAAGGCACGAGAGTTTCAAGCAGGTAAAGAAAGTTTTAGTATGACTAAGATAGAAGTTTCTTTAGCAGCTGGGTTATGCTGAATAGATAGGGGTGGAAGGAAGGAAGCTGTGCTAGTCCCTATGATGTCCAGTACCAGGCACGTTTCTTATTCTGAATGTATTTCTCATGTTTGAAGCTGCAAATCTGGTCCTCAAGTTCAACCAAGACTTTGAACACCTGCCTTCATTGTACTGACTGCAGTGGGGCCTCAGAGCAGCCTGTCTGTCTCCAACAGAGTAAGCCAGCCTGTTTAAAGCCGACCGTCTGACCACTCATCCCAGCACCGCCACAAGGCACACTCCAGGTTTACACCAATCCCTAAACTTCTCTCTGTGGAAGCCCTGGTGTTCCTGCATAGTACATCCCCCCGTCTGTAAAGCTTTTGCTTCAGATGACTACAATTAACCAGGTTTCTTAACAAGCTCTGCATTTCGGGACTCCTGTAGCTTCCCGTTAGAAGCAAGAAGCAAGGCTTGATTTCACATAGAATAGCTGATTGTCAACAAGTGCTCGTTAGCAAGATCCAAAGCCTCCAGTCTTGCTGTTTAATTTATGAGAGCCTTGTGATTATGATAAACACGAGATGCTCGATCACTAGGGATGGTTTTGTTAGTTGGGCCGGGCAGAATTTTTGTGCCAATTATGCCTATAGAAGAGCATACGCCAAGAATTGTTATTTTGCCCTTAAAGGCCATACCTGAATGCCCTGATAGGGAAACAGGGAAATCCATCAGCTTTCCTGCAATTCTTTAAAGCAAACCCCCAACAAACCCAACAAAGTTTCTTCCCTTTTTCTTTGTTAGCATTAGATTTTTCTCCAAAAATCTTGTTATAATATTGTTTAATAAAACACAGCTATGAAAATTGTCCCTGCTCATGGCAGGGGGGTTGGAACCAGATGATTCTGAAGGTTCCTTCCAACCCAAACCATTCTATGATTCTGTGATTCTATAAACCTGGCCTGCTTTAAGAGTAGTTATCTAATTTGTTGTCTGCTTACAGTATTATATCTAATACTTAAATCTATCAGTAGACGATTTATAAAGATACCCAGAGAACACAGTGGCAATTGAACGGTGGGGCAAAGGAGCCCCATATTCAAGGAAGCCCCCCAAGGTCTTTCCCCACGTTCCTAGGAGAGCGGGTGTTTCCTTCTTATTTCACCTCCACCCGATCATGGCTGTTTTAAAACAGTCGGGCACCTCCATGCTTCGAAAATCTAGCTGGCAGGGCAGGCCCGTTGAGCCCCATGAGAACAGATGTGCAGGACAGGGAGGATTAATATTCTTGGAGGTTTTCCTTAGTGTGCAGGAAGCCAGCACAAAGGCACTAATAACCTCTTCAAGCAGAGTACATTTTCTCATGGGGATAATAGCTCCAGGATAGAAAGAGAGCGCTTTTATGCTATAAAGGAACATTATCTTTCTTGTACGAAAACTAACCATTTTTGGCTCTCTAGCGCAGAACTAAGCTACCTCAGTTTTACCTGTGCATTTGCACCTGTTTAAGGACAAATTTGAAATGTCAACAAAATACATTTTAAGGAGTCTATCTTCTGCCTCCCCGTTCGCACTTAATTTGTTTCATCGCATAGGGATAGGAATTAAAGGCCTTCACTACAGTTTAGGCAGCTTGCCAATACCTATTTTATAGCAATAAAATATGTACAAATTAAGGAATCTCATGTGGAAAATTCATTCAACAGCCTCAAAAGCCAAATGAATGGTAATTACTTCAAACACAATGTGGTGGCAATCAGGCAAGATTGGATCATGCTTTTAAATGTATGTCTAAATTTTTAAGAACCAAGATAATTATGAATTATGAAAATAACTCAGAGAACACCACAGCAAAGACAGTGTTTGTGGAATAAGAAAGAGATCTTCTTTAAGGAACAGAGAAGACTTAATTCCAACACCTGCATGGGAATAATCAGAGAGCAAATATGGGGCTGATATTTTATTTTTTTATTTCTAGTTATCATTTTATTCTTGAGGATGGCTCGTGGATGCCTTGAGGTACAGAGGAAGTGGAAGCACATAAAATGAAATACAAGTAAAAGGATTTATCCTGCTTACTAAAAGCAATGGCAGTTCTTTCTAGTTCACATTCACATATATTGCAATGTAAAAATAAATTTACCACCTTAGTTCTCTGTGCGAGTTTTCTGCATCTGGAAAACAAGCTTAATGCTCATCCACTTATGGAATGCCAAACGAATAACCACAAAGTGCGTTCGTTTCTCATAAGTAAAGCAGAACAGATTTAGATCAATATATACGTTTTTTCTAAAAGATGACTGGCAAACACAAGCATACCTTTGTTGTCTTTTTGAGAAGTCTCTAGGAAACCTTTCCATTCAGGAAACAGTGCAACAGAACAGGTCTAGATCTATAATCACATAATTCCATTAGCAAGTAATGAAAATGCAGGTGTAAACCAAAACATATACAAAATATCAGATTTATTTTTTCCATTTAAAAGATTGCCAGGACACTGGACTGGCTTTCTTGTAGATCTATAATCTTGTAAACTGGTGGTGTTACAGAATAATTTCAAGTTGGCAAGGACCTCTGGAGATCTCTTGGCCAACCCCTGCTCAAAACCCTCTCACTGCTGAGGACCTGCATCAGTCCTCCCTTGGGTGTCTGTACTGGCATTGCACTGAAATGTGACATAGCCTGAAGGAAGCTCAATCTTCTTAGCTTATCAAAAAGAGCATTAAGGGGTCACTTGATCAATGGCTCGAACAAGCTATGTAGGGGAGAGACCCTTACGGTATAGTGTGTTTTAGTCTGAGAGGCAAAAGGGTCATAGGATCCAAGGCCTGGGAGCTGAAACTAGACACACTTGAATGGAAAATAAGGCATACGTTTTTGGGATAATTAACAACCAGAACAGTGTACCTAAGGGTATGGTTGAAATTCCATCAATCTGTAGGAGGATGTTTTGCTAAGAATCTGCCAAACCACAACCAGCTGTGAGTAGCTAGAAAAGCTCTTGGACAATGCAGAGTGTCAAACTGGTTGACAACAACAGGTTTGTAGGTGAGCATCAAACCAAGCATAGTAACTATGGGGGGAAAAGGGGTGGAAGTTTTCAAAGGACAGATGGGCACCTGTCCCCTTAGAAGAGAAATTAGTCCCAAGGCTTTGAAAATCTCTCCATAAGCATCCAGCACACTGGACCCACCTGCGCATTCATTACATGCTGAAGGATTTGAGCTATATTTTGTTGCGGATTATGTCGGAACATTTACAGGTTTGCTTTGCCAAAAGACATGCTCAAGGACTGAAGACAGAATCTGCTGACCAGAAGCCTACGAAATTATGAATGGCACAAAAAAGTGAATAAGGAAGAAAAATGTCTATTTCACACTACAAGAGCTCTGGGACACCACTGACATTTTCTGGCAGAACAACTCAAATTTTGGAACTCCTTGCCACAAGATGCTGTGAGTGTAAAAAGAAACAGACTCAAAGAGGGATTGGACAAACATCCCAGAGAATAAATTGCTATAAAACGAAACAGCGCAGATAGAGCTTCTGGCTCAGGAAAGCCGTACTCCTCTCCTTGCTGGGAGCTGCGGGGGCATTTCTGGGGAAAGCTCCCTCAGTTCCAGCTCTCAGTCGGTGCTTGCACACACATCTGCTGCAGTGTCAGCGCTGCAGGTCAAGTCATTTCTAAGGTAACTCCAGTCAAGTCAGTTCACTCCAGGGAGGGATTTGTCCCATGAAATCATCTCCATCTGCAAGAACTCTAAGCCAGCGCTCGATTAATTTATCCAACTGCTGTACACTTAACTCAGTTGTAGTGGATGCAACCTATAGTGCACAAGGTTGCAAATACAACTCAGCCAGGAGAGCAGTAGAGTCTCTAGAAACCGCTTGTTAAGAAAAAAAATAAAACTGCTTTAAAAGTTCTTTAAAAAAGCAGAGCATCAAGAGAGACCTGTTCTCCCTCTCTCGAAGTGAGATGAGGTAGGAAAAGGTCTTTAACATTAACAACCATAGTGGGAGTTCTGTACGTTCTGCTTATTCCTATTTTTACCAGAAATTGAAATAGACTCCACGAAAAGGTCAAATAAAGTGTGAGCACTGTATTTTCCTGAGATTATTTCATTTCACCAAAAATCGGAGAAAAAAAAAAAAAAACCACCTTTGGATTACTCAAAGTTAGTGAAAATGGATGCTTTCATAAAAATTTACAAAATAAAAACAACATATGACTTACTAGCTCCACTGCTGGCATTACAGTTGCAGACCGCAAAGCATTTTCACATGTGCCCAGCACGCAGCCCTAGAGCCAGCTGTCGGCAGAAGGCTGGGGAGGTAGCACTGCGCACGCACACAACTACAATCAAATGGCTGAACAGAATGAACTTCCCACGCTCACCTTCAGGATCTGTTTTTAAAAACACACTTTTTAAGACATGTTTAAGTCACAGGTGTGATGCAATAGGCAGTGCTGATGGTTTGGTTCTAATTCTTCGCGTATTTCTGAACTGATCCTGAGATTTGCCCCGCACGCTGACCTCCCCTTACGCACTGCAGCACACAGGATCGGGCTCCAGGTGCTGGCAGCAGGGTGAAGCGTGGCGGCCTTGCGGCTGAGGCAGTGGGTTAGGGCGCAACAGATGGCAGCCCTTCCAGGTGACCTTCAGCTCATACCAGCGTGCAGAGCTCGGTGGCATCGCTGCCGCTGCGTGGTCAGCCGCAGACTGCTCTGCGCTGTGCATTCCTTGTGCAGCGTCAAATCCACAGTGGGGTTTGCACGGTGGGTGCACTCCTGAGCACTGGGAGAACACCGTGTCCTAACATCTCCATATGGTGCACCAACACCCAAAGCTGCTTTCAAAACCATAGTGAAAAGATTACCTGTTAAGTTAGGAACTACCTAACTAGTAATTATTTTATTACTGTTATTTATTATTACTAGTTAGTATCCTGCCTGTAATAAAAGACCAGCCCAACTGCTTCATGGGCAGCTCTGCTGGTTGTTTTGTCTTGCTACAAGTTAAACAGGGTAACACAATAGCTCAGAGTAACTTGAGAGTGAATCATTGTTTTCTGCAGGCAGATTATAATTATTTCCCAGGGAACCTTTGTTAACACCAGCAACAGCACGGCAAGGTCTGACATCAATTAGGCAAAGATAACGCTTCGAGCTCTCATTGATCCCCAAACCTCCCTATCTTCTGTTGCTGTAGAACAGCTGACGTTATCTTGGCTTGCCGTGTAGCAAACCACAGTGCCCACAGCACGCTGCCCTGGGGCGGCCGTGGCCATGAGCTGTAGGGGGGGATTACAGAGGATGAGCCCCATCGCTGGCACCAGAGGGGAGAGGGGGAGGATAAATCTCCTGGCCCCTCCTTCCCACACTCTCACCAACTCCCAAGGAAGCTGTCCACCAGCTACTGCTTCATATGCATATGTATGTGCTGGTGTTTAATTAAAGCTATCTAAATGAGTCATTTTTGTGAAGCCTCTCCCAAGCCCCACTGTCAGATTCTGAGTGGACACCTGTGCCCGCTCTGCACAAGTGACTATAACCCCCACCCAGGCTGAGAAGCGCAGAGGGATTTTGCCATCAGCTGGGGTTAGAGGGGACAATGATTGACATCGGAGCAATCTCCCAGTGACAAACCTGGCCTACTTCATGCACCTCGGGTTCTCTGATGAGTGAATTTGATCTCACAGGCAGTTCAACAGGAGCAGCACCTAGGTGCCCAACTTGGAGGAATTTTTTTTAAGCTCACTGAAGTTTTTCATCTAGCATCTTTTTATTTCAAATGCTGCTCCTCCTCTCAGGGCTATGCCATGCAATGAACATACCTTTTCTCTTTTTTTCTTGAAGTTATAGGTGAAAAAGAAGCATTTCTAAACTATTTGAATGCTTGGGGGAGGAATTACCTACTGATATTTTTTAATTATAATTCCCTCTCTTTAAACCTGTTAATAAAAGATCAGTTAAGGTCAAGTGTGGGAACTACGACACACACGCACACACCCCCCTGCCTTTACTCTTTGCTGACTTTTCAGCCTCTAGCAAAGAGAACTACTGTGAAGCAGGAAAGAAATTACAGCTCTGGCAGTTCATAAACTTCAAAACTAAAAAAAAAAATTTAGAAAGCATAGTAGCAAAAGAAGAAATATGAGAGAAGGTTAGCAGTGAGGAAAAACTGGATATAGTGAATGTATTCCTTTTTCATTTTAAGTTAGAGTAAAAAGAATTCAAGAATATTTCACAGAGTTTTTAAAAAGAGTGGAAAATTATGCTGACTCAACAAAAATGTGAGAATATGATTACCTGATGTTTTGCTGCTTCGAACTTGCAACACACTTCCTTTGTTTTTCACCTATCACCTTTTATCTGTGTCTCCACACCTGGGCTATACACAGCTCCTACCGGCATCCTGTAGCTTCTTCTCCTATTGAAAAATAAAAATAGTAGATTTCCATCCTTGAAATCCTGATAATTTGTAACAAGAAACCTAAGCCAACCTTTTACTGGAAAAAGTTCTAAGCCCATCATAAGAGGCATTATTAATTTCACTTCCCTCCAATGTTCACTCGCACCTTGAATTCTTTCACAGAACTGGCAACAGCAAATTCAACAAGACGTCTCCTCGTTCAAGGATTTCCATTACTAACACAGTTATTGCTGAACCTTAGTTTCTGAAGCTGCCAAGTAAGTGTTCTGTAAAGTAACAAGCAGACAAACGTAACGTTGAAGACATCATCTGAAAATGACCACAGAATACCTCTGCGTAGATGTTGGAAGTGGCAGACGATGCCTTGACTGCGAGGGAAAAACCCAAGGAGCTTGCAAGGGTAATTCTTGTTGCATTGCTGATAGATGAAGATCCAATACAAGTCCCGATTTTCTCAGAGGTTGTGCATATGTGTGGTTAGTTTAATTTAAACAGCTCGGCATTTCACAAAACAGATACCAAAATTGATTCTGCCGACTTCAGGCTAAACATGTGAAAATGCTGACTGACAGAATCACCTAAGGGTAATAAATCTTCCAAGTGTTTTGTTAAACAGCTATTCAGTTTGAAATGTATCCCGGCATTCTAGAATAACAATGGGCTACTGTAATGTATGGTGCATTAATTATACAGTTGACAAGAAAATTACCCTTCAAGCCAAGATTACTAAAAACTTTACTAGGCGATTTTTTTACCCTCTCCTGTTAAATAGAGGATTCAGTGTAGCCCTCCCAGAGGTTCTGCCCACCTCCTCCTGCAGTGTTAACCAGCGGGGCAAGAAAGTTCCAGGGAGATTTGCGCTGAGGTTTCACTGAGAACGCTGGTTGCTTCCTCAAATTTTTATTACAGCTGCTAAATGAGGACCATCAACATAAAAAATGGCTTTGGCTTCCGTCAGTATAAGTTTTTCTGATAAACACAATAAAACGTTGCTCCGATTTGTGACTGGATTTACATTCTACAGCAGGTACCTCTGACAATCTGTCTGGGGAAAAGCCCACAGCAGCTTTCAAACACTTGCTTACATATTGGTGAAAGAGTAAGAACTCTAGGGTTGGAGGCAATGCAAAGACGTTGTAAAGTAGTGTAAGAACACAACAGAAATGTAAATACACTGTTACGAATAGAACCTATTTTGTGTGTTTGCCAGGGAAATACTCCTCTCTGATCCCTCTGATCGTCCTTGAAACTCCTGCAGTTCAGGGCTAAGCCTGGGTGCCCTCAGTAAGGCCGTGCGATGGTGCTTTCGCATATCGATACCTCACCTGTACGCTGCCACACGCACCCACACGCAAAGAAGCCATTTTAGAAACTAGTTTACACCCAGTAAATTCGTCCCTAATAGCGTCCTGACTCCAGGATGCAGAAACAGATTCAAAGGTCGTAAGAGTGCTGTGTCATGGGAGGACTCTTTGGAAACAGTTTCTTCTAGTATGTACTTCAGAAATTTTAGGATGTGAAAATTCTGCATATAAGACTTAAATTCTGCATCAAAGATGACTAATTCTTGATTTTAATATAGTAGCTTACTAAATACAATTACCAGTTATGCATTTGCTTTTTTGAGTTAGAATCTCTCACACACAGCACAATTCTCTGGTGAGTTTTCAGCATTCATGCACCATTGCTGATATGGAAAAGCACTTCTAGTATTGCCAAGACAGAACTGCTTACTAGCAAAGAAATGTTTCAAAATTGTACTGAAATATACTCTATAGAGTTGACAACGATGTGTTAGGACTAAAGAAAATATTGCACGTGCTGGAAGTTGAATTAAAATTCTAAGATCTCCTGTAAGCATAAAACCGAACACTCAATTTCCTATAATTTGAGGTACAAGCGTGACTTATAATCAAACACATCTGAAAAGTGACACCACTGAGATTTGCCACCCTGAGGAACAGTGTGTAAGGATATATGTTTTTAGCATAATGCCAAGCTTCTTTTTAACTGGGTACAGAGAAATTCTTGGTTTTAAAGCATAATTTAAATAAGTTACATCTTTTATAGTCTGCTTTACTGTAGGTTTTGTAAACTCACTATTAAAATAAATGAACAGGCATCATGGATTAAAAGACCACTCCAGTTTCAACTGTTATAAACCCCACTTTACCAAATCACATTACCTTGTAATTTATTCTAATGTAGTATGTATTTCCCTGTAAAGCCAATTTCTGTTCCTTAGGCGTATTTCTAAATGCCTTTCCGATTCACCTCTCCAGCTGAAAGCCCACATAGCTCAAACCAAATCTTTCCATTTACCTCAGCAAGCTGTTTATTACTCTCCTTTCCAGAAGTTGTGATGAGGTTGGGACCGTAACAGTGTTTTCTTTCAAGGAAAGCTTCCAGTGAAACAATGGTGTGAACCAGATGCTTAAAGAAAGCAAATCAGAGTAACATGTTGTGCTCTCCCGGTGCCCAAGAGGGGCTCCAGCACCAGAGAGAGATTTCTGCACGGTAAGGTCAGTTAGTTAATACTTGCAGATGCATTACTTTCAGAATTACTGTTAATAATCCAATGTGGGCCTAAGTTATAACCTAATTCTAAATGTCTCTGACCTCGAGGTGGTCACAGCCTAGATCTTATAGCTCAAGTCCTATTTCTGCTTGTTCCAGCAGAAGTCAAGTCTGTCTGGTTTCACTCACAACTGGCAAACAGCTTAAGAGTCTTGCGTGCACCTGCACGCTTACAGAAGGAAAATTTACAAAATTTCCCAGCTGAAAGTGCAATGAGCAAAGAAGTGACGTAGGATGAGGTCTGCTGGACGGGAAGGAAGTTTAAGAGGAGACAGAATGCAAAGGATGCATTATGGTAACAAAAACGGCACAGAGAGAAAGGGGGCTGTGTCCAGGCTAGGTTAGTACCTGCCACACACTAAAATACAACACTTGGAGCCTCTCATTTCCAGCGTTTCAAACCCTCTTCCTGCCCCCCTGTCCCCCCATCCCACTGTCAAAAGTGTAAAGGCACAGGCTGCAACAGTTTCCACAAGGTAGCCCCGCTTCGTCAGAGCCCTTAGGTAGAACCCCGTATTGAAGATTTCCAACACGAGGGGTTTGTGCTGGTTTAAATATATTTCCATCATCCACAGACTGCCTTCTCCCCAAAGACAGGTATTACACGCTTCAGAGAAGGGATCATGTTTCTTTTAATCTCTGTAACATCACCTCAACATTTAATAATGCATCAAGAGAATCAACTGAGAACGGACCAAAACACAAGCCTAGAGTCTTCCTCACAACTTTCAGCTTCCCAGTCCTTGCTTTATTGCCATCATCTTGATGACTGTCTGCCACAGAGATCAGAGGCAGTCACATCACCCCGCTACATTCCCAAATTTATCAAATTTCTCCTGTAAATTCGACACGCTGTTTTGGCCATTGCTCCACTATGATTATCTGAGTTGTCTAACACGAACTGGAGCACTGGTTTTGCAACTTCATCAGATCCACAGCTTTGAGGATTCAGTCTTGACCACAGATTTCAAGCAGCAGACAATGCCCAGCACTCTGAAGCTGCTCGAGTGTTCAATTACACGCACCGTCAAAACTGTGGAGCTTAACCGC
>Ga0065711_1032935_pt1 | contig 26407 bp, 15 predicted proteins | sample Hoacrofraction12_FD_59098 | JGI IMG/M metagenome (GOLD analysis project Ga0065711, IMG submission 59098) | Hoatzin crop microbial communities from Cojedes, Venezuela - Epithelial fraction 12 v2 (version 2) | ecosystem: Host-associated > Birds > Digestive system > Esophagus > Crop | place... | reverse complement strand
GGGATCGGGGTGAGGGGACTCGGCGGCCGGGCGAGGCCTCGGGGGGGGGGACACGCTCGCCTGGCCTGGCCTTTGTCGGGGGGCTGATGGCTCCCGGGACCGGGGTGACGGGCGAGGCCTCCCCTCCTCGCCGGACGCGCTGCGTTCCCCTCCCGGCTGCTGCCTCCCATCAGCGACCGGCGTGAGGCGAGGGGCACAGGCGTGCAGCCGGGTGCAAACGGCCTCCCGCGGGGTAAACTCGCGTGCGGCAAGCAGCGCTGACCCTGAAAAACAAAAGTTCTGCGTTTCCGTGTATTAACAGTCGCCCACGTACTGAGGGGACACTCGCCGTGTGCCTTTACACGGGCTGTTCACGCTGTGCGCGCTGTAATTGACGAGCGCAGGTTCCCTCACAAAACACTGCCTGTTTCCTTCTTCCCAGACTCTGTATCTCGTAAGGATCTAGCGGTGCACATGACTTACAAACGTTTAAATGCAATCAGATGAAAAGAAACTCTCGAATCGAAGAAGTGTTCCAGTTCTTTCCACTGTGTTCCTCTGGCTCACAAGCTTTCTTGCTGACAACTTACTTGTCAAGATGACATAAAGTTGAATAAAGAGAACATGCAACATTTCTGTTAGCTCTCAGAAGTTAATACATAAAATTTGGTTGCTTTGTCATAGCTTCTTTTTATGCTGTTTATACATGATTAGCTTTGTTATCACTAATATCGCAGTTTAAGGTAGGTTTCATAGCAGGAAGTCATGCATTTGCTCTATAGGGACCTTGACATTAAATGCTTGAGGGCAAATTGGTGTAACAGATGAGAGTAAAGAATTGTCCTATCTACAGAAGATCAAATTCTGAGCCCAAGCCGATGATACTACCCACAATTCCACCTTTTAACAAATATTATCATCGAGTGAACAACCTTTTTATGTTTGCTCTCGTGTTTTCCAAATACAGGGCTGGTGTGTACCATCAGTGCAAAACGCGGAATGCATTCTTCAGACATGAAGTATATTTCAGTTTCTTCTCCACACACTTGCAACTTGGGTAAAAAACATTTTCCCGAAAGCATACTCATGCAACCAGATTTCCACTCTGCGAATCGGAAAAGGCCATCTGTAAGTGAAGAGGGCTTTCCCTCAAGTCTGCATGACTCCGAGGAGTCTGACTGTGAAAGCCTTGTTCAGGAGAGACAGTATCAGTTAGAGCTCCAGCAGTGGATTCATGAAAATGAAGAGCTGGTAGGACTGTATTCAGATGAGTTGGAGAGTGACAGCTTGGAGGACGATAGCTTGGAGGAGATGAGCTTAAAACAACAAGGAGCTGAGTGTGACACAAATCGATATACAAATGGAATACAAAAGAATGATGGTAACGAAAGGTAAGGCATAGAGTTTAGTAGAGGAGCAGAATAGTTCTGACACTTTAAAACCTGATGCTCCTCAGAATATGCATTACGTATTCAAGACCAAGTTCTATTGCCAAAGTGCTATAAAGAGCACCTATGGACTTAGTTACACATGAAGATGTACTGTTTCATCTTACCCACATTCATAACTATTATGCCCATTTCTCCAACATAGTCTCCACTGTTTATTGGCTACAACACCAGCGTAGGAGAGTAAGATGGAAAACAGCCCTCACAGACCTGCATAGGCTCCCCGCGTACTGGCTCTAGACACTGCATACAGAGGCGAAGGCTACACACCTATTTAGGTGCCTCTGACACAGGCAGGCAAGGAGGTAGGAAGTGGTGAACTGACACATGCTAACCCCTACTCTTAAACATTACTGGATAAGCTAACCGGGGAGCATTTAACTACAGTTGCTTCTGGTGAAGGCCTATTGTCCCCTCTTATATCTGTCTGCTGGATCCAGAACTGCAGCCGGTGCAAGAAGTCCCATGGCTGTAATGGGCTGTGGACGAGGCACTACAGTATTTAGCAGTACGTGCTGGCTACCATCTCAAATAGGCAACCATTGCCATGTAACTGTCAGACCTTCAGATGGTGCAGCAGTTCTGAGGTCATGGGCTAGAGGGTTTCGGGAGCAGGGCTGTGAAAAAGGACCAGGGAGACAACAAGGACCAGTACCAACACATCCTCTTTTCATTCCTTACGGAAAGACCTGTGCTGAGCAAACCGGGCCACTTCCTGTAAGAAAACTCACAGGCAAAAATTGGTGGGTTGAATAAATGCCGTTTTGTCCTTATAGCTGTATAAATCTAAAATTAAAATTTCCAGGGTTACCATCGCATTTAAACATTCTTTAGAAAGCATTAACTGGGTACATAAAATAAAATTTAATTTGCTGTCATGCATAAAAGGTTTAACACTCTGTAATTGGGAATAATTCTCAAATTTAAAGGGATTAAATTAAACCTGAAGTAATAATAACGTGCAGTTTCAATTTAATTGTCTACTTAAAATAAAATGGCAAACAAATGAAGGCTAAATGATTAATAGCATGCTTTTATTCACCTCTTCAACAGGCAAAATGGCCAGTTATTGAATATTTTATTGTGAGTGCAAATGATGTTAATTGTACTAGAAACATGCTCTAATTTTTAGTAATTTTTTTGACTGAATACTATGCTGAATGTGAGGCTCTTCATTAAATGGAAATTTGATTTTATTTTGTTTGAACTTAGCCTAGTAAGTACTCAAATACAGTCCATTAACCGGAGCAAATATCACAGCATATACATATGAAACCCCCTCTCTACATCCATTACTAACCTCGGAATTTGAAGAGGAAACACTGCATCTGTTGTCTACATACAACACTGTTGTTGATGAGTACAGAGTCCATCTAACCTTTATATCAAGTTGGGGGGAGGAATAAAAGGTGCACTTTTTGTCTGCAGATGATTAGAGATGAAGGAGCTCTTCACACCCATTTTGTTCCCGTGCGGTGACCTGGCCTGCATAATACTGCTGTGCACACATTTCAGCACAATAGAACTCTTTAGCATTATACTCTCTTATTTGAATCATTGCAATTATATCGCATATTTCTGTACTCACTTGAAACTATGGTCACCTATTTCTGTTTACCTGTGGTGTATGACAACTAGGAATAATAATGTTTTCACCAGTGTAAATCGTCTAATCTCCAGTATACAGGATACCACAGCACCAATGCTTACCTGAAATGAAAAGCATAGCTAGAGAAACAGATTATTTTATTATAAGGGGGCCCACTTGAAATATAGGCATAGGCATGTAACTAATTTAGAAAGGATGAATAAATGATTTATGGAAATGTTAATATAATTAACTATGCCATTGTTTGGAGAATCCAGCAGATGAGTACATTTCTTTTAATTGGGGCTGAAGAGTCAACCAGGTCTCCGTGCCTATAAGTGTCACTTTGAAAGGCTCACCGTTCGCCAGTGTCCAAGAAACCAGGACTATACTGCAGGTCCACTTAAGAAGAAACAGTGTTAAAAGCTTTTTTCTCCCGCACTCTTTACTCCTACCACTGCCCACACGTCTCCTGGAAGCCAATTTGTGTGTATTTGGCTCCTGCAGTTGCATTTCCTCCTGTTGGATTAGACCATAGATCATAAACAGAATCAGTTGTGGCTTTTTTAAGGCAGACCATCTTTGTTTGCTTTATGACAAATGTAGTTCAGAGCAACACGCTGGACACTTGTTAAAAAGAAGAACCAAACCCACAAACACTTCTGATTTATGTTTTTCGACACTTACCTCAATTACAGCCTGTTTTTTCAGTGAGAAGATACTTTAGGTCTTTTATACAGAGTTTTTTTACTGAAACATCATGATGTTTCATAGGAATGAGAAAGGAGAATAAAAATACAGAGCTGTAGGCAGTTCTTGCTTAAGCAGTCAGTTCTACTGACATTTTAGAGAGGGATTTTACCAGAAATATCAGTGTTCTTTCACACAGCAGAGCCTCTGAAGAATGAGCAACATATACTCTTTTGTAGGCTACATCATTTTAAAGGAAACAACAGAAGCAGTATGTTACAATAATTAAGCTTTTAGTTGATTCTGCTAGTGCTTATGATTTCTATGCTGAATCTAGGGTACAGACTGTATTCTACTGTGATCTGAATGTTAGGCCAATTTAATATTCACTGATAATGAAAATTAAAAATAAAGAGGAGGTCCTGCCTGAATTTTCACTAAAAAATGTTTGATAAAACTGTTCTGATCCCAATCCCACAAATGGCCGTACTGCGTGCACTGAAATAATTCAGTTGACCATATTTGCAGTACATTTGTTGACTCCAATTGCACACTGAAATAATACAGAATTTATACAGTTTCTACACAAATCATTTTGTGTTTCTTTTTTAAATAGCAAACAACAGTCCGTGGAGAAATATTTCAACTTAAGATACAATCCTAACTGGAAGAATATAAAAGAGGTAGCAGAATTTTCTGAGGCAGAAAAAGCATGTCAAGTTGCTGAAGGAAGCAGTGTGGACTTTTCAGAAGATTCATTTTACCTCCATTCAAATGGCTCCCCAGAAGAAAAGAATCAACAGGAGGCAAAGTCACAAGATGAATTCTCAGAGCTTGGTACAGAATTACTAAGCTTTCATGAACCAAATGCTGTGGTCAGCAGTGAACCTTTCAGGCTACATACCAAAGGGAAGGAATCTGCAGATGGCTGTCATTTCAAAGATAGTCCCAGCACGTATGGCAGTGCTTTTTCTCTTCAGATTCAAGAAGATCGACCACAAAGAGCAAAAAAAGACTTTGTGAAAAAAAATAAACAAACTTTAGGATTACGTTCAGAGAAGATAAATTCCTATCTTCAGTTACACAGTAAAAAGCAAGAAGTTCTTCAAAAGCAAGTAGGTAACTTTTACATGTTTTCTAACTGGTATAAACTGAGGACTGTCTAGTGTTACAGTGGAATAGCTGTGTGATTAGGTTTGCAGAAGAGATAAGTAGATTTAGGATCTATCATGCAATTGATAGCTTATGATTTCCTATGTGAATCTTGTTCACCCTTTATGGAATAATAGACAAGTCCTCAGTTACTCACAACCCCAGGGATGGCCTTGTTACAAGCCTAGTTAAGCTACGTATATTCTTGGCCATGCAGCATGTCTGCATGGTCACAGAGGTGCTCTCTCATGAGTTCTTAATCCTGATGCAAAAGAAATGCCGTCTTCCTTCCTGGGGGACCTACATTGTACCTTATCAGTGGTTCTTTTTTTGCTGCCTCTGATTTTTCTTTGCCTTGTCAACATGAATATGGTAATGATTATCTCTGCTAATAGCATATTCCCAGTTTGGCTCAATGCAGTACAATGGAGTTTGAGAACCAGAAAATGTATTGTGGTCACATTGCTTTCAAGGGCCATGCACGCTCTTGCTTATCACTGTCATTTAGGGCCACACAAGTAGGAATATCCAAGAAACACGCATCACCCAATGGGTGGTCAGACAACCCTTTCCCCCTATGTGCTTTCTCAGCCAGACCAAACCTCACATTTGAAATCAGTCAGCAGATACTAGTCATGTGCAGTACTTGGATTTGAAGGGCCTAGCTTTCTTATGATTGACTGTGAAATGTCAGACAACTTGTATTAAAGATTAAGTGGAAATGTAATTACAGTTCCTAATGAACGATTATACATGAGTTTGTTGCTTTTACATGCTACTTATTACGCATAAAGGGAAGGTGGGAGTCGTTGCATCACTCCAGGAGCGGTAGCATAGAAAATTCTTAACTTGCAAAACTACAGAGACTTTCTGCGTCAAGTGAGACATTTTCCGAGGCTAATGAACAGTTGACACAACACTAGAGGGCATCTGCTGACTACGTTACAATGAGTGCAACGGTGGACAAGTTTTTTCTAGCAGAGCTATTAAGAGCACTTGTTTTTTTCAGTTATAATTTGGTTGATGGTAAAAATAATTAGTGTAGATTGACGCTAATTAAAGCTGTGTTGATATGATTATGTTTACCATTTAGGGAATTCTGAAAATTTTTCCGATGTAAGTATTGGAGCCAGGGATCAGGACTTCATTGTGTAGCCACTATTCAAAGATACATAACAGAAAATAAAGTCTGTTAAAACAGGGCTATGTTCTAAGATTACATTGCTGAAGTAGCCATGGGGCCAGCAGAGCTGTGACATAGCAGGCGCCAGGCAGCATGTGTGCAGAAAGGTGTGGTGTTTTCCTCAGCAAGTTGATATAGCTGCAACAGCATCACCACCTACTGTCGTCTAGCTTTATATTTGCTGCAGACAGGCATAGCAAGAAGTACTTACCTCTCATGATCTTAATTGAGACATCCATTGCTCCATCTTGTTGAAGGGGGTGAAAGAAGGCCAGACGGAAGCATCTGGTTGACCAGACCTGGCCCATGAGCCAACTTTAGTCACCTCACCTGGAAAACTATCAAAAGTGCAAAAACATGAAGTATGCGAAGGAGCAAACAAGCCACATGTCTTCTGCTGGAGCTATCAAACCTGTTCTGAATACTGTTTTTTCCTAAAATGAATTATTTTGAGCTTCGCAGGATGTTGAAGCTGTTTTTTATTGATGCATCACTGCTGGCTGTCAGGTACTGTGATAGTGAACTAGTGTTTACATTGAAGTAGATAATTTGTGTACAGCTTTTTTCAACTGGCCTAACAATAGTTAAATATTTGTGGCCTCATTCTTGCAAGATTTACAGCTGTTATGTCTGTGCATAGAGACAGCAGGCTGTATGTACCAAAAACATACCATAAATGTGTGTTGATCTGTATATTTACTAATTTATATAGCATTTTATAAAGTATCAAGTTCTTTGCAGTGTTGCCTGATTCTTTAAGAACCTGATGATGAGTTTCTTTGAGAGAGAGAGAAAGAGAGGGAAGTAGTGGCCCAGTCTAGCTCAGCTGTACTCAATATGAGTTGCTTTCCTACCTACAAGCCCCTTACTTCAAAGCAAGGAACATAATGTACAATTTTTTAATGGCTCTAGACCAAGGCACTCAGACTCTCTGTGCACTGCGCCTTACCTCAGTGTAAACACCTAATCAAGATTGCCTGCGCTTCAACAATAGCAGCCAAATGCAATTCGAGAACCACAAGCCTTTGAAGTCCTCACTGCAAAGGCCGGTTTTCTAGTCTGGGATAATGACATGCCATGATTGCTGTCTTTGTTGTATCTTTTCAGTAGAGAAGCAATTATGGGCCTCAATTTAACAGAATAGGCATTACACAGCTTATGATGCTCAAAATGCAATTTCATTTGATCATTTTCTCAATTTGATTGGTATTAATAGAATAGTTCACAAAAAATGCTGGCAGAGGTTGTGTCCTGTTCCTCTTTCAAAGAGATAATGTAGAAGTATGCTTTACCTGCCCAGTAAACTATCAATACAGTGAGTCAGTTGGTTCCACCAAAAACGTCTTACTGATTGCAAAGCTGTATCTATCCACACTTCGAGAAACCTGCGTGGTAAATTTTAATTTGTGAACTTTTCTGGTCACAACTAACAGAATATGCATTGTGATTTGGAGCAATGAGATCACCTGAAAACTCAGCAATAGACCCTACCTAGCTTTTCCTAGTTATCTTAATCTCTTACCCCCAAAGATGAGAGGCTCAGCTCCCCAGAAGGATTTAACACTTCCCTCGAGGTGATTTCACCATTATGATTTTCAGTTAATAATTCTCTTGGTCACAAATATCATCTCAGTGCAAGTCCCCCTGTGCTAGCCAGTGTCACTCTCCAGTGGTGCGTAGGTACTTCTAGTACAATCGTGAGTCCAGCACATAGTTAGCTGTAGTCTCTTTACGGTGAGACTGCCTAACTGCACACGTAATTGAGGTCACACTTGCTATGGTACTTAGCAAGATAGTTTGGGACCACATGAGTATAAATGAAAAATAAAAAAGCATTGGTTTTCGTGAAGTTTTTATAGATTGGGAAAAAAATTTAGATGCTTTCATGAAAAATTTTCATTATTGCCGTATTTATGAGGATATCTCTCAGCTTTGAAATCTGTAGTGCCAGCAGCCACACTCAAAAAATTGCTCAAATTTGATTTCCAGCCATCACGCTACCACAACTGTGGCCACCTTGAAGATGTTGTTAGTGTTTGTGGGCCTGCTGTTTTGCACAAGCTGTTTGATATTGTTGCCAGGCTATGTGTAATAGATGTTTTATTTCTGCAGCTACTCCTTGTACTTTTCTGCCAACATTACTATGTTTTGCCATCTTTTTCTGTATTATGCTGTTGTTCAAGACCTTGCTGTGGTGTGTGTCATCCATCAATATCCTGGTACACTGGCTGATAGCTTGGGCAATGATGATTGTCTAGTTCCTTTTCTGTTATTAGGTACATCCACTGGCTCTCATATAAATGGAGCAGCCCAGACATTTGAGAGTTACAAGTAGGTTTCTGTGCTACATACTTCCTGCAATTTTGTTTTCCTCTCTTCTTCTTAGAAGTAGAAGGAATACTCCCTACTACCACACCACTGTTAACTGAGTTTTTGCTTCCTTTTTCATTTTCTTTTTCAGCCATTCATTTTCTTGTTATATATTACATAATGCCTAACTTTAGCATTTCAGCTTTAATAGGAGGCAAATTATTTCTCATTTTTTCCCCAAGACTTTTAAGCCCTTTCAGCTGGTTGGGCTGTGGCCGTAAACACTCTTGTTTTTTAGGTTATAGATCCTAAAACAGTTGATGAGGAGCCAGCTCAGCGTGTCCTACAATTCCAGAATGTGAAAATGGAGCCGGAAGACAAATGGTACCTGAAAGCACAGCAACTCAAGGTTCCGCTTTGATAGAGCATGATAATTGAAATATATATGTAAAAGCATTGAAGTTTGAATATTTAAAGCTGTAATCTCATTACTTTTAAAGTACCAGTTACTGACAATAAATCCTTACATATGTCAGTAGATAATCACCAAAACTTATTGCATATGCTGCTTTATATACTGAATGATTTTAAACTAAAATAGATCCCAAATCCCAAGAAATTATGAGCTCAAAGAATCTTGCCTATTTAGGACATTATTTGGTTGGTAATAATGTAAAAGTGCAAACTAGTAAATGGATGTGTTTGATGGTTCATAAGGATTCTGAGCTAGAATTTAACTACTGTTGCGTTTCTTGTCCCCTAAAATCCCCGCGAACACCAAGTGGTTACCATAAAACAGAAAATATTATGAGTAGAAAAAGTGGCACTGACCTCCTCCATATATATGTCTGTAGATCTGTTTTATGCTGGCTTATCAAACCAAGGCAATGGGATAGTCTTTGGAGCAATAAAAGAGACCAGGTTAGCATCACTGATGAAAAACCAAGAACTTTGGAACCAGAACTACAAGCCAAATAGAATTATTATTGGCAAACCTAGTTACTCTCTTTATATTACAAGTATTTGAAGTAATTCAGGCAGACTGTTTAAATTCCCCGCTGTTCACTTAAGACTGGAAGCTGTACTTCTGTAAAGGAGAAACAAGGTTTTATGCTGCTTTTCATTGTGAGAGATGTGCTTTATATACGGAATTTCAGAATGAAGGAGGTATTTTACAGAGCTGCTCATTCTGCTTAAACGGGAAAACATTGGCCTGGCCCCAGTTTGGCAGCAGTTCATGCTTTCCACCAGTGGCACAGTATGCCAGAACATTAATCGTTACAGCAGAGGTCGAGCTAACAAATCATCATCTTGGCACCAGGAGTCAGGATTCCCCAGTGCTAAAGCTTTTGCCAAAACATTCTGCTCTATATGTGGATTTAATACCTACCATTAAGTAGTTATTCTGAGTGCGTATGTTATGCAGTGATTGCAAGTGTTGCTAACAAAAGAACCCTAGAGAGACAGGAGGATGAAATGGAAGATTTTAGCGCTGACAAAGATTAAATGGACTGAGAATGGATTTGTATATTCCCTAGAAGGAAAGCCATGTCTTTCCTCAAAATAGGCAACACCTGATGCTGTAATTAGAAAATTATAAATCTTAAATAAGCTGCAGATTCAGAGTATGTTGGTTTAGCTCAAGGCGGTTGTCCTGGTGTGCTTAAATTCTTAAGTTGTTTCTTATCATTTGGATAATGTTTTGCAGTATACAGGGCAGGGAGAAGTGTTTGGTTTAGAAATTAAATCGTTTAAATCATTGACATCAGTCTGTTTCTGCTGTGGACCAATCTAACAGTGTGTACATAGCCATCTTTTTCTGAAGTTTAGTACAGTTTACTTTCATTAGGGGATAAAAACCAAGAACTGATTTGATTTTTGAAACATTTTCCCCAGATGGTTGACAGTGAGCTACCACTCATCTACAGGATTAGAAACAAGTAGTCCTGTGCATTTAAGGGCACCTGAAAGAGCGTAGATTTAGACTGGATATAAGAAAGAAATTCTTTACTGTAAGGGTGATGAGGTACTGGCACAGGTTGACCAGAGGAGCTGTGGATGCCCCTTCCCTGGAAGCATTCTAGGCCAGGCTGGACCGGGCTTTGAGCAACCTGGTCTGGTGGAAGGTGTCTCTGCCCATGGCAGGGGGATTGGAATGAGATGATCTTTAAGGTCCCTTCCAACCCAAACCATTCTGTGATTGTATGGTTTTGCACCTCATTCAGATAACACTCCCTTATTCCGTATTTACCGCAGCATCATTTCTTAGATATAGTCTGCATCTGTAAGGAACCATTTCTATAGTGTTCTGCTTCAGAATTTGTCTCAGGCCATTAAGCAAAGTTTTGATGCAGTATTAGACATTGTCTGTGCAGCACCTGAATAGCATCAGTGCTTCTGTTCTTGATTAGGGGTTCCAACGTATTTTAATTTTGCATTAAGTCTATCCAGGCCATCACCTGGTCTATCCACGAGCATAATTTACAGAGTCAGGGTTAGATACAAGCAGTAGGGAGTGATTTTGATGGGTCTAATCAAACTTGTGCAAGCTGACCTAACTCATTATCAGTACATTAAAGAACTGTTACCGTAGTCGTGAAGGACCAATACCATACCTAGGTCTCTTTAACGGCCTTTCTATCAGGACATTTTGTTAATTCAAAAACCCCAAACCCGAAGCTATGTGGAAGACATTGTGACAGGCATACTTACCCATACACTTGTATATTGTTGATCTTAATGAACATAAAAAATAGTAACCACTGAAATTCACCCTACTTTTGATAACTTGTTTCAGGATCACCAAAATAAGTCCTGCCAGAGCAATAAAATAAAATCCAACCAGAGTCTCAAAGGGAGAGCTTTCCCAAGGAGTGACAGCCAACAACCACCAGGAAGACCAACAGAACCAAAGTCTTGGCACCACAGGCACCACCAAATATCAGAATTTCAGACTACTCCCACGCAGGCAGTGGAGCAAGACGACAGCATCACACTGCAGAAATGGCTGTATCCAAGTCTTTCTGGTGGCCCTGACACTAATACAGCAACAAATTCAGATACTTGCTTAAATAATTTCCCAAATTCAAGTCATTTTGTTAATCAGGATTTTACCACATCTGTGTATCCTTTTCATCCAACATCCCATGAATTCAACCCAGCAGAGATTATATCTCCGACATATACCAGCAAGGAGAACAAGAAATATCAGCATGATTGTCCAAATGGACTTCCACATGACCAGCAACATTTATATAACCAAGTCACTGCGCAGCTTTTTGCAAGAGATAACAGTACCAGTGGTCAAGCGCGTCCAAATCAGAGGAATATTTCATCTACTTTTAATGCCAATTTTCAGGAGTTGGTGAAGGATCAAGTATCACTTCGGGATTGCAAAAGACACATTTGCATGCATAAAAGGTATCAGAACTATGCTATCAGTATTTTATGGTAAGGATAGAAGTGTTGAAACAGTATTATCATAACACTATGATGCCCAGAAATAATAGAAATGGACAAGAAAACATTTTAAAGTCCAAAGTATAAACTATTTTGCTACAGACCTGCCACTATAGATTACTACTAAATTAAGATTCATTATAACAATTGATTTTTAAATACGGTATTGGAAAAGGATCATTCTGTACTCCAGGCTCTCTTGCACATAGATTTTTCCACAATTGGAAGTTTCCTTCTGTAAGGCTAGAAGGTGAAGTTTAAAAAATGGATAGCAAAGAGCACTGTGCGTGAACTCAACTGCCAGCTGCACAGAGTTATATCAAAACTTGCCTTGCAGGGTGAATATCCACAGTCATTCCAGTGCCAGTGCTGGCTCACTATGGGTGGGGAAGGGCATGAAAATCCTTAGTTATGTAGAATTTCAGCTACCTTGATAAAAATGAAGGTTTTATTTCACATAGATAAATAATTCTTTCAGTACTCAGCAAGCCCAATCCAAAGCCATTTAAAGGCAGTTTTCATTGGCTTAAGCTAGCTTTGCATCACGCTGAAAGTTTTCCCATTTGTAATTTTTCAATTTATTTTAAACAGTTTCCATACACTTGGGTGCAAGAAAGTCAGTGACTGTGAAATACCTGTAGTTCCATCTTCATGTTCCCAGTATAGTCTGTGAGCAAGGATCATTCCATGTACAGACTGCTTGTTGAGCTATCTGCTGTATACAAAGACTCTTATTATTCTCCATCTTTCTTTTTTAAGGCCTTCTCAACCTTCTGTTCAGACTTCACCAACAGCCCCTTGTACAACCTCCCTATTTACACAGACGATGGAGCGACTTCACCAAGAAATCGCTCATGTGACAGAAGCTCACTTAGCTGACAGGCATTTGTTCAGCCTACTTCCACCTATAATCCCACAGGTAGAAAGTGGTTCAGACAGAGATCCAGAGAACGGTGAAGGAAATCAAGTGAAAATAAGCCGAAGCAACTCAGAAGGATATCTCGTGCAAATGGAAAAGCAAAAAGAGCCAAAAGTCAGAAAGAAAGTAAGCAAATAGGTGTGGATTGGGTGGTTTTACATTTCTATTTCCTCCTCTGATGAATATTTTTTTTCTTAATAATCCAAAGATCTTCACCAAAAAAAAAGGAGTGAGGACTGAGAAGTATTTCAGTGTTGCAGAGAGCACACTGGCACACACTGACTTGCCCAGAGCATTGAAAACCATTGAAAACAAAGGTGGAAAGAGACACTAAAATCGTTTTAGTCTAAAGAGCAAGGTGGTTCACCACCACCTCTCCCTGTGTCACTTTCAGTCTTGGTTAGCTCTACGAACACACAGAGCAGTGTTTGTCCTTTAAGTTATACAGTGATAAAATGATTTAGAATAAAGCTATTTGTATGAAGCAGCAGGTAGCCAGGCCTGATCTGAGCAAACCATTATCCTGGTCATGGTCATTTGCTATCCGACTCAAATCTCTTGGTTTCCAAGGGAATCAAATGGAACAACAACAAATTTAGAGGATTTGTAAAGCTAACGGCATAAACATTATTACAAGTCTCCTGATGATCCCATTTTGGTCCTTATTAAAACTTGTTTCTTTTTGTCATTTCTGTGTTCCAGTTTCATGCTGTGAGCAGTTAACACAGATGCAGTGGAACAGCATAGAGATATCCCTGTGTGTCCGTGACAAATTAAATGTTTAAGAAGTTAGCTCCAAGTCTCAGGGCAGACAATCTAAGCTGGAATAATTACTCATGTGTTTCATCTAGGAGGCAGTTTGTGTATTGCTGCTTGAATGCCTCTAAGAAGAATTAGCTGGATTATGATAGTACCTGAAGGGCAGATTTCCTTCCCTTTCTGTTCCTCTTGAGTTCAAACCATTGTTTCTGTCCTGTGTTTTCAGTAGCTTTCTCACGCTTCATATGTGAGGAATGCCACAGATATTAAGACTGTTTATGTCTCACAGAAAAATCCAGCTTTTCCTAGTAAACAAAGTCATACTCATCACAAGAAGTGAGAAAGCCCTGATTTTGTTGTAGACAGCAAAGTGATTAACTCTTCACAGTACCTGAAATTAAAAGTTAGGTGTAACTATATCACGAAAGAATAGGGATAAATGACACAAAGAAACATCAAATAGAACATTCAGTGCATAGAATTAGTTTCTCTGCAGTTGAGTTTAACTTGAATGCGCCCTTTGAAGAAATGCATGTTTCATTGGCATAGACTTTTCCTGGTGTTTCTGCATTACTCTGTGGTTGAAGTTACTACAGAGCTGATCGGAATGAGTCGCCACTGACAAGTTTTTAAAAAGTAGTCCGCTTCTAGAAATTGATCCAATGTTCTTGAGAGAGATTAAAAAGATTGTGGAAGTATTGAGGTCTTTGTAGTAATGTCGTGAAGTATTGAAATGGCATCGCCCATCACTTATCTTCTGTCTTCCTTATGCACTTGTAAAGCTTTTGCTGTGCTGCAAGAAATGTATTTTTAAACTGTCTGTGAACAATTTTCCGTTGCAGTTTTGAGAACAAAGAAAGGTTACTATTACTAATAACATTTGCCTAATTTTTTTACCACCAAAATCAGGTACTTTTATCTGCTTCTCTTGTAGCAATTTCTTTGGAGTTTCATGCTAATAACAGTCAAATGGGTCACTTCAAGCTGTTTAAAAATAAAGCTCATGAAAGATCTTTTTTGACTGAGAGAGTATTGCTTTGTTATTTGCATGATCAGCAGTTACCCACCTAGATTCAAAGGAAATACAGTGTAATTCAACTTGTACAATTAACTCAATCTTTTTGGTCACTTACAATCCTTAAAAGGAGATACACCAGAGGTGAGACTGAGACTGCAAGTTGAATCCTGCTCTTATCTTGGGTGCACACTATAAGACTTGCTTTAATTATGCTCTCTGTAAAATCATATAAAGGACAATCTCTCACTGCTGTTTGTTTTTCAGCCATCTAGTTCAAAAGCCTACATAAATATGGATGTGAAGCTTGGAGGCCTTGGACCTGACTATGAAGCAATCAAAGAAAAAGTAAGCAGTCCCTAGCGTATGATCTGCTTTTCAGTTGTGCAAAGTGAACTTAGAAGGGGAAGCATGGCCAAGGAATCATTGCTGAGAAGCAACCTATGTTTTGCTGGTACTTTATATCCTTGACTCTAGGTCTAGTTTGAGATCCTATCCTTCAAGTAGAAGGAAAGACAACTATATTGTGGATAATTTGAACTGTCTAATTTTGTATGTCCAGAAACAGGGAGTAGTTCACAGAATTCAGCAGGGCTAATTGCAGATCCTTCCAAGTAGAAGTAAAAGAAGTTGTGTATACACAAGAAGAAAATAGCTGGATGTGCATTACCCTTTTGAAATGGAGACAGATTGTTCACAACAAGTATCTGAACAATAGCTATCATTTGACCTATTCTCTGCTCATAACAAGGGTCTGTTAGGAACTGTATATCTGAGGTGCTGCAGACTCCATCCCGCATGCTTTGAGACCCTATTAAGCTGACAACTGGTGCTTTATATGGCATGCTTTGTAGAAACATTGTAGGACAGCAGGAAGGAAAAAAGGTTAAAATTATCATCCCTTTGGAGTCATTGACAAGCCCCTATATTGTCTTCCTCCTTGCCATAAATGAAACAGATTAGAGACCTGAAATTGGAATGGACAGAGTGGCACATGGCACAGAGCTAAGTGTGTTTTTGACACCATCGTAAGGCTGCTGGAACCTGGCATGCCACTGGGGTGTCACTGCATTGAAAGGAAACAATTGACATTGGCTGATAACAGGGGCAAGGTAGAGCATGCTGCTGAATTTGAGCATAATGAAATGCTGGAAATATAAAGACACAGAACATCCGTTAAATAAGTGGAGTATGTCATTCAGGGCCTTGAAGGTAAGTGCAGAGGTTTTAGAAGTCATTGTAAAAGCTGACAATAATTAGCACTGCCATTTTAGAACTGAACAGATATATTGAAACATTCAGAATAAAGATACATCTGTCACATTTCTGTTGAGCTCTGTCCTCAATACAGACCAAGAAAAAGCTCTTAAAAATGAAGAGTGACTAGAAAAGCTGTGCCATTTATCAGCATTTCCTGTTGTGTTGTGCAAAGGAATGATCAATAGCATAGCCAGGTTAAACAGCCACAGAGGTGTAAATGGAAGACTCCAGTGGTAAAAGTGTTTCATTGATGGATCCACCAAGACACTTCATTAACCATACACTTTTTCCTTTTGTCAGAAAGAGAAGTTAAAGCAACAAAAAGAATATGCAAAGCAAATCAAGGAACACAATATGAAAAGCATTGCTTCAGTTCAGAGGTTACCTACAAAACCCCAGGTCATATCTTCAGTGTCAAGACAGAAGGTAAGAACAGAGTCCCTTTAAAATGCAAGCAGGGAGAGATTCTGGATTTTGCACAAAGAAAATGAAAAGCATAAATTTAAAGGACCGTAGGCTAAAATAGTTTCTCCATTTTGATTTTCCTTTTAAGAACTCTAAGGACTTCTACTCTCCTGGGGTCCTGGCAAGTGCTCATCTGTGCTTCTGTTCTGTTATGGCTGTAGGCGTATGTCAAGAGTTGCCAATTTCTTTGCCAACAGCAGCCTTCAGTCCATGCATCTGCCTTGCTCTTCATGAGAGTCTACCAAGTGGAAACAGAGCAGTACTCCATCCAAGCTAACAGCACGCAACTTGTCTTAAACAGCTAGTGATGTTTTCTTGGGGAAAGAATGGGAATAACGGAGAGTGGGACCTCCCTAGGAACATTACCCAGTGCAGCACATGCTCTGTTTCCCATCAGCCGTAGAGGCCACACTACTGCAGAGTGTCCTTTTCTAATGGACCACAGATATCCTCTTGTAGTCTATTATCCACCTGCCTGTCGGTCTCACTCACAAACTCTTTTCACTTCAGTTGCATAGCTACAGTAATTGGTCCTATTTTTCAAGCCCATGCAACACCACTTCAGCCTTCACTGGCCTTCAAAAATAGCCCAAATGAGCAACAACTGACTAATGACAGTGGCATACATAAACAAACAACAGGAGCACCTTTTCCCTATTGCAGGAAGTGATAAAGCTCTGGAAATAGCATGTATTTTATCCAGTCTGTTCCTCAGGAGCTCACCTGCCTGGTCTGAAAGCACGCTAACAGGCATTTCTCCAGGGTGACAAATGAGAACTGCCTGCTTCAGGAAAACAATTTTGGACCTCCTCAGTTACTTGCATTTATTTCCAAACCTCACATAAAATACAAAGAGATGAAACTGCATTCTTCGGATGTCAAAAGGGCTTTGAATTCTTTCAGAAGACTTCCTAGACACTCTTTCACCAAGAACGTGAGATAATGCAGCTTCCACTGGAGACAGAACAGGTGTTTCCAAATACATGCAACTGAAACACAGACACCAAAAAATGTGCCAGATTAATCCCGGGCTCTCTCAGTTTTGGGATTTCTGTAATACTGTTTCCATTCCCCCTGCAAGACAGCCTTCCAGGTTCCACACATCATTCCGTACTATTTGACCCTCTTACACATATCTACTTTGCATGCCTCTTTCAGCATGGCCCTGCTCAGCTTCAGTGAGGCGTGTCAGATCTAGAACAACAGCTTGAATACTCCCATTTTTCTTTTTAAATTTGATAGTTAAGCCTATCGTGTAGTAGAGCCTAAGCCCAGTTAAACAGAACTTACACACTTCTTGTTTGCACAATACAGTCTTCACCTACAACTCATATTCACACTTGCAAGTTTACCTACATGCTGCTACAGAAATACGTACTTGGAATAGCGCGTGATAAAAGGAAACACTCAGCCAGTGCGGAAAGTGCAGTTCTTCAAGATATGCTGTCCCTGTCAGTATTCCATTGCTGCCCTCCTTTGCCTCTGCTTCATGGTGTAATTGTTCACCCTACACACATTCAGAGCGTCTGAAGTAGAAAGGAATTGCATGGTGGTTTATTTCATGCTGCTGTTCATGTTCTCAGTATAGGATATGTGGATCCTGCACAGACTGTGTGTTACTGGTAAAGAATTTCCAGTCACAATAGAATATGCATGGTTGTAACAGAACTCTGGGAACTCTGTGAGAGGCAGTTCTGGCATGTCTAATGCCATCCTCACTTGTTCAGAAATCTGTTCTTGTTCGGAACCGTGTTAGCTTTGAAATTAACCAAAAAGGAATTTGTCAAGGGAATATATTAAATCAGGTTCCAGAGAATTTAAAACAATTACCTAGACTTCTTTTCAAAATTTGTTTTAATGTTTTATGCCTTTCAATACATTAATTCCTTAGAATTTGTCAGAGGAGCACGCAGTTTCCATCCCTGTCATGTTAACTTGCAGAACTCCCTGCTCTAAGAAATGACTGGAGACAAGAGCTTAATGAGACGGGGAAAAAAATGTTTATAAACTTAGTAGACTCGGGTTGCTTTTTCTTTTTTAAAGAAAAAACACTGCTTCGGTATTTAAGGTGGCCTCCAGTGCTAAGTGTCAGAAAGCAAATCTCCCTGAGGTGGGTTATTTTGCCCACTGCAGAGGTTTCTTGGAGTCACCACTGAAGTATCTAGTATTGAACACTGTCAGAAACGAGGTCAGGAATTAGGAGAACTATTAATTTCACACAAGATAGAAACACCTAAATTTTCTTGGTCAGGTTTTCTCTTAATCAGTTACCCCAATTTTCATGATTTTAGGCGCTGGAATATGCTAAGAAGATTCCTAGACCAAAGGCTTTCACGGCAAGACAATCGGATGAAGAGGTGAAAGAGGAAAGAGTTCTGCCACAGACTTTAAATGGAGACAGTTTACCTCAAATTGCATCCTTGGAAACTCTGCAAAATAGACATGAGAAGGAGAAGCAAGTAGTAGCTGCTTTCAGAAGCCTTCATATCTTATAAGTATTTTGAAATTATTAGGGATATCTTCAAGGCAAAAATGTTTGAACTACTTAATTATGAGCTATGACCATCACATATCGATTTACCATTCCATTGAAATATGAAGTGACCTAAGTTTAATCACTGTTAAATTTTAGAATATTTTGCTATACCTGATTTTCAAAAATGTAAACAGTTGCATATGCAGCACTTAAAATACGGTCATCTCTGTTGTTATTTTTCTTTGAAATCAACTGATCTAGCAGTTGCATCTTTCAGACTAATCAGCTGTTGGCTTGTCACAACTGGATCATTTTTAGGCATGTCAAACATATGGGCATATCTACAAAACATTAAAAATAAGCATCGATTTCATTTGATGATCTTAATACCAGCAATGCTTCTCTTTTTGAAGTCCAGAGGAGACTTTGGCAGACTGTCCAGAAATAGAGCCAAAAATAATCCATTACTGGTAAGAAAAAGAACAAAAATGTGCACCAAACATAGTAGTTGGTAATGATATAATTCTAATTATTCAAATGTTACTCAGTTATCTGTTAGTGAATAGTTGTCACATCAAGACCAAAATTTTGAAGCTTCATCTGGGACAAGAAAATCCAAAACAAGTACTGGCTGATCATGCAGACAATCTCTTATTAGCCAGAAGCAGTTGGAAAATATATTGAGTAACTAAGGATAATTGAGAGCTACGTGTTGGAGAGGAAACAGCTTTTAGCAGATTAAATCTATAAAAATAACAACAAACAGATGGGTTTCTTACAATGATTCCATTTTTTTAACTTAGTAAATTATGAATTAAGTCAACATATGAAATGTGATTAGAACACACAGCAAGGGAATTTTGAAGAAAACACAAAATCTCTTAGAAAATAGGCTAGTTAAAAGGGAAAAAAAACCCAACAACCTTGTGATTAAGTGTAATGACTTTATCCGATTTATTAGGACCTCCTCTTTTGTATGGGAGGAGAGAGAGAATTAGTCTTTGGAAAAAAAAAATGGGTTCCAGTCTCCTTGAAGGAGGCTAACAATGGAAAGGTGATGTGGGGAATAAAAGAGAAGAACATCTTTGAAATGGCTTTCTCCTTTTCTAGATGCACCGTTTATTAAAGTAAAGATAGAAATGTGTAAGACAACATGGTTTGGGGTTAACATTTCATTGGCTGGATGCCTCACAGGAAAGAGAATTTTCTGAAGTCAAGGCACTGGAGGTATGGCATATGTTGCTGGAAAAGTCCTATACCTTTCATTTTACAGAGTCCTGGGTGATTTTGGCCTAGATCCTACAGTCCTCAGGAAGCCTCAGTCCTCCTGAAGGTGGCTTAATTGCTGAAGTACACCCTGAAGGACCTCCAGTCAGGCTCCCAGCCTAGTATGGGAACAAATGATCGCCATACTGCATCTCTCTGTCATGGAAAATGGACACATTCCCTTCTTTAAAGCCCTCCTGACCCACCTGAGAGACAGAAAGCTCTCCACCCTGTTGGCTGCTTCCCATGACACGTGCTGAATTACACAGTTAGACTTCGCAGGCGGAAGTTTGTGACGTGCATAATCTCTGGGGGAAACTTGAAGGAAGAAGTGTCTTCCAGTGTGGGGACTGTGGGTCGGGTTGCAGGGGAAACGTTTTGCATATCAAAGATGTCCGCTGCAGCTTCTGGAGCAGGACCATCCTCTGCCTCAGCCCCCTTTCTCCTCGCCTTTGGGAAGTGCATTTGCCCCCTCTTTGTAGAATGTGCATGCTTCTGGTATGATCCATCAAGCTAGGCCAGGTAAACGTTTCCATGCTCTGCCGGTTGCTGCTTTTCTACTTTTATTTTTAAACCGAATGGTAACACTTTGAAGCATTTCTGATTAGGGAACCTCAACTTGTTGTTTCTGCTTAAAAGTGATAATCCCCCCTTAATACAAACTTCAAGTACCTATTTTAATGAAACCTTCAGATGAATATCAAAGAGCTATTTACTCGTATCTAATATTTTAATTAGATTATATTCTCAATTTAACCCATTAAACCCCCTTTGATGATCTCCATGTTTAGTGTTTAGCCCCAGATGCTGGAGGTAATGAATATTGGACCTTTGATTTAATGAGAACTTCTGCCTTTCCAGCCTGACTCCCTTTGTATGCCCCTTTTTTATTTTCTGAGCTATAGAATTCAGTTAATTGAAGAAGTCTCTTACCACCACACATTAAGGAACCTAAATTAGCATCCCTTTTCTGATTAGAAAATGCAAGCAGACATTTTCTCTTTGATCTGAGGATTGAGTTGAAGTAGGCAACAGCCCCCTGAAAATGAGCTGATGGCCTTATTATTTGGCTGACATGCAGATGCGTCCATGTGGTGCAAAATGCTTAATGTCTTAATTGATCACCTTCCTCCCTATCTGTCATCCTACTACTTTTAGAGCTCCCATAAATTAGGGTGATCTTTCTGGGTGGATGGTGTGTTTTGGGGGGGGGTATTTTTAATAACACAATGAACTTTTAGGAAATATTTAAATACTAAACCCATGCTAAACTAGAAGCCATGTATACTTATACGATGACGCATCGGGGGCGGGGGATAGATTTTTTTTTAAGAACACTGATCATGATCATCTCACAAACCATTTGGAAACAAATGGTTGGTTGTTTTTTTTTTCTCCCAGAAAAAAAGACATTATTTGCTGCATATGTGGAAAGAAATCTTTTGATCTGCCTCAATACTAATGCAAATTTTTCCTGCACCTAACAGATACAGTGGCACAAAAAGGGATCGTACAAGTAAATGATGAGCATCCATCTGCTTAAAAGCAAAGGCCAAAACTTAATGTCTTTCAAATTAGGAAGGCAAGGAATTTAAATAAGGAATAGGCCTTGAATTTTGCATTAAGTATTCAGGGAGAGATTGAGCTGGAGTAGAACCTGCCTGCCATAGTCCCATGGCTCCAGCGCAGCTATCACAGGGCGTGGTATTACTCTCCATGAGCACAGGCTGCCTTCACAGGGGCAGCAGTGTATTTCTGTACTCCACCCAGCACAACTGCTCAACACTTACTTGGTGGGCCCTTCCTAGTGCCGCCATTTCTTAGTATTTTAGATTCAGGAACCCTAGAAGCTGAGACCACCTTCAGTGGTGAAAGACCCGGGGTCAGTCCTGCTCAGGAGCAACGCTGCAGTAAAATCACCATCACATGTCTTTCAAAGGTAACTGAAGTCAGCTTCCCACCACCATCTCATAAAAGCTATGAACAGCTGGCTCACAGGCTGCTGACTCGGACAAAAACATACTGTTTCGTCAGTTAAAAACATTAAATAAGGTAGAGCCTAAAAGCCACGTTCCATCATTACATCTCTGAAGACAAACTATCAAAGATGAGGATTGTGAACCAGACGAGGTTATGTCTATCTCCTGCAGTCACTGGACACTTCAGATAGGCATGAACAGTGCAAACAGCCCACCAGCCAAGCATTTGATCATTCACCTCTCCCGTTAGGGATCAATTCTGAAGTAAATTATAATAGCACAAAGAATATGCCTATTATTATTATTATTATTATTTTGCATGTTGTGCAAACCTAAGCACTCTCTGCGTGAGAATACACAACACCGGAAAATACTGAGTCTTTACTTGAGGAAAGCAAGTTGAGTGGTCTCAGCAACAGCTGAAGAAAGTGAGTCACAGAATCTAGCACGCTTGCCTTTGCTCCTGGCATTTCAGAAACCTGTACCGTAGAGTTACCTCATTGTCATGAGTTAAAAGCCACTTCTTCCCTGAAAGACTATCTGTACCCTAACAGGTAGAAAAGGCACTGCAGTCCACCGCGGGATCACCCTTTCTTCCCTTTACCCCCACCTGCCTTTATCACCAAGCTCAATGCTCTGCTATGGCTGCATGAATACCGACTGTGTCACAGCTGCAGCCACCCCACGGCACTGCTCGCAACGGAGCTGGAAGCGTTTCATCTAAGTGTATTGCGCTACAGCAACAAGGTAAATCCAAGACAGAAATAAGCCACTTGTTAAGCCAAGTAAGACCACCCGAGCAGGAGTTTGCCATTAATTAAGGTGATGCCATTTGTTATTGTGACTAGAAGAGAGGAAGAACGAAGTCCTCAGTTCGGGAGGCTACAACACTCAGGAGTTCGCAGTGCTGTAGTCAGCATCCTCTCCGCATTCACCTACCCTTCCTCTGCCCCTTGGCATGGCCGACGCCTGCAGAACCTTCCCTTCGGAAAACCAGTGGAAAAAATCGCACTAAGTCCATCAGCCAGCAGAGAGAACGAGAGGCAGTTTCAGAACGGGTTTTATACAACGCGCGCCATGCCTGCATTGCTTGCTGGACCTGGGCACAGGTTATTTACACCCTCACCAAGCGACAGCCCGTGGTACTTTCAGGGCTGGCACTACACACATGTTTAACAGCAGGACTTTGCAAAGGATTCGCTCTGCAACTGCCCGTACAGCCTGCAGATCTGATCTGCTTTTACACAGCTCTGGCCATAGAAGGAAAAAACTTGGGTTGGGACTGCTTTCCAGCCCCAGAGAAGGTAAAAATGTTACGGGCAGCAGACAGGAAAATGCTGAAAACCAAAGCAGAAAGCAAAGGTTCAGGATTTTATAAACCATTTTTTTATTCTCTGTAATGAAAACAACAAACATTTACCACTTAGGTGTTAAACTAAATTAACAGGAAACAATTTCATTTCAAAAACCCTCACAGAAGAGTTTTAACAAAAATCAATACTTCAGGGTATTTCTTGGAAAATGGGAAATCCACCGAGATTTCCTATTTCCAGCAGTTATTTCCTGCAAGCAATTTCCACCCCAGCATTTCCCAAAGACAAGTAAATATTTAAAAAATTACAAAAAAAAAAAGAGAGCCAGCTCTAAACAATCTCTCCCCTACTCCACAAGCTTCTTGGGGAGAGCAGCAAAGGGAGAGCAGGGAAAAGCAGTTATCACCGAATAAGGCAGGACACAGGGATAAAAACTCATTTCACTTGTTCCAAGAGAAAAGATCTCTGAAACAGACACCATGCCTCCCCAGCCCTCCCTTCTTCCCCAGACCCTCTCCGCTCTCCAAACACACGATAGCCTCTTCCCAAATGCTTGCCCAGACTGTCTAGAAACCGCAGCCTCCTGTCACCACCCCGCAGGTGCTGCCGCCCAGCCTGGACGGAGCAGCCCTCTGGGGCAGGGGAAGTCTCAGGCAGCGACTATTTCCTTCCTCTGTCTCAGTCTCAGGGGTTTTGGCCCTTGTTTGCACCAAGCTTTCTGGGATGAGCAGCCTGTCCCCAAAGCTGCCTCCTGTCACCTGCACGGCTCGGTGCACACCACCTCAGCGTCTGGGCTGGGACGGGGATATCTCTGGGGTTGGGTGGTTCAGTCTGCGTGGATTTGTCGCTGAGGTTGCCAGCGACCAGTGGCTTTGGTTATAAACATGACTGTAATTTTAAATGTTTTCCAGGGTGCCTAGAACCGCAGACAGGTGAAGAGAGGTGGGTGTGGATTTTATTTTATTTTCTTGATCAGCACAAATACTTTGGGAAGAAGAAAGTTCGTGTAGTGGCAGGGGAGAGGCAGCAGAGACTCGAGTGCCATTTGACTCCTGTTCTGACCCTTCCTCATAGACTTGGCATGTCCTAAGTGTGATAATGCTGGCAGCAGAAAGGGGAACGGGCTCTTTGTCACACCTCTGTGCCCCAGAGAAACGGTGGCACCTCACTGCTGAAGCGGTGCTGCAAACACGGCCCTGCCCCGGGGACGGAGGTGGGGATACCTGTGGGTTCCAGCTGCCCCGACCTCACCTGCTGCCTTCTGCAGAGCTGTCTGGGGTGCAGCACAGTAAAAGGTCCTGTGCTGCAGAGCCCACTCCTGGACATGTTCCCAGTGCCTGCACCTGAATCCCTGCATCCTTCCCTCCCTCCAGAACCACCATCAGACTGCAAATCATCGCCAGCCCACCCCAGGCCCTGCTGCTGCAGTGCAGATGAGCACCAGCTTCTGAGGTGCTTGGTGCGGTGGGAAAGCGCTTGGTTACACGGCATCTGGTCAGGCTCCTCGATCTGCGCTGGGAGGGCACCGGCCAGCACCGCCATTTCCCTGACATCCACTGGATGCCTTGCACAAGAGCAGTGTAAATGCACAGAGGAGGAAAATATTGCTTTTGTATGCTTGGCCCAAAAACTTCCATCTCTTGTGCATCTTAATCTTCTCTTTTTACTTTCTCCTGCCTTTTTTCTTTGTAGCTCAGAGTATGTTTACACACTTTTGTCTCTAGTAATAATAGGAGAGAATGAACAATTCTTTGCACAAGTAAAAGGAATCATGCACAAATGTAAAGAAGCAGGATTTTCAATCTCCCTTTTCATTCAGGTACAATTTTTTTAAAATGTTACATCTTTAGACTTGCTCCCAACGTCCTCTCTCACTAACACAAAGGGATTTCTCTTGTGTTCCTCTAAACACTTTCCTGCCCAATGCCACTGCCAAAGGCAAGTCCTCCTGCGTGACTGATGCGAAGCCACTGACCCCGCAGCGGAGCGCGATTGGCCAGGCCGGCTCCCAGACAGACAGACGTCCGTACCGCACCGCACGCTGCGGCACACAGCACCTGGCCCCGGGAGCGGCAGAAAAAAAAAAAAAATCATCATGTGAATATCCCAGCAGAGCTTCTCTTTTACATCACTTTTAATAGTTAGTAATGAAATGCGCACTCGGGGGGGCTGACAACCAGTACAGAGCAAACGAACAAAATACTTGGTGGGCGACTGAGTACGGACGCAGGTGAACGACGGATCGAATGGTTTTCAAGACCTTTTCCATCACCTCCCTGCCTACGGCCGGGTAGGTGTTGGGAGCAGGGAGAGCAGAGCTGGGAGAAGCGTTTCCAGCCAGCGGCGCGGCGATGGGAAGTGACCCACCGTACCCTGCGCCCGGCTCTCCCCCGTGCTCCGGATCACACCAAGGCTTCAGGAGGCAAGCGGCTGGGTCTGCCTTCTGGTTTATAATTTTTAGGGAGGTGGGGGGAACCGTAGCAAAATCTGTTGATGAAAATGATTGTCCTGGAAGTATTTATAATAACACCATGTAAAAGACAAGTAGCCATTTTCTGGACAAATGGTTGGGTATTGGGTACTTTCCCCCTCACCCAGCGTGTGATCTTTATTATTTTACATGTGAAAAACGTAAAGGGAAACCCACGAAAAGGAATCAAACATACACATTTAAGTCATCTATATTTTATATATCAAACAGGGACACATTTTCCTTCACAAAACCGCACGTCCCGTAATCCAAAATGCCCTGAAAGTGCTAATGACACCAGACAACCAAATTAACTTCCCGTTAAAGAAAAAAAAAAATAAATTAACGGGGGAAAAAAAATTTCAACGCCCTAAGGAGGCACCGACATGCCAGCGGGTGGCGGGGGCAGCGGGGGGTGCGCAGCCCCCCCGCGGTTTTACCCCGGCAAGCCCCAGCCCTGCCCTGGGGATGCGGAGCCTCCGCCGCGCTCCCCGCGCGTCTGCCAGCCGGCAGCTCAGCCCGGAGAGAAAGGAAAAAAAATATAATAATAATGAATAATCTTAATTTACCTGGAAATTAAACCCATTTCCCCGGCAGGAAGATAAAGGCAAAGCGAGCGCGGGCGGCGACTGCTCGATCCGACTGCGATGCGGGGCTCGGAGAGCGGGGGGGAGGG
>Ga0065711_1032934_pt1 | contig 26409 bp, 21 predicted proteins | sample Hoacrofraction12_FD_59098 | JGI IMG/M metagenome (GOLD analysis project Ga0065711, IMG submission 59098) | Hoatzin crop microbial communities from Cojedes, Venezuela - Epithelial fraction 12 v2 (version 2) | ecosystem: Host-associated > Birds > Digestive system > Esophagus > Crop | place... | reverse complement strand
CCCCCCCCCCCCCCGAGTGAAAATAAATAAAAGGCATATAAATACAGAAGAAGGAGCTAAATGAATTAAAACTCTGATTTTAAAAGCTGTATTGTAAGAAAAGAAAATGTATAAACCAGTTTTGGTAGAGTAAACCAGAAAATTAACAGGAGCAAAGGCAAATCCCTCCTCAATATTTTTCTAGGTGCTTCCGCAAGATCTTTGTATTTATTTTGGGAGTTGGTAGTTGACCCCACTTTTCTCCCTCCCCAAAGAAAGCATAAATATTGAGTTCACTCAAACATTTTTTTGTCTTTTATCCCTTAAACCAGAAAACGCTGGGGAAAGAAAATTTCAGATCAAACATGACATTTCATTGTATCTGAAACAAAATGTTTTAACTTTGGCCTGGGGTGAATTTTGCACTATTTAAAAACACAACATTTAACCAAATTTAGTCTCAGAATATCTTGTTGAAATCAAAAAACATTTCCCTTCCAAAGTTTAAGCAAAAAAAGTTTTAATTAGGGAAAAACCCACTCTTTCCTGTTAAATCTAACTTACATTCAACACCAACTCACAAGCAGTTTTTGTCAAACCAAAAAATGCATATTTTGCACACATCAGCTAAACATCTTCTGAGCCCTGGTTTGTGTAGAAGCTGATACTCTGGGGCCCTGATGTGCACTTTGGGTACTTCGCTATTGCTACAGTTTGAACGTTGCTGTCGTATCTGTCCTGTGGCTAGGAACAAGGCTGCTTCGTGCTAGGTGCTGTAGGAAGACTCTGAGAAAAACACAAGTATCTGCATTATTATTATTATTATCAGAGCACGAGTGCTGCTGGCTTGGACGTTCAACCATTAAAAAAATGCAGGGAACGTCATGCACCCCCTTGTTTCTTTTTATCTTTGGATTACGCTGTCATTTCTTTCTCACACATTCCTGTTCCCCATCGTCCTAGCAGCTCTTGCTACACTTGAAAGTTTGACTTTGCTCAATATGATCAATAGCTAAGAACAGCAGAAAGAGATGATCATCAACACGAGATTGTAATATCTGCTTTGGCTCTTCGGTGGCTCTGAAAATGTGCAAGTATGGTTGGGGAGATGGAAAATAATATGAAACACTCACTAACAGCATGTAGCGTAGAAACTTAGAAAACCACTGTAGTCATTGACTCACAGATGGTCAAATGAACAACATGTTTCTATTCCTGTATTTAATTAAATCTTAATTATGCCACCAACAGGGTTCAAAACGGCATTATGAAACAGCTTGCATGAGTACCAAAATACGATTGGCTGATGAGACTTTGAACTTGTGTAATTATCTTCCCAAAAAAGCGTACACGTTGGGTCTATAAAGCCTCTTCGCCAAGCAGCCCATTGCACCACAGCACAAGATTAAAAACAAATTCATGTAGTATATACTCAGTTCAAGATACGGAGCTGATAAACAGAGAGGCAGATTTCAAATTACCAATGAGCCCAGCCGAAAGATGCTGGGAGTCAGAGGGAGACTTTCCAAGCCTCCAGTATGGTCTGGATCAGGCCCCTCCACAGAGGCTTTGCCTCTTACCTTAGTTGGTCTCTAGATAAAATGGACCCATAATAAAATCAAGCAACTCTAATTTAATTCTTCCACCAGCTGACCATGTGAGTTAAGTAAAAACAGCTGCTTGAAACATTTCTTTGAATTGTCTTTGTTGTTGAAAGAAGGCCCTTTACTGAAAAGAAATATTTTGGAGGATCTTTCTCTTTCATTTTTAATATGGCAGCTAAAAACCAACAACAACTTGCAAGCCCATTTTCCCCAAGGAGGTTAGTTTTTGCAGTGCTTCCGAGAGCAGAGGGGTGGGAAGGCATCTGGAAGAGAGCTCCATCCTAAATTTATCTCCCAGGCTCTTCTTCTCTATTTTAAAGCCATCTGAGAGAAAAAACGCAGCATCCAAGACGCACCTATGAGCCATAGGTTCAAGAAAAAGCATAAGATAAGTTAAAGAAAACCCCCACTGCTTTCAACTTTTATGGAAATTTTCTGCTTCAGTAACATTTTCTTTGGTGGACATGCACAACATCTGTCCAGCAACCCTCCAGACTTGGCCTGAAAGGACACTCTTTCCGTGCAGAGAAGCATAGGGGGAAAAGAAAGAAGATGAAAAGGTCATTGTATTTTTTTCCCCCCATTGAGTTACCAGAATTTAAGCCATTCTGATGAAAAATCATTAGAAAAATGATGTGATGCGTTTCACAACCAGGTACAGGAACTCTGTTTTTTTTACAAAGGTGGTCAGAGAAAACAAAGCATGGAGCAAGCCTCAATGTGGATTTATAATCAAAGCAAAAAAAGAAAAAAGCACCAGTGCCCTAATCATAATTTTCCCCCCAAGATCCGTACTTTGAGGGCTAGATTCAGTGAAAATTACAGGTTTGCAAAGGTTTTAGATTTTGATATTTGTTACCTCCTCCCCCCCACATTTGGGCATATTTTTAAAGATTAACTCAAATTTTTAAGGAAAGCAGACATTCTTCAGAAAAACTTATGATATAAAGGTCATTTTGGTGTGAGGGGGAAATTACTTCACTAGAAAACTTTTAACCACCTGCCTTCCAAAAAAATTCTCCATTGAAAACACAAAAGTTCTTCAGGAAAACGGAGGAGGAGAAGTCCCCTGGAAGGAAGAAATCCTGGCTGGAGACACCTTTATGCCTGTCTTGGAGGGGAGGTAGACCACAAGAAGTACACTATGGAAGTCCCAAAGTGTTCTCGCACCCTCGGTGCTGGATTCTGCTCTGCATCCTCCGTTGGGGCATGCCCGCCTAGGGATGGAGGCTACCTCTGCTGCTGCCTTGCTAAGCTAACGCAAGCCCTGGGAGAATTGTGCGTGGAAGCCTTTGCTCCCTTGAATTTTCATTTAGAAATGAAATATGACACAGACACACAGTAGATGGCTGGCAGCGCTCCTGCTTCTTATAAAAGCCCACCAGATCTGCTGAGAGAGAGAACATCTTTTCACACCCGTTACTCACACTTTTTGATTTTCAACCTACTTTGATTATCAATTCGTCTTAAAAGGAGAGCAGAGTTTTTCTCGGGCTTTCCTTTTCTTCCCCAGTGAGGCCTCACACTCCCTGAAATACCCAAAATCGCTGACACAGTGTGCTCCTCCAGGAATCCAGAGCCTTTCCCACTGAGTTACAAGCTGCCAAGGAGGCTATATTATAACAAAAGAAGTTTTTATATCCTCCTGTAGGCAGAATAATGGAAACTACCATGAAATGCACATTATCTGAACGGTATTTGTTGATGGTTACAATCAGCTTATTTAGGAAATTTCCAGCTGATATGTAAACACGCCGTACAGAAGTACGGAGACAGCAACAGTGATGCATGCAGTGTCTGAACCCTCTTGGCCCCGGTCCTGGGACTTAATATCTTAATAACTTGTCCTTACAAGTCACTGCAGTGAAAGAGCCAGGATTGCTCTTGTCACTTTTGGTAAGAGGACCGAAATGCAGTCGTGAACCATACAGTGGCTCAAGATGGGGCTGGGCAAAACATCTCCATTGCAGCAGGGACACCATCATTTGGTAGGGACCTAGCAGAGGGGTGTTGTTTAAAGAATTAAAAGGAAAAATACCAGGGGAAAAGGGGTAAAGTTGAAAAGAAAGATGAAAGAGAGTTAGGGAGTGACAAATTTTAGATAAACAGGTCAGTGGCCCAAGTGCTCCAGCCTGCCATAAATAAGAGGTCAAAGTTATCAGATAGTCCCCTTTTGGCATTAAACTTCTGAATATTTAAGTCAGTGAAGAGCACTAATGGCTGCAAGGAGGCCAGCCTAAATTTTCAGCGGATCAGCATGATTTGGTCCATCTCATATTTCCTCAGTTTTGTTCAAAAGAAGGCCCCTGGAAGGAGAATTGCCCACAAACTTTGCCTGTTGGTGCTTTCTGCACCCGACACACTAACCTGTGAAAGGCAGTGCAAGCTGTCATAGCAAAGAGGACCAGCAGCAAACATTATTACTGAGAAGCCCAACTGGTCAATCCAGAGCCTAAACATCAGGATAATGAATCAGCAGAAGCCGATGAGAAAAGAAAACATGCAAGGGAGCTAGAAAATCTTCACATCTCTGAAAGTGTTAGACTTCAATGATGAATTAATTCTGCATTTACTGGTGACAAAGAAAAGCAAATCTAAAGCAAACAGATTTCTCTTGGGGAAAGGCAATGCATTTTACATACAGATTTTGCAGGGTAAAACAAAACTCCGAGTGACTTTGTAGTCAGCAAAGTGTTTGTAAAAACAGCACCTCTGAGTCATCGGACTGTGATCCTTGCACACATATCTGCCAACTCCAGCAACAAAACCAGCTTTCGTGCACTTGGGCAAGTTGGAGCTGCAGACTCGGGCCGGCTCTGCGAGAGGGAGCTCCATCCCCCTCTGGCTCCCATCATCCTAGGACACATTATCCAAAATTCTCCCGTGGAGTCCGATTCCTGGCATGGATGTGGGAACAGGAAGGAGCCCTGCGAGATGTTCGGGTCCCAGCCCATGTCCCGCAAAGCAACACCAGGGTTGCCCAGACGAGGGAGAAGATTTTTCCCACCCCAAAAAAAGTCCCTAGCACGGTGCTTATTTTGAAACTGGCCATAAGCTCAATTTTCTTGCCAAGAGGTGGGGGTAAGAAGGGAGAGGATCTCACGGGTGCTCCCCGCTAACCCCCCCACCCATTCCTTCATCCTTTTCTTCAAAATGGAAAAAAAGAGGAAAGAATCAGGAATTGTTTGATAGTACAATTTAAAAAAACACACATATTCTCCACACCCTGATGTTGTCTGCTTTATCCTCGTTCTGCTGACAGGGAGACCCTCCCAAAGAAAAAGTAAGAAGCAGCAAAGTAAAGGAGTGAAAGAACTTGTCCTCAGACATATTTCTCTGGTTTTCTCCTAAACTGAGGACACTTTTGTATTTCAAAATGGGGGTTTGGGTGGGGTTCCCTTTTTTTTCAGGGGTAAGAAACAAAAATACATGAAGTAAGATTTCTTCAACTTCTAATTGTTCCCTGAAAAAAATGTGGGGAATCTGAAAGAAAGTGGAAGTTTCACATTAAATTCCAAATTAAAAATGTAGACATATCAACATTTCATTACTTCCCCCTTACTGTGAAACACTAAGGGGAAAATATTGAAAACTAACTTCCAGAAAATGATGATCACAGTTTCTGTCTGAGATGCATTTTCCAGCAAAAACAAAAAACGGGAAAACAAATCTTATCAGTGACATGTTTTGGTCCCTGCTATCCAACAGCCTCTTTATTTTTACCCCAAGAGATTTGTATCTGGGTCAAGTGTACGACCAATCGCCCTCCTCCCACAGTGCAAGATCTAGCCTATCATTTCTCAGGTTAGAAATGTGCCTTTTGCAAAACTCTGAGTCAGTGATTAGACGGAGTTCAAGGCCAATTCATATTCCATATGAATCTCCTGGTCCTGTCCTAGTGACAGCAGCCAGAATATCAAATATTCAACGAAACTGGCCTACTTACTGATATCTAAAACATACGGCACAACAACGCACCCCACATCTCCATAGCTTCACGTGTGTGCGTTACTGATACGCCTCGCATTATAATGAAAACATCAGTACACGTCGGACTGCCATCCCCCTCCCCCTTCCCTCCACATGGAAGGATTTCGTCATATGTCTGCTCCGATCTGATTTTGTTATTCATCTGTGCTGAGCGCCTGACAGATGTTTGCTTGCAAATTTCTAAATCGGTCTGCACTAGTCTCACTTTGCTCCTGGCTGCATTCACCAGGCGTTCTACCCCCTTGCGTATGGGGAGCAACGCTGTCTGCCTGCTTCTGCTTCCTTCCCGCTGCAGGGAGATGAACCCCTACAGCAGCAGTGAGCTACAATGCTGGGAACATGCACTGGGAGAAAAACCAGCCCATCTCATTCCTCTGTGCTTGTGGTCTCCTTCCACACAGCATAATGAAGGCACCAGTGGTCCCCAGGCTGGAAAGTTCCTGCATGAAGCCCACTTCTGGGGACCAAAGGCTGGGCGGAAGGACCTGGAGGCATTGGAGTTGATAGACGGCCACTCAGCATCAACAGACCGAGCACATCTGACTTCTTGATTGATCCAAAAGTGCCACTGAGAAAGCCCACTCTGCTGTTAGCAGGCTACCATCATCGCAAGAAAGCACACGAAAGCCGTTTCCTCCAGCATCCCACGCATCTCCTCAATTGGGCATTACGTTTCTATGCACCTTTGCCAGGCAACACCCACCTCGCAAAGATTTTGGGTTCAAACCTCCCTCCATCCTTGTCCACAGAAGTATTTTTGTACGGAGAAAGAAGACTACATTAAAAGAGCAGTCACACCTTGGGGCTTTCAAAATTGTATCAGTGCGGACAGGCTGAAAATTCTTCTTTTGTAATACTTGCAGTAAGCACTATTACTTATAGCCTTCTGCTTTCCCTCAAATAAAACATTAAATATCTCTGAAAACTTCCATTAGGAAGTTCTCACCTTCCTTGAAAACAAGTTATTTATTTTCAACCAATTTTTTTTTTCAATTTGCTTTCCAAATCAGTTTTATAGCATGCACTCCCATCAAAAAAATCAGATCCCACTGAAAAACAAAACAGGGAGCAACTCTAATTACAAAATATCACTGAGCTCTGGTTGCATAACACGCTGTGAGACGCTGACGTTTCTAGCTTTTAGTTTAGGCTTTGCCTCGTAAGCTAGAAGGTATGTGTCCCACCAGCCCCGTTAGAGTTTCAGAAAGTGCTGTTTGTGCTTATGCAGTGTTTAACCGAGACCTTGGCACTTTAATAACCACCCACATCTCACAGTTCCCAAGATGAGGCTTACCCAGGGCAAATCGGAGTCAATGGAAGCGTTCCCGTCACCCTGGCCAAGGCTGCTTATCTCCCATTTTATTTTCGGCGCAACCAAGCTCTCCCTGTTCTCCTCAGGCTGCTTTCTCTGCTTAGGCAGAGAAAAGAGCTTGCTAACCGAGAACGTGGTTTTACAGAGGCGAGGTCTGAGTAAACGGCAAGCAGCTTGATGCTTGCAAGGGACTTTGCATGGAAATCAGGTGGCTTTGCTGGAATTTATCATAAATGTCCCACCTGCCTCCTGATGCGAGCCCAGAAAATAGATAGCGACTGAAAGTATTTCCCCAGTTTCACTGTGGATTTGTGCATCCCCAGGACATCACTCTCGAGCAGAAGCTCTTTTACCTGAGCAGGATGGCAAAGGGAACTTGCAAACCAGGAATGCCTGAGGGAGTCCTGTTTTCTCCCTCCCCAGTACTTCCAGCACTGAACGAATCTCCTGTCCTCTTGCTTGGATATCAGAGTGCTTCCACACAAAATTGGTTGCATCTCCCACTGTATTCTCTACTGTCCTCAAGAAAATGGCTTCTCACACTGCATTACCCTTCCCTTTCAATCAGCTGAGCAATTCTGGGAGCCTTCAACAGCATCCTTATCCCAGCTTCGAAACAACTGCCTCCCAATGACGGCAGAGCTACAGAAGAGCTGCACTAAAATCCCACCGGACACATCTATTGTCAGAGCCCATGGCAACTTCTGCAGCTAGGCGCCTCTAATGTTAATTCTTTCTAAATGAAAGGCTGCCTAGCGGCATACTGAAAATTAAGCCTTTGAAGCCAGCACGCAGCTCCCCAACCTATTATTGCTTTTTCAGGTATACTCCACTATATCAAAATTATACAGATGGTTCTGTCATGAGTGCAAAAGCAATGGTTTCAGTGTCTTCCCCACAGACAAAATGTAAGCGAGTTTATACAGAGGATCCTCCAGATATATTTCCTCCATGTGTTATTTTTATGTATCTTCCAGGGAAATGCAACTGGAGAATTTGAATTTAATAAGTGTGGGATATGGGGCACTATTAAGTCTTCAAAGCACAATCAAGCAACAGTGATGAATCAAAGGTCTACAAAAACATCGCTAGAAATTATTGGCTCTTTAGGAGACCGAGACAACACAAATGCCTACTGGATTGGTACTTCAGCCCCCTTGGGAGGGCAAAATTATTAAAGGTGGCTGTAAAGCCTGCTGAGAGCAACATAACATCTTCTGCTGACTTTGCAAGTTGTGGATCAGACTCTGGGTCACTTGATAGAGTATATAGCGGGACCGACAGCAAACTTTATCTTTGCCAAAAGCCCAAAAGAGAAGGAAATGAAACATCACTGTAGTACTGATGCCAGGAAAAAAAATTGCAAAGCTCAACTGATAATGAAAAGGTTGGGGGAGGTTCAGGCTGAGGACAGGTATGCTTTATAGCTCTCCTCCTTCAATAATTAAGTGTAAGTTAGAAGACCTCTTGAGCTAAAATACACAAAAATGCAATACTTTGCAATCCACTACAGGTTGTGGTGCTAGTCCTCATGGCAAAGAGAGCTACTATGATTGTTTTAATTCAAGGACTGGATAAAATGGAAGCTATACCACATTCTTAGGCTGCAGCACATGTCACCTCCTGAACCAGGGAGCTCCTGGAGAAGGTTTGAGGATGTGCATCACCCCCTAAACTTCAATACAATGACTTAGATGCTTGAAGTTGACCATACAGGACATTGTTCTCTCCCACAGAGACTGAAATATGCCCCACCACGAAGAGTGCAGTGGTGCATGCAGCCCTGTAGTACACCTTATAGCGTCACCAAAAGGGACATTTCTTAAACTCGCTTCTCATCTGTGATGCTGAAGGTAGGATGTGGGCTGCTGGGACAGAAAAATTACAGCCCAGATTCTTGTAATACTGCTGCAGCACTGCTTCGCACCATCCAATCCCAACACAGCAAGGCACAGGATAATAATTAGCAAGTCACCCTTGCCCAGAGAAGAACACCAGGGATGCAACAGAGCAAGACATCAATGGGAGCAGGGGGAAGGACACCCTGACTCCTGGATGCAGCAGGCTTGGGAGGTTAAATAACCCAAACATGCACCTTCGCTAACCCTATGCATGCAAATCCACAGATGCTTTGCAGGAATGCTCTTCCTGTGCCTTTGAGGGGTGCAGCTGTTTCTTTGATAATTTCATTTCCAGTGCTTCAGTTACCACACACATGTTCCTTTACACCAGCTTTGGTGTCTATACAGTGGTGTATTTACAACCAGACCTACATCAAGACAACTTGTGCTATGGTTCATGATGTCCCAACAGACACAGTCTACGCAGGTAAAGGTTGTTACTCTTGAGAAAACAACCTGTTTACTTAACATTTCTGGAACAGCAGTCCAAACCAAATGATACTAATTTATGGATTTTTATGGTTGCTTCTTTTAAATTCAACTAACTTTAACTTTTGAGAATTTGAGTTGGGGCTTTTTCTTCTAATTGTGTTTGAAAGAAATGATGGGCCTTTCCTGCTTTTTCTCCCCAGATCTCACTAGGAACATCAAGCCTGGTTTCCCTTGGATTTACTGAGGGTCTCAGAGGTGGAACCTGATCTTTTGGGGTCCAGCTGAGTCTTTAACAAAGCTATCTTTTCTCCTCAAAGTTTGTTCAGGTGCTTGAGTTAAACAGGTGTTGGTAAAGACAAAAGAAAAAGCAGAAGTTTTAATCAGTCTAAGAAAAAGAATTTCCTCTCTCAGCTGAGCAGGTTTGGCTGACTGTCCTTCTGATGTTGTAAGTGTGGCTACTCAGCAATTTATTCTATTTTATTTTAAATGGAAGATTTCAACCTTTCAATATCACATTAAATACCAAAGTGAAATCAAGTCAGCTGATAACCAAGCAATTTGATCAGGAGCTACCAGCCCATTGCTGCAGCGAAATTCAAAGTGAGGTACTGGCTTTCTGTGTCCACTCCATTCGTGGTCAGGCAACCCAGGACATAGTGAGCTCCCTCCTCCTCAGCTGCCACGGTCTATCAGGGATGTCCAGAGCAGGGGCAACAGGCATCTAAAGTACCTGGGCACACAAGTAAACTTAAACTGAAACACAGAGGTAAAGTGGTCAGACCTAGGGTGTCTGGTTTTCCAAAATAAATCAATTTCCTAGGAGCATCCGCATGTTTCACAAAATGTTGTTCTATTTAGAAGAAAAACATTTTTTCTGCCAATAACTAATTCTGTCAGGTTTTTTTTATCTACTTAGTGAGAAATTCATTAGTCACCCAGGGTTTTTTCCAAGGTAATACTCCTTCCCTCTCCTAGACTGTTTAAATACGTAAAAGAAAGACACAAAGGACCTAAACCAGCTCACTTTTCTTCTCGGTCAATATCCAAGGAATCGTCACCAGATCCCACCCTCCTGCAAAGACACTAAACCACTGAAGACTATAAACACCAGCAACAACCTCCACAGAGTGTGAGCCACAGTTCTCCTGGGCTGGGATGCTGTATTTTGTCCTGCTGCTGTGGGAACATCAGTAAAGTCTAAAGGCCCAGAGCACAGAGACGCACTGCTGGGAAAGAACTTAATAAAAAGTTAAAACATCCTTAAAAAAGATGGATAGGAAAGGAAGAGTGGCTACAATTTTTGAGCAGTGTTTCTAAGAAAGGCAAAACAAGTTACAGGCAATTGTTTTTACCATCAAGGTACGGGAGGACAGCTGCGATCTGGCTCATAACTAGCGCTCTAACCTTTGAGGCAGAAGGCGCAGCTCTCTGTTTTAAGTAGATGGATATTAGGGGAGGTTTAGCCCAATTGCTTGAGTTGGCCCAACAGTGACAATGACCCAACTAGTAGAGATCTTAATTTCTGGCACAGAAAACCAAGGTCCCATCTCTAGGATCCCACTACCAGGCTGACAAGGAATGGAAACACTTCAGAGGAAAGATTTTTCACCGGTGGGAACTGTGATGAATGACCTGTCACTCAGCAGCAACCCATCCAGCCCATCAACAAGTGCTGCTAATGATCTGTCCAGTCTCCCTTCAATAGAAGACACATGCAACACGATACATGGCCTCCACTATGGCTTAAACCCTGGAAGAAATGATTGGAGAATTATAGTGCTGTAGGATAAGAAATAAGGACAGATATTGCCCACTTATCTGAGCAAAGGAGGGCTCCAGGGTTTGAAAACTATGATATCTCAGGCAGCAGCCAAAGCTAAGGTAAAGCTCAGAGCTGACCAAAGAGACTTCACATAGTTTATCTTAACTGACTCGATCTTCTCCTTGAAAACTCAGTTTTCCTCACTTCAACAAACCTTAAAAAGTTTCCCCTTGTTTTGCCCTGGCACTTAAAATTGTGATTTTTTTTTCCAACTTCTGACAACTTCAAAAACCCCAGTGGGCTCCAGCACAGCTGTTCCTGAGGCTGTGCTGGGGCCACCAGCACATGCACCAAGTTCCTAGGAGGGGTTTGCCTTCCCCTGGCAGGGAGATCTTACAGCTATCTGTGTTCAACTTGATCAATTTGGCTTCCTCCCTACCCAAACACATGAACTGCAAAACTCAGTACTTTGGCAGCTGAAATACTAGAAGTAGCCTCAAAGGTTAAAACGTAGTTGGCTAAGGTTCAGGGCAATGAATCCCTCCTTGCTGTGTGCATATCTATCAAGCGATACACCCAAGCAAGAAAAGCTGCTTCTGGATCTGCCTTTGCACTCCTGCAATTTTTCAGGTTGTGTCTGTTCAGTTCAGAGGCATTTCTCTGGCCAGCAACAACGAGACATGTCACCAGTGCCACACATCCACCTGACATAGGCCTTCAAAGTGATTTGAGGGAAATGGGGAAAGCCAATTTGTAACACACTTTGAGAAAGATTATGTAGACCCACGGGGAAAACTGTTCTTTTCAATGGCTGTATAACTGCCCAGGGCTTTGCTTTACAGTACCTTGTTGCTATCTTTTCACCTGACAAAACAGTTAACTGCAGTGCTGATTTAACTCTCTAGGGTCCCGGTTAAATCCTCAAAAATAATGAAAAGGAGGAATACAAGCAACCGCACTTCGGACTTTTCTTGGTGAGCTTTCCAACCATGTGAGTTCAGAGTAACTATGGGCTTCAAGATGTGTAAGAAGAGTAATGGCACCACAACACTACTGTGCCGAAGAAAACACTGCAGTCAGTGGATGGATCCAAAACAATGGATGATGACAAAGGAGATGGACAAAGCAGCACGGTGTTTACAAAGGCAACCTGTGCCCAACAGGAAAAGTTTTCACCCTGGGATCCTGCTGACCCAGAGGGGGCTGTGGAAGGCAGCTAAGACAAATGAGTTACAACCCTTAAATCTGCTTTATGGGATCAGTGGCTTCCCTTACATTGTGTCTGGGGCTTTGTAGAATAAAGACAACAGCACCTGAGGCCATCAACATCTGCAGACCTGTTTTGTAATCCACAGGGAGAGGATCCACCATGGGGACTAGTAACAACAATCCCTCTCTCCATAGCAGGGCAGGGAGGTGAGGTCAGTCTCACCAGCATCAGCCTGGCCAGATCCTTCCAAGCTCACCGACTACTTGCACTGCTGAAGTCGACCAAAGCTTCATTTCAGAAGCAAGCCCTGGTTCCTCAAAAGAAGCTGTTCTCCATCTTCTGGAGATGGAGAAGCTATCAAGCAATGCTAAAAACCAGAAGCCAACCTTGATGTTGTTTTGAATATGCCTGTCTTGAAGTGTGTGTTGCTGCCCAGAAAATGAACACAAGCCTGACCTTTCCCAACAGTGCCCAAACTCTGTTTGAACAACCAGACTGGTTTTGGATTCCCCTGGATATTGGTGGGAAGCCCTTGCTCCCCAGTTTAATGTGGCTGGAGATGTGGGAGGAAAAGGCAAGGAGAACAAAATACTTCACATGCTTTGATTTTCCAGTTAATGAAACAATATTTTCATTTTTCCTAGCCCAGGTTTTAAGCTACAGTTACTACTGCTGCAGCCACAACTAATATTTCACCATCCAAAAAGAGAAAAAAGAATCTGTCTTCCCTGTGGATTCCCAGGGAGACATTCCACTCCGATCTGCAATTAGTGGTGGCCTCGGGTAAAAGATCTAAAATAGAAATGTTATTTTAGGAATCATGATAGCTACTACTTTTTACTCCCCCAAATGCCAGTTCTCCTTTTCGCTTTGCACTATCATTAAAAATAGAATCCACAATTGCAATGCCGCTGCCTTTTGGTTTCTTCCTACAGCAGGCCACATGCTATCTGCCCAACACTACCAACATGAGAAGTTACGCAGATTTCTAACCTTGCCAGCAATCAATGATCAGAACTGAAACGCTGCAGCCAGCATTCAAGGCAGAGCTCTATCTTGTCTATATTATCCTTGTCTTACTGACAACGAAGCTCTGACAACCACCAGATGTGAACATGTCCTCCAACAGCTTAAGTCCAAAACCTATAGAAGCCATTGAAGATCTCTTCTTATTTCAGAGGGAGTCCTGATCAGAAGTTCAAGCCTGTATTTAGCATATATGTAGTTTAAACACCTGCCTACATCCCACAGAAGTTAGTGGGACTCGGATGCACCACTCTTCTCCAAGGCATCCTCCAGTGCAGCACAGAATCTGGGCCCCAGTTAGAAATTCTGCGAATTACAGTACATTCTCATAATCTGACTCACCATGGTATTTTTTGAAAGTTACTTAAGATTTACATTTATCATTATTACTGTAGACTGTTTATACTGGCATTGTACATAGCAAATTAAACAAGCTCTGGAAAAATAGCCTGTGCTATTCACACCTTTCTTGGTCAAAGCTTGGATGGAGCTGCCACCTTCATAAAAAAGAGATGGGCAGAGGGCCTGGGGGCTCTCAGGAGAAAGAGATGTCCGCTTGGAAAATCTCCAAGACTTAGTTTCTTTTCCATAATTCTCCTGTAAAGTCTCCGCTAAAAAGACCTATATTTCCCACCTCCTCGTGCGCAAAGCTGAGGAAGCCAGATGGAGCCACCAAACCACTCATGGGGAGAAGCTGCTACCTTGCTCCCTACGGGGCAAGCGTCGGCACACCCAGCTGTCCCCACAACACCTCTGCAAATCAAAAGCACGCCTTGACCTTGACTGCATTTATTGGCAGGATTAACAAGCCATAGGGATTCGCTGTCCCCAGGTCAGACTCTCCTTTGATGGCGTCTGCTGCTCTGAGGGTTTATAACTAAGGAAGCAGAAAGGAAGAGCGGGCACATCAGCTGGTAACAGTTCAGAAACAGATGTACATTCCTGCACAAAACTCCAACGTTAGTGTATCCAATTACTTTGAAACTGTGCTCTGCTCCAACTGTCTTCTCCCTAAAGCTTTGCTCTCCTTACCTCCTGCCCCTTCTCTGCGCTGCTCACCCACCACTCCTTTGCTTTTGATTATAATCTTGTCACTGCAGGGTGAATGCTTTGGGAAACCTCCGCCTGCCACGTCTGGCTGCTGCTGCGGTACAACGCGAGGAAGAAGGAAACAAAGCCCACAAAGCAGAAGCGCAAGGCGAAACGCAACTGCCTGTGCAAAGGCAGCACGTGGAAGATGCACACACCAGACCACATCTAGTGGCTGCTGCACAAAACATTAAGGAATTATCCTCTAAGTCACCCCAACAGCAAGGGGGGAAAAAAGAATAAATCAGCTTAATTACACCTGGTTACAGTAGAGTCTGTTCAATGCTAGAAGCAATTTGCAACACGGATGTTTCTAAAAGGAGAGATGATACTTTTCTCTATTTTTTTCAGTAGGTAGCAAGGAGGAGGATGGCAGTAAGCATAACAGCATCCTCCTCCTTTCAGTTTGCTCCAAAAATTTGTGTCCCTGGCAGCTCCCCCAACAGAGAGGAGCTGGAAGAGCAGTCTGAACACGTTGAAATGTTATCGCCTCTACTGCCAGGGCACCCAGACTTTCCCTGCTTCCTACCACGGGCAGAGGGAAGGGTGGCAGGAGGTGGATGTCCAAATGCCGCCCTCCACAGCGCAGAGAGACTGAAGGGTGATTTGCTGGCCAGGCCCTGCCAGGCAGACAACTGGACCACAGGCTTCCTACAGAGAATAGGGTACAGAATTCCTACAGCACTGCCCCCTAAACCCAGTCTGTGTTCATTGTTTTCCTCTAATTTAGAAATTTGAGGGACCTGGTAATGGCAGTGAAACAGCAGCAGCATCACAGTAGATGCTGCATTTAAAGAGGGCACTAAACCTTGAACAAAACTATATTTTATATTGCAGTTTTTATTTTATAACTTCTTTCCCACCCTGCTGTGGTAGCAGGAAGGATGCAACCGCCCCGTCCTCCTTGGCCAGCGGTACCTTCGTACCACGTGGCTCCCCTGCAAACCTCTCCAACTCCCTCTTCCTTCAGGAGAGCCAGATCACATTTCACCCGGGTCTGCGCACACGTAGACCGCGTCTTTGGTCTGCTCCAAGGGAAGATATTTGCAGTATTGTCAACACTGTACTTAGCTCTGGCACTAAGTACTGCTAGGGGACTCAGCGTCCGTGAGAAGTACACTCATACACAGCAGCTCTGGAGCGATGCTCATTGGAGTCGGACTTACAGACTTCGTAATTACGACACAGCCGAGTTTCACCATAAATTTCCCCTAATGAAGCCTGCCTGATACTAAAAAGCTTTGCACATTTAGAGGTTATGCACAGCAACAGCCCCCTTAGGGAGAAATCCTGCCTCGCTTTGTCGTTCAAACACTCCTTCGGGCTCATTCGAAGAAGCCAGGCAGGGGGCCTGGGCTGTTCATTCGTTTATTTAGTATAGCCATGGTGTGTGGAGGAGCAAGGAGCTGCTCTGCTGCAGAAGCCCGTTCCTGCTCTGCACCACGCAGCCGGGAGAGACATGGCCAAGAGCACAAGGAGTAGCAGCTGCTCAGCTGGACCAAGATTACAAATGCAGCTGCGTCTTTTTGCCACCACAGCTCCAGTGATGCCCATGAGCTGCATGACTCCTGCTGCGCTTGTATGGGATGGGTCCAGTGCTTATCACAAAGGCAAAAATGCCTGTGCCGGCTGAGAAATGGGCACTTTTCGATAAACCCACCCGGTCAGACCCCCAAGCCCCTCTGTCTCCAATCCCTGGAAGGACCTAGTCCCACCCCATGAAAACACCTCATCTCCCCAGGAAATCAAGTCCTGCCGTCAGTGGTCACGGCAGGGCAAAAGGAAGATGCAGAATAAATATTAACACACATCAGCAGGGTAGGTGGAGACGAGACACAGCACAGAACATGTCCGCGTGCTCTCAAGCTCAGGTCTGCTCCTTTTGCTCCTAATACTCCCAAACGCAAACCAAAACACAGCCCTGTTCCCTCCCTGAGCAGCATTTTGCAGGCACCTATAGCACCTTTGGGCAGCATACACTGGCTACTCAGCCCAGCTGCCCTCCCATGCTCCATGCATCCCTGCAAATCCACAGCAGCTTACCACCCTAAATGGTGTGCGAGCTCATGGAGGAGCCAGCGCCCTTAACAGGGAACCTGTCTGCTGAGAAAACCGTGCTCTTTTCACCTGGAAAGCAGCAGTGCCCCTCCAGTCTTCAGTAACAGCTGCTCTTCATACTTGGAAATACAAACCGAGGACCCCTTATGAGTGGTGCTTTGCCCTCCGAGGTGCAGTTTCACATCGGCACCACCATCAGCTGCAGTTTATTTGACTTAAAGGACAGGCGAGGGGCCATTACTCACATTTCCCCAATACAAATTTTGCTTGCCTTAACTCAGCCGAGGGTGGTATCTGCCTTCGGGTCTGTGGGGCTGGCAGACACCATCACAGCCCCCCATACTCACAGACCTCCAGGTCGCAGATGCAGAGCAGTTGCCAACCCTCGGCCTCATCTGCCAGTCCTGAGTCCTTCTGGAAACCTGGCTTTAAGGTGTGAGCAGCAGAGGCACCCTTCCTATCCGACTCACAGGGGTCTTAAATTGGATTAAAAATCTATTTGCAGAACTGCCTCGCTTTCCGACTTCTGTGCTGCACCTGAAAACCTTTCCTTTTGAAAGCAAACACAGGCTCTCCCCAGGGGCTGCCTGGGGAAGTCTTTCCACTATAAACATTACCTACCAGTAGTGGAGTCAGCCCCAGGCAAGCCAAAAATTCCTTCTCCTACCAAGGAACACTTTCCAATCAAACCAGACATTATTTTTTCCATTAATGAGTGTTGATACCTACTGGAAAACTTTGCAAAGCAATCCACTCCAAACTCACTCTTCTGATAAAACATCTACATTTTTACGAGTTTCTTCTGTCTTATTTTTATTATTGTTTTATTTTATTTTCCTGTTCCGTATTGAAAACATGATCTTTGCTGCTCAGGAATGCATCTGTTCCTGCAATTTGGGCTGTAACTGAAATCAGAAGTCCAAATCTGATTTTGCTCTGCCTGAGCTCCACGGAAGAAAGCAGAGTTTTCCCACATTTTCCCTGGTGTGAGGGAGAGGGAAAATAGATCCATCATCTTCTGTTTGATACATCAGAAACCCTGGAGCCACTACCATGGTTTTTACGCACTGCGATACCACAATTTCAGCAGCGGGATATTCTGGAGGAAGAGACGTCCTCCTACCTACCTTGGCTCTGGCTTCCCCAAAAAGTATTATTTAATATTTAAGGGAGGGTGAGTGGGGAGCAGATCAGCTGCATGGCCAGCATTGCCTCTCTGGGGTACTCTCCACAGGGTTTTCTACAAACTACTAGCTGCTTTCTAGATGACCCATACTTCGGGCTCTACTGGGTAAGTCCAGGAGGGTCTTTCCGTGCCCTCCACAAGCAGAGGGCTTGAAGGGGCTTCCCCTGGCTGGCCTCAAACCTCCACCTTTCCCACAGCTTAGCGTGCCCCAGGGGACTTCAGCCACCCCGAGGTCACCCCATGGGACCCGGAGGCAGGTCCCCACCCTGTCGCCACAGGGCAGGGAGTGTCGGGAGCTGGGTGCTGCGAGGGGCAGCTTGCAAAGGGGCAGCAGGGAGTTTGCAAGACCCCCAACACCCAGGGCTGCAAAATAGGGCACTATCTTACAAAAATGCGGCACCTTCTTGGGCATGTAAGGGCTCACATATCCTGCACCCCAATTTGGGCGAGGTACTGCTGCAGCCTGGCCATGGAGCTGGGATGGGGACCCTCAGCCCCCTGCAAGCACTCAGCAAGCAGACCAGCACCCCTTAAAACCCTGGCAGGGGGGTTACCCTGGAGGGGTGCTGCGAATTCAGCATCTATGGGGGTAGGGATAGTAGCAGTGGGGGGGTGGTCACCAGCTATCTTTTATTCGAGGTGCATTCCCAAGATTTTAGTTAAGTGTAACATAAAACTGTGAAAGTTTAGCAGGGGAAAAGCTTTCCTCCCACTGACCTGGCCGGCCAATCAGAAGGGAGCCCCGCACCTCCCTCACTTCTGACAACTATTTAGCAACTGAGCTCAGCTAAAGTTTCCAAAAAGTTAGAATAACTTCCTCTCTCCAAGACCTCAATTTTTTGCACAACCCCGGTCCTTGAAATAAGAGCCCTTCGAGCAACCTGGAAAACGTTTGGTCAGCAAAAAAAAAAAGCCCTCCTGTTTTTCCAAAGGATCTGTCTCAGGAATTTAAAGCACATTTAAGACACACACACACTCACATAACATAAGGAGGGGGGGAAAGTCTCTTCCCCTCCCCTTCTTGCAGAAATCATGGAAGAAAGCTCCAGTTCTCCTGTTTCCCCTGTGGATAGCTTGGGGACCAGTGAAGAGGAGCTGGAAAGGCAGCCAAAGAGGTTTGGCAGGAAGAGAAGATACAGTAAGAAGTCCAGCGAAGATGGCAGCCCCAACCCCGGGAAGAGGGGGAAGAAGTCCAGTCCCAGCTCCCAGTCTTATGAAGAACTGCAGAGCCAGAGGATCCTGGCCAATGTCAGAGAGAGACAGAGGACTCAGTCGCTCAATGAAGCTTTTGCCGCCTTGAGGAAAATCATCCCCACTTTGCCCTCTGACAAACTCAGTAAAATCCAGACCCTCAAGCTGGCGGCGCGGTATATAGACTTCCTCTACCAGGTGCTACAGAGCGACGAGATGGACAGTAAGATGACGAGCTGCAGTTACGTGGCTCACGAGAGGCTGAGTTATGCCTTCTCCGTATGGAGGATGGAAGGAGCATGGTCCATGTCGGCCTCCCACTAGCCACCGCCCGGGCCAGGCGAGCCCAGCTGCCGAAGGGGTAGGTACCGATTTCTCTTCTCCCAGATGATGCTCCGCGTATTTCTGGCTGCAGGATGGGGCCCCCGTGGCTCCCTTCACCAGCCCGGCTTTGCCATGGGGCTCTGTCCTGCCTGGGGAGAGGTGCCACAGCTTGGTGGGGCACTGGGGTGTTGCTGGGTAAGGGGTTTGAGGCCACTGACCCAGGGGGTGAGATGGACAGCATAGAAGCGTCTAGCCCCCTCCCGCTCCTCTGCATATGTGAAAATTCAAAGAAAAGAAACTTCCAGGCAGGCAAAAATGAGATATGTCCCATTTTTTAAAAAAACCTGGCAGTTTCTGCTCTGTGGGGATGGGGGAGCTGAGAGGGGACTGTCATTGAGAGCTGGCTGAGGAGGGACTGGGGGAAACCATCGCCGCATGAGATTTGCCAGAAAGCGTTGCTTCGGGGAAAGGTTTTAAGAGAGGAAAAGGCGATCAGTAAAACTGGCTGACAAGGGGGTCTGAAACAGCTGCCACCCTACTCCACCAGCAATTGTGCCCAAAAAACCCAGTGCCAAGCCAGCAGTTCTGGGGCAGCCGCATCCTCTCCTGGCTGGGGGGGACCAAGGGGGTCAGCAGGACACAAGCGGGGTTCAGTAACAAGTTTACCCCAGGTTGTGTTTCTCTTAAAAGAAACAAGCAGCAGATGTCAGCTGCAACCCTAGGCTCTGCCCCTTCCCCCTCGCACGACAAAAAAAGCAAACAAAGATAGAAGAAACTTCGCCAAATTTTCATATTTGTTCAGTTTCCCTTCCCCAAAGCGCCAGTCAAGCAAAGGTTGGTGTTAAGTGTAGTTTCTTCTTCACTCTCATCACTAAACCCTTCCTCATCATTTTCCATTAGCAGAAAATTACTTCCTCTTAAGTTCCCTTTGTAATATTCGGGGAGGGAGGAATAAACAGTAAGAAAGGAGAAAAAAAAAAAAAGAACCCTTAATAACACCCTCATCTCAAGCTAATTAAGTAGAGCAGCTCTGCATTGTGTCAGCCAGAGTTTGCATACGGCCAGTCGCTCTCTGGGGCTCAGTACATAAAACAGAGCCCATGAACCCATTTCATCCAGCAAATGTTTGAAAGAGAAGTTTGCTGTGTTGTTGTGTCCCCCCCCCGCCATAACACCGAGCATGATGCAAAATGAAATAATTTCATCATGTGAAGAATCAGCTCCTTAAAGACAAAAAGTTTGTCCCAGCCCACTGGCCAGACTTTTTCAAAGATGCAAATCCATCTTTGTTTTAGCAGCGATAAAGCGTTCAGAAAAAAAAAACAAACCTTGACGCAACTACCATACTTTGTTTGAAAAAGCCAAAGGGTGTTCACCCAGGGCTTACCAGTACTGCAAAATACTGACCCAAAACCGTTATAGAAACCACTTAAAGTGAATGTTTTACTCATGTCCCGAAACGGTTGGCATTTTGGACCTGCAAATTCCATGCATTTTTCTAGGGAGCCCCCAAAACTTCAGGCTGTTCAAAAATGGGTTACTCTGTCCATTGCACGAGCTGCCTGTTGTTTAGTTTTGTTTAAACAGGTAATGCCGCTGTTGTGGGTTTTACGGCTATTGCTGCCATTACTATTTTATGCGTGCTGTGCCCTAATTTCAGCTGCAAAAAAAGCCAAAGTCAAGTCGCTTTTTAAAAGGATAAACCTTCTGTTTATAAAAGAGAGTGCATTTTCCCATGCTAATCTGGTTTAAAAAGCTGCAGCAAATAGGTTTTTTAAAAAAACACACAAAAACCTCAGGCTTCTTGTCAAAAACAGATGTAAAATGTCCCAAACGCATATTTCTTCAGCAGTTTAGATTGGCTGAATAGTAAAGTGCTGGGATGGAACAATGCATTTATTCTGTTGTTTCCCAAACGATGTACTGCCATTAGCCAACGATGTTTTTAAAACTCTTATCTAATGCACAGCCATCCCTCTACCACACAGTACTTCAGCAGCAAAACCTGATTTTTCTACCCATGTTTAAAAATCACTGCCAGTTAAATTATTAGCATTGCTCCAATGCGGAGGATTTTATATGTAGATGTTCAGATTGTCCCTATGCAAAAGAAATTACGAACAACACTGCTAACTGCGCAAGAAACCGTGACATAGAGCCAAATCCCAATGCATTTTCAGTTTGCTTCGGAGTGGCTCGCTATTCGGTGTCTTTGTCACAACCCGACTTCCAGCCCCCCATGGTTAGAGGTGGCTTTTTGCTCTGCATTTTCATCCCCTGTAGAGTAAGGTCTCCTTTTCCTCCCCAAGCCCCCAGACTTTCCCCCTTTGCCTCTCCTCTTTGCGCCTGTGTGTGCGTGCACACGCGTGCGGTTGAACTGTTGAAAACGTTGTTGACAAATGGCCTGGTGTGGTGCAGTGCGGTGTCAAATTCTATCGTTTACAGCGACAAAAATTACATCTGCCAGCAAAAAAAAAATACTTCAAGATCCTCAAGAAACCCTCTGAAATGGGCAAACTTAGGTGGCGGATGTGTCACAGACTTCTGCATGGGTCTGTCACACCCAGAGGAGTTTTTACACCTAACAGGGGAGCAGCCTGTACAGTCTCAGTGGCAAAAAAACCCACAACCCTTAAGAAAAAAGTTATTTGAATTTGGGATCAGCTCCTGCATTTCCTAGGGACTAGCGAGCACTGCAAGTGTCGGGTGAGAACGAAGGGGTAAGGTCCGTTTGGGCTGGATTGCCACAGCCGTCCTCCCTTTTCCCTGGGTTTTGGGGACACATAGGCAAGGAAAAGTTTTCTCCTTGGAGGAATGGTCTTTCCCTTTCCACTGCAAAAAAAAAAAAAAATAAAATCAGAGGAGCTTTTTGATTAGAAAATCAGAGCCTTGGGAACTGGTAAAATGCCACCTGGCCTCTGCAAATGCCAGTAGGTCACTGCCGCTCGCTTCTCTGGCCACAAGAGGTTTTCCTGTTCTGCTCCGCGTAACTACAGACAACTTACTCCAGTAGTTTCAACAGAAGCAGGTACAGCTTTGTGCTTCAATTAGTGCAGTAGGATATTATTTTGTGCAACAGCATATTATAAATAGTGCAACAGTGCTGAGCGTTCCGGCCCCGAATCTCCTCATCCTCATCACCAGCACCTGCACCCCTTCTCTTGCAACCACCTTTCTCTTTCCCCTTTAATATGTTCAAGACACCCTAAACGACAAAAAAGTTCAGGAGAAAAAGTGTTGCCTGTTATTCTATTTAGTAGGAAAAATACTGTCCAACCAGGATGTCAGGAGCATCAAAGTGTAAAGGACGATGTAGTCCTACGCTCGTCCCAGTAAAACCAGTCTGCCAGCAACCCCCTTCTCCCACTTGCCACAGCAGGGCTTGGGATGACCCCTTTGCCTCCCCTGAGCTGGCACTAATAATGACTTTCCCATTTTTTTGTGCTGGGGAAGCCACACACAACCTGTGTGTGTGATACATAGCCCTCTTACCATTGCCCCCGCAGACTTCCAGGGCAGTTTCCCGTATAAAACGCTAGCATCCTATTTCATTTTGTCCTTCAAGAAGCAAACAGATGTTATCTCTGCTGGCCCTGGGAACAACCTAATTCTATAGTTTATGAGAGCAGTACAGTTAACCGAGGGTGTTGTGACACTGGAACTAAGCCCTTTTTGTCCCCAAAGCCCTGGTTTTTTTGTACGCATCCTTAGAAAAATGTAAATGTTTCCTTGACAGGAAGGATTGTAAAGTTTGGTATTTACATTAATAGGCTTGTAGCAGGGGGTTTTCATCTTAGTGCGTTTAAAAGCCCAGCAAAATGCATTTTGGATCTTCTGTTTATGTTCATGTCTTTTCTTGGGAAAGAAAAAAATCTGTTACACAGCAAACACCAAATGCATTGCAGCCAGCCAGAAAACGCTCAGGCTCAGAGACCACTGAAAGAGGGAGTGCAAGCAAAACGCTCCAGAGAAGGAGACATGCAAAAGACAAATCTGCCATGGGCTGGATGCATATAAACTAATTACCGATCATAAAGAGTTATAGACACACGCGGTGGAGGGAAAATGTTGGATCAAAACCGAAGGACCGCTTAGAAGAACGGCAAAAACCTGTTATTACTTAATCTGTTGGAGCCAGGGCTGCGGTAAGAGTGCTGTAGGGAGAGAGGTGCATTGAAGGGTCATTAAGAGAGCAGTCAAGACATACGCTTCACTTAAGTACACCTAATTTGTCTCCAAATTAGTCACCCTCATACCAGTGCTCTGTGGAGAGCAGCTTTAACTTTAAGAGCATACGAAGCATCCTCATTAAAACAAAGGGGAAGATTGCAACGCGTCACCTTTGCAACCTCCCTTATGTTGCTTTCTTCAGCGCTTTTTTAGGGGCATATTTCATAGAGTTATAGGTAGCGGTGATAAATTAGCCTTGGAGATCATAGCAGTGTCTTACAGAGCCAGGACAGATCCCGTAACCACTGCCAAAATCTCTTTTGGGGACATTTCTTGTCACTCTTTCCCCCTAGCAATATAATTATTTTGATAGCTGTAGCTCTGCGAATCATTTCCATGTGGTTCCGCGCGACTTCGAAATCTCTAAGCCTGAAATCTCCAGAATTTATGTCTTGTTGCAGAGCTGTAGGAATAGTTTGATGAGGCCGTGAACATGTGAGGGAACGCCACCACAACCCCAAGCACAAAGCGAGCGCGACACAGAATCAGGGAATTACAGCTGCCAGCCAGGGAAAGCACACATTTCGGGTAGCTTTATTCCCCCCTTTGCCTCTTCCCAGGCTTCGCAGAAGATAAGTGGGGGGGGAAGCTGATAAAAAAAAAAGCACTGTGCCATGAAAAACACCCTAGGCCAGATCCTCAGCTTGCTCCAAGCAACCTTGCTGTTCCTTGCTATCTGACGATCCCATCAGACATCTCAGTGGGTTGCTCTAAGTCACCTGGAAAGTGCTACAACCATTGCGTATAATTTACTTCTTAGGCAGATTTCAAAGTGAGGAAAAAAGAGAAGTCTTCCAGCTGGATACTAGCAGCCTCACGCTAATTAATTATTAGCTCTCAAGAATTAAAACAGTAGAAATATTTGCCAGAGAAAAAAAAAATCTTTAGACACTCCAGCGTTCAATTAGTTTTGTAGTTGTAGATGACCACTCAGCAACAACAACTCATCATACACAAATAACAAATTAACTCAGCTAGCCAATAAATCAAAGCAAGGCAGCTTTTGCCCTCATACCTATCTCTTTAACCACTTCCAGGCTGGACCCGACGGATGGCAGCCAGCCCATCCAGCCCATGCTGGGGCACAGCAACTGTGCCATCGGGGCCAGAATTTGCAACACCCTTGTCCCTCTCCCAGCAAGGGAAGAAAGTTAAGCAGGAAAAAGTCTTTTCTCCAGCAAGCATCTCCTCAGCTGGGCTCTTTCTTAGGTTCTAACCAACCTTCCTGGTGCTGTGGATGCTTGCATTTTCTCCACGGGCACGCGGACTGGTGGGCAAGGTGGGATTTGGGTTCTGGTAGCTCTTCACGGTGTGCTTGCGGGACTTGCTTTGAGGGGTTGATTGGTAAAATAGAGGAGGACCTCCCTTTGGATTTTTTCCACCCTGTGTCAGTCACCCTTAGAGCCCGACGCATTTGGCATTCAGCAGTAAGGAGGGTTTTTCCTCAGGCAGGGAAAACATTCATCATTTCTCCTCCAAAAATGAGCTGTCAGATCATGGGAAGCAGCACCAGGAACCTGGAGACATGAGCACCTTGCTAGAGGAGGGTGCAAACACGACAGAGAGGCTTCTGGCACCCCTCCTGCACAAATGTTCAATAAGCAACAGGAACTGTTAAGCCCTACTACTAACAGAAGGTATCAGAGAGGTCGTTAGATCCACGATCTCACCGGACTGTTCTTCCCAAGGTCCGAGCCTTTTGGGGAGAAGATGTTCTGACCTAATCCTCCAAACTGAATGCAGGAAAGGCAGCACAAAGGCTTTCCCAAACCAGCAGCCAGCGGGTGTTTGTCAGCACCCAAGCCTTTTGTCCTGCCGGCAGGCAGGGCTGCCTGCGCCTGCCTGGGCTGGGGTCTCCTCCAGACCTCTCCCAGGGGCTTCACTGGTGACCCGTCGCGTGATTGGGGATTTTTTTTTTTTTTTGGCTTCTGCATTTCAGCAAAGAATGGGAGTTAGGCAGACCCAGTCTCGCACAGCTTGCAGAAGTGATCAGGCATCAAAAAGAAAATAACTGTTGTGCCCTGCGCCGTACGGTGAGCTGGAAACAGGCTAGTGTCCCCATCTTCTCACCACAGCTTAGAAAACAGAAAGCGGGGGGGTGTGCAAAGAGACAGATGTCTACTGGTTGAGCTCGATATACATTTACTGGAAGAAGTCCAGTAAGCCTGTACTAGCTTTAATTGAAATCCTAATGAGAGTTTTGCCTTGTTAACTGCCACCCCCAGAAAAAGCTTTAGTATTTCCTTGAGACCTGTCAAATGCACACTTAATGTATGAATTCGGTTTCAGATTTAGCCACCAAAAATCCTCATGCAGCAATTTCTGTGGTTATGCCTTTGGTTTAAGCTGTTCAGGACTCCTTTAAAAAAAAAATCATATGTTTGTGCTTAAATGTAAATAAACCTAATTGCTCAGCTAAGAAAGATGTGGGGCAGTCACAGCTGTAACAAGGCTCCTGTTAAAAAAAAATACCAGCTGATCCAGCTTGGAAAATTCGGTAGGGTGGGATGGAGCCAGGGAGAGGCTTTCAAACAGAAAGCAGCATTTTGCATGGCTGAGGGATTCCCCAACACATTCACATCCAGTGCCCCCAACACCAAGCTCCTTAATAAAATTAATCTGCCAGAGGGATCTTGCACAGCCAAACATGCACATGTAAGACCGACCCTTATGATATGTTTCACACGCACCGTGATGAAATCTTGCTGTGTAATATGGCTCTTTAGAAGAAATTCCTGGCCAGGAGGCTCAATAAATTATGAGGGTGTTAGGAAAAAACACAACACCCAACAAAAAATAAGGGCAGACTCAGGAGAAAGGCAACCAGACATATGGTTTCCAGCACAAAATTTGCCATTGATAACAGGACAGTTTATCTTTAGTTAAGAACAAGAAAGGACTTAATCCCTCCGCAGAAAGCATGCCTGGGGAGCACTGCAGCACCCCGATACCCCTGAGCCATCACCCCATGGATGCTGTCAGGACCGCGCTCACCCAGCAGCACAGAAAACCCACCCTGAATGTGCTCAGGACAGAGAAGCAAAGAAACAGCATTTCATTATTGAAAGGAAAGTGGTGAAATGCAGAGGACCGGCAACAAAACGGCATTTTGTTG
>Ga0065711_1032933_pt1 | contig 26411 bp, 12 predicted proteins | sample Hoacrofraction12_FD_59098 | JGI IMG/M metagenome (GOLD analysis project Ga0065711, IMG submission 59098) | Hoatzin crop microbial communities from Cojedes, Venezuela - Epithelial fraction 12 v2 (version 2) | ecosystem: Host-associated > Birds > Digestive system > Esophagus > Crop | place... | reverse complement strand
CCCCCCGCAGCCAGCATCCAGCACATGGGCTGTGAACCACAGTCCTGCTCCTGCCACCAACGCTGAGATCCTCCGCTCACCTCACTCACACCAGCACCCCAGTAACTGGCACTCGGTCCTTGCAGCACTCACCCACATGGGACAGAGGGTGAGATCACATAGAGTGCTAGTTAAGAAAGGATGTAAGAAGACAGGACAGACTGCAGGGATCAGGTGCAGGGGTCCATCAGACAAGCATGTTGACTGACCCCTTTTTGCATGCGACCAGCCCCTTTTATACCCCTTCCTGTCAGTTCCCCCCTTCATTCCTCCTGCTCACTCTTCCGCTGCACATTCCCCCATCAGTGTTTATAGCTCCACTGACTCCCCTCCATCACCCTCCACCCTCAGGTCTGCAAAGTCTGGGTTTGCTTGCAGCTGCTTCATAGCCCACTAACTACTGTGCCTGACCAGATTTGTTTCTTGTCTTTGTCTCCATTATGTTTGTCTGTCAATTTTGTGTCTCTGTATATTCTTGTTTACGGCTTCCTTCTTTTCTTATTATCCCCTTTTTGTATTGAAAAGGTCCTTGACCATACACCCTTAAAAGAGCAGATGCTCTCTCCTTCCACGAATGCTTGGAGTTTATTCCATGAGTTGGCCAGACCACGTGTCTATTCCTTGCATGCTTCAAAAGGAAAAAGTCCAGCAGATTGAGTCAGAGTATAACTCTGCCATGAGGTGTGATATTAATTATAAAAGCTAAATATGTATTTCATCTACTATTGCCAAGTATTTTTGGTGCTTACAGACATGAAAGGAAGGCCCTGACTTCAAGAGCTTACCATATTTAAATAGAAGGTAATTAGAAAAAAGGCTCACTTCACTGAAGTGGGGTTAATGTTTCTAGAGACATTTTATTCTCAGTGAATGCAGAAGTGCCTCCAGAAGGCTGTTCAGACTTTTAACTCCTGTAGAGAAATCTTCTCGATTTCTGGAGGAGGAGCCTTGTAAGATTAACCTTGTAAGAGACATTGTCAACACTACCAGGCCAATGTCAGTTAACTTTGGCAAAAAATGCTCTGATGCTGTGTTTGTTCTCCTCCATGCTCTCCATTTGTATGCCATCCCACATTTGCCATACCATACCCTGAGTGGAGGGCTGCCAGTCTGGATATGAAGGGGCAACAGTGCACCACAAAGAAGGTGAGAAAGAGGAAAATTGTGGGAATAGAAAAGAAATTAAAGGGAAGTGAGAGAGACTATGCCCAGTATTATAAGTATCAAAAACTAGAACTAAATAGTACCAGGGACCTAATATGGGGGCTGGAAGGGCCTGTGTAGACTGATCTTGGAGTATGCATTATCACATAGCCCTAGCTAGAGCCTTCATCAGCAGATGCTTCCACATCTGTCAGTCTCCATGGTCTGATTTCTCTCCTGAGGGAGACAGGATTAGAGCATGCTGATGTATGTTTCAGTTCTGATCAGCAGAGACACAACTTGAAAGTAGCTCAGACTTCCCCATTTAAACATACCTTGACTCAGTTTTAGAAGGAAGCTCCCTCTTCACTAAGTAGGAAATTAATATGACTAATCTCCTACTGTAGTTTCCAAAACTACAGTCAGAGAGCATGAAAGTTGCCCTTCATGGCCTAATTAAAAAAACGTTTTCTACTTGACACCTTTTGAAGCAGATGATGTGTTGTGATTATGTGTTCATAGTCAACATGCTGATGATTCTGCAGTATTTGTTCTCAGTCAGTCCTGGAGTCTTGAAATAATTCCTACCTCTGATGATATTTCTTAGACTAAACCACAGGTTAGGGTGAACTGCTGGCTGAGCAATTATACTTGACTACATCTGTCGCTGTTAAGAAATCTTCATGGAAAAGATCCATTGCACCTCCCTGCTATATTTGGCAATAGAAGTTCTAAGATCTAGCAAATAAAGTTGCTTATTAAAGCTTCATTTTTCATACTAGTCATTCATTTTCACAAGGGATAACTGTTATACACTTAAACTACACACCTTTTTCAGAAGCAACATTTAAATACATGTGTCTACAGTCAAAATTAGAGTCCAAAACATTGGTCAGAGTACCCAAATGTGATAGTGCCTGAACTTACTGGGAGCTTCTGTCACTTTGGCTACAAAAATTTCAGTGTCTAGTTTGTATGGTTTGGTGCATGCTGCAAGTTCTTTCAGTCTTAGACACTCAGTACCATCTTTCCATGAGGATCTATACAGAAAAAATGGTGAATGAAAGCTTATATTCAGTGAGGGATTCCATATGGCAGGCAATTAAAGAATGCTTGGTCCTTAACAAATGTCTACAGGATCCGGCTTCTCCAATAATAAATTTACTGACATTGTCTCGTAAGTTGGGACTGAGGAATAGTTTTTACTCACCTAAGAATGGGCAGACCTTGACCCTCTTTAGCGTGGAAGTTTTTAACTCTGACCTCTTTGCCAGGATATAGTCTTAGGAAGGATCTTGCTCTTCCCCAGGAAAGCTGGGCCACTGCAGCAAAATAACTCGTATCTGAGTGTATCAAAGATGAGCAGATGAGATGAGCAGACAAGCATGATGATGTAGCCCACTGCTTCAGGTCATCTAAAAAATGGAAACCGTGCCCTTTACCATGATAGCAGGCACCATCACCACCACCTGCACAGCTGTTTTTAAGAATGAATATAGACAACTTGTCTGAAGAGAAGAGTCTAGACTCTGTGGCTGCTCAGTAGACGAAGGATGAGTCTACATTGTTGCTTTCACTCATATTGATAATGCACATTGCAAGGGAATCTCCAAAGCTTCCTCATTGACTGTGCTGTGATTCTTATCATGCACACACAAAATGAATTTATTTTGGATAGAACAGAACCGGGAGGTGTGCTGCTGATATGTTCTGGGCACTAGTGAGCATTCAGGCACAGGGACCAAGCCATCCTGCTCCTAGGAACAGCCATCTGAAACATTTGTAGTGTGGATGTCAGATACTCAGCACCACCTATTTTTCTGAATGAATTAGGGTCTCGGAGGACTTTCCTACTTGCTAATGTAGGCAGATCCAAAATAATTTCTGGCTTGATTGTCAAGATTGCAGAAGGGACAGATTTTAAGACCCTTTCATTTCTGTGAGGTTTTTTCCCGGGTAGCTTTAAGCACCTTCTCAATTTGAGTGTAGTTTTTTATTAGTTATCCTGAGGAACCTGTATCAGGGTACAAGAAAAAGGGTGCTGAACTTTAACTTTCATATGATGGGCTTAACTTGTAAGACTTTAGGTTGACAAGGGAGTCTTGGACTAACAATAGGTCCAAGACATCAGCTCATAACACCTTAAAATGTATTTCTCCATTTTCTAAATAGATATGGATTTCTAGTTGTGTTTTTCTGGTTGAAGTCAGTAGCACTGGAGGACTCACTTAAATGCTATTCTAATGAACTTCTAAATAAGATGCGTACATGCAAAAAAACTTTTGTAAACTGTAATCTGTGAGTTAATATGCTAATAGGTAAGACAACATATCAGTTGACCAGAGATATTAACAACCCCACATAAAGTTCAATCTATTGCTTTGGGGTTTTTTTAGTTACCACATTTTCAAGGCCAGGTTGGATGGAGCTCTGAGCAACCTGGCCTAGTGGAAGGTGTCCCTGCCCATGGCAGGGGGGTTGGAACTAGGTAATCTCTAAGGTCCCTTCCAACTCAAACCATTCTGTGATTCTATCATTCTGTGTTTCTATGATTCTGAAGAAAAGTTCATAAAAACATTGGAAGACAGAGGTTTCGATTAAATGTCAGAGTGAGGTCAGAGTATTTATCAGAGCCTCTGCAATGATTTGTCCATCTACTGGCTTCTTGCTTTCTTGTTCGTATATGCTATCAGATGTGTTGCTTCTCCCTTGTATTCATTTTGGTACTAAACCAAAAGCAATGATCAAAATGCCCTTTACTTTAATTTTCCCAATCCCATTCTTGTTAATGCAGGATGATTTCAGCAAGTCTAATTCATAAATATTCAAAAATTAGCATAGATTTCTCTTTGTATGGATAAACTATTTACAGCAAAAGCACAGATTTTTTTCTATGTTAAGTTCCATTGTGTCAATTTTCAGTCAAAATTTAGAAGTTACCTTTGAACGATGGGATCATATTCTCTTTTTGTTGCATAAATCTAATCTGTAATACTCACAAAGGAAATGACTGCTTTCCTCTCCAATCTGCTAGCACACTGGATTAATAAACCTTCATAAAATAACAATTGTCCCCTAAAAAATGCTCTTTCAAGGAAGTAAATTCTTTCTTTCTTTGCGTGTGTTCTTTCTCTATTTTAGTAAGAAATTTCTGTCACCAGGAAATCTCCACCCAACTATATCTATCTATGTCTATGCCTATGCCTATGCTTATGCTTATGCCTAGATCTAGATCTAGATCTATATATGTATGTCTGTGTGTATAAATACATATAAAACAACTCTGTTTATGGTGAGTCACTTAGACATGCAGCACAATAATTTATTTAATCACCAAGCATCTAAAATTTAGTGCCATTTTACCACTACAGACACAAAGTCCAGTCTCATGTAGACTGTAATCTTCTTAACTCATGTAGATCTTTGGAATTATGCTGGATACACACTTTTGTAAAATTAGTATCTAATAAGTCACATTTAACCAACATTTCCAGTCTTTGGTAGCTGTAATCAAATGAATTTCTCTTCTTCAAACAGGAGCCAGACATGGGCTGGAAGGAGACTTACAGAATTTAGCAGTGGAAATTTCTGAGTTCTGCAGCCTCCTTTAAGCCACTATTAATTTATTTGTTATTTAATATATTTATTATTTAATCCACTGGAATAGGTTGCCCAGAGAGGCAGTGGAGGCCCCATCTCTAGAAACATTCAGGGTCAGGTTGGACGGGGCTCTGAGCAACCTGGTCTGGTTGGAGTTGTCACTGCTTGCTGCAGGGAGGTTGGGCTACATGACCTCTAAAGGTCCCTTCCAACCATAAGCATTCTATGATTCTATGGTTCTATGATTAACTATCAGATCATTCTTGCTTGTGTTGCAGACTCTACCTGCAAATAGTGGGTGGATCCTCAGCCCTTAGAAAATCACTCTTTCAAGGTTTCTTTGGCTAACAATACCTCAAGTCTGTATTACTCAACTTTTCTAACTTATGTATTATTTAAACTTTAAAAAATATAATTTTTTAAGTTTTCCTGAGATTTGTAATTTTTAATATTGATTTTTTCCTTATATACATTGCAGCAGTCAATCTAATACAATATATTTGAAAATTACTATATGCTATTATTTGATTTTTATATTAAATGAGAGTTAAGCTGTTGCTAAGTTTAACATGTAAGGATGCAGTAGTCGTTTTCTACAAAGCAAAATTATGCTGTCATTTATACCTATGTGCATCCACATGTATTAAACTGAGATCTGAGTTTCAGTCTCTGAATTCATTAATCTACCTAGTAATCTGAATAATCCAACATTTTAAATGACAAATACGTTCTTTGATTAGTCAGCGTTAAAATCTGAACAGACACAGTTCTCTAATGTAGGTACAAAATGGGAAAAGCACTATATGTCACTGCTGGAATTTCCACAGATTAACATCACTCCCCTACAACTTGTACTAAAGCAAGAACTATTTTTCATAGAAAAACCTGTGTGTTACCTATTCATTAGTATGCAACAGCTACTCTCTAAAGTATTACCCCATAATGGTAACAGAAAAATAATACTATAATGAAAGAAAAAGACCCAGATTATTAGCCCACAGAAATGGAAGAAAACTATTCAAAACCATAATGATAGATGTTCCGAAGAACACGAATTTAAAAACTATGACACTATTAAGCTATTTAAAGTGGTGTATGAAAAGGTACAATTATTAAAGAAGGAAAGAAGACAAATATCTTGCAGTTAAAATAAGTTTTGAGATGAGAAACATTTTAAGGGTCTGATAAAATCAATATATAACACTAGTTGAAAGACACAAGAAAAATCTAAACTATACAGTCTGATACTGCCTGTAAACTTCTACAATGAAGTACTTTTTTCAGCTCTGCCAAGAAACCTATTCCCAATGAATTTAGTGAAACTGAGGAGTCATATGGAGAGAGGCTCAGCAAATCACTAAGTCACCTAAGACAATGAAACTAACTCCATGTCTGCAGGATTTAGAACCAATATCACCAATAACAGTGCCTCCTGTAATTTGCTTTTGGCAAGGACAGACTGCAAAAGTGATTCCACTGGACCAGAACTAAATTATGTCAGCTCAACTACTTGTTTATTTTACCTTCTGCTCAAGGATAAGAGCCAAAATAAAAGACAAAACTGTACAAAGGAAAATGTGAGTGATTACTTTCTCCCCGTTTAGTAGCAGTCCATATGCAGACAAAACACTTAAAAATCAGAATGTCTTAGATGGAAGTCGCCCATGAATACAGGACAAGAAGATCAGACACTGATGCTTTGCAGTCATGTGAACTGAGGTAGATCTATCACAGGTTTTAAGCTCCATATGAAAACAACCCTTGATTTCCTGATTTTCCACTGAAGAATCATCCCATTTTAAATTGTACACTCAAAGAAATAGAGGAAAACTCATACTGGCAGCCTGCCTCATTGGCATAACTACAAGGACAATTCTGTACAATGAAGACATGAAATGCAGCCATTACCCTCAGGCCAGGGAGTGCAAGTCACAGAAGGACAGAATTGCACTATTGCCGAGGTTGGAAGGGACCTCTGGAGTTTATCCAGTCCCACGCTCTGCTCAAAGCAGGGTCAGCTAGAGCAGGTCACCCAGGACCATGTCCAGTCAGGGTTTGAATTTACTATGTTTGAATTTATGCCCATTGCCTCTTGTTCTTTCCCTTGATACCACTGGGAAGTGTCTTGCTCCATCTTCTTTATTACCCCTGACCAACACATTGACATTTGTGTATAAATCTTCACCAGACTTAAAAATCCCAGCTTTTTCAGCCTTTCCTTGGATAACAGATGCTCCAGTTCCTTAGTCATCTCTGTGGCTCCCACTGGACCCACAACAGTATACCCATGTCTCTTCTGTATTGGGGACCTTAGGACTGACACAGCACTCCAGACGTGTCTCACCAGAGCTGAGCAGACATAATGGCAACACTCTTCCTAATGTAGCTCAAGATGACATTGGCTTTCTTTGCCACAACAAAGTCTCATGGTCAGCTGCCTCATGTTCACTGTGCTGCCTGCCAGGAACCACAGAGCATTTTTCTGACAAACCGCTTTCCATCTGGTCAGCTGTAAGCCCCTACTGGTCCATGGGATTATTCCTTTCCAAGTGTGTTTGACATTTTGACACCCTTTTCTAACTACCACCACCTCTACCATAGTCCTTCCTTCATTTCCTGTAGTAGCCTAAGGGGAATAAAGAGCTTCCCACTGACCCCTGTTACTCAGTTTCTGGCTGAAGCTTTGAGTGCTCAGTCTGCAGATCCAAACCCAAATAAGAGATCAAAGGCTTTTCCAAACTCAGTTCCTACTCTTGAGAGAAAACCTGGGATCTTCCCTCTTTTGATATTTCTTTCAGAGGAGCAAGTCTCTTGCCAGCCCTTACTTGGGAAAAGGTGGAGCCTGATTTTTCTAACATCAGGGAACAATCATGCAGATTTAATATGCTAAATGCATAAGCAATGCATAAATATGTTAAATTTAAGGTTTTAATTCAAGTAGAATTTGCTCTTGCTTCAGCATGAAATTCATTTTGAGGCCTGTGTAGAGGAGGTAGCTTGACACATCTCATACCTCCTTGTCCACTGTTGTAACATTGACTTCTATGTACCAACTTACATCTTTCTCACACTTGTTTTAACCCTCATCTTAACCTAAATCTCCCTTTTCTCCAACCACCTTTGCCTACTGCCAGTGCAGAAGTGAGGATATGCCACTACTGAGTCCCAGTCTAAAACATGTTGAAGTCCACAAAGTACCCACCCTGGAACCCACAAGGACAGAAGGACTTCCTATGGGGTCCTAAATCCAACTGCCTTCCCAGGTCCCTGCCATGATATTTATAATCCTAGTGAAACAACCAATGCAAGGGTACCTCAAAATTTTTTCAGGAGTTTTAAAAAGACTGCAGTTTCCCCGTGGAGGAAGGAGTTCCATTCCCAGGATATTTTTGTGTGGGAATGTAGGCAGCATCATTTAAGTCCCCTGGACTCATGGGCAAAGTGGTTTAAATGTTGATGTATGCAACAAAAGACACTTTCTATTGCTTGTGAATGTAGAATTCTCCTTTAATTTGGAAATATAATTCTAGTTCTATATTCATTTGGAGAAAAATTTGTGACAGAAAGTATTTAACAACTCCTATCTCTCAAAGGCAGAGCTGTTCCACAACAATCTAAGAATAATGAGGTGTACTAACTGATCAGTATTGTGGGATCAGTATTTTGGTCAGTAAAACACAGCTATTGTGGTTTATAAAACTTCCCTGTGCCAATGACAAGATTGAGGAGTGGGAGGTAGGAGGTGGAAGACGTTCTGAAAGCTAAAAAGGAACCCAAATGCTTCCCAAATAGAGCATCCACAAACACCCTGCCTGTGCTGTAAAGCGTTAGGCAATGCTGCCAATGTTCAGGGTGTCTATCACAAGGATACACAGTTACTCTTCCAGTTTATCAGAGGGATGCAGGTTTATTCCTCCACAGTATACATTTTCTTCAGTGTATTTTCACATTAGACCCTCAAACTGTCTGCTTACTCACGAAGAGACAGTAGGGTTATCATGTCAAGGAGCAATATGGATCCTTATTATTTTAGACAAGTCTGGAATAAGTACAGTACCTAGAAAAAGTGAATATGAACATGCCTTTCTTGAAATACCAGATCTAAAGCTGTTCTTAAAAAGAAGATAACCCTGTTGCAAGATGAAGGAAAGAGAAAGGTACAAGGAAGAAAGTCACACAGTTTCTCTGCAGTTTGGTCGGTTATGTTACATTGGAATTTTGAACTTAATTTTGTGCAATGGAAATGCACATCTTATGGTTGGTCAGTCAAAAATTAATGAAAATACCACACTGCACTTATTTTCTTTGGCGCTCCCTCATGTTTTTTAATATATCACTGAATGACAGGGAATTGATTTTTGTTCAGCCAAGTTAAACAGTAGCTTTATATGTACTTGTATGTTGTTATAAAGTCATCTCTAATCTGCTTTTCTGCAGCCAAAACAACTTATTCAACCTTCCTTTGGAGGCCACATTTTCTAGACATTTCAATTATTTTGTGGTTCTTCTTTGACTCTTCCCAAATCGATCCACAGTTTCTTAAACCACACTGCTCAGGGACTGGGTGCATTTCTCCAGCTGGCATCTTGCCAACAGTAAGTGGAACTGGTGGATTATTTTGCATGTCACTCTTGTTTGTAAAACACGAGTTTGTAAAACTAGGCTAAAAGTATGCCTTTTCTCGTGATAAGGGTGGGACATTCTTTTATTTATTTTTTTGTTCGTAACTTCTAGGCCCTTTTTTTGAAGAACTGAGACCTGGTCAGCGTGCTGTTTATTATTCCTTTCTGAGTCACTTGGTTTCACTGAATTGCATCCTGTTTATTTTGGTTATTTCTTTATTTTGTTGAGATTATTTTGAATTTTGATCCTCATTGCCAAAGCACCTGAATCTATTCAAGCTTCACATGACCTACAAACACTGGCTTCCGCAGGTTTGTAGGGACTCAGTTACTGCCAAATAATCCACAGGAACAACAATTATAGGCTAAAATTGTCTATGCTGGGCAACCTCTACCTCCCTGGAAAAGTTCTGGAAGTCCACCAATTGATTGAAAACTGTTTGCATAAACATGGCTTATAGTTGTGTCACATGAATCAGCCTAATGTAGTATTTTCAACAACAAATAAATAAACAAACACACAAATAGATCTCATCTATTGGATCATACGTTTAGAAAACCTTTCTGTCCTAAGAACTGACAGTAAGCCTATAAATTTAATAGGTTCAGAAATCAGTAGTGTTAGCTATCCTAAAGAAAGGCTATAATATTAAGAATAAACATGCAATCAAAAAGGCATGAATATTTGTAGATTTTTCAGCTGTGTTCAGATAGAAGGTTTTACAATTCACCTAGAAGACCATGAGCTCTGCTGTGCATGTGAACCAGCCACAGATCTCAAAAATGTTGTTTTCTAAAGGCAATCTGTAACTATATATGCCAAACTTCCAAAGAATATAACAAATTTTGGTAATTTTTTAAATCATATCTCACATTAAATGTTCCGTTGTGTTATATATTTGGTCTATTTATGTTGGAAAAGGGGTTTTTTTTAGCAGACATAAATTTGAAGTATTTATTCATCTCTGAAGACTGCTGACAACAGGGGCAATGAGGGTGCAACCAGCTGTTAAACAGATTGTGGGACAAATAATTTCCTGTGCTGCTGGAATCTGAAAGCGGGTCTTGAAGGTGAGATGGTAGCCTGGCAGACACATGACTAAACATTGTACATGAGAACATGCTGCTACAGCAAACACTTGCTCAAGCAGACACATAAACCATCTGAGGAATACCAATGTGAGAATAAATATGAATGTTTTCATGACATTTGAATTTAATTATTTTCTGCCCATCCTGCTCCTCCAGAGTTTCTAGAGCTGGGATTAGCTCAGTAAGTGATTATGTAGTCCACGGTTTGAAAACCAGATTGCACCTGGATGTGAAATGTGAACATTTGGGACGGTAGAAATACTGTTCAGGGTGTGGAAAATGCTTAAACAAGAAGCAAGTTCTCAACTGAAGGCAAAAGTGCCAATTGTATGTATCCATTGGCCATAAATGATAATCAGTAATTGTTAAAGTTAGTTAAGTTTTACCTAACTATTGTTTTACAGGTTTTTTGTAAAAGGAATGCAAGTCTGCATTCTTGAGACAATCAGTGAACTGTTATCTAGGAAAAACAAGGATGATTGACTAAATCAATCACAGAATCACAGAATAGTAGGGGTTGGAAGGGACCTCTGTGGATCATCTAGTCCAACCCCCCCTGCCGAAGCAGGGTCACCTACAGCAGGCTGCACAGGACCTTGTCCAGGCTGGTCTTGAATATCTCCAGAGAAGGAGAATCCACAACCTCCCTGGGCAGGCTGTTCCAGGGCTCCGTCACCATCAGAGGGAAGAAGTTCTTCCTCATGTTCAGCTGCAACTTCCTATGCTTCAGTTTGTACCCATTGCCTTTTGTCCTGTCACTGGGCACCACCGAAAAGAGTTTGGCCCCATCCTCCTTACATCCACCCTTGAGATATTTGTAAGCATCTATTACGTCCCCCCACAGCCTTCTCTTCTTCAGGCTAAACAAGCCCAGCTCCCTCAGCCTCTCCTCGTAGGGGAGATGTTCCAGTCCCCTCATCATCCTCGTAGCCCTCTGCTGGACTCTCTCCAGTAGCTCCTCATCTTTTTGGAAGTGGGGAGCCCAGAACTGGACAATTCTGCACCCAGCCAGAATCACATTTATCAAGAAATAAGTCTTTTCGAAAGACTACATTTTTGTCAGGTGCAAAGCAAAACTATTTTCTGGGTGTTTTTCATTCAATATTTGACGTTTTATCCTTTTCAATCCATTTAAAGGTATCCAAAATCCATTTATCGTGTTGTAGCTCTTAGAACAACACAGTGCAAATAAAAGGCTTGGGATCAGGTTTAGAATATCTTTTCCAGATTCCCCAGGAAGATGGTTCAGAGCTTTTAAATTTAATATTTTGGATCTCCATAAAGGCAACAAAAAGAGATCAATGAAGATCAGAACACTAATTCTCTAGCTGAAGGTGATTGCCCACTGAGCAGTGCTCACTTTTTCATAAGGTAGGAGAAAAGCAGAGAGAGAGCCCATTGATCCAACGAAGTTTGATGACTGAAATACCTCTGAACTGAGAAACTTGCTTCCAATTTCTGTGTGTCCCAAGGAAGTTCAAACCAACACATTTGAACACAAATCCACTCCCAGGGAGTTCCTAAATAATCTGCTGCCTACACCCTACAGAAAATGGGTTAACAATCAGCCAAGTGCATTGGCATGAGAATGGGTAACAAAAGAAGGAACCTGACCATGTAATCCAGTAGTTAGCTGGAAAGATTCTGAGGTCTAGTCCTGTCACTGTCATTTTTCTAGAGATTCTTCAATATAAAATGTAGAAACAATCCTGGCAACAAGGACTGGAATCCTTTGCTTCCTCCATCTGGAGAATTTTGCTTACTCTATTTAGCACCACAGGACAGCAGTGTCAACAGGGATGGCCTCCTAATCTGTCAGCTTTTAGCTTACCGATAGTGTCTCTGTCCTGGTAGTTGAGAAATACTGATGGAAACGTCTTCAGACAGAAGGAAGCCTACAGTGCAAGTTTACCATTAAACATCAGTTGAGACCATTATTTAATAAGGTTTGCTCTACTCTTGTCTCCTTTTCAAAGAATAAGTTTTTTCTTTGTTTAAAGGCATCTGGGATCAGAAGACTTGATCTGTAAATTTCTGTTTCACTTAAACACATAGAGCTCCAGAGAGGTAATCAACCCCAAGGGGATACAAATATCAGAAGCACATCTCAATATTTTTTATTGTGTAGTTTATGCGTAAATTCTGCTCAGCTTGTGTTCTCCTGGGAATCTGACTGTTAGACACATAGCACTTCATGGCACTTCCCATGCAACGTACAGGAGCTGTAGGTCTGTGAACCTGTCCTGGTAATACCACCTCCGGCAGTGAGGAAGGACAAAGCTGGATATGTGCCTTGTGGATCTGCACATACATAAATTCATTGTACATCACCATCAAGCAGAATTCAGCTATATATCATCTTCTGGGGGTAGTGGTGGATGAGAAGCTCAACATGAGCCGACAATCTGCGCTTGCAGCCCAGAAGGCCAACAGTATCCTGGGCTGCATCAGGAGAAGCTTGGACAGCAGGTCGAGGGAGGTGATTCTGCCCCTTTACTCCACTCTCATGAGACACTACCTGGAGTACTGCATCCAGCTCTGGAGCCCCTAACATAAGAAGGACATGGATGTTTTGGAGCGGGTCCAGAGGAGGGCCATGAAGATGATCAGAGGGCTGGAGTACCTCTCCTACTTGGACAGGCTAAGAGAGTTGGGGCTGCTCAGCCTGGAGAAGAGAAGGCTCCAGGGGGAGCTTATAGCAGCCTTTCAGTACCTGAAGAGGGCCTACAGGAAGGATGGAGAGGGACTTTGCACAAGGGTGTGTGGACAAGGGGGAACAGCTCTAAGCTAAAAGAGGGCAGATTTAGATTAGATACAAGGAAGAAATTCTTCACCATGAGGGTGGTGAAACACTGGCACAGGTTGCCCAGAGAAGCTGTGACTGTCCCCTCCCTGGAATTGTTCAAGGCCAGGTTGGATGGAGTTCTGGGCAACCTGGTCTAGTGGAAGATGTCCCTGCTCATGACAGGGGGGTTGGAACCAGATGATCTGTAAGATCCCTTCCAGCTGTTACCATTCTATGATTCTATAATTCTATGATTCTATGATTCTTTCAAATGAACAGTAGTTTAAAAACTTTAAATTGGTGCAGTGACTCAGCAGAAATAAAACTGGAGGGATTAAGATGCTAGTAAGGACTGTAAATACATCTTCAGATTACCCTGAAGGAATCCAGCACTACAGCAGTAAAGTCTCATGTCACCTTATGCACACATTGATGAAATGTATTCCAAAGTACTATTTGGGAAAAACAGAAATAAGAGCAAAGAAGATAGTATAAAACCATGTGTTAGTAATGTGATACACTGTAAAGGAATAAAAATAATGAAATGTAGAAGGTAGAATGTGTTTGGATCAAAATCAGTCTGGAAAAGAAAAGCACGTTTTACAAGGAAATGCTTTGAGTCTATTATATGACCAGTTTCAAGCAAAAATAAAAACCTCTACAATCTTGTTAAAGAGGTAATTTTCTTGATAAAGAGATTATGTAGTATTTGTACTCTTTATGGGACTTTCTACTTTGAAGAATACAGAGAACATCAGTTACTCATGATGTGACAATGTACTCCTGAGAACAGATCCTCTTTCAGACTTAGTTCTAGAAACTAGTGAGAGCTTCAGTGAAGGTTCGTTGACAGACACCGAATTTAAATTGAGCAATCACAAGCTGATTCAACTGAATGGAAAATATATAACCAGAATGCTAAAGCTAAAGCTTTTCTTTTACAGGAAGTAATCTGTAGCTAAAGGTTTGAGTCCATGTTATGAACCTTTAAGAACTGACAAAAAATGCTTGAAGTTCCATCCTTCTTTTACCTACCATCACTCACAGATTCCTGTCCCTAGACTCTTCACCTCTTCACAGACATTGGAGATATCTTTACTCGTGCCTTTTAAGCTGGTAATTTACTTTGGTCTAAACTAGAGCTGTAAAATGACACGATTAAAAAAAAAAATTATCATTTTCTTGTTGTTAGACAACTTGTTGAAGTCAGCTGGGGTTGCTCCGAGGCTCAGTGGCAACATGGCATATGGAATTTCTTTTAAGCTGAATACAAAATTTTGTGATGCTTGAAGCTCACATCAAGAGGAAAACACATTGAGGCTCTGTGTCTCCATAAATGGAAAGCCATTTCATACAGAATGTTAGAAATAAAGAAGAGCCTAAAAGAACTAAGGGGAAAATACAGTTTAATGAAGAAAGCTGAGCTCTATCTTGTAAACTGTGATGAACCGCAAAATGTTCATTCAAAAGCCATAAAAAACAAATGAAACAGAAAAGAAGTAGAGCTGTTCCTATACCAAGAATGAGGAAGATCATCTACATACGATGCCCCAAAAAAGGAAGATTATGTTTTGGTTTTCAGCAACACTAGTTTTTTAAAGTATTGGATTGTTACTGGGAATAATGCTACAGAAATAGAATTACTGAATTTAAGGAACAAACACAAGAGCATTGCATTCCGTAATCTCTCAACCCTGAAAGAAGTAGCAGATGAGATTAGTTCTCTGACACTTATGATTTTTAGTAAATACCTCAATCTGTGATTTATGCTGCATGACCATAGTATTATGCCCATTCATCTAACGTCAAGTTTTTAGAACACGGTTTAAGGGAAAGACAGACTTCAGTGGATATGCTTAGTGTTAAGCAAGTCCCTAAGACAGAAACCTGAACACAGTCTAAGCTTTGTCTAATCAAGATCTTGATCAGAATTCTATGTCATGAGCCCATCTTTCACTGAAATTGATCTCAACAAGGGTTTAAGAAGGAAGGGGGCAACTGAGGCCAGTGTGGCTAATTAAGGAATATGAAGCTATAAATCAATAAGCATAAAATGCTCACAAACCAAAAACTGCTCAGTAGAGAAAGCAGGCAGTGTGACCACAGTGAAGACAGAAGCAATCTCAGGAACAGCGAAGTAAAAAAGAATCTTTTAAATAGACACACATTTCAAAGCTTAAAAACATGTTGGCTATGACTGGTGTCCTCCGGGACAACCATTTAGAGCCCATTATCATGCATTCGTATGAAGTTGTAAAACAGCTTCTAAAATGTTCTGTGTTTTTCATTTATGCTTGTTGGTTAGTTTTTTAATATTTTAGAATTTCCATGAGGTTCCTAGAGCTATTAAGCCTTTTTTCTGAACATTCTTCAGCTAGATCACAGAAGACATTAAAGACGAGATGAATAACTAGCTCTCCATATCACTGCACTTCAGAGCATGCACTGTGCTGATTTGGATCCTGTAGGAAACTCTCTGACTGACTGGGAACATGCCCAGTGAAGCTGGGAAGCTCTGAACTGTGAGATTTCTAGGTTGGTTTTTTGTATATTAACTCCTACAATCTTCATTTCAGTTACCCAGCAAGGATATAAGATGTCATTTGTAGTGCTAAACAGAGAATTTGTTTTTATAATAGCAAGCGTGAAATGCTCACTGTGAGCTGATCAAGATATGTAGCAAAAAACCTCAAAATTCCTGAAAATATTGAGATAAGCAAAATAATGAGTAGTATCAGTGTTTTCAGATATTGAATATGTTTCTGACCTTTTGTTTAAAATTTAAACTCCCCAGGAACTCCTATAAACTCTCAGACCATTTATTTCAGCCTAGTTTGGCAACCCTTAGATGTTTGAAAGGGACTTTGAAGCAGTTATATATCAACTTCTTTTTGTCTAATGATAGCTGACCATATTATGTGTTTCCTAGCATAATTCAAAGCAAGTCCCTAGCAATAATAATGCTTTAAAGATGTGCTAAACTGTGATGATTTGTGTCTAATATTGCCAGCATTGAATAGTCAATGTTTAATGGACCCCTAACTGTTCTTCCTCTCTAGCCATACTTTCTTGTTAATGTAGGGAAAAAGTGTGCTGCAAAGTAGTCTAGTTTAAACAAAGTTATGAGCTGTTCTATGAAATTAACTGCTAGTCAAACTTCCATTTTTATCTCCTGCAAATGCCAGTTACACAGATCTTACATCCCTGTATTTTCTAAAAGAAGAAAGTCTTTTTAAAACAAAAGGCTACTATACTTGACACCATAAATGGCAGCTTTTCAATTTCTTTAGGAAAAACAATACTTAAAAACCTCCTGTTTTCATATTTTGCAGACAACTGTTTAATGTACGGACTATTTCTTTGCTGTTTGTCATTCCTGTTTTTATGATGCTAACTCCAGTGATTTATTCCATTAAGAAGATATGAGACAAGTATTAAAGAAATTAGTTGAAAATATCCAGATAATGCTTTTCCACAGATTCTTGAGGTTTATCCAATGCCATCCATTAGTAATAGCTATTGCTGACAGAGAGATTGTAATATCTTTGGCAGCCATACTGCATTTCTTCTAGAAGGAAACACTGACAGCCTGTACAGGAACATTCATAGACACAGATTTGCTGTTCCCACCTACAGCTCTGTACACAGATGTGGACATCTGATAGATGTAAACAGGACATAAATAGGGTGTTTACATGCAACTGTTCCTAGAGTACTTCAAAATTTTTGTAATTATATGGAAGGATACCATTTCTCTCACAGAGGAGAAGCAGAATCTCCTAGACAAAGGGATTCCTTTCTTTTTACACTGTTAAGTCTGTGCAGTTTGGAGGTATGACTTGTTAAATAAAGATGGTCTTTTAGTAAAAATACTCCTGCTTCCTAGTTTTATAATTTAGGTTCATTTGAACCTTTTAGTGACTAAGGAATGCCAATAAATGTAATCCATTTTGCTGGTCTGGAAGAACTCTTCTGGTTAGAAATGTATTTGCTTTTTTATACTAAATATCAGATGAAATCAACCTAATTTGTTTTTGTAAGTATAAGTAGGTCACACAAACACAAACACAATCATGTCATGGTGTCATTACTCAGTGAGCCACAAGGCACAAATTTTCTTTTTTAGGCTATTATCGTGACCAAGTGGCAACTGCTGGATTAAAAATAGTATTTTGTTCATTAACAGTCCTCGTGACAAACATAAAACAAACAAAACAGACTATAATTTCACAAAACAAGTAGTCAGATTTTGAAAATCCTTCTCAGACCAAGCTGTGCATGCTGAAAATATACATCAAATTAAATGACAAAATTATGGAACAAAAACCAGCATGCTATTGAATACAAATAGTCTACTTCAAGGATCTTTGAAAGCTGGCGGGTTATCTGTGGGAAGTGTCATTGCGCTTTTGTTGCATTCTTATGTGCTTTCTGGGCATCTGCTGCCAGCAACTGAGGAAGAATACCGCACCTGATGGACCTTTAGCTTGCTTCAGCACAGTTGTTTTGCTTTCAGTGTACTGCATAGGTCCTGGGTGGGTCATTTAGCCTCACATACATAATGTAATGATACGTAACGTAAGAAACTCGTTGTTGAAATCACTGTCCAAAGCAAGAATGCTCCCTAATGGTAGCCACACATACAGACTGTGTGAGAGTGGATACATAACAATGCCTGTTGGTAGCTGTTCAAGTTGTACAAGAAAGCCTGTAGTATGCTGCACATATGTATAGTCATGTACAGCTAGAGCAGAGCGTCCTTCCCAGAGACTGGGGTGTGTGGATTTCGCTGTGGTAATGTGCTGTCACTTACTGCCATTCCTGTCTTCCCATTTTAGTACAGTAGCATGCTAGCTGGAGGGATCAGCTCCGGAACGTCACAAAATGCATAAGCCTCTGTTGACTGAGTTAGGTGATCCATCAGTGTTAGCTGTGTCTGAGGAGAGACCAACCATAAACTAGCAAGGTCAAAATGCCATCCTAAAATAATTTGATACTGATAAAATTTGCTTTCAGACATGTAATTCATTCTGTTGGCTTTTCTGGCATGTCTAGATGCAAAAGAAAACTGAATTTGATTGTTACTTTCATTTTGTGAGTCAGCTTCCACATTCGTGCTCTTTAAGACATTATACCATAGAATACAACAGAAGGTCCAAGTTCCACACACCAGAGCTATTTTGAACCACAGAAACAGACTTGACCCTAAGTAGGGTTGATGTATTTCTAGCACGGACAAGACTTGCCAAGCTACAGATGAATAAAATAGAAGTGTTTGCATAAAAGTACATATTAAATATGAAAAAAGGGCAGGAAAATGGAAAGAAAGAGAATGATAACCTTTCTCTTTTGGTGTCATTAAACATACACTTAACCACTTTGCTAGTTTAAGACATTCAAATAGCATAATACATGTTAGAAAACATCAGTTAGTTCTCAGTAAAGGTCAGGCATTTACTAACTTTATATTATATACCATGCTTCTGAAAGCATCAAAGGAGGCAAATATATATATATTCTTTGATTTTATTTTCTGTAGGGTTTGTTCTTTTTTTTTTTTTCTTATATTTTAGGGATAATTAGGTGCCAGCTGCCTCTCAGTGTCACCTTTAACTCTCTCTGCTAAGGACACACTTTTCAGAATTACACTCTGAAACAAATATTGCAGTTGGCACAGAAAGGATTATTTTTCCTCCAGTACTTCACCTGAACAGCAGCTGTTTCTTGATATGAAAATTTGCATGGCTAAGCACAAAGCATTGGTTCTGCTGATAAACCAAGCAGAAATAGAAAGAATAAAAAAAATCACAAGTTTTCAGGAATGTTGGACATATTTCTAATATTTTCCCAACTCTTCATTTTGCACCTATTTTATTTTTTCTTCCTTGCACTTCATTCTTTTTTTAAGAAAGTTTTTTATTGTAAATGGTGCTTCACCTTCAGGGAACTGACAGATCACAGATCCTTTCTAATGCATTATCAGCCACAGATATGTTTGAATTTGTGCAAAGCTTTCAAATTATTGACCATTTTCTCCACCTGCTTATGGTAAAAATTATTTCATGGTTCAAGAATAGTACAAGTTGACTATAGCCAACAAAAATAACTATGAAAACCTCTCAGACGTGGATACCCACTTCTGTTCTCTTATGTATTTGTTCTGCGTAATTCTGTACCTATTTTTGTTCAGCTGCCTTTTCTAGCAATTAAATTCATTGTCAGAAATATTTGCTAAATAAAACCTAGATGAAATATTGATAAGAACAGGTTGCAAACTCTTATATCAATATCAATAATAGCAGTAAACTAATTGAGAAGTAAGACCATGCAACATTTTATATTCCAGCAAAATAATTTTTAGCCTCCATGTATTAGCAACATAAAGTCGAGGAACAGGTTACCAGCTAGCAGTATGCTGTATACATTATTTTATGTTTTACAGAGTTAATACATATAAAATTATCAAAGTCTATTAAGTTGCTTTATTAATGAGAAGACATACATTTATCTTGCATAGTATTTCGTCTTGTATGCCAGTTAAAATTACCTGAAGTAGTAGACTTCACTCATATTTAAAAAACAGAATATGCTTACAATAAACAAGTATGTCTAACGCTATAATATCAGCTGTAACTGGCCAGTTTCGAAATGCGAATAGTAATAGAATGAAAAGTTAGGAATAACAGATATTTGCCTGTTGTAGTTTAGAATGTTAGTTTAAAAAATATAAAAGTAAAATTAGACCTAATTTCAAAGATTAAATTTGTTCAATTAAATGTGTTCAATTACATTTAAGGTGCAGCTTGTAGCTCTTTATCTCAAAGATCCAAATCTCACAAGACATAAAAACAGACTTACATAACAGGTAAATCTTTTAAACACGGGTATAAAGAGTTAAGAGAAGAGAAAGGAAAATCCTGCATTGGTGTCTGTGAAGTAAACTGAAGAGAGTACAGCTCTCATGCACAGAATGGAAAAACAAAAATTTCTGAAGTGGATTCAGAGATACATTCTCTTCTGTACTTTAATAGGAAATCTAATATGTTAGTAAACTTCCCTTAACAAAGAATTTGCTTCATAACACTAGAAACTTCCACCTTTATTTTTGAGAAGGATCTGAGTCATCTGTGTTGAGTCCAGGTTGAGATCTTATGATTACAGCTCACAAAGTTCAATACACCAGGCACACAATAACCCTTTATGTTTACTGGGCGCCCATTCGAGCTTCACGCTAGAATGAAACCTTGTTTCTGCCTATCTTGAGCTTCATGCTAGAACGAAACCTTCTTTCTGTCTATCTTGAAGCAAATAACAAAGACACTTAAGGTTCTTCAAGTTCCTTCTGTGGTCAGGGAAGGCTTCCAGACAAGCCTGTCTAAGACTGTGATTCTCTAGAGACTCTTCTGCCTTGCTTTCTCTCTCCACTCTGACTCTAGGATGATGACAATCCTGACTTGGATGTCTCAGTTCAGCATCTAAATTATTTTGAATAAACGTGACCATTATTCCATAGATAATAAAACATATGCCAAGAGGAGATCATCTATTAAATAGGATCAGTGTTCTATCTTTAGAGGCATGTAGGATAAATAATTCTGCCACCCATCCAACGCTGTTCTGCAGTTATCCTGCATTCCATGTGGAGCCAAAGGACTTGTTGACTTACCTGTCCAGAGGATTTCTTTCTAATCCTGACAAAGCTAAGACCGTGTAAGCAGTGAGCCAGTTACTGTATTGCATTCAATTTCTGATTGCTAGGGAAGTCAGTATTATTAACTTTTAATACTTCTAAGACACAAATCAGGGGAGTTTCCTGACAGTGAACTCTCCCTATTCCCCATGCATGCTCCAGACCTTGTTCTTATTCTTCCACTGGCAGGTGCCTACACGGCCTGCAGGGTCAGACAGGTTTCCCAAGGTTTGTCTGCTGACAGCTCATGAAGCTAGTTCATAGCTAATGTGGCTACCCTGTGAATGGCACAGTTAGACATACTCCTCATGGCTTAGACTCCCAGGGAGAAGTCCAGTTTAGCGAGTGATTTTTCACTTGATATTTCTTGTAGGTCCAAGTCTTGCTGAGTTACTGAGGGTGCAACTCAAACTGTCTAGAGTTGGGTCACCATCAGGTCCTTTAAAAGTGCTGATTACTGATCTGCCAGAAAAACATCTCTCCTCAGAAGAATTTCTAATGATTAGACGGTGAAAAATTGATGGAATTCAACTATCATCAAGCTTGCAATGGCTTTTTTGACTAAGATAGGAAATAATGAGAGGCACATAGATATTTCTTGTACTAAAAGGTGTTATTGGTTGCTGTGAATGGGTCTTTTCTCAACAGACAACAAGAAACTCAGTTTTAACAAAACAATGTCTAGTTCAGCCTTCTTCTGTCTTAAATATATGCAACAAGTAAAACTCTCTCACAGATTGACAGCTATAAAATTAAGACGACATCTCCTAAAGAACTTAGCCAAATATCAGAGCCAGGGCAGAGATGAGCTACATTTTCTGAGAGGTTTCCCTTTGACTGGTTGCAACAGAAGAGACATGCAGACTGTTTGGAAGAAAGTATACCCATGAGGACGAAAAGACAGGATGAAAAGCAGTCAAGCACGTGGTTCTAAGAAAGAAGCTCAGTGGGTGCAAAACTAACTGAGAAGATGACCGGAGGAAAATAAAAGCAAGGTCCTGTTTCTCCTCTGCTCAGGGAAAATGGGATTTGTATCTAAGATGAAGAAGAATCTCATTTTTGTCATTCATTTCTTCTCAAAACAGTCATGGGAGTTTCTGTCTACTGACTATCAGCTCAAAAACGTAATGAATAATGGAAGCCACAGAACTCTAAGCTGTCTAGGAAATCAGTTCTGCAAAAATACGTGATTGTCAGTCAGTGGAGAAAGCAAGTTATTTAGCACATACTAGCAGATGTTCTGCTGCTTGATTCTTCTTTTTGAAATACATTTCTGCTGCAGGTAGGAGAAATACAAGGGTTGTTTTTTATCATACTTAAGTGACATTAGCTTAATGATGATGTTAGATCCCCTGAGATCAGGCGGTCTGTTTCCCTCGAATCACTAACATCTTAACTATCAGCTACCTTAACTACTGTTCTCGGATGCTGCTTACATATTCACAGGGGATCTGAAAGCTAATTTTTCTGTATGTCAGTACAAATAGAATATAAGGCCAGTTTCTAGACAGAATACTTAAAAATAAATCTACATTGCTGATATGCTCTAAATTTTGCCAGGTTACATCTGTGTTAGCAAAGCAGTGATGTCCAGGTTCATGTTCCAGTCCTGAGGAGAATTGGCACAGTTTGGCTATGCCCCTATTACTAAACTGTCTCCAAGACAGGAGGATTCTTTATTCATTGACTCTAATGGGAATATTCCCTTGTCTATGCTAACTCCTGAACTAGTCCCAGAAATTGTTTGGCAGAGGAATTACTTACTAAAAACGAGGTCAAGAACAATTCTAACAGCTTTGTATGGTGGACACTCAAATTCCAGCACCTGGACTCATGCATTGGCACTGATGACAGTTTGAATAGTTTTTGTCACAGAGACTTTAGGTGAGATCTTTCTTTGATTTTTAACCGGTAGTTTTCTGGTTTAAGGCTATATCCTAATGTATACAATAGATTTTATTTTCAAGTGAAATGGAATAGTGCTGAGTCTGAAATGTGCCTGCCACCAGCAGGTTGGAAACCTTTCAAATTCTTCTCAAATAGAAATACTTTGTAAGTTTCCCATGAGTTGATGGTACTTCCTTAAATCTTTGTCTATACTCTATCTAAGCATCTATAATCCAGGGAGATATGTTATTGATTAACACAGAAACCCAGTGGGTTGTCAATTTTTCTGTCAACACAGAAACCCTGTGGGTTGTCAATTTTTGCTGTCAACCTAATATATGATCACTTTGGATTCCTTTCCCATTTTTTTTAACCTCTGTTGCCTCTTTTGTAAATGATCATTCATAAAATAAAAAGCAAAATCGATATTTTATTTTCTTATTCACTCCAGATAATGTAAGATTGCAACCAAGCAAGTATGCTCATTTTTCAGGCCCTGTAGGCTGTTGCTTTAGGGAAGATGAAGTGAGGGGGAGTAAATATCAATGTGCTAAATGTAGTGTGTATAGCCTTCTAGTGCCTAGAGTTGTCTGTTTTATGCTGAAAATGTGATTGTTAACACAACTTTGGTGTCTTTCTGGAAATGAAGAATCAGGGGGGGATAAAATCTTTCTTTAATGGTTCAAATGACTCTAAAACTGTTCTGTTTTTTCTTTGCTGATGCTTCTTTTTTTTTTTTTCGTAAGATATTTGCTAGCAATTTTATCACCTAAAGTTTTATAGCCCAGAAGTAAGTACATGACTGGAATTAGCACCATCTTCTTCTGTGCCAGATAAGGTGAGATCTCCCATGGCTGGTTTATTTAGCTCATGTCTTTGTAAGAAGTAAACTAGAATCCTTCAACTAATTTGACACCAGTTCTTCATTTCCTGGGAGCAATTTAAATGCAAGAAATATGTGGAATATAACACAGATTATAGCACTCCTTCCTTATAGTTGAAACTACTGCCAAAGTAATTTTTTCAAGTGGATCCCTAAAAACTTCAGGCTTTCTCTTCTGTCACCTAAGAAAAATTTCTGGAGTGCTTGGGAAGGATACAAAACCAAGTGTCTTTAAGTCAAGACATTTAGAAGGTTTCTTGATTTTTTTAAGAAGCATTTTAGGGGCTAGGAGACAAAAGCAATTCCTTGTGCTTAACTAGATCCACTGGCACATTGCTGCAATTCTAGTTTCTGGCTTTGAACGGGTTTTGAGACTGTGAGCAAGTGGAATAATTTAGAATGGCTCTAAGCTATCTCTAGCTCTAAGAACATCATTGGACTGCACCATAACAGAAGCCTCTGAATGACAGTAGCTGATTTGTCTAGTCATGCTCATGCATCCAAGGAAATATCTGTGTGATGCCACTCCATGTGCCTCTCTTCAAGCACAAATAATTCTTTGGGTTTCATTGAGAATGACATCAGACTTCCAGGGGCCACTAACTGACAGGAGTTGTACACATTCAGAGTGTACCTAGGCTTATACTAGTAAATTGAAACACAGTTTGGACATGGGTGCCCTGATTTGAAAAGTAAAAGAGGCAATTGCTAGAGGATTGTGTCTAGAATACTAATTTATCAACATAGACATAGTTTCGCTTTCATGATAAACGCCACTTATTTACTCAGATGGAAGCTCCCACGAGGGGCTGTGAGCTGTTGACAATGGTAGTTGGCTGCCTGCCTTAAAACACTGTGGGTTTCTTCATCAGCACTTAAGATGTGTTACATTTAAACACCACCCCTGTGAGCACCTGACCTAGACATAGTTAAGTGAAGCCCCCATGTTCCAAGAAGCCAAACTGAGCTTGAGAGAAGCCTTAATAGGTGCAGATTAAGAGCAGCGTCTGTTCATGCCTTTCCAGCAGCCTCCCTTCTGTGTAACCCTCAATAGGTAGCCAGTACAGGGAAGGAAGGCATTGATTAACAGCTGAAATAACAGGGCACACAGTCATAGTTCCGTTGTGATCCACTGCTTCAAGGGAAGAATATAATTTCAGATATACAGAAGATGTTAAAATGCTCGGTCTTGTGGATGCCTCTTTTTTTAATGGGCCGCATTGCCACGCTGGTCACAGTCTTGTAGTTCTGAGGTGCAAAGGTCCAGTGTGTAAGATACAGGATTTGGAATCAGAAGACATGATTTCGATTTCCAGCAGTGTGAATTATTTTCTTTGGGTCATTAGAAAGGGCTGCACATCTCTGTTTTCCTGTTTGCCCTCCCACATTTTTCTTTCTTGTCTGTTCCCTCAAGAAGGTCTTCAAAGATAACCAGGTTTTTAAACTCTGAATATGTTTTCTAGGCTACTGTGATTTTCTTTTAAATTCCACAGCTTGGAAAAAGAACAAGGCAGTTTGTTCTAACTTTCACGGACTTTTATTGATTTATAACTTCCATGATTTATTACCTGCGCTGCCTTATCTCATTTAACTAAAAACTCAGTCCAAACACAATGTGTATAGCACTTGTCACAGAAAACATCAAAGACAGTTCTCCTTTTACTAGGAAAATACATCCTAACTAAGTGAGCAAAGAGTGTTTCTGCAGGAAATAAATATTGAATCCTGTGGTATGGGCTGCAGGACCTGCAGCTGGAATCCACAGGAGAGGTAACCAACGGCTCCCTCCTTACATTTCAGCTCCTTCAGTAAGATGTAGGCCACAGTTCATCCATCATCAACCCAAGATCTGGGCGCTACTGGGTCACCCGGTAGTACCAGATGAAAAATATGGACATGAAGGCAGTTCTGACACTCAAAGAGCATATATAATGGGATATTTATTAAAGTTCTATGCTAGCTGTGAAGTATTAATGACTCCTGACCTAGCTCAAAAAACTCTTCAAAAAATTATGAACACATTTGTACTAACAGTGTTTGTACTGGTTAAGCAGTTCACATCAGGTAACTATGACCACTTTTATCTTGTCCAGTCCTGAAAGCAGATTTGCCGTCATATTGGGCCAAATGAAAAGGAAATACAGAGAAGATGGAAATGGGGATGGCCACTTGGGGGAATATAAAGACATCATCTAAGCTTGTAGGCATGGAGTTAGGAAAGCCAGAGGTTAGCTGGAGCTGAAACCAGTGAGGTCCGTGAATGAAAACAAGAGTTTCTTCATGTACAGCAGCCGCAGAAGGAAAACTGAGGAAAATGTGGGCTTACTGCTCAGTGTGCTCACCTAGAGACAAAGGGCACAGAAAAGACAAAGGTATTCAAAAACATTTTTCTCTCAGTCTTTAGTGGTAACATCTGCTCTCAGGTCCCGTGGGTCTAGTAGCAGGGGGTGGGGGAATGTACACTACCCATAGCAGAGGAAGATACAGTTAAGGAACTCTTAGGCAAACTCAGCTCCATGGGATGCGATGAATCCAGTGATTCCTAGGGAAGCTGAGGAAGTGTGGGCTGGATGAGTGGTCGGTGAAGTGGATAGAGAACTGGCTGAATGGCAGAACTCAGAGGGTTGTCATCAGCGGCGCTGAGTCTAGTTGGAGGCTGGGAACAAGTGG
>Ga0065711_1032931_pt1 | contig 26411 bp, 6 predicted proteins | sample Hoacrofraction12_FD_59098 | JGI IMG/M metagenome (GOLD analysis project Ga0065711, IMG submission 59098) | Hoatzin crop microbial communities from Cojedes, Venezuela - Epithelial fraction 12 v2 (version 2) | ecosystem: Host-associated > Birds > Digestive system > Esophagus > Crop | place... | reverse complement strand
CACATCCCTGGCCTCCATGTGCCTTAGCATATCTTCTAGGAGGATCTGTTCCATGATCTTCCCAGGCACAGAGGTGAGGCTGACAGGTTGGTAGTTCCCAGGGTCTTCCTTTCTACCCTTTTTGAAAAAGGGCACAATGTTTCCCTTTTTCCAGTCACTGGAGACTTCCCCTGACTGCCATGACTTTTCAAATATCATGGAGAGTGGCTTGGCAACTACATCAGCCGGTTCCCTCAGGACTCTGGGGTGCATCTCATCAGGTCCCGTGGACTTCTGTACGTTTAGGTTCCTCAGGAGGTCCCGAACCTGATCTTCACTTACAGCTGGAGGGATTTTACCCTCCTGGTCTCCTTCATGCCATGCATCGACTCGGGAGGGGAGAGGAGAGAGGTTGCCAGTGAAGACCGAGGCAAAGAAGTTGTTCAGTACTTCAGCTTTCTCCTCATCTGCTGTTACCAGTTAATGCAGTTTAATGCAGTCTGTGTTTTTTCTGGCATCAGTAGGGAAAGAAAATAATGTTGGTATCAGACAATGACAAATAAGAGTATTTTTAAAAGACTGTGTTCCACTGTCTCCCAGTTACACAAGTTTCAGGGCGAGGAGCGGGGACGTGAGGTGAAGGAGGGCCTGCCAAGAGAGAGGAGGAGGCCACGCGCTGCCACCGGGCGCAGCCGGTTCACCCGGTCCCTCCTGGCACTGCGTGTTTGCTCTGCAAAGCCCCGGAGAGCTGGAGGGCTTGCTTTGCTCGCTGTATGCTCTTTCAAAAGAGGAGCACTACTGATGTTAGAGGTGTCTGTACCTCACAGCGAGGTGGGGAGGGATTTGCAGTGAAAACGAGTAACACTCTTGTAAACATTTTATGCCTTCCAGCCCAGGACCTCAAAGCGTTTCCCAGCTGTTAGCGTAGCCTCAGGGGCTTGCCAGGACGTGGCAGTCCTGAGCACAGTGGTCCCCACAGCGCTCCCAGAGCGGCTGCTCGATCCCGGAGCATCTTACTGCGAACCCCTTTCTGGTGCCGAGCTCTTTTGGTTTTATCTCTGGCAGGGAACGTTTCTGTTGCACCAGTGCAGAGCTATTCTGTTTCACAAGCAGCCTCCCAGTCTCATGACTTAGTAATTAGTCTCATTACTTAGTAATTAGCAGGTTTCATGTTGTTTCACCTACCATGTCCCACCCCAGTCCCAGGGCTAAGGACAAAAGCAATGATGTAACTTTGCATTTCTGATTAGGTTGCTGCCGGTCTCCTCTCCTCTTCCACCTCTCCCCAGGTTTCTAAAGAACAAGCATCACCATTTCCCTAGCAGTCCCTCCAAGCCCACATCGACACAAAGCCAGGCCAGGCTGTGGCATCTCTTCAGGAACACAAGAGAAAATGAGACCCAGGACACCCATGAAGAAGGTAGAAACTATCTCAGTCTGCTCCTGGGTTTAAAGAGCCGCTGCCAGGACAAAAGACTGTGGAAAAGATCCTCTACAAAGACTCACAGTAAATGAGAAAGGTCAGCGGTGACAGAGCTGCTAAAGAGACAGTAACTGTAGCTAATTAGATGGGCTGCTGCCTAGCTGTCTGAAACACAGTTTTTTAAATTGTCTGGGGCCTCGCCAGCCTTGTGGATTATGTCTATGTAGTTCCTACAACACAAAGATGTTTCTTTTCCCTTTCTTTTATTATTCGTACCTTAAATGCATCATTGTGTTCTCCATTATGTCTTTTTGCTAGAAAAAGTTGGTGAAGGTAGGTAAAGGATAGAGCTGCAAAATCTTACATATCCACTGCAAGCAGACACTTGTGAACTTAAAAATATTTTGCAGGTGGACAATTATTTCAGTGCAAATTCTTTTCATTAGGAAAAAGTTTTAGCATTTGAAATGACCAGTTCCAACATTTTCCTAATTGACTTTTCAGTTCAAAATTAATCAAAATTCCTGTTAGGGTCATTTTAGCTTGGCATCTCCAAGCCAGCATCTCTCCCCCTTTCTTAGCATGTCTCTGTTCTTTCCCTGCTGGAGATAAGCTGGGGGATTTGCATGCTATTTTCTCACTGACTCATTTTCCAAATATGGCCATTTAACAAATATTATTTCTGCAGGCAGCTAGCCCCTTCAGATCCTTCATAAAGGAAATTACTCAATCAATAAAGTTAATTTTCACTCCCCCCTGAAGCAGCCACCCACCCCAGCAGCTGTTCAGAAACAGACTAAAACAAAGCCGGAAACCTACCCAGATCCAAACATCTCTTTGCCAATGTCCTCCTGCAGCTGAGCTTGAAATGGATACTTTATGTATACTAGGAAGCAATGGAGAGAGCAAGACTGCGTTCTGCTGCTTTAATTAGCTAACTGAAAGATTAATAAACAGCAGTGAGGAGCTCTGGTCCTTTCGCACTATGTTTACAGTCAGCCCACTTCTACTATAATACTATTTGCACATTGAAACAAATTCAAAGGTGACATTAACCCTAACTAGGTGTCCCCTGAGTACAGCACAAATTACCACAGTTCTGAAACTGGCCCAGTGGGACAGAGGAACCAGTCTCACTGCCTTGTTTTGTCCCAGGAGGATGTCCACACTGGAAAGGGAGCAAAGCCTTACCTGGAGATCCTGAGGAAATCCTGCAGCTTAGGCAGGGATGCCACTGGGAAGACCCTCAAAACTTCTTGAGTAGGGTCTGTTTTTCCAAACCTGCAACTCGTGGCAAGTAACGCAAAATAGCATTAATTGCAGGAGGAAAATACACAACACCACTCTTTTTACATCTCTTTTGTTTGCAATAATAAAAATGAGGTTCAATATTGCATATACTAAAAAAGGATCTTGGGCTCTAATCTAATCTGCTTTACATGAACACAGTGTTTGTGGAGCAAGTCCAGGCTTAAACTGAGAAAGCTCCTCCGGAAGAGTCTTGTCCATATTCTTGTTACATACAGTCTCTCTGATCCTACCATGCTGGCAAGGGCAGCACAGAAGTTGGCCCCAGTTTGAATTTCCTTGGGGGTCACACTTGGGTGGAAGGGGCACTGGCACCCTTAAGCAGGAGTTAGTGAGTGCATTAGCTGGCCTTCGACAAAGTTTGGAAGAAGACAGAAAAATGAAGGTTTAAATTTAATGTTTAAAAAAAAAAGATAAATTACAGTTCTCAGGCACAATACCAAGCAAGGTTGTTAGCAACTGAAGCAGGCTCCACATAGGCAGGAGCCACAGGGAAAAAAGAAGAAAAAGCACTTGGTTGTGGAGAAGTGGATTTCATGGGCAAAACAAAAATTGTGAAATGACTCAGAAATGCAATACCAACATAGAGCATCCATCCTTGCAGTGTATAGAGCATAATGTGAGCAAGGTGTGAAGGAACTGGGGCCATCGAAGCCTATGATCGGAAGCTAAAACCAAGGGACAAACACTGTGAATAACAACAGCAGGAAAGAGAATGAAAGGAGAAACTGATTTATCTACCTATTATCTATTTACCAGCATAAAAAGAAACTAATACATTCTTAACTGAGTGTGGCTAACCAGGGCACTTGTAGAACAGATCTATTCACGTGCCTAAAATAACTCTCCTGTCTCCAGGGTGCTGGGGGTCTCACTGCTGCCCTAAGCGCTGCCAGGCACTATTTCTGTTACAGGTGTCACCATTTAAGCGACCAACCTAGCCTATCTTCCAGGGGTTTATCTCCTGGGAGCTGACAGGCAGAGGGGACACAGCACCTGGCTCGCCCCTGCGTGGCGGGGCAGAGGCCGGGGGGAAGATGCTGTGGCTGTCTGGGAACCCCCTGCGGCTCTGGGCCACCTCGCACGGGGAGGGGGGACAGGAACTGCCCAGAGCAGGGGCTACCCAGGGAGGACGCCCCATGCTTTGGTGCTGGGCTAATAAGGAAGGAGCGGCTGAGGACTAAGGCAGCTTCGCGTTCAGACCTCAGCAACTGCACATACCTGTGATGTGACTGCTGGCTTAGCAGCAATTTCCAACCTGCTGACACAACCAGCACTGGGAGAACTGGCTGCAAAGAAATTAACCACTGTAATTCCGAGCAGAGCCATTGCTATCAAAAGGACAAAGATGTTTTAATCACAAACAGAGGAAAATCTTCTGTAAGATCTGGTAAGTCAGCAGCTGATTTGATATGAGATCCGACCTGCAAGGATGGAAACTGGCAACACGATGCAGCTGGCTTCTCAGGTGGGACTTCTGGAGTGCAGAGCAAACAGAATAATCACTGTTGCTGGTAAAATTAGTGGCAAAAGTTCATGGCTTCACAAGCCCATTGGCTGCTTGAACTGAATTGATAACAAAAGATGGTGAGCTAAATCCTTCCACAATTTAAACAAATACCTACGCCATATCACATATAATGAGCTTAAAACATGGAGGTCCAGCACATTCCTACCAACAGCTCCTGATACTAATAACTGCTTTGCTCTCTTCTGCTTATTGCAGGGCAGCAGAGTATCAGAGCAATTTACCTTAGTTTTTCTACATAACTATGTAGCAAAAACACTATGAGAAGAGTCCAGCTGCATCACCTGTTGAAAATAAGAGACCCTGGAGATTGCGGATGTTTTTAGAAACCTTTACCACATAAGAAAGCTAGAGCTGCAAAGCGATGTTTGGTGTCTCATCCTGCCTGGGTATGGAGTCACTCAACTAACACAGAACTTCTAAAGGTCAGGACTGATGACAGACTGCAGACAGATGGAGTTTCCAATACTCAAGATAACTCTCTACACCTCCTCCCCGCTATCACAGCTGATGTACAGCAGCTGTCTCCTGCATTTAAGTTTAGTTTTTGCCTAACCACTGTAAAGGTATTATTTACAGCTCAAAATCCTGACTTGGACACATCTGAACCCAGGGAGTGGCTGCTCTGCACTGATCATTAACAGCAGGAAATTCTGCGCTAACAGCTTGGGGCTTAGCTATTGTCTGTTTACAGGAAAAAGGCCAGATATTAACAAACATGGAGAGAATCTATAAACCCAGCTCTTTTGTTGTGTTGTTTTTTTTTTTTTTTTAATTCTGCTTTCCTTGGCTTCTACTTTGATGTACAATCCAGTGAGTTATTTTTTCAATCTTCTGTAGTTTTTTCTATTTAATATTAATTCTATTTAATATTAATTATTTTTCTATTTCTATTTAATAAGGTATTTTTCAATCACAGAGCCCTCTTCCTTTGCTGCTGTCACATTTGCAGTCTCTCCATGCCACTAGAAGGTCTCAGTGCTAAGGGAAGAGTTTTGCTTTCTGGCCTTCCAGTATTGGTTTTACCATTAAATTTAGGAAAAAAAAAAAAGCCTAAGGCTTTTGAGAAATTGTCAAAAAGTAATTTTTCTTTGAACAAAACTGTCTATATGCATTCTACCCTTGACAAAAGCACAACTCCTCCTCCTACTCATTGGGATGGACACGTCTGTTTTCTCTGTGTCCCTCTCTGGAACCTGGGCCTTGCTCTGCTGATGGGGGCTGTGTTGCTGCTCCCTTTCTTACTCAGAATCATTTTGACATCTAGGCATTGCTGGCTTGCTCACATATTCATGGAAGTCAGGGAAAATCTTCTTGCCACCTCTCTTTGTGAATTTTGTAGATGCACAACTGGAGCATCTAAAGTGCTGCTTGGAAGGGATCTATGACACTTTGAGCATTCTTAATGCAACCTTCACAGGTCATTGCTCACCAAGGCTGGATTTCTCCTCCTTTTCTAAATATTACCGATGCACGAAGAGACACAGATTCAGTTCAGCTTCAGCTCCTCAAATGAGTTATGTGCCTTGTGGTCTCTTGCATTAGAGATGCTTGCACCTGTAGGCTTTTAGAGATGTGGATAATTGATCCTGTACTGAAGTGGAAGAAAACACATTTGACTCACAGAGTAAATGGAAACAGTCGTTAGCCTGTGTGTGGACTACATTTAGGTACGTTCTCTTAGCAGCAGGCTATAACCCACTATGCTTTTGCTCTTGGGACCTGGTATCTTTTCTTAGAAGCTATTAATAGCATGAAGCACTAGCTAGTGCTTACTTTCTCACAGAAATGTTTTATTTATATTCACAACCGTGCACTCTGTACCACATTATCATCCACCACTACCACTCCCAAATAAATTTTTTTATTCCAGTGGTTGTTTGTGGGCAAATGGAAGCAGGCCAGACAACACAGCTGCCTCACAACAGGAGGCTTTCCTTTCACAAAACTTTGCTCCCAGAGTATTTAGCCACAAGAAACCTGTGAATCCACAGATGGAGTCTTGCACTGGGTTTCATAGCCTCAGTCTCAGGCTGACAGCCACATCAAGAAGCCTCCTATCTTCTGCCATACCTGGGACACCTTTTTATTCTGTCTGTAATTTTATGGTAAGGCTCTAGGATCCCCTTGTACTTTTTACAAGGTCAAATTCTTTAGTAATTCAACTCTAACAGTAGCTGGAACTAAGTCTAAGCTTCCTAGCAGTAAAATGTGAGGACATTTAAGAAACATAGTCCTACCTGCTGGTCACCTAATTTAACCTGATGTATGGCTTAGCAGCAGTTAAGAAGATGGGTTATATTAAAAATGCATTTGTTGGTGAAAGGTAATATACTTTGAAACGCAGGTTTTTTTATATACCCCATGGGCAACAATGAAGCATGGTGTAAAGCTAGCCTGGCTCGCAACGACCCGAGCTGGCACCTCAGATCAAAACCCACAGCCACTGCCTATCTGCTGCCTGTTTCCACACTCCTTGCAAAGAGCTGCCAAGAGCTTGACAGTGCTGTGCCAATGCAGCTCCCGCACTTGTACTCAAGGGGTTGCCTCCTTGCTGCTCTGCGGGATGGCTGTCTGGTGCTCCCTTCTGCCGGCACGCTGAGCAACCTCCTCCGCACGCTGCTATCTGTGATGCCACATCTTCGGAAATTCTCGGCCTCACCGGCTGTTGTGCAATGGAGAGCTGGGATTTGTGAGAGCTGGAGGCTGAATTTCTTACAGGCTATTCAACTTTGGCTTTAGCCAGTCTCCTCCCATGGCTAGCAGTAGATGACATCAGAACAAAGCAGATTTGCACACAGCCCTCTCCCTTGGAAGGGCAACTAGTCTCTCCTACCACACTTGTCCCCATCTCAAAATCCAGTAGATATTATGAGGAACTTAAAAGAATTTAACTTCTTTAAGCAGCAATTATCATAGTTTGCCTGTGTTGGGAAATGAACCTGTAGTAAGGCTCGTAGCGATAAAGCATCTTACTCCATTTCCTGATGTAGGAATTTTTTTACTCCTGAGAATTTGTTTACCATAGAATAGGCGTTGGTCAGGAGCTGCAGGCAGAAATAAGAGTGTCTCGAGGCTGAATGTGGGTGGTAAGCACCTCACCACATGCAGTCACCGAAAGGGTTTTTCTGGGCTCTTTCCTCCAAAGCCAGGGGACAGACCTGAACATATTTCAGTGTGAATCCTGATTTCACGTTACTGTTACCTTGAAGACTTATCTTGCCGTTGCAGCTGAATGTAGTATTACTTTCTTGTGCTAAGTTCTCTATTCTACTTTCACCTATGGCCACGTTGCCATGGCAAAGTCACTCCTGTATGTGTATGTTTTAAATACATAACCTGCAAAGCACTTTGGATTCCTTTGACATGGTAGACATCTATTTTCCAGGTGATTTTCTTGTTTTAGATACAATCTGTAAAACAAATGGAGAACATGCTACCAATTCATATTTCCACAACAGCATCACTAAAATCCTATGTACATGTTGCATGTTACACATGTGAGTACTCTTTCAATACATGCCTGTTTTTTGGATCAAGCATCTATATAACATGTCTTTGGTTTCACGCTGTTACTGTTCTGAAATATAATTCTTTGTGGTTTTCACAGCAAGAATAGAAAATTAAATTCTAGAAGCCTTTGGCAGAAAATAAGAATAGTGCAGATGTTATCCTTCATCGTATAACTTCTCTAAATAAGCTATAGCATTATTTATTTTTTATTTTATTAACACAAATTTCCACTAGCCTGTCACAATGACCAAACATTTTATATTTTATATGTTTGTGAACAAATAAAGTCAGATTAGATGGGCAATGCTCTGAACACACACACACATTCATCCTCTCAAATTATAAGCCAGAGAGTTCTTCAAAATAGCAATTATTCAAAAACTGAAAAACAAGTTACATATTGTTTACCTCAAGCAGACTAGCAATGTTCTTTCATTTTTTTATAAGGTACTCTGGAAGCACATTTTCACTCTAAAAAGAAAGATTCTGGCAATCAGCAGAACATGCAAAGAGGGGTAGGTTGAGTGCTGCAAGCTACAGAACTATTTACCAGGACAGAACCATACCTTTTTTTCCTCTTCTTCCAGGAATTTTCATTACCAGAGAACAACAATCTGAGCTGAATATTTGGAGAAAGGGTCTAGAAGTAGTCCATGAAATTGCTGTTTAACATTATAATGCAATCAACGCTGGAGATGAAGAAAGAATATATATAAAAACACAGGTGCTTTTCTGGATGCTGTTTGCTTCCAAGGGCTACCCATTGTGAGTACATCCCTTTCCCTTTCCTTTTTAATGGATTCAAACACATTCCAGAACTTACAGAAAATAAATGCTGTCCAGATAGCCAATTCTGGGTGCTGTACCATAGAAAATCTATGGAACTATTTAATATATGCAGTATAATACCTAAGACATGGTCTACACACAATGCTCTGTAGTAGATTTTACAATAAACAGTAGGAAATCCATTATTTTCACGTCCGCTAGCACTTCTTAGATGTACACTAGAACAAATGCCATTTTTTGCAATGATAAAATTCTTTTACATCAAGGCTGGTGACAGTCAAATTGTCCACATGAACCAGATTCAAGTTACTGCGTTGTATTTTGTGAGTCTTGCGGAATTAGGCAAGTAAATAATTTATTTGTTAACATGAGTCATGCATTATCCATCTCAAAAGAGACCATTAGATGTGCTGTTCAAAGCGTTTTTTCTGCTGGGAGTTCTTCATGAGTAACAAGGTGCTTAACAAATTCAACATCATAAACTAGCAAAGCACAGGAGCAGCAAACTTCCTGAACCTGCTGTTTGTGATCTTCAGAAATCTTGAGGTTGGGTGCAGCCTAAGGACAAGACGAGCATGCAGAAAAGTCTTTTTACACCTGCATCGCTTTTAGTAGTTTAGAGGGAGGAGCACGGGCATACAATGCCTTTCAGAAAGGAGTCAAGACAAAATCATACCACTTTGAGAAAGATATGGACAGAAAAATTAAAGGAAGAATACTGGCTGGGAACAAGCTCTGCCAGTTCCATGGATGTACGAGAACATTAAAATCTGTAGTGGCTACTGGCAGCAGGACTGAAGTCTGCAGGGGCACTGACACCTACATGTTGTGCATCTCCAATCACCAAACAACGAAATGAAATCCAAGGAATTTAAAGTGTCTCCAGAACTGGTACTAAGTACAGCTTTTCTTAAGAATAGGTTCATTATATCCTAATTATTTTCGATATCTATAAAGGCACTTACTGTAGTTATTTGCGTACCGCAGGAAAGGACAGAACTTCACCTATAAATAGTTTAGAAAAGATGGACAGTGTTTTTGAATGTAAGAATGCTTTCTCTTCCTGTGTTAGTTTAATGGGATAGGTGCCAATGCTTTTATGAATTATGAATGCAGCAGTCTTCTCTCCAAATGAAGATGTTGGAAGTCTGCCACTGGAACGAGGTGCTCATATTACATACTGCCAGCGAATTTCTGTTTCTGTAATGAAAACTAGATTACTAAATCACTTCTCTTTTGAAAAACATTACTCTTGCCTATAATGATGTTGCAGAGCATATTCTCCTCTAGAACGAAAGAGAAAAAAATAATCAGGATAGAAAGCAATTTGAATCACAGTTCTAACTGGGGAAATTCATATGCTGTGCCCCTGATGTAAATAGCTGTTTGTATACCACCTACCTTCTTCCTTCAGTAAAGCATAATCCAGGCTGATGATCGATCACGTATTTGTTACTAAGCCTATGCATGTTTTTTTTACCCCACAATGATTCTCTTTTTAGCTACCTGAAACACAGTCATTCCTTAAAATAATTGAATCACCAACATTTTAAATGGAAGTCTTGCTTGAGAAAACATTGCTCCCTACTTAGGAGCAGAATTTTGCACTTAAATATGATTCAATTTCTGTTTTGTAAAGAATGTAGCATTACGTAGAAGCATTATGTAAAGTTTGGGTTTTTTTTCCAGTGAGTGACCCTAAATCTCAAGAACACGTTTAGAAGAGAAAGTATTAATCCTTTGACCTATTATATATGCCATAATATTATGACCTCTGACAAACTGGACGTCAAGTATTCAACACAAAAAAGGCTCAAAGCAAGACAGCGAGGCTGCCCTGCTGCTGCACAGGTTCCACAGCAGCCAATGGTGCCACCACTGCTCGTTGCCTGGGCATCAGCTAACTGCAACATTACTAACAAATCCCATGGAAAATGTGTTTCATTTAATCATATGTACATATTGCAATATCCTATATATACACCTTCACATTTTGTGTTCACAAGCAATTGTTATCATCTTCTGCTAACAAATGGAAGGATTTTACAAGACGATGCAAAATGCTCTTTGTCTGAGTTCATTTCAGTTTAACCAGCAACCCTTTCCATCATTTCCAAATATGAAGCAGATCTCAGATCTCGTGCGGTGGTATTGCAAGTTTCACAGTAGCATCTCAGATAAAAGGTATGAGTTTTTTTTAATAACAGCTCTCCCTCCATTGTTTTTCTTTGCAGTAAGTCAGTCTATAGCATGAAGACTGTTAGCTCATCCCAAGGGCTCACTGATAAGGATATCCTCTAGCTTCCAATTTGCATGCACATTTATTTTATGTTACCTTACAGCTAAAAATCCCTAACAACATAATGAAGGGTAACCAGAAGGTAAGTGCACAGAACAATAAATACCACTAAAATCATATTAACTCAGAAAAACACCAAAAAGGAAGAGAACAAAAAGCAAAAAAATAAAGCTGACACAACAACAAGCCTTGAAAACAGGTTTTAAAAAATACTGTGGCAGAAGCTCTATAGGATTCTCAAGCATTGAAATGCATTTTTTATAAAAAAAGCCTCAAACACACAGTCACACTGTGTAACCCACCTGGTTATATTTTACAAATAGGCTGCCAAATCCAGTCAGCTTCAGTATTACACAGGCTTTGCACCCATCAAAATCAATGGCAACACTCTCTATGACATTAACGAGAACAAAATTAGGCCATGCAAGTACTTTCTGATTTTTGTATAAGGCAAAACATTACTGCATTCCATTTTCTGCTCTGCACTTCTGTGAGCTGATAGTATGCTTGCATGATTAAGATATAAACCTAGTAAATGTTTTAATTCAAATATTATTACAAACTAGAGAGATCAGATAAAACCAGAGATTTTTTTATTGCACAAAATAAATTATATAGAAACAATGCAACAAAACAACTCGTATTGTAGGCTGCACAACAGATGTTACAACATGAATATATTTATTGCTTTGAGAAAGGAGCAATTCAGTGCTAGTAAGCAGATTAGTTATACTTCTTGCTCATCTACATTTTTCAAAAAATTAATCCAACTGGGCTAGAGGCATCTTGCAGCATACGGGTCAGACCAAATTGTCACTTGTTATCAGCTGTTATAAAGGTGCTGTGAACATTCTCGACATTAGCACGAAGCACTCCATTGTACATGACTGGTCCTGAGCCACACAGGTAGTTACATAATTAGAAATATTATTACATATCAGATATATCAATACACAAGATTCTAAAAGGCTCATTTACACGGTTTGCATGAGCTGTTGTTCTAAACCAAATCTTGCTTACAAATGTAGATGCAGCTTTGAACACTTTCCTCTACACCAAGAGGCAGGACCATGGGGTTTTGCCAAACCCCCCTAGCACCAATACCTCCCTTACCTAATTGCTCACGAGTGCTCACTCAGTTAGAGGTGTCTCCTTCTTCCAGGGCCACACTCGGCTTCCAAGGATTTTATCACAGATTAAAAAAACCCATTCTTTTGCTGGGTGAAATTTACAGTGCTTTTTTAAGTACTTCAAAACACAATGTATTTGGTTCTTTAGAAGGTACAAGACTGCAATACTGGTATTGCACTCATAGCTCAAATGGATTTGAGTTTTTAAAATGCTACTTTGTGGACCCTGAGATGTTAACCCCCAATGAAATCAAACACAAATTAGCTCTTCACAAAAACTACAAAAATCGACAATATTCAAATAATAAACCACACCAAAACCTGATCACATGCAGAAATTTGTGAAGCATGCGTATTAATGAGACAGTGCCATTACAAAGGTTCATAGTCTGAGTGAAATTCTTCCCCAATTTGACAACTATGCAAGTATTTACTCAGCTGAATTTATAACACTGAATTCTACTGCTGGTGTACATGCTCAATGTTGCAAAACTTCTTTACTAATGGGAAGGTTTATATAATAAGATTAAATTTAAACCAAATTAGCCACCCATGAAAGGAAACCCAGTGAGGAAGTGGGAACTCTGGGTCATTTCAAGTTGTAGCTACAAGGGTAATTAAAGAAAGCAGCTACACTGAGGTCACGATGAAGCACTTAGCATCAGGCCCATGGAGTAGACCCCTGTAGAATCTTACTGAAATAAGTAAACAGATTTTGGAATGTACACTAATAACTACAAATAAATGTGTTCACTACTCTTTACTGTACTTTAATAAAATTCCTTGCTTTACTGTTGTTTTTTTTCCTGAAACTGTGTTAATCCACTATGTTGAATCAAAATACAGTTAACAGTGAGGTTTCAAATAGCCACAAATATTACAAGAAGTTATTAATTCTGAATTCAAAAAAGACTATTTTACAAATACTCAGAAACTTCAGTGATGCTATCATGTTCCATGCACGTACCCAACAGTAAACTTGACCAATCTGGGATACTTTTTCACCCGGGAAACTGTTTTTTAAATACTGTACGTAAAACCTGTTCACCACTTTGTAAAAAGTGTTTACAGGTATAATAAGGTACAACTGAATAACCAAATATACCCTAAAACATCCATTAAAACACAAGCATCACAAAAAAATTTACTGTTTTTTATAATTATTATGAAGTAGAAATGTTATAAGGCAGGATGAAGCTAATATCAAAGATGAAAAACAGCACCACCAGTCTGCATTTTGCAATCAGCTTTCTGATCAGACAGAAAATGTATTATTGTAGTCAGATATAATTGATTAAGAAATGCATTTAGCCCAGCTGTACTAACTATACAGCTTCACACAGAATAAACATTCCATAAATCAACAGAAAACGCATGTGAGCACAAAAAATAAAAATACATGATTCTCTAAGCAGCATTTTGTTTTCTTTTTTTTCAAAACATTAACATAGATAGATATTGGACTGATTAAATATCTACAAGTGCTTTTCCTTTACAAAAATACATATATTCTTAATAGTAGGATAGACTGTCATTAACAATGACCTGTGTTTTTTTCACTTCAATTTGAATGATTTATAAGCTAAATTTTACAACCACAAAAAGGTTTATCTGTAATATGATGTTATCACTTTTGACAAAAAGCTTAAAACAGTTTATATTTTAAAACAAATTAGCAACATAACATCACAATATGTTCTATGAGCTCCTAAGTACTGTGAGGGCTGTTATATTAAAAACTGGTAATCACTGATCAAATGCAAGGAAGCATTAGAACATTATTACTGCTCACCATAGGCTCCTTTCTTATCATAACTTGGATCACAGCTTATATAAGGACACTTAGGCCCCCACCCCCCAAAAAAAATCCATTGAGAGTAACTCTATCATCTATTCAGTAGCCTGGAACATCCAACAATTCAGGCTTTGCATTGATTTTAAAAAATGCAAAATATTTTCATTTCAATAGCTAAGTCTGCAATAAGGGAAAAAAATGATGCATTGCTTCATGTTTATTCTACGAAGCTTGTATTTGAGAAAAAAATATGATCAGCAAGTTTTTAGAATGAAATATTTCAGTCAACTAAATAATTAAATTGTCCTATTACTTTTCAGCTTAGTTAATCACTATCCTGGAAAAGGCAATCAAGATATTTGGATTTCTTTATTCTTTCTATTTTATACTGCACAAGTAAAATAATCGACTTCTTCCTAATCAGAGGTCTCGCATCAAGGACAGCAATGCCATTTGCTAAAAAAATATCTATCAAAATCTGTAAAACATACTTAATATCTTTGCATTATCCTCCAAGTCTCTCCTTTTCACCCTCCAAAATATCACTGAACTACGACTAGAAAACCAAAAAGTAGCTTGGTGAATATTTTGTGCTTTGGAAGGTTTACAGGATTGACAGCACACTGAAGTTTTTTAGTAGTTCACAGGCCAGGTATAGCAGACGCATCAGTAACGCAAGCCTTTGTGCTTTTCTTTAGGAACACGCGCTATGACTCAAAGAGCTACTCTAGGTCTGTTAACCTTTATGCTACCCCTGTTGGTTTTTTCCTTTTCTATTCTGTTTTCGAAACTGCTAGGTGCGCCTAACCCTTTCGCTTGGTGACACAGACACCCACCACCAGTTCAGTTCTGCTTGACTGATCCCAGGTGTAACTCTTGACCACCGCACTCCAGAGAAGCGTGCAATGCCTTATTCCGAGTCAGCTTCTGGGTGGCTTTACCTTTGGTATTAAATAGGTCCCTTAAAACTATTAGGCAATCAGATTATCCACAAAAATAGTTTATTTAAAAAAAACACTTTTTTATGAACAAACTAAATATCTGACAACAAAGAGTGATTTTAAATCAATTAGTATGTGATATTTTTCAATAAAAAGGGAGCATGTTTCATTTTACTGCATCAAAATCCATGAGGCAACAGCAACAATGTCTACTATACTCCATATAATACAAAACAGAATTTTAGGAGTAGAATACTCTCATAAAATATGTGCCTCGCACTTTGATAATAAACATCTTTATTACAACTTCATTTGTAATACAAACCTCAGTATGTTATCTAGCAGCACAAATGTTTTACTGTTGCAGCAATTTTGTATATTGTACAGCAACCTACTCTCAACTTGTATTTTGCTTTCCACTCACCATCATGAGGAAAAAGGAAAACACACAGCAACTGTTTACCTCATCCTGTCAACTGTCACATTATTGTTAGAAGCGTTTGCTAAAAGTACACCTAAAAGTTACTTCAAAGAAAGGTATGCCTAATGGTTCAGATAAACATGCAAAGTCAAACTAATGTCTCTCTTTGGTTGAAATTAATGTAATGACAAAAACTTCCACTTGTAGCCATCTTTCATTCCAGAATGTCCCCTCCAGGCTGAGCCCACAGAACTGGGTCTCTTTCTGCAAGTGCAAAAGGTAGTCTGGACATTTCCACCCGCCTACAGACTTCCTCCGTTGCACTGCCGCACTCCAGAACTGTACAGACCTAAATTGCTTACGAGAGAATGAAACAACGTCCTTACTCCACTGTAGTAGCAAGCTACCTGAATTCAGAGGATGATTTATGGCACAGATCTTAGATGGAAAAATATGCCAGGAATTCATTAATTAATCAATCTCCTGTTCTGGAATCTGATGTTTTAATCTGATGTACAGACAGTTTAGACAGTAGTTTAAAAAAAAGAATTCAAGAGGCAGATCTGCTTATGAAGAAAAATATATTACCATTATAAGATCATCTTTTGGAGGACAGTCCTACAGAGCGACATTCCAGCTGAGGTCTGAAGGCCAGACTATCTATATATGATAAAGCTAGTGGTAAATGAGCAGTTGGAATCTTTTCACATTTCCTTTAGGATGAATCAATCCCCTTGTGTCTTGGAAATCATCCTGGAACATGCTCCAGTAGACTGTAACCCTTCCTTCAGCAAACACCTTCTGGAAGTATTACCTTGTTCAAACAAGGCTATAAAAGATTCAAAATGCAGTACTCTGAAAACTTTGCTGAAATCCATGAGAGCTTCCTGACAAATGAAAACTATGAGCCGACTCCTCATGTGCAATTTCTTCTTTATAACTCCTCAATGTTTCTACTTGTTGGGCATGAAATGGGGCAGGGTATGGGAATGGGTAAAAGATGTGTAAGAACCCAGAATTGATTACAGGACAGAGGGTGCCTAAATAGACATTTAACTGAGATAAATAATGAAATAACACAGCATGAAGTAAACTGAGAGGGGAACATCCAGCATAATGTATGCATTTTCAATAGAGGCAAACAGATGCACTCAACCTGTCTAGGTTAAGTGAAGAAACTGTACCAAGCTCTTGATTTAAGCATCTTTGTTTATACCTTTGCTGTGGATAGGCGTGGAAGTCTTACGAGATACGGTCTTAACAGTCTTAAAAGACCTCTGGTCTTTTCCAGCATAAAAATGAGTTTCATCAGTCCATGTAACTGTCCAGTATTTTATGTCGCCCCTCTATAAACATGGCTCAGTCTGTTTATTTTGAGACTTAAAGACTGGCTTTGAACAACTATCTGTTCTCTAGTATTTCCACCAGACATAGTACCTGTCTGAGCTGCATACTATTCCTTTTGTTGCAAGTCCTCCCAAGAATATTTTTTCTGGGGAGTGAATGCCTCTTGGTGTTTTCAGTAATACGAAAATGTAGAAAAACCCACAAATGGAACAATACAACTCAGTGACTGGTTCAATTAAAGGCCTAAACCCTCGCCTATTTTGTTATTTTAGGAAACAGCACAGAAGGAAAAATTGTTTACTTCTCTCACAAAGTCACGTCTAACAATTATCCATGGGAGACATGAGAGGGATCTCTGGATCATTACTTTATCTGTAGTGGAGAACAAGAGCCTAGATTATATCTCTATGGAACGTGACCAATCACTTTTCTCCTGCAGATATACTAGTACTGTTTTTAATAACTGCAGGAGAGAAAAGTCAAGTCAAATTTTTGGAACCTATGGAGAAAAAAAGACAAAGATGCAGAATTCAAGGGTTCCTCATGAAGAAAAATAAATAATTTCAACATAAAAGTAATTCTTTTTATATAGTTTCTACTGAGCTAGGTTTTTTCAATTTAAATTATCTAACAGAACACATTTATTTTTTTGCTTGTTTCCCATGAAAGAAAACTTCTCAATACAGCATGTTTATGAAATATTCTTGCTGAAAATATGAAGACCATTGATAAAATACAGAAGCAAATATTACCCCACCAAATGCAAATAATGGTCTTAAAAGGTATTCTGTATTAATAAATCAGGCACTTTGCTTTATATAACATTTTCAGTAAAGTCAAAATAATATATTTTTAAATTTTTTTTTTTTTTGCATAATGACTGCAAGACAGCTGGGTACGCACAATATACTTCTAGAGTCACATACTCCTTGGACCCACATCCCAGAAGCTTTCATGTGAACAGTACCTACTCTACTGATGAGTCACTTAGATTATTCTAGTAATCTTAGTCGGTATTTAATCCAAACAAAAATATGTTTATAGGACTAGGCCCTTAGCTGTGAGCAGTGTAGTAATGCACGATGGAAGATACATTTCTTAATTAATCATCTAATTCCATATTGTTTGAGATATTATAGGATCTCGTTTGTAAATTCTCAGAGTTTGTTACTAGACAAATGCAGCATACAGCTATGCTCAACAAAAAGCTGCTTATGACTTTCATTAATGAGTTAGCCCAGAGTTAAAAGCAGACACAAGTTTTTCACTTTTTTGGGGGGGAAGCACGAAATGTACTAAATAAGAGGCAGCAAGGTTAGGTAGTAGTACGGAGCTTTTTAGGACTTGCTCCTCTGCAGCTAGGTACTGCCAATATAGGAAAGCTGTAGAAACACAGTGGCAGCAACACTTATATTCCTATTCTTTACAAACATGCAATGGTGACACTGTGTCGTGGAAATGCTCAGGAAGGGTGACTGTGTACAGCCATCTGCTCCAGGGTGGCATATACTGCAGTTTTAATGGAATGCTTTACCCCATCTTTGGCACACAGCAATCTGTACACGCATTCTCATTTTCCTATGCTGTTCAGATATTCTTAATTGGCACAAATGAATTAAATATGCATATCTGTAGACACATGGCACATATGTACTATACGGGAGAGAAATTTCCTGTAAAGAAGGCAATGCCTGTGTTATACAAGCAGCCCAGTTAAGATACGTATTTCACTGGCACTTCACTGCTACAAAAACTATTAAACTATAACAGCACTCAGGCACCGTGTCATGAAACCAGAAATGCATGAAGTGTAGGTAGCTAGATCATATGCATTTAATGCCATGATTCTCAGCTGGGAACATTAAATCATGTCTTCCAGTATTTTCCATGCTTAAAATGAAGATTTGCCTTCTGTAATCTAGCTTTAAGTTGCATCAAGAAAATACCATGAATTAAACCAGCATCCAATTCTGATCAAGAGAATTCATGATGCTCTGAATTGTGAATACAGACGCAAATCTTCCACTAGTTGCCATTCACAAGCCAATACAAAGTAGTCCTATTTCAGGGGTCCTGTTAGGTGGATGTAAGCTTCTGTATAAAATAGCTTAAAATGGATTAAAAAATAACGTGTTCTTCCCTTTTTGAAACAAGTCTGTTCAAATTTGTCAAAACAGCAAGCGCAATTGTTGAAAAAAAAAATTGTCCCCTGAACCAAGTGGAAATTATGCTTAAGCATACTACTATTAGCTTTGTGATAAACTGAAACAGGCATTTTATGTCAAGGGAATCTACAGTGAAAATTCTGGTATATAAAAACACGTGACATATATAAAAACTGTAAGGTGTCATTTGTATGTGCATGTAAGTATTTACAAATAGTAACCTATTTCTACGGTACAAAACAACTGTATATACTAAAGAGAAGAATGATTTGCAATTAGAATGCATGCTCTGCTCTTCCAAGCTGCTCCATGTGAAGGACCTCTATATACTAGAAACTCTGCAGAGGAGAAGGGCCCTCCCTACATGGAGTATCTTCTTGCTTCTGTCAAGCACCACATCATCAACTGCGTGGGCAAGAAGACAACCGCTTCCTGCAGCCAGCACGTGCACCCTTCCCATCTGCAGCATGGGCATACCAGTGCCTGTATCAGTTGGCACGCTATGCCTGCAGAAAGGAGCAGCCGCTTCCCAAATGCTTTGCTTCCCCCAGTGCACTGGCATCTGCACAATATGTGCAACCTTGACCTGCAATGGCAGGTTTCCTAAACAGACTGCTACCGACAGCATCTTTAGTTCTGTATGTCACACGGGCTTTGGAGTGCAACTGTAGAATTCAACACGACTATTTATGGATTCCTCAAGTCATCAATGTTAGAACTCCTACTAACATTAAAGGGGCCAGATTTAATCCACAACATGCTGCTTCTCCTACAGAAACATACTAACATAGATGAACAAAAATTTACAAAGGACTTACAGGCTTGCATCTATCTTTCATACTTGATCCCAAGATAGAATTTTCATTTTGTCTTATCTAAGTATGATCAGTTCACTCTATAGTAGCTTATGAAAAGTTGATTTGGCTCCTTTTTGCTGTATGCAAAAGGCATAATTAAGTAAATAGTTATCTACAACACTAGCAGGCATGTATTAAGTAGAAATTACATAAAGGTACTGAACTATAAGTATCTCCACAGAATTTGAAGTGAAAAACTCAACTGACTTTTAAGCAGAGCAGAGAAAATGGAAGACTACAGAAAACATATGCATTACTATGCTCCCTGCAACATCACCAGAAACTGCAATAAACATTCTATACTAGAACCATTACACTTGCAATACCTAAGGCAACAATCTCTTTTTATCCAGCACTACCAGGTCTTAGGAAAAAGACCCAAACAATTATTTTGGTCAGACTGCTTATCTTCAGTATTGCATTACGTCTAATATTATTAAACAATTTTATGATGTGACTTTAACTAATGAAAATTTCTATAATGAATTCTAAACTCCAGATAGTCACAAGAGATATATAATGTAATTAAAGCTATATATTATTTTTGTCTTAGCGTATTATATGCCTCAACCAATCTTAAAAGGAAATGCTTGCAATGAAAGGCAATATTTATGTAAAATTTTGCCTTGGTTGTAATCTTGTAGTGAAATTCATTTGCTCCATAGAATTTACATTATTATAAACTTCATTTTTATGAAGGCTTTATTAGAAGAAATGTAATCTGACCAGAAGCCATATTCCAAAAATAGATAGTATTCCAAATTTCAGTCTTTCGGGAACCCATAGAAAAGTGCAATCACAAAGGCTGCAATGCTTTTAAGCAATATTAGCAGAATCTATTTAGCAGATTTAAAATTGCTGTTTTGAATTACCATGTTCTCCATCTCTTGTTAAGGGCAATTAATCTTCATCCACTGCAAAAGGACTGTTGCACACTCATGAGTGAGCTATACCTGGACCCATGAGAAGTTTATCAAGCAAAAGGTAGTGGCCCAATCACCACTTTTCTAAATATATTTTCTATACAAAATATTTTCAAGGTATAATCCTTAGTTACTTGTACAGTACTCTATGATTTATACAATATTCAGTAAAATAGCGTGTGAAACTGCAACACCACATGGAATGAGCACTCTGCCATTTTGCTAGTGTAATCAATATTAGGACCAGAAAAATTTTCTAACACACAAGCAAAAATATTCCGTAGTTTTTGAATCTTGACTGTACACTTCATGATTTTGGCTATGATTTGCAGCACACTCGTAAGATACACAAATATCTTATGCACATTTCAGTAGCAGAATGGCACTTGGCTTGCTCTAATAGAAACAACAGAGATGCAACTGACAATTTTAAGAAAGACAATGTCCTTATTTGCATGCTGAAAATCTGGTTGTGTCCCCCTAATCCAGGCACATCCATTCATTGTGCAATCTGTCGATGGGTAAACAAATAGTGCAGGATTCATCTCAGTGGAATCTGGCCCTTTGGTCTAACCGAAGTCAATTCTAGGTCGATACTGAAGTACCATAGGGTAAGACTAAAAACAAAAGCAGGAAAAAAACAACAAAAAGAGACAAGAAAACATGAAGACATCATTCATAAAAATTACCAAGAAAATGCAATTAAAGATTGCCTTAAGAATAGCCAGAGCTTATCCCTAAGACACATGTATATGACAATCAGTTTTATTTATAAGCAGTAATTCTATATATTTCGACAGTTAAATCCATACTTGTACTTCAAACCTATATTTAATCTCTAAGTCAGTTAATTGTATTTATTTGTCATTAATATAAAAATTCCTGTATCTGCTTTTATACATTTCATGATTTACATGTTTTACAACATATATAACGGGAGTGCCCAAACAACACCTCTTATTTCTGTGTTGCTGTGTTTGAGGAAAGGCAATCTTGAAATTTATACTTTCTAAAACAAAGTCCATTTATGGATGATGCACTTTGTTTGATTTTTGTATATACGGAGGTTCCATAGCTATACTAGTAGTTAGCACTGGTTAATGAGAGCCAGGCTACTCTGGTATTAAAAAGAAAAAAAAGAAAAAAAAAAATCAGGTCAAATTGCTGTCAGCTGATTTTCTGAGAGATGAAGACTAACTTCTCCCCCAAATACAAACTCCTCAACTTCAGATCTAGTGAAACATTTTTATTAGTTTTTACCGAAAAAAAACAGGCAAATCAGCTGCTTGGATCCCTGAATTGGACACAACTGTTGCAGAATGGGAGGCAAGAGTGGGTGAGTTTCCAGAAAGTGCCATGGAATACCTGGGCACTTGTTGCAGGAAGTGCTGTTTTACTAAGTGCCTTATTTTTTCAGTCTGTCAGGATTTCATTTAAGTCTGATGCTTTCCTCTGAACTTCATTAGGATACTGGATGCTTTCTGTAGCATAAAACCCTGGAAAATCTTATGGTCTCAGGAGTTGTATGGGCTTTACCTCTCTGCCGCAGGGCAGAGGAACATGGCTAATCTAAGTCTTTTTGTATTGCAAATTTGGAATTATAAAGAATTATTACAGAAGGTATCATTAAAATCAGAAATATTTTACCGCACCCTTCAAATGTAATAAGAGATGAACTTCAGTGACCAAAAAAGATACTACTGCAGAGACCTATACAGGTTAATAAACTTCCCATGCCATGGTACTGAAATGATCACCAGAACTAAATGTGATCATACTTGCTGGGTATTTACAAGCTGGAGTGCAGAAAACAGGAATTTAACAGTAGCAGGAGCATTTAGGAGAGAAGACAGGGAGCACTATGTGTAGTCTGCATGTGCAATAACAAACACATATTTGTATATGCATAAATTACTTGGTTTCTGATTTTTTTTTTGCATAGGATATGACTACCATATTATTTAAATGCTACTTCACATGTTTTTAACTTTGATTATATAAATTGTCTCTAAAAGTACTCAACTCTCACTGGAAGAGCGCACAGGCAGAGACAGAGCAGTCACCTCACCGAAATTGCCATGTAAATCAGTGAAGCTCAGTGGTTTTGCCAAGAAAATTACAAAGCCACTGCACAAATAAAATGCACTATGCTGGAACAATTTTAATTACTCAGGTAGGCACGACTGCCAGGTCATTCCCATCCAGAGTGGGGAGTGATGCTTTATGATTAATATTTTGCTCAAGCAAAAATATTATTTCAAACTTCCAAAGTAATTTCTAGAAATTTGTTCACATCAAAATTCTCAATGAGGAAACAGAAATATTGTTTCATGTAAGTATGAACCAGATTGATCAGTGAAATTCAGAAATCAACTTCAGTTTGCAGGTTCTGGAGGTTTTGGTTTGTTATATTCTAGAGATAAGGCATTATTCCATTTCTAACTTTAAAAGATGTGAAAGGAATACAGTATTAGAAAAATGTAACATTGGTTTACTCCATTAAAAAGAACACATGAATTGACATACAGAGATGAAACCAACACAGCCTCTTTTGATTCACTCTTCAGTTTTGATCCCTTGTCAGTGACTGCCCAATGCTACGAGTTAGAAGGATGAGACAGGAAGAGGTGGATAATCCTTCCAGACTGATGCAGATACTAGCCTACAGAATAACACCTCTTTAAAAAAAAGATAAACTGCCTAATGTAAAGCAAAAGAAACCCTTAATCCTTTTGACTGGATTCTACTTATTCATTCAGTAAAGCTTTCTCTGAAGGAACGAAAATGCTCAGGCCTTGCTCATAGAGTTTTAGCACTTTGCAGTGAGGAATTATAAAAATCCCACAACTTGGATTACAACTGAAGTGGTGACGGGACCTTAATGACTGTAGTATGTACAGTCGTGAGTGCCTCTTACCTGATAAAAAGTGCCATCCTGTGAGCAGACTTGCGAAGATGAGCAGTTCTGACACCGAAACTGCGGAGGAGATGATTTTCTGATCAGGTAAGAGGCATACACAGCTGGACATACACACTCATCATTTGTTTTTTTTTTTAAATTTTCAAATGTAAAGCCTAAAGTTAATTTACTTATTTAAAACTGGAAAGACTTCTCTAATGAATAAATAGATATTTTCCCTTTACTACTCTACCTCTTGTAAGGTCCACAGGTGAGCCAGTAAAAGCTCATGGTGAATAGTACCAAAGACGGAGAAAATGGATTTACTTGATCTTCATCCAAAAGAAGAGACTGTCAATTAATTACGATTGCAACTTCTGTTTTACAACAAGACCTAAACCAGTTAGGGACAACAAAATCACAGAAGCACAATGCAATTTTTACAGATTAAAGTTTGTTATCGCTGATTTCAGAGGAATGATGTAAAACTACATAAAGGAAAACATGAACACATACCTGACTATACTATGCGTATGTAAATGCACTTACAAATTCAATCAAGAGTTGTCAATTCTTATATTCACTTAATGTTAAAAACTATACTTCTGAGATTTTTGAAAAAAATTAACCAGCACAAGTAATGTCCTTTCTGTCAAGATCATAGTTACTATTGCTTCCAAACCAATGCAGCTGCCAAAAGTCCATTTATAGGCAGGGGCTGCAGGATTAAATGTCATGAAAGAATTCTATTATCATTAAAGTTGTTGTCTCAACATTTCCTAATAGTACAGCCGATGCTAACAAAAATATAAGATGGCAACCCAAACAAACACCCACTGGTTTCAAGTCAGTGCTGGAGAAAACACTGCTTAAAGCTCCCTTATGGAACGGAGCTGTGTAGCAGCAACAGTGCAGCTTCACTGGGGGCTCAGCTCACATACCTCCGTGCAAATGCACATAGCATGGGGAATAAACAAGAGGAGCTAGAGATGTGCGCACGTCTGCGGGGCTATGAGATCATCGGCATCATGGAGACGTGGTGGCACAGCTCCTATGACTGGAATATTGGGGTGGGAGGATACAGGCTCTTTAGGAAAGACAGGCAGGGGACACGAGGAGGAGGTGTCCCCCTCTATGTCAAAGAGCAGCTGGAGTGCATGGAGCTCCTCCTGGGAATGGATGAGGAGCTCACAGAGAGCTTATGGGTCAAGATTAAAGGCAGGGCAGGGATGGGCAACATTACAGTGGGAGTCTGCTACAAGCCACCAGACCAGGACGAGCGAGCGGATGAGGCCCTCTATAGGCAGATAGGAGAAGCCTCACGTTCAAAAGCCCTGGTCCTCATGGGAGACTTCAACCACCCCGACATCTGTTGGAGGGACAACACAGCAGGGCACAGGCAAGCCAGGAGGTTCCTGGAATGCGCTGAGGACAACTTCCTCCTCCAAGTGATAGAGGAGCCCACGAGGAGAGGTGCGATGCTGGACCTTGTTCTCACCAACAAGGAGGGGCTGGTGGGGAATGTGAAAGTCAAGCGCAGCCTTGGCTGCAGTGACCACAAAATGGTGAGGTTTACGATCCTTAGGGCAGCAAGGCGGGTGCGCAGCAAGCTCGCTACCCTGGACTTCAGGAGAGCAGACTTTGGGCCTCCTCAGGGATCTGCTCAGTAGAATACCGTGGGATAAAGCCCTAGAGGGAAGAGGGGCCCAGGAAAGCTGGTCAGTATTCAAGGATCACCTCCTTCAAGCTCAGGAGTGATGCATCCCGACCAATAGGAAGTCAGGCAGAGACACCAGGAGGTCTACATGGATGAACAAGGAGCTCCTGGCCAAACTCAAGCAGAAAAAGGAGGCCTACAGAGGATGGAAATAAGGACAGTTAGCTTGGGAGAAATACACAGAAATCGTCTGAGTAGCCAGGGAGCAAGTTAGGAAAGCTAAATCCCTGACAGAATTAAATCTGGCCAGGGATGTCAAAGGGAACACGAACGCCTTCTATAGGTATGTCAGTGATAGAAGGCAGACTAGGGAAAATGTGGGCCCTCTCCAGAAGGAAGCTGGAGACCTGGTTACCCAGGATGTGGAGAAAGCTGAGGTGCTGAACGACTTTTTTGCCTCAGTCTTCAACAGCAAGTGCTCTAGCCACACTGCCCAAGTTGCAGAAGGCAAAGGCAGGGACTGGGAGAATGAAGAACCACCCACTGTAGGAGAAGACCAGGTTCGAGACTGCCTAAGGAACCTGAAGGTGCACAAGTCCATGGGGCCTGATGAGATGCATCCGCGGGTCTTGAAGGAACTGGCAGACGAAGTTGCCAAACCACTGTCCATCATATTTGAGAGGTTGTGGCGGTCTGGGGAGGTCCCCACTGATTGGAGAAGGGGAAACATCACCCCCATTTTCAAAAAGGGAAAAAAGGGGATCCCAGGGAACTACAGGCCAGTCAGCCTCACCTCTGTGCCTGGTAAGATGATGGAGCAGATCCTCCTCAAAACCATGCTAAGGCACATGGATAACAAGGAGGTGACTGAGGACAGTCAACACGGCTTCAAGGGCAAATCGTGCCTGACCAACTTGGTATCCTTCTACTATGGGGCTACAGCGTTGGTGAACAAAGGACAGGCAACTGATATCATCTACCTGGACTTGTGCAAGGCATTCAACACTCTCCCACATGATGTCCTTGTCTCTAAATTGGAAGAACATGGATTTGACAGATGAACCACTCATTGGCTAAGGAACTGGATCGATGGATGCACTCAAAGTGTTACAGTCAATGGCTTGATGTCCAGGTGGAGACCAGTGATGAGTGGTGTGCCTCACGGGTCAGTACTGGGGCCGGTGCTGTTCAATATCTTTGTTGGCGACATGGACAGCGGGACTGAGTGCACCCTCAGCAAGTTTGCTGACGACACCAAGCTGCGTGGTGTGGTTGACACACTGGAGGGAAGGGATGCCATTCAGAGGAACCTTGACAGGCTGGAGAGGTGGGTCTGCATGAACCGCACGAAGTTCAACAAGGCCAAGTGCAAGGTCCTGCACGTGGGTCAGGGCAATCCCAAACACAAGTACAGGCTGGGCGGAGAGTGGCTTGAGA
>Ga0065711_1004341_pt1 | contig 26411 bp, 17 predicted proteins | sample Hoacrofraction12_FD_59098 | JGI IMG/M metagenome (GOLD analysis project Ga0065711, IMG submission 59098) | Hoatzin crop microbial communities from Cojedes, Venezuela - Epithelial fraction 12 v2 (version 2) | ecosystem: Host-associated > Birds > Digestive system > Esophagus > Crop | place... | reverse complement strand
TTAAAAATCCCAAGGACTTGTCTCCCCCACTAAGTGCTTTTTTTTTTTTTTTTTTTGTCCATGACAAGTGTTACACAAATTCCCCATGAAACTTGGCAAACTTCTTTTCCAATTCTGAATTCTTCTCCTGACCAAATGTAATGCCATTACACTAAGTCTCATAATTTTGTCATTGTAGCATGAGTTTATACTCCTTTTTTCCTTTAGATCATAAATTTCTGGATCATGTAATAGTTTCATCTTTTCCCTCCCCATTCTAAAGTGCTGTGTAAGAGTTAGGAGTTACAGAAGAACTCTGTCATTGTGTTTGCTATTGCTGTTTTCATCAGGCCAACATAAGAGAGGGAGGAGATGCAGTAGGGAGCATAGCAGAGTGTTAATTGTCTCATTAGTATTTCCAGATATACACAATAAATCAAAAGATGAGGAAGGAGAATGGCGTCATTTGCTAAACTACTGGGCTGAGTGTGGAAAGAACTCCTTCTGTAGACAGGAGGCAAATATGTTTTTTCTGTTTTCTTAATGGAGTAATGAGGATTTTCTAGGGAGAGGCAGTTTTCATGGCCTTTTTTCACTACCTATATGTTACTTATTTTTAATTCCTTAGGTAAGATTTAGAGAAAGATTAGGTGATCTTTCACTGCTTTAATAAACCATTATACGACAGCAATAGCTGTGAACCTGATGTGGCATCCTGATGCAAAAGAAGATATGTTAAGGCTTTAGCATCTGGTGTGGAATGCGTTCATTGACATGACATCTGTCACTTGCAACAGAGTAGTCTGAAAATCCTTATATTTGCTTCTTTTTCGAATATAAAGCCAAACGCGCAAATTAAGCAGGTGAAATTACAGAGCAGGGATTTCATCTTTTATTGTTCAGTTAATTATCTACGTAACAACTTCTGTCTTCTTGATAGTTTTTTAGATGTCCAGATCTTTTTCAAGAAATCTGCTGACTGGAAGACAACACACATCATCAAAATATTTCAGTGCCATGAAAAGCACCTTTAAAAGAATAAATTGTATTTAATTAAAATTTTATAGCTTGTGGAGCTGTAGCTATTAATTTTCCTTGTTTTCTTGTCTCATTTTTCTGTAATCCTGAGCACAGGGAGTCAGTATTTTAAGTCACATGAGAAAAGCATTAGAGATTCTGATCGTGGTGGAGTGACAAAGCTGGGTAAAGCTTTAAAAATTCAAGGGATATGGTAAATAAAACATCAGTTTGCAGCCTATTTAAAAAAATATTTGATTGTCAATATTATTCTTTTGTTTCCACTAGTTGAAAAAAAGAAAGCAGTTACATTGAAACATCTCTGAACATCTGAAGTGAATAGATGGCTTAGTCAGAAGCCAGACACCAAAGTGATTAACTGCAAGTAGTCATTCATCTGACTATTTCCAGTACTACATCCTAGTCCTTTCTGCAGACCTGTCATAGAATCCTAGAATCACAGAAGCATAGGTTGGAAAAGACCTCTAACATCATTGAGTGCAATCATCCACTCAACAACACCATGCCTAATAAGCCATATCCCGAAGTGCCACATCTACAAATTTTTTGAATACCTCCAGGGATGGGGACTCCACCACCTCCCTGGGCAGCCTGTTCCAATGCCTGACCACTCTTTCAGGAAAGAAATGTTTCCTAATATCCAATCTAAACCTCCCCTGATGCAACTTAAGGCCATGGTATCTCATCCTGTCACTAGTTACTTGGGAGAAGAGACTTACTACACCTGACTCACTACAACCTCCTTTCAGGTAGTTGGAGAGAGCAATAAGGTCTCCCCTCAGCCTCCTCTTCTCCAGGATAAACAGCCCCGGTTCCCTCAGCCGCTCCTCGTAAGACTTGTTCTCCAGACCCCTCACAAGCCTCATTGCCCTTCTCTGGACACGCTCCAGCCCCTCAATGTCCTTCTTGTAGTGAGTGGCCCAAAACTGAACACAGTACTCCAGGAGTGGCCTCACCAGTGCCAAGTACAGGGGCACGATCACCTCCCTTCTCCTGCTGGCCACACTATTCCTGATACAAGCCAGGATGTCGTTGGTCTTCTTGGCCACCTGGGCACACTGCTGCCTCGTGTTCAGCTGGCTGTCGACCAACACCCCAAAGTCCTTTTCTGCCGGGCAGCTTTGCAGGCACTCCTCCCCAAGCCTGTAGCATTGCATGGGGTTGTTGTGACCCAAGTGCAGGACCTGGCATTTGGCCTTGTTGAACCTCATGAGGTCATGTGAGGTCATCCTCATTTTGCTTTCAGTATTCTGAATTCTAGCTAAAATTGTAGTTATCCTTAATGAAAACAAAAAGAAGAATGCAAGATGAGTTCTTTTTAGGTGACAGCTGAAAGTGGTAACCAGATCTCAACATTTGGGAAAAAGAAATATTCCTATAGCATTTTAGCTTTAGCTTACCATTTGTTATCTTAGAACATCTGTCCAACTGTTTTGAAAAACAGCTTTTCCTTCATCAGTTGGGGTTTTTTGTTTAGTTTCTTTAAATATGATGTTAATATTCCTAGAAATGGCAGCCTTTCTTTGAGAGTTTAGATAGAAGAAGATCCTGTGTCATTTGCCATGAAACAAATTGTCTATGCAGATCACTATACTTTCCAATTGTGACATCTTAAGATAGGAGACCAAGAAGTCCAGGCTCTGGGATCCCAGAGCACAACATTCTGGTACTGTGTGTATCACATCAGTGACATGTACAGAGGGCAGCTGACTCGGACATGTAGCAGAGGTTCCATTACTGCAGACTCAGTGAAATCAAGCTTCTTGCAGAAGCAAAGTATAGTCTTGCCATGCCAAAGACCTGTGCTCCCTGACACGCAGACAGCTGCTTTTCAACTATTCTTGTTTCAAGCGAGCAGTAAAGCCATGTGATTTATGAGAGAGTATCACTACTTTTTCTTTGCTTGCAGAGACTTATTTAAGATTTTGTTTATTCAGAAATTCTGCTGCTTGGGACAAAGACAAGGTGATGTGGTTCTCTCAACATGAAGCATTCAGTGGGCTTGGCAGATGAAAAAAAATCCTGTGACCTCTTCCAGGATACACTTTGGCTGACTTTGTATGAGAAAGGCAAGGAGACAGCTTGATGCTTATGTCTTTAGTGTCTCATTTCTGAGAAAAATGCAGCTCTGAAAGCTTGAAAAGTAAATTTTATATGTGGAGGGAAACTTATGCAAAACCAGAAACACTAGTTAGTACATCCAAAGTATTCCAACAGCACAAAGCTCTGTGTACATTACCCAGGATATTGGTTCCTGAATTTTGAGTAGTGATTTATACGAACAAATAAGAAGCCTGCTCTTGGACCCTTTAAAAAAAAATTTGACCAATTGCTATCTGTCATAGGAAGAAACAGTTGCAAAGCTAGATCTTAGAGCTCAATGTAATGTAAAAAAAGGATATAATGACACATAAATTCTTTAGGATATGCCAAAAGATTCGTTACATTAGCTAAAAGAACAATATCCTCAAGATACACTTAACCTTTTTGTTTTGGAAAGTAATCTTTACACAGAAGACAGAATAGGCTTTTTTTCCCTAAACTGTATTCTGGTTTTTTTGTATTTTGCTTCTTATGCAAAACAATGTGTAAGATGTCTTATGAAATCAAAAGAAAGACATACTAGCCACTCCAACAAACAGAGAGAGCTGAAATAAGGAAACATAAAATTACAGCAAATACTTTAATAAAGTTGTTTAGTGTAGACACATTTACATTTTATATATGGTAACTGAAAAATGAACTGAGTGTAAAAGGTAGGTTAGGAGTAACCCCTATCCATAGTCAGATGTGTATCTTGTCTAAATTCTAATGATTCTCAAATACCATAGCCAAAATTTCTGAAAGTTATTTTTAAATAATACTTTTAAATACTGTTATCGGAAATCACATCACCTCTGTAATTCAGTGAATATAATTGTAATTTAGAGAAATACTTTGTAGTTACAGAAAGATGCTGAGATGGTAGGTGCTTTTGAGGCAAGACACAAAAAGTACCTACCTTTTTGCTGGCATCGGTTTTCACAGAAAGGTCATCTGTGATAAGGCTGCTATCATGATTAAAACCAGCAACAGAAAGACAAGACATCAGTCTCAAATACAGAGGGAACAGGCCTGGCGGCACGCAAAGAAGTCAGGTATTTTTACACTTGCAGGTCCTGGTGGTCTTGATCCCAGACCACCAAACCTGAGTGCTCACAATGGTTGGTTTTGAACACCTGTGTGAAAAACTGGAAAGGGTAAGCAGAAAACTCATAATCATAGGTGTGATCAAGAGGAGCCAAAGGTCTATAAAGCCATCAGTTTTCTTTCAGAACCCCAGAAGAATACTGGAACAAGTAGGAAATATCTTTATAAGCACCTAGAAAAAGTTCGAAGAGTAAAGACTACTAGAGGATGCCATAATCCTCTTTTACAACTCTTTTTCACATTTTTCTTAGATGACACCATGTGCTTGCAGAGTTGAACAATGAAAATGGTCTGAAAAAAAACAAAGGTGTCATTCAGCTGGGACAACAGCAACAGCAGAAATAATCAAATAATCTACTAAATAGTACTTAAGAGAAACCTGTCAGGAAAAGAATCCTGTAGAAGAGTATGTAGAACTTTGTTCGCTGTAGCATCTCATCTTTTACACATCATGCTGTGATGGAACATTCAAATACTATACTGGGATTTACAAATTGAGGTATGGTTTATAAGAGATATGAGCAATCCTTTCATCCTTCACAGGTAAAGCTTTGAGCTTTCCACTTCAAGAAGGGTGTAGGCCAGTAGGAGGGACTCCAGGGGAAAGCAGTGAAAATGATCAGAGATTTAGAAAGTCTATCCTTCAAGGAAAGAATGAGTGATCTGAAGTAATTTATCTGAAACACCAAAGAATTAGAGGGGAGTTTGAGCCCCTGATAACAAACTTCTTGCCTTGCACCGCATCTTTGAAGTGTGAGTTTTCTCTGTGTGTAGGGAGGGTGTGGAACAAAATTTAATAGACAAATAATAATAAACAAGATTTGCGCTGGATTTAGGACAAGTGAGGACTGTGATGTGGTAGACTGCCAGGCAGGTCACCAGGTCTGTAGCATGGGAAATATTCATGTGCACCAGACAGCCATTTGTTAGCCATGATGCAGCTATGTTTGGTTCTGCCTCAGGTCGAGAAGATAGAACAAATGATCCATTGAGTTTCTTCCAGTCCCAAGATTCATTGATCATAACAAAATTTTCTCATTTCACTGCAGTATGAAGACAAACTGTAGGCATAAGACTATGTAAATCCTGCACCTGCACAAATGAAGAGGATGTCTTCCAGGCAAAAAACGCAAACATTTGCTTTGCTTGTCCTCAACATTAATTTAACAAGTTTAGCATTTTTGATTTCCCTCTTATTTGCTTTAGTTGTGGCTACGAGGGATAAAACTTTTTTAGAGAAGAAACTTCTCCATGTGTAAAAATATCAGTGAATGCCAGAACAGACAAGCTGCAGTCTCAGTCTGCATTTCTTTATTCACATCCAGCTAGGATGTCTCTGTTTTTTTCAGCTTTACTGTTGCTCAAGCCAGGATCGTGCTGCTTAGGAATAATTTGGTCAGATGGCTCGCTGGTTCTTCACCAAAGGCTGTTGTCACAGCAGGTTTTGGTATTTGGAGGCTCGTCAAGACTCCTTTGCGATGGGCTGCACTAAGGCTTTTAATGTCAAGTCCTGACTTCATTTAAAACACTTTTGTCCAGCTTTAGGCAGAGCTGGGTTTCTTTACACCTAAAATCAGTCTTGTAGGCTTTGGGTTCTACAATTGTGAGTCTCACTGGGATGAATCTTTTCATCCAAATAACCACCTAAAATTTCCAAGAAGTGGACTTGGAATAAATCGGCACATTAGTACATTAATTCTTTCCCCCAGGGTTCCACTTTTCTTTAGGAATGCCATGTACATCGTTCCCAGAGACAGAGACCTACGCCCCACGTCTGGGATCGCAGGGAAGTTCAGGGATTGCTATTAATTGAAAAAGCTGATGGAGAAGCCATGTTAATACCCCTTCTACATAGAAACCTTCAAGGGACTGTAATCGATGGCCGTGCTGGACTTGTCGAATGCAAGACGAAAGACAAATGGACTGAGGTGTCTCTCTCGACTGAGGTGTCAAGAGCCGAAGAGATAACAAAGGAAGTAATTAACTGGTGCTTATCTTATCAGACAAAAGTAAGGGGGGATAGCCCATCACTGTAAACCAAGTGATCTGTGGGGCACCGCGGAGGCTTCGCAGCCAGAGATTGCTTCAGAGATTGCTTTGGATAAAGCACAGATGGCCCCCATATGCACATACCAAGATGCCTGCTCCTGGGGCGTATCACACTGCTGAGTCCCGCTTCTGACGACATGATATTCCATGCCAAGAGCCAATCAATACACAATAATTGACTTAGTCCCACCTCGCAAAAAGATTTCCAAACATATAAAAATTGGCACTTGAAAACTCTCTTTGGGAGGCGGAGCCAAGAGAGAACTTCACCTGACGGATGGGTTGACGGGCCTGAACCTCTCTTCGCCCCCCAAGAAGGGGCGCCTTTTTGGTAAGAGTCGCCCCTCTGACTTTGTCAGACTTACCCCCAGAAACACATTGTTAACTAAAGCACTAAACTATTACTTTGAGGTCAACTTTTGTAGACAGTGCATTTATCAACGGCAATTCCGAATCTGTGATAACTGTCACTTGAATTAATTACCTGTTGTTTCAACTTTGCGAAAAAGTTCCAGTGAAAGTCCTTGGAAGGGCTCTGGCAGGCAAGTTGAGTATCAGACTCCCCTTACGCCCCCTTTAACATGACATGGACTAATAGCAGGGTCCTGGGTTGTACTATGTCTCATGAAGAGCCCTGATGAAAAATGTCTGGGAAACTCTTACTCAGAGAAAATCTGTAGTGTAACTCAGACTGAAACAACCACATACAAGTGTTATACTCTGTCTCAACTCTCTTAAGCACAAGCCCTTAGAAAATCTTTCATAGTCTGGGACCAGTCTGAAAAAATCTGTATTTGTCAATGCAGATTTCAATTATGGGTTCACTTTACCTTTCTAGTTATGTACACTAGAGTACAATTCCCTTCGCGAATATTTAGCATAATTTCTGAGACACCATGGAATCATAGAATCATAGAATGCACTGGGTTGGAAGGGACTTTTAGAGGTCATCTAGTCCAAACCCCTTGCAGTGACCAGGGACATCTTCAACTGGACCAGGTTGCTCAGAGCCCCGTCCAACCTGGCCTGGAATGTTTCCAGGGACAGGGCATCGACCACCTCTCTGGGCAACCTGTGCCAGGGTTTCACCACCCTCACTGTAAAAAATTTCTACGTTATATCTAGTCTGAATCTCTTCTCTTTCAGTTTAAAATCATTACCCCTTGTCCTATTGCAACAGGCCCTGCTGAAATGTCTGTCCTCATCTTTCTTATAAAGTCGCAAGTGTCTGATTTTACTCATTTTGCTCTGTGAGAGTATAAGGTGCTTCTCACTGGAAAAAAAAATATATTTGTTTCACTTTGTTTCTTAGAGTATTCCAAGAAAGTATCATCAGTAAATTGAACTAAGGGACCAAAGTATTCTTTCAGAGAGACAAAAAGAGTCAAAGCAAAGTGCAATGACTCATGAATCCATTTTCAGAGTGTCTTCACCTTATTAGTACAGTTCAGTAAGCACCATCTCTTTTCTTTCTGTGTGTCATTTATATACTTGCAAGCTTTTAACACCAGAGCTCTGTAAATTGTCTTACAGAAAAAAACAAAATTACTTGTAAATTTTTGTCTTCATTTCTCTCTATATTTTTTAGAAATGAAGTAGCTGAATGGATGACAGATTATTTATGGGTTGATCGCAAATAGATAAGAGGCTACAAGATGAACTTTGATTTCACTTTGTATTTTCAAGCTTCAGCATAATTGGCAGAGAGCTTTTCAAGACAGTGTTTCTGTTCAGCTTTGCAACAAGGATAAGAAGATCAATGCTAAATTCCCCTCATCAGATGGAAGACGAACAAAAGATACTGATGAGTCTCTCCCTGACATTTATGGCTGTTAAAAAGATCCCAGACTGACACACTGCTCCTTCTGTCTCCATTTTATTGGTGACAAATATCAAATATTTGTCTGGAAGAGTCATCTAACTTAGAAAGCAGTGACCCAGCTGTACTCAGTAAAAGATATATCATCTAATGTTATACGAAGCAAACAGAATTTGTTAATGAATTAGAATTCTTCTGTGCCATGTCTGTAGGTTTCAAGAAAGAATCTTGATGAGAAAAAACAGGTGGGAAAAGCACAGCTTTACATAGCACCATGACTAAAAAAATTTAACATCTCATCAGAAAGTAATAACTACTTTAAAACAGATCTTGGTGTGTTCATCTACATGAACAAATTCTTTTCATTTACTTTATTAGGAGGTGAAATACCTTGTGCTGCTGTCAGTAATTACCGTAATTTTTTTGCAGAAAATTACGTAGGTACTATCTGCTAATGATGGATAAACTATGATCGACTGTCAGCATAAATTAGGGTCTTATGCCTGAAACAGGTGGTAGTTTATTTTGTGCATGGAAAGTGAACCATGTTTCAGCATTTCAACCCAAGTTAATACATAAACTACAAACAATAACAGATTCTTTGGATCTTCACAGTGAAGACATTCCAGGTTTCCCTAAATGCCTGCTTGTCTCTCGGCACTGCAGAGGAGGCATGGCATGTTATTTCTTTTTCTTTGTCCAAAAGATACGTGTCTGAATTTGTGTGGAATGCACCAGAAATTAAATAAGGTCAAACAAAATTTAAGAGGATGATCAGCAGCTGAAAGAGGAAAAAGCCTTGAATATTTTGTCTGGTTGTCTGATGAAGAGAGGAGAAAGTCAGGGGAAGAAGACTTCTCACAGTTTTATACCAGTGAGATCACGCTCTGCCAAGTTGATCCCATTTCCAGTTACTTCTCCTCAAAATGAAAACCTTAGAGAGTTGATTATTGGTTGCATATTAATGGAAAATGGCATTATGAACACAGGATGCAATTAAGATAAATACATATATAAAAGCATATTTATGGTAATGAGGCTAATTGCTTTAAAAACTTGTTTTAGGGAAAAAAAAGGACAGTATAGACAATCTGGTTTCCCACTGCTTTCAACCCTCATGCATAACTACTGTCTGAATTAAACACTCTCACAAGGCAGCTGAAGGTGGTTAAATCCAGCTTTCTCAAACCCAGGGGTTCTCTTGAAAGGGTGAGTCAAAGGTTTGGTATTTCGTTCTCTAATTAGGAAAGGCTCATAGTACCAGTGTGTCTGCCAGAGCAAAAATCTGAGAAATATCGAATAAGCACTATTATTACACTGTTTTCTTCCCCTATAGCAATAGCAGATTTGTCTTAGCTCTCAGGAGCATTACAAACTGTATTGGGTTTGCATGGCAAGGTTTTGGTAGTGGGGAGGGTATAGGGGTGAGAAGCTGCCAGAAGCTTCCCCCATGTCTGATGAAGCCAGTGCTGGACGGCTCCAAGATGGATCTGCCGCTGGCCAAGTCTGAGCCCATTAGCGGTGGTGGTAGCATCTCTAGCATAACATAGTTAAGAAGGGGAAAGAAAATCTGTGCAGCAGCAACTGCACCAGGAGACAAGAGTGAGAATATGTGAAAGAAATGACTTGCAGCACGAAGGTCAGTAAAGAAGGAGGGGGAGAAGGTGCTCCATGTGCTGGAGCAGAGATTCCCCTGCAGCTCATGGAGCAGACCACAGTGAGGCAGGCTGTCCTCTGCAGCCCATGGAGGTCCGCAGTGGAGCAGATCTCCACCTGCAGCCCATGGTGGACTCCACACTGGAGCGGGGGGGTGCCCAAAAGAGGCTGTGACCCCATGGATAGCCCACAATGGAGCAGGCTCCTGGCAGAACCTGTGGCGCCGTGGAGAGAGGAGCCCATGCTGGAGCAGGTGTTCTGGCAGGACTTGTGACCCCATGGGAGACGCACCCTGGAGCAGTCTGTTTCTGAAGGACTGCACCTCATGGGAGGGACCCATGCTGGAACAGGGACAGAGTGAGAGGAGTCCTCCCGTTGAGGAAGAAGGAGCGGCAGAGACAATATGTGATGAACTGACTGCAGCCCCCATTCCCTGCCCCCCTGCACTGCTTGGGGGTAGGAGTGAGAGAAATTAGGAGTGAAGATGAGCCCGGGAAGAAGTGGGAGGGGGGGAAGGTGTTTTAAGATTTGCTTTTATTTCTCATTACCCTACTCTGATTTGACTGGTAACAAATTAAATTAATTTTTCCCCAAGTCAAGTCTGTTTTGCCCATGACTGTAATTGGCGAGTGATCTCTCCCTGTCCTTATCTCAACCCACGAGCCTTTTGTTATATTTTTTAGGTGCCCTGCCCAGCTGTGGAAGGGAGAGATAGAGCGGCTTTGGTGGGCATCTGGTGTCCAGCCAGGGTCAACCCACCACAAAATCTATGATTGATACCTTCTCTTTCTCTCTCTCAAGCTTAGGAGAGCAGTTTTATTGTTCCCTTTCCTTCCAGTAGGACTCGTGATCTAAAGTCATATTTTTACTGATTTTTTTCCGGTACATTGCTAGCCTAAATAGCCATTTCTGTCCTTATCACTCCAGCTACTTGCTCCCTTCTTTCCTTCTTACTACCTCCCCCAAGTTGAGTTTACTGAGCAGCAGTGATAACATTGCACTGCTCTCCATAGGGGTCACAACTCTGTAATAAAGTGCCTTGTAGAAAACCATGCTGCTGGGAAAGGGGATGCATGGGCCCTACCCCATCCTCGGCTGCCTGTCTTACTGCTGCCATCTCTGTAGATTCTGGTGAATATGCACCTGGTCTGTGATTCAGACTAATTTGTTTTGGTTTTCATGCCATTTTCAGTTTGCCAATCCATTTGGCTAGAAAATTTTCATGGCTGATACAAGGCAGGCAGTGGGAAAGTGTGGCCAAAGGCTTGGCAGAGAGCAGAGTTATCTCTTTTGGCAGTAGTGAGGCTTTAGATCAGCATATGACAATCTTAAACATGCACCCTGAAACCCCTCACCTAACTTTTTGTTGCTAATTAGGACGACTGGATGCTTAGAACCATGGAATCATGGAATGATTTGTGTTGTAAGGGATATAATCTAGTTCAACCCTCCCGCCACGGGCAGGGACACCTTCCACTACACCAGGTTGCTCAAAGCCCCATCCAGCCTGGCCTTGAACGCTGCCAGGACTATCTTTTTCATCTATGGTCATGCATAGTCCAGTCAATTTTTGCCCAAGTGAATGAAAGGGCAGGAGAGAGGACGAGATAAAAAAAAAACACCATCTAAAATCTCTTGCTAAGGAAAATGCTACTAACACAGAAAAAATAGAATAAGAAAAAAAGATTGGTCTTTAACAGTTCATTCATATCACATTCAGCTATACAGTCACTTATGCTGTGTTTAACATTATTCCCTGCAAGATGTAAATGATCCTATCACACAGGCAGGCAGCCAGATGATGTCTACCCTCATCAAAAATTCTGATTTTTAGTGACTCTGGATCTGAGGACTATTTGTCCTTGTTGGTGCACCAAAAATGTGCAAAAACTTCCTGCTTGAACAGGAAGTCAACATGCACACACAGCCTCAGGGCAGGCATATGCAAACCTGGCATAGGAATGCGAGAAAAGACATTGCAGAAAATCAAACTGTAAGCTGTTAGTTCTGTTCCTAAGTGGAAGATCTTGGATTTTCTGCTTTACATCACTAATATTCACTTTAAAAAAAAATAATAATTTGACCACTTTTAACATGAAATCTTAGGACTTGGTGTATCATGCAGCTTTTCCTAGAAGAGCTGAACTGTTTGCTATAATTCATGCAGTGTCAGTATATGCCAAAAATGAAATAATTTTCTCTTTCTTGCACTTACGCTAGTAAAATAGTGACAGCATGATTTAATATGATTTTCAGAGAACCTGAATCCTCATTAATGCTTTAAAAATAAGCTTATTGTGAATAATTGAGATACTGCCTTCTCTTTTCAAGAAAAATCTTAAAGTATTCTTGAGAACTCCTGTTGTACAATTATGCCACTGCTCATAGTCTGTGCTAATTATTATTAATTATTAATTATTCCTAATTGATTGCAATAAATGTAAAAATATAGAATAAACACAACTTCTAATGAGGCTCTAAGTGTATTTTCCTAGCTTGCTGTTTCCTTTCTTTTCAAATACAACTCAAGGGAATGTATCTTTAGGGAAAAATATATGCAGGCAAAAATTCATAATGGGAAAAGCATTTCACTGAAAAACTGAATAGAAAAGATGGGTTCGCTTTTATTTGCATGTTAGAGAATTTTTTTACAAATTTCTACAAATAGCAGTGTAATTTAACAAGATGTATTTTCAAGGCTTTATTAAAGATTATGGAAAGATTAGCTTTACTGTTAAGATAATGTGAAAACAATGCTTTATCTACTGTACCAACAACATGATTTTTTTTAGACAGGCACTCATTGCCTTGCAGGTATTTTAACAAGTGTGTCATAATCTCACTTTCCCATCGTGTCCTCTCTGGCTGGAAATATAAACAATTTTTTTAAGCTGAGGAGTGTAACCCTATGTCCTGAGAAAAAATGCTTTTCTTTCTTGTTGTAACCCTACAGATTTGACTGCAATGTTTGATTTCAATGACCAAAAAAATGAAAAAGCAATTGGAAAAGAGTTGTGGCTGTTTAAATTTCATTCTGAGGCCAGAGCAGAATAACTCAGCAAATAAATCCCTGAAATATACAGACGACTTTTTTCCATGTGCTGGACTCTTCAGCTTTTCTGACTTTTGTGGGTCTCAAATGATGTTGATGAACCGCTGTTTCCAAAGAAAAGATGCATCTTGATGCATTGCCCTGTCCCCCGCAGAAGAGCAAGCTCAGAGAAAGCAATGTTAGACATGAAGCTTTCCAGGAGATTCCAGCACACAGCTGTTTTGGAGCAGGTATAAGGAGCCGCAGCTAGCAGCATGGTAGCCGAAGTTTAAAAATACATCTGCTTCCTGATGGTATGGATAGCAGTTTGTAAAATTTGAAATGGAGACTGCAAATCTGCACTGGTATTCGCCATCAAAGGTGAGGAAATCAGCCTGCCATCATGGCCTCCTGGATCACCAGCCAGCAGCTACTGCCGTGCTCTCTCCTCTCTTGAGTTTTAGACTGGCTGCCATTCTTCCAAGCCTTTAGTTCTCCAGAGCATTGTTTGGGATAGTATGAATGTACATATGCACCAGTGTATTGAAGACACTTTAAGCTCAGTGAGATCATTATCTCTGTTCTCTCTCTTTCTCATCAAGCAATCATGAGAACAGACCTCTGCAGATTCCTCCACTGGGCTGTGTAACAAGATTGAGTTATAATTGGTTTTAAATTTCAGTTACATTTTTCTTTTTTATTAAATTAAGCATAGATAAAATTAGAAATATTTTATCAAAATTTATTTTAATAATTTGAATTTATGGTGTTTAAAATTTATGCTGATAAAAGGCATAAGATGAAAAATTTTAGTGTTTACTTTCTAGTAAAAACGCTGACCAAAATCTGCCTCCATGTGGAAAAGTCCTAAGCCCTCTCTCTGCTGAGATTATGGAAGGGTCCAGTCCCCCACAGAGACCTGTCAGTGTTTCTGTGCAATCAGTGTTCATTTGCAAGGAAAGGATTTTCTTTGTCTGCTGTGTAATCACAACTATCAAGTAGTATCATAGCACCTCTCATGAACATGCTGGCCATACCCTGTGGAAGCATTGTGTGTGCTCTCCAGTTTTATCCTCAGTAGGAGCTGTACTGAAATCTGGCATCTCTGTTGGTTCAGTGCTATGGAAAGGTGATGCACTGGCAGCAAGAATGTAGGGATTAATGAAAATAATAGCTATAAAAATGGCTGTGGGCAAGAAGAAAGGAACTGTGTAACAACTGCTGGATAAATAGCTGAAGGCATGACACACAATGTAAAGGGGGCAATAATTTTCTGCTTGTGTAAGGTGGTTTCAGGGAATATTCTTCTTACCTGGTGGCACTGTACATCATCTTTATTCTATCTGACATTAGCTTGGAAATAACTGAAAACACTAGATATTTCTGCAAAAAAATGTCAAAACAATAAGGAGGACGCTTGATGTTTTTAACCCAAGGCCATTAGAAAGAAACATTAGATAACGATAGGCTCAGTTAGATTTGCAGGGGCTTGGGCTTCTTTCCCGGTCGAGGTTATTATCAAATTGTTGGTTACAAAAAGAGCCCTCTGAAGTGATCTGGAAGCAGGGTCTGAAACAGGAATTGATGATGGCAATGAAAGTAGTCAGCTTTTAAGTATGTTATGAATATTAGTTAAAGTTTTATGAATCATACTGCACTTTAGATTGACTTTTTCATCCACAGAACAAAGTGTAGCTTAATTTTATTCATATAAGTCCTTCTGGTATAAACTGCCATAGAAGTCAGGAACAAGAGATGTTGCAAGAACTCACTCAGATAAATTGATATTTAAATTTACCTCTACAATGCGAAGGAGATAAAGTGACATTTCCCATGTCTGGGATTAATAGTTTCTGAGGATTTGATTTACGGGATGAAACTTAAAGACAGAAAGAGAGCTCTGCAGAGGAAGATCAGTTCCTTCTTGTAGCATTGTATAATTATTGTGAAATGTATTTTAATTTATGTTTTGTAATGTATCTCATTTTTGTGTGTAACAAATAGCAAAGGACTCTGCTGTCAATAACGAACGCTAGTCGTAAATCACAACTATAATAAGTGTATTAATCTTCCACAATTATGGGGTGCTCTTTCAAATATGTGTTATATCTCTCCTCCAGGAAAACTAAAATTGGCAGCCAGAGGCTTGAGAACAGGGGCAAGGGGAGATATTCGCTGCTGCTCCTCTGTTTATAATTAATCTTACTTCAGCTTGTTTATTCCTGTAGCACTAGATATGTCTGCAGTACCTGTCAAAACAAGTCAATCAAGCAATATCAGTCAAAGCATTTTTATTACGCATGTTCCTTTCCTTCCTCGAAGTGGAATTTGATTATTTAGCAGTCTGAATTGGACTTCATTGCTCCAGGTTCGACAGTTTTTGGGGGAGACTATATAAATATTGGCTTTGTAACTTTAAGCAATTTCAACAATAAAACAACACTGAGATATATATTTTTGTACCTGAGTGTTGTAGAAGTGGCTGGTGTGCAGAAAGACAGGAGCTACCTCTGTTTGGGTTCTTCATTGCCCTGTCTGGTTGCTCACGGGACCGTGGTGATTGTGTTCTGTCCTACAACACAGCAAGCTCACAGTGCCAGGGAAGGTCCTCAGTGAGGCAAATGGTTGCATAGGTACTTTCTGGTTGGAATAGCTTGTTTTGCTGCCTGAAATAGTTTCACAAAATCTGAGTTCATGTAGTGTTCTGGAGCAAATCAATTTGTTTTATACCCATAGAAAATGATTGTAGCAAAAAGCAATGAAAGATCATACAGGAAGGGAGACTGATATTTATTCATGAAACCTCCAAATAAGTTACCCCCTTATGCTTGTCCTCTCATATATTTCATTCATGCTTCATTTCACCCAAATCCTCACAAGCCCTGGGATGCATGTGCCAAGGTGGCCTGGCTCACTCGTGTGTGACACAGGACATGGGATATTGAACCTTTACCACATCTCTTGGCATTTTCTTGAATGGCAACCATGGACTAATTTTTGGACAGATGATTTATTCCATCTAGGAGTCCACTGTTGTTGTGGGTTGGTCCTTTACGTTGACTATTTATTTCTTCAGTCTCTAAGTCTTACACAAGGCAGGTGCTCATTGCCTATATTTCTTCTTTTAGTAAACACACATTCTTATCGCTACGATCTGCTTTCCTGTTGGGCTTACAGGCAAGAGAATGGCATATGTCACATGCCATAACCTTGCTGCCAACATCCCACTGTTAGAGTACAGGGTCTTCTGATGACACTACACCTGTGCTGTGGTCTTAACAGAATCCAGACATTCTGTCCAAGCTTGACAGAAATGACTCTTTTTTAGTTTTATTGCTAGCAATGATCTGTATTGTCAATACACAGAATTTCTCTAACATTTTGTTCTTTCTTCTAGTGCTTACATGGACATTTCCATTCATATCGCTATTTGTTTCTGGACTTAATATTTCTGTTACGAATTCCTATGCTATTTTGNGNCTTCACCTAAGTTACTCTATGTTCAGCAGATCCCTGTCGGCAGTAAGGCATACTATGATAAAGCCAGGAACCCAGTAATTAGGAATTCTGTATTTTATGTCTCTAGAACACACTGTTTTGGTTAACTATCTGTAAATCACACACTTCTAAATTACATTTTAAGGTTATGACTTAAATGCTTCTTTCTTTGGCTTCACCATTATTTGGAGGTTCCCAGCTAGGACTATGAAACTCTTGTTGGATTTACCCTCTAAAATCCTCATCCTGTTTGCTGGTTTAAAATCAGCTTGGTTCTATGTGTAGGATAGTAGCAAAATGCAACAACCCGTTTGGGTTATGAGCAAGAGTTCAATTTAACTTCACTTTTTATTAGAAAGCTGATATTACCTAGCTGCAGCTGATCTTTTAGGCTCCCTCTGACGTTACTGGAAAGTGATATGCCCACAGTGTGATTTATCCCCTAAGTCTTAAAACAGTGATTTTATTATTATCACAGTGGTACCTGTTGCTGGACTAATCATAGGTGAAGCATCCATGCCTACTTTTTACTAGGAAAGTAGTTAGAATATGTGGTTTTAGTAATATAGTGATGCATTTTAAATGTGTATCTGGCATGGTAAATAATGTGAAACAGAAGTAAACAGTCACTGGTCACCTTTTTCTGAAATAGCAATGATTGAGACTTCGGAGGCTTTTGAATTGTTTTGGCTGCAACTTTTTTGCTTTATAGCTTCATTACATTTTCAACTATTCTGACGGTTTGTTTACTGATAATCCAGGGAAAAGATATGAATAAATATCCTTAACTATTGTTAATATCAGCATTTTTTCTGCAGTTTCCAGTTTTGATGGAATAGCTTTTTTCCCTGCCTCTCTTATTCTTTGTGGTAACAGTAATGTCTTCTTCTTGTTCTACTATTAGGCATGTTATTATCCACGGGATTGATGACCAACATTTGTGGAACCCAAAGAGAGATGAATGTTACAAACACCTATCTAGTGGAAATGGAAGGAAACAGTTTGATTAATCTTACCTAGTTTATACATTGGCCCAAACTTATATGTGCCTATTCTCTTCAGTGGTTTTGAGTGAAGCTGGGTTTGACTTGAATGTACACCAGCATTAAATCCAGTTATCTTTCCTTTTCCCTCTTGGAGTAGTCTTCTCTTCTTCATAGAACCACTGAATCATAGAATGGTTTGAGCTTGAAGGGAACTTTCATGGTCATCTAGTCCAACTAGATGAGGTTGCTCAAAGCCCCATCCAACCTGAGGTTGAACACTTCCAATGATGGGCATCCACAGCATCTCTGGGCAACCTGTTCCAGTGCTGCACCACCTTCATAGTAAAGAATTTCTTCCTCATCTCCATTCTAAATCTATCCTCCATCTAATTCTTGTTGTGAGGAAACTGAGTGCTCTGTCCAAGCTGAGGTGTTGCTGTGAAGCAGATTGCACATTAGCAAAATAGGAAGTGAGAGGGATGGCATTCCTCAAAGCGACTCCTGATCTTCTGTGTGCTGATGGCATTTTCCTAACCACAGGAGTTGAGAAGAAAAAGGTTCTGCAATTAAATATGCTATTTAAATTTAATTTTTTTTTAATTCAGTTGAGCAATGAAAAAGAACAAGTTTGGAAAACATCTTGCTCTCTGTATTCTCAAAAGTTTGAATGATTCTGTTTTTAAAATAGAGTAAGAATCTGATATGAAACTAACTTGATGTAGCTAGTAGAGGGATCCACACCAGGGATGCATAAACTTTTCTGAGGTCTTAGAACAGAAACCTTCAGTCTAAATGATGATGAGACTTCAACTTAGGTTGTGAACTTTTATAGTACAGATCTTCTCATCCACCTCTTCCTATATCCAGCCCCCAGCCTTTCAGAAAAGAAGAGCGTGATTCATCTCATTTCTTTCAGATGTCTCTTTGAGATGTGGTGAATCATGCTTTAAAAGCCCTTAATGAATTTTCATTGATTATAAAGGTAGCAGAAATTATAAGCATAGTTGTCTGATGTCATTTGGCCATATGAGTCCTACCCAAAAATTTTATTGTGGTATACTTTCCTAGTGGTCTAGCAATTAGTAAAAATCATTTAAGTAAAATTAGATGAGCCACTGTTCCATTCCCAATCCTTCCCAAGAAGAAATTTTTTAAAGAAAGCAAGTACAATTAGGCAATGAAACTAAATCATTATTGATAGGAAAGACATAGAAAATCTATTTTTTCCTCAGTTGTGTCTCCTACCCACTCTCCCTTTTCTCCCCACAGTATTGCCCTCTGTCGTCTTCTGCTCTTTTCAGCCTTTTTGTAACCAGTACTAGTTTTTTGGATCCCCAAGGCAAACCCTGCTTACAAACACAATGTAGCCCCATGCATTATAGCACAGCTACAGTTTATGTAGACTAGACATATAGAAAGAGTTACTCCTTTCATCATTGTAATCATCACTTTTGTAAAGCGAGTAGCATGTGTTAGCAGTCTTTTTTTTTTTGCGATTTCATACGTCGGTTGTGATACAATCATGCAAACAAACAGCAAACACCAGCAGCCCACTCAGCACTGCAGAAAATGGAAGGGATTATCTTTGCTAGTGTTTGCTTATATTGCAGCAGGACCAGGCTGAATTATGAACTCATTTGTGCAAAACACAGAACAGCTATGTGGCCCGAAATGACCTTGCCCTTTGCAAGCGTACAGTGTTAAACAGGAGAGAAGAGGGTCGAAGCATACCATAATCTAGTCTTCCCAAGGTCATGCCCTAGGTGAGCAGTGGAGCTGAAGAAATCTCTCCGGCTACAGTGTAGCCCACTCGTTTGCTCTCACCGTCATTCTGCAATGCTCTCAGATCTCCACTTTACTGGTAGAAGCATATGCAGGTGGCTTTTGTGTTTCTGGGTGACATAAAGATAATTATGATGCCAAGGAACATTATTCTATCATAGTTCATTGTTCACTACTAATGTTTTAAAGAAAATTTCCATTCTTGATGTTTTCGTACAATATCATTTTGCTTCTTTGTTAGTACTCCCAGGGTGATGAACATATTCTTCCACGCTGAAGAAATCATAGTCTTTTTATCCTTGTAGTTGTTCTGAAAGTAGCACATAAATAGTAAAGTGATCACCAGCTTTAGCAGGAAATTAAATAAACCTTTATTTTAATTACCCCATACTTCTGAATTAAATTCATGTGTATTGTTAATAGCTGTTTTAATTAATTAAGTGGTATTTCAATTTGAGGTATAAATTTGGGGGTTTCTTTTTGTAATTTACTGTTTTGGCATTATTAAGTATTCCATTATGTTACCTGAGCTCACATCTTTTTTAAGCTAAAATAATTATCAAGTGAAAATAAGTGAGGAAAAAAAAAATTTAGTTCACTCAAGAAACCTTATCTCTGTACTCATACAGCTGCCAAAAAACCCTGTGTGTATTAAATATGCCCTCCCCTAAGTTTTATTGCCCAAGCAGTCAGGCTGGTGAGTTTGCGATAAAATGCCAAATTCCAGACAAGTGATTTTTTACTATTGCAGTTTACTGCTAAGGCTGCAGCTATGTCTAACTTATTTGTTTTAAGAATGACTGAACAGCATAGATTTCATAGATAAAACTTGTCATTATTCTCTAAATAGATGTAACTATTTTTTATATACAACTAAAAAAGAAATGCCTGGTTGAAGCAATAATCTAAGCAGGTTATTGTCAGTAACAGCTGATTTGCTCACCTGGAAGTTCCTGTTAGCTATATGATCTATGAAAAATCAGCTGTATGAAGTAGATTTTTATGGAAATAAAACACAGGAGTTTCTGTCTTTTCTCTGACTGAGAGGTAAAAGTGTTATTATAAATGAAAGCGATGATTTGCCTGTTTATGCAATGTGTCAGAGCATAGGAAAAGCAAGAAAAGGGTAAAACTGTCTTTTTTTTTTTCTTCCCTCAACATCTATTTATTTTGCCTTCCTTTTCCTGAATCATATTGGCATGTATTATTGACATTGTTCCAAAGTTTGGCTCTTTGGGTGTTTATCTGCGAATTTCACAGATCACTGAACAGAAGTTATGTATGTACAAAGGATTATTGCTTTCTTATTTTATGTATCTGTAGCCAAAGATATTTGAGTCCTATAAAAATATGCAAAGCAGACTTAAATCCAGATATCTACACCTTTTATCTTTCACAGACCCTTCAATGTGGTAGTACAGAAACTTGCAAAATCTGTAGTACGTGTCTCCAAGTATTTTTCAAATTGTGTGGAAAATCAGAATACCTTTAATTTTGTTCTGATAGACAGTGACGTATTTTGTACCAACAGGTAACAAAATAAACTCCAAGCTTCAGAGTTTTACTACTGGTCATAGCACGTTGTGCCATAACTTCCTGATGTAGGCTGCACTGGCCCTGGAGACAACAAGCCATGGGTAGAGAATCATCACTGATTAGATTCTTTTTGTCTCTACCTTCCAATAATTGTACATGATAAAGAATTTCCTTAATTAATTTCTGTCCCTCACCTTCCAGGGAAAGTGAAAGTGTGTTAACCTCACAAATATCTCTTCAGTTATTTGTATTTCTGTAAAAAATAATGCAATTTTACAGTAGATTAAATATATGATGCTCTTGAAATCCTCTTTAGTGTTCTATATATATTGCTAATATTTTGTTTTCCATATTTACTCCAGGTCTGGGATTCAGTATTGCAGGAGGGGTTGGAAACCAACACATCCCTGGGGACAACAGCATTTATGTCACGAAGATTATTGATGGAGGAGCTGCACAAAAAGATGGGAGGTTGCAGGTTGGAGATAGACTTCTTATGGTAAGTATGACAAATTTAAATGACATTTTATTTGGCTGAAAATTGTTTCATATAAGGATTTTATTCACCATACATTTTACTGGAGGTAACCACTACGTCTTTTGTAATAATTATGTGTTATAGTTCTGTCACCTTCATTTTTCCACTTATTTATATGTATTTCTGAGGGTGCAGTTAAAAAATAATTACACTAGAAAACCAACATTGTACGAAAAGAAGACAATGGGTTATATTGCTGTGACAACCCTTCAGCTCAGTAGAGAATAAACATATTATGCATATTAGTGACAAGTCAAAATTCACCACAAAACTTTCAAGGAAGGTTTTAGGCAAACAGTTCATTACGGCAGTACTGATTCTATTGATCCTTGTAAGAAAACTGAAAGATGTGAAAATTGGAAGATGTCATTGAACTCTCACGTGTCAGTGGACTATTACCTGCATTTCAGTACATGTAGGAATGCTCTGTGTATATGATCCAAAAAAAATATGCTTTCCATCTTTTTCCTTGGGAAAATGTACTTACTCCTCTGATGGATCTCACTTCAGGAAATTCTTCCTTATATCTGCAGTGCTAGTACATAATTCCCTGTAGATAATTATTTCCCACTCACAGAGTTTGTTTAATTCATTGTTAAGGGGGAAATCCTGACCCTGGTGAATCAGCAGAAGTTAATCTATGTCAAGTTGTATTCATGTCAATGTGATTACATAGATTTCAGCTGGTAGAGAAATATTTTTTGAATGAGTGCCATGAAAAAATTGTACTGCAGTAGCTCTGTTTTGTGACATGATAAATGAGCAGTAAAAAAATGCCATGACCTTCTTTTGCTGTCTGCAAAGCTGTATTTAACTGAAGCTTTCTTCCAGTCACATGTGAAGATGACCATTCATTTTGTACAGGGTATTACACAGAACAGGAAAGGCACTTGGTTGCTGGGTTGGTGACTGCTTGGCTTTTTTTGATTAACCCAAAAGGACAGATAAAACAGCTTAAGGATCAAATGGTATTCTCAAAATCGAATCAAAATGAAACTAGAACTTCCAATTTCTTTGGCATTTCTTCTTTGCAGGTTCTCAGCAGAGTAAAATTCAAGTCATTGTTCTATAATGAAATTTTGGCTCATTTTTCTATAGAAATCCCTATTTCTATTTGCCAAACTTGTGGCTTATTTTCTTATTTTGTGTCTTGTAGAAAATCTGCTTGTGTTCAGCTGTTGTTTTTTTTCATTATGGCAATTTCTCACAATTTTTGTCACCTGTAAATCTTTGTTACCTTACTCTTAAATTCTTCCAACTCATTTGAGGTAATAAATAATACATACAATAAAAGCAGCTGCAAAACCCCCACATTCACCATCTTCAGTGTAATTTAATCAGGATAAATTTGAGTATAAAAATCATTATTTTATACACCACAACATGTAAATTTATTCTTTCCAGATTTTTGTAGGATTTGTCTATTAAGCATCTCTTCTCATTCTTGAACCTGTGATTTATTGCAGTCAGATATAGATGTTTCTTCATTGTGACAAGTTTATATGCCTGAATCTGACTTCTGAAAATGAGCAGAGGTCATCTCTTTGTGTTTGATGTCTTTATACTGCTTTCCTTTCAGTCTAGACCAGTTCTTTACTTACCATCATTTTCTTTCATTATTGCACGTAAAATGAGCAAAAAACCCCAATCATAATATTGCTCTCCACTAGTTATGGTCTTCCGGACCAAGATTTCCACTGTTCCATAAGAAAATCCCAGTCAAATTATTCTTTGTATACCTTAATAATTACATGATTGGAGATAAATTTACAAGATCAAAATCTACGTCTAAAATTCATGCAGATTACAGCCATGTTTTCTGGTTCTCTCCAAGATACCCAGATTTCTTTGTAGCTTGGGTAACTTCAATATTTTTCTCTTCTACTTTATGAAGTATCTGTCAGTTCATGGCATTTACTTCACATTCCTTTGTGAAAAGTGAATGAAAGAATTCATTACATTCTTTTGGCAGTGTATCAACACAATACTACCCTTGTCATCTATACGGTCCTAGTTCTGCTTTACTGATTCCATATTCATTATATACTTGAACACTTTGTTTCTATTTTTTTCTTCTCAGTAGTGCATCCTTTCTTGATCTTTATTTTTTCCATCATTTCTCTATAAATTTACCAGACTTTGTCATCCTTCTGATGGGGATGGGGGGCTGCATCCCGCCTGGACAAGGTCCTGTGCAGCCTGCTGTAAGTGACCCTGCTTTGGCAGGAGGGTTGGACTAGATGACCCACAGACGTCCCTTCCAACCCCTACTATTCTGTGATTCTGTGATTCTGTGATTCTGGAATTATCAGCAGCTGATGGGGGGCTTGTTTAATTTTTGTATCTGTGTTCTGAAAATGTGTGTGAAATGCTTTCAGATCCCAAGGATCATGCTAATCAAATGCATTAAAATTTAAGATGTAATAGAAGAGATGCTGCAAAATCAGAACTAATATTGAAAAGTAATACAGTTAGGTGCTACCTGAGCATTTTGCAGTTTGGTGACCTACTGTTATTAAATGCAGATTGCTAATAGTGTGTTAGGCGTTCAGAAGATATATGATATATTATTTAAATACTGAGCATTGTGATTATTGTGAAATCTGTTTAAAGGCATGTCTGAGCAGTTATGGTTCTGTGGCAATGAGCCTGCACTTAAGGCTTATTATCCCAACCACTTCCACAGGAAAATGTTCCATTATAGGATAATCCTGAGGTGCCCGTTAGGAAAATTACTGGAGGAAGCATATGAGTTGTCAAGCTGAAAAACAAACTCAGTGGTTTTTCTAGGTATATATATATATTTGCAGATGGTCACAAATGGTGTTCCCCAGGGCATAGTTTTGGGGCCAGTCTTGTTTAACATCTTTACCAATGATCTGCATGAGTGGATTGAGTGCTGCCTCAGTAAGTTTGCAGATGACACCGAGATGGGCGGGAGTGTCGATCTGCTTGAGGGTCAGAATGCCCTGCAGAAGGACATGGACAGACTGGATCGATGGGCTGAGGCCAACTGTATGAGTTTCCATAAGGCCAAGTGCCAGGTCCTGCACTTGGGTCAAAACAACCCCATGCAACGCTACAGGCTTGGGGAGGAGTGCCTGCAAAGCTGCCCGGTAGAAAAGGACCTTGGGTGTTTGTTAACAGCCAGCTGAACATGAGGCAGCAGTGTGCCCAGGTGGCCAAGAAGACCAATGGCATCCTGGCTTGTATCAGGAATAGTGTGGCCAGCAGGAGCAGGGAGGTGATCATGCCCCTGTACTCGGCACTGGTGAGGCCGTACCTAGTCTACTGTGTTCAGTTTTGGGCCCCTCACTACAAGAAGGACATCGAGGTGCTGGAGCGTTTCCAGAGAAGGGCACTGAGGCTTGTGAGGGGTCTGGAGAACAAGTCTTATGAGGAGCTGCTGAGGGACTTGGGATTGTTTAGTCTGGAGAAGAGGAGGTTGAGGGGAGACCTTATTGCTCTCTACAACTACCAGAAAGGAGTTTGTAGTGAGTCAGGTGTTGGTCTCTTCTCCCAGGTAACCAGTGACAGGACGAGAGGCAATGGCCTGAAGTTGCCTCAGAGGAGGTTTAGATTGGATATTAGGAAAAATGTCTTTACTGAAAGAGCGTTCAGACATTGGAACAGGCTGCCCAGGGAGGTGGTGGAGTCCCCATCCCTGGAGGTATTCAAAAAACGTGTAAATGTAACACTTTCGGATATGGTTTACTAGGCATGGTGTTGTTGGGTAGATGGTTGGACATGATGATCTTAGGGGTCTTTTCCAACCTATGATTCTATGATTCTGTAATGTGAAAGGAACAGACCAGAGGTCTGCTCTGAAGACTCAAAGCTAGGAAGATAATACTGCCTTACTGTATTCTGGTCATAAAGCCTACAATAATGTCTACTACTGCTGGTTGTAGGGCCTGTGGTGAGAATATGACTGCACTGTGTGTCTCAACTACCTTGCTTCTCTTCGCGCTGGAAAGGAGAGAAGGGAAATCACATACAGACCATAGACTAACACAATAGTTCAGGATCATCTATAGTGTCAGACAAGATTGCTCAGGAATTTTTCCAATTGAATCTCAAAAACCTCCAAGGGTGGAATTTGCACAGCCTCTCTGGGAAACCTGTTCTACTACTCGACAGTCCTCATGAGGAAAATACCTTTCCTCATAACCAGTTTCACCCTCTCTTATTTCAGCATATGCCTGCTGTCTGTCATCCTGATACTACATGCTGCTCTGAAAAAGCTTAGCTCTGTCCTGATGACCTTCCTGAAGCACTAAGAGGCAGCTGTTATTTGTCCCCAGAGGTGTCCCTTCTCCAGTCTGAACAAACCCAGCTCCCCCAGCTTCTCCTCACTGGCAAGCGCTCCAGCCCCAACCATCCCAGCAGCACTCCCTCAAACTTGCTCCACTTTGATATCTTTCCTGTAGTGGAGGACCAAAACTGAACACAGTATCTATCTGCAGTCTGATGAGTGCCAAATGTTGGGGAATAATGTTTCCCTGGATCTCCTGTTCCTGCTCTTGCTCATACAGCCCGGGATGCTGTTGATCTCTCTGCTGCCAGGACACACAGTCGGCTCATGCCCAGCTTGCTGTCCATCAGGAGCCACAAGAATTTTTCCACAGAGCTACTGCCGGGCTGTCAGTCTACTGCCCAACCTGCGGAGTTGAAGGGGGCTACTCAGTGCTGGAGGCAGGACTTAATGTTTTTCCTGGTTGAACATCATAGGGCTCCTGTTGGCTCTTTCCTTCAGCCCGTCCAAGATGGCAGCCCTGCCCTCGTGTGTATGGACTCACACCCGCAACGAAGTGTCACCTTCAGACTTGAGGAGAGTGTGCTCCTCACCTCTTCCAGGTTGTTGATAATGATGATCAGGAAGGGCTGAAAAATCGTTTAAGAGTTATTAAATCTTAGATAATAATTACTTTCTTCTGTCTGATGCCATCATCTGACTTTTGAAGAGATTGTCTATAGAATGGATATATGAGAACTGTGTGGGTTTACTAGTATAAAACAACATTAATAGCATTTTTTTAGGGAAAATGCTAAAAACATTAGGATATGAAAGAAAATCTAAGCTAATATTTATCCCATATTAGTATTAGCTTTTCAAAAATTTGTCTCCTTCACCAAAATGTCCTTGCATGTTCAGTGGTGCCCAGCGACAGGACAAGGGGCAACGGGCACAAATTGAAGCAGAGGAAGTTCCGTCTGAACATGAGGAAGAACTTCTTCCCTCTGAGGGTGACGGAGCACTAGAACAGGATGCCCAGGGAGGTTGTGGAGTCTCCTTCTCTGGAGATATTC
>Ga0065711_1032932_pt1 | contig 26412 bp, 19 predicted proteins | sample Hoacrofraction12_FD_59098 | JGI IMG/M metagenome (GOLD analysis project Ga0065711, IMG submission 59098) | Hoatzin crop microbial communities from Cojedes, Venezuela - Epithelial fraction 12 v2 (version 2) | ecosystem: Host-associated > Birds > Digestive system > Esophagus > Crop | place... | reverse complement strand
AGTCTGTGTAGGCTGTAGAAACATCATTTAAAAAGTGTGTGTACCTGAATGACCAGATTTTTCTAAACAGGTAAGGCCAAAAAAGGGTGGGAGAGAGGAGGTGCTGTCCCTGTGTGTTGCGAAGGAGCTGCGGCGTGGAGGAAAAGAGCAGCTTACGCCTTGGATAAAGTCCGTGGCCGGATCAGCGCATTGCGCCCACCTCTGCGCCAACGCTGTTTGCAGCAAGGCTTTCCTTCGGACGTGCTTCCCTGGTGTTTCAGTTGTACGTTTATGGCAAAGCTGATGCACTCTACGTGTACCCCCACTTTGTCTCCACCTGGTTGTGTCTCTTCAGGCTGCTGGTGTCAAAAACTGACAAAAATTTGCAAATTCACAAGTGAATGACCCAAAAGCAAGCAGCAATTGGAGGGGAGAGTCTGGGCAGGCATGGTGAGGGAGAAGGTGCTGCCGGACCGACGTGCTTCCCAATCCTCTGCTCAACACACAACCCAATCTTTTAAATTTTCCAGTGATGCCGAAGAAGACCAAACTGCCTGGCTCTGGGAGAGCAGAGCGAGATGGAGAGGGCCGGGCAGGGTGCTCCTTGGTGGTCTGCCCCAGCCACGGAGCAGCTACTCCAGCGTCGGAAAGGCTTGGTGGAAACGCAGAGCGGCTCGAAGAGCGGGGCGCAGGGGCAGCGGGCGGCTGCCAAGCAGCTGGGTTGGTTTGCTTCGCCGCTGCACGCATTGGCCAAAGCTCTGGGGCAGCTGCTGGACTGTGAGCCCGGGGAAGGACCTTCGAAGGCGGTGATGCTCTGCTAGGGAGTTTAATTACGAGTAGGACTTGGGAGGAGTTTGGTGTGGAAGTGGTTGTGTTCCCACAGGAGACTTTTTTTTTTTTTCTTTCCTTTTCCAGGCAAGCATGTGGTTATGCCGCGTGCCAGTGGATCCTGGTACTGAGGTATCTGTGTATTTACTCGTTAAAAAAGGAGAGCCTGCACTGCAGTTTGGCACTCTTGCTGGAGATGCGCTGGTCCTCACTTCCTCCCAGCTCCGATTTCGAGTTGCACTTAGCAGTCCCTCTGGAATTGTGACAAAGACACAGATTTTGGGGGGAGGGGGAGTATGGCGTTGTTCACCTCGGAAAAAATATTGTCTTTCCACTAGCAGCATCCTTCCTGCTCTGTGAAAAAGCTACTGTGTGCCCACTGCCAGTGATGCCTTAAGAGAAATCTGCACTGGCCCGAGAGGCAAGAGAGGTCAAACTTTGCTTTGCTAAAGATCACATTTCAGCAAACGGAAAGGCCATAAATGCCTGCACTGGTTGCCTTGTCAGGGATTGGAAAGAAAATTGGAACAGAGGGAGAAAAAAATCATTTATTCAGGGCAAGAGCAGCAATGAAAGCAAAACCAAAATTCGCCCTGCATGACCAGCAAGGCAAATAGCGGTGCTGAAGAATGAATTAACTTCTCCTTCAAAGCCACTCTCACAGGGCCTGGTTCGCTGCAGAGAGGCAGCAGGTACAGGGTCAGCAGGTGCCTGCGCTAATCCGCACCCCGCGACTGGCCGGAGAATGCTGTCACGGGCAAGCGGGCGCTGGCTGATGTGCCCTCCTCGTAGCACCTTGCGCTTTGAAGGTGCTTTGGAAGATCTCGGTGAGCAGAACGTGGGCTTCCCAGAACAGAGGGAGCAGAGGAAATACACATCCTGCTTCATCTCTGTAAGAGAAAGACTCGCGGTACTGTGACTGGGGAAGTAAATAGACTGGATGCTCTCCTGAGTGTTCCTCTCGGTGTATTTGCTGCGGTGCATGCAGTCCCAAAACATGGGTATTTGCAGTTTTGAGTCTGCCTATATGAACCGGTTTCCTGCTTGTACTGTGTTTGTCTCTTCTCTGCTGCCCCTTCTGAATATTTACATATCTGAGGTCTTTTTACCTTGCACAATCCTTGGGGAAAATACTAAGCCTGCAGGCATTTTGCACTAGAAATGTTGCAGTTTAGAGATGACGGGGCCCTGTTTAACACGACTGCAGGATGTCAAGGTGGGGACAAACCCGCCCTAAACTGCCCAGTGATGTTCTGTTGCAAGGACAAGCAGTACCATCAAACAAGCACAACAAAGACCTGTCTGAGCTGGTTATTTGGTATTTTCCCGTGGTTCTTTTGGAGTGTGTAGTTATTTTGAGTGGATGCAAGAGGGAAAGAGTCAGCTGAGAAAACTTACAGCAGCCTAATTTCTTGGGGAACAATGCCTTAAAGCAGAACTTCTACTTTTCTCTCTCCCATGTTTCCTTTTCACTTATTTTCTGGTTGCTGTTAATCTGAAATGTACCTGTGTCCACTTTTTCTTTATTCCTAAGTCAAATGTTAGTATAAATTGCTTCAATAGATCACTGCGTTGTTTAGGACTTCAACAATCCTGATCCTAATGGTTAAGCCTGTTGTTATCCATTGCTTGTTTAGCATCAAAACCTCTCTTCTTCTGTCAACCTGTGTCATAATCGGAGATAACATATTCCTGTTTTAGTGATGGCAAGCATCTCTTCTTTAATAACTTTCTACAGGTGAAAGTCTTCTACTAATTCTGGCCTTGTCAGGTTATTTCCTTGGTATAAACTCTGCCTTGACACCGATTCAGATGGCAGTCAAAGCAGTGGAGTACATATCCCAGTCCTGAGGAAGAGCCTGAGCTGGGGCAGAGCTTCGGAGCAGCATGAGGTAACGTGGGCTGGTGGGTGGCCTCCCCTTGCTCGGAGACGCGGGCTCTGGTTTGGTTCAGATGCTCACCTGCTCATTCACGACGACATGAATCATCTCACTTGGCCACAACAGGACCTTGATCTTGCTTAGGGGCCCTTATTCCACAGCCATGTACAAAGGAAAATTTTGTAGCTATTATTCCAGGGCTTAAGTTCTCTCTCTCACGACCAGACACATGGCCTAATATCTGCTGGCAGGCTGGGAATACAAAATGAAACACCATTATATACGATCTATTTACAGCTGTACATGTGCTGGTGCTGATCCATCTGTGTTTCAGGCCATGTGCCACTTGGGGTATACTGGGAGGGGAGCCCATTTAGAAAAGAAGTTTGCAGAGCAACACGTTTCAGCTGATGATCTTGGATAAGATCTTTCGCCCTCAAGGTTTCATTTTTCTTCTGCGTCTGATGACCACTGTGAGACAATAGCAAGCCTGCAGCCAGCTCATTAGCTTTGAATGGTTAGTTCCTACAGAGTTCAGCCCTCATTTAGGGACCGAGTTGGACGGCAGGGTTTTCAAAAGGGCTCTGGCAGTCTGGTGTCACACGCTTCTGAAAATCTGAGCCATATACGGGGCTGAATTTAGCAAAGATTTGAAAACTGTGCCCCACTTGTGGTTGCTAAGAGGTCCGAATCCTGCATGGTGACAAACTCCAGTGTCTTTCCAGGTGGTGTGGGACCCTCATACCCAGCTGGTTTTCTGGTGAGCACTTCGTGGTTGGTTTGCACCTTCTGCTTCATCCTTACCATGTTTTGCCATACTAGGTGTAACGGAACTGGCCAAGATGCCAGTAACAAATACCATCTTTTTCTTCTGTTGATGAGTCTCCTGCAAATACCCATTTCTAAGAGTCTGCTAGTCCGAACTGGCTGAACACTCTGTACAAATGTATTGCAGCTCGCAGAGTGCTGGTGAATTATTTGCCGTGACTAGCCTTTGGCTATTTACTGTGAGTTATGCAGAGTGAGTGATTAATCATGTACGTGAGGTGCTTTTGTTTTGTTTTGCTTTTTCACTCCGTGACCGGATAGCTGAAACAAGAGGAGTGAAATGAGGAAATTCAAGTTGCCACATAAAGGCTTCCAGCATGAACGCTAGAGCCAATACACATTCATGTGAGAGCTGGCGGGGTTTTCACTTCTTCCACTACCTCTGTGACATTTTGGCAATTCCTGAGCCCATTGCTGAGCTTTTAACTTGTCCCATGTGACACAATCCAAATATACCGGGCCATGCTCCTTCTCAGTTACAGCAGTGATAGAGCAGGCATCCAGAAGATATTCCTCTTTAAGGAAAATCAATATTTTTTTGTGCAGGAACCCCATGGACTGGATGTGTGTCCTTTTTGCTCAGCCAGTGCTGCAGTGCAGTGTGAGAAGAGCATCAGCATTCATTTGAGCAACAGGGTCATCATGTTCAAGGTAAATGGGGACATGACCCTAAGGCAGGTTTTATTTTGGCTTATTCTGAGATAGCTCAAGGTCAACTGTGCCAAACCAGTGGCTTTAATTCTCTGTCTGTGAGGAGAGTTCAGCGCAAATCCAGCCCAATTCCCAATAATAAAATCCCCAGTGGGAGGAGAATCGTGTTGACTGGAAGTGTATGTGGTGGTGTATGGGTGCACAGCATGAGAACTCTTCTCAGCTGAGTTCTGAGAACTGAGCTGCTCATCCCTGCCGTTTACGTTGGTGCCTGCTCTGCTTTGGCTGAGGTCGGGGCAAGCAAAGCAGCTTCTCAAATGGGGAAACTTGGGCACCAGGTGAGGACTAGTGCGAACTGAAGAGTTACTTGAGCGTACAACATGAAAACTGCTTATTTAAAGCATGTAGTGCAGTGTCCTCGAGCCCACAGTTGGGTAAAACTAGCAGACGTATGCAGTTGATGTTGGTATTGCTCACTTTGGATTTATGTTCCCTGTATAATCAGGTTTTATTACTTAGGCGTGTACCTGTTCATTACCCAGCTCCTTCTCAGCAGCATCCCAGAATCTATTGCTTGTAAATAGTTTGCGAGCACCTTCAAAAAGAACCTCTTCCAAACGTATACCCTCCAACTTTGCCTGGGGATAAGGATTCTCTGCCTCTTGGAGTAGATGAGGCATTTTTTGTCCTCATTTTAAACGCACAGGCAAAGATTTTGAAGAATGTCCTATGATTTCAGAAATCGCAGTGTCTGAAGATTAATTTAGAGGCATTGTTGAACTACTCTGCAACCCAGGTATTGAATTTCAGGCAGCTCAAGTCATACCCCAGAATAAACATTTTTAAAATGTTTAGCTGTTTTTGAAATTCTTCCTTATGATATTTTCTATTACCTTCTTATGCTTTCATTCACAGAATAAAAACCACATTCAGCTGCAACCGTGATCCTGGGCAGCAGGTACAAACCAGTAGACAGAAAGAGACAGTCAGTGCTTTGGCAAGCCTGGAACCCACGTGCAAGGCAAAGAGAGAGTAGGAAAAGGAGCAGAGAAGCTGCACGTGCAAGTTCGTTTAATTGCCCTGGTAGTTCTTCAGGTACGTTCAAGTCAATCTACATCTGGATCTTTGACCACGTTTTTTATCTAGATTAGTTTGTTGCACACTTTCATTCCACGGTTCGTAACTGTGTGTGTTTGTTTTATGCTTCCTTCTTTCCAACGCTTGTAATGCTCTGTCTTGACTTTCGAGTGGTCAGAAAGATTTGGACTACTTGACTGGGTTGTTTCCTTGATAGAGAGGAAGAGTGGAGTCTGTTTTCAAAATCTCACTTATTCATGAGTTATTTACACCCTTGGATGGGATTTTGATGGCAAAGCTGATGCTAATAGCAGGTGCAGATCTATTTTCAGAGCTACAGCAGGATCAGCACTGTCTCTCAGCACCTCCAGCCAACAGCAGTCGATTCTCTGCCCAAAGCATCCCATGACACCACGATGCAGAGTCCTAACTCTTCCCCAGCACAAAATGGGGCCCCACCACAGAGAACATGAGCTTGGCACGCAACTTGGAAATGATTTCTCTCCCATATATTCAGCCACCTGGCTCAGCTGTCAATTAAGTAGTTTGTTCTGCTGACTTGTTTTTGGGGCCAGTCCAACTGGGGTCGTCTTGCTGACCAAGAGAGTTGAAGGGGTCCCTGGTCGCTTGTCACACTTGAAAGCACTTGGGCAGGGCAGGCACATCTCCCACCTCCCTCACTTCCAAAGAGCATGTGCGCTCAGGTACGTTACACCAGTGTCCTGTCCCTGCAGCGAAACCCCTTGGGAGCTTTCAAATAAAGCCGCTTTCAAAACTTCACAGGGAAATGAGAAGTTGTGTAAAATTCCAAAGGAAGCAGAAGGTATTACTTGTTTCCTCAAAATGAAATAAAACTTCTTAGCTTACTGATATCTTTCTGGCTAGTCCTGCTCCACTGCTTTATCATGTTGGCTTACGCACATCCGTTGCCATTGTTACATCTGATATTCTCAAGAATACAAGCCTTTCTTTTGGGAAACGGGCTTTATTTGTTAACTTCTCTTCTCCCTTTTGGCTTGGCTGTGAAATCATACAACAAAAATGACACACAAAAATAAGCTCTTTAGAATTTCATTTGCTGCATAAAATAAGGAGTTCAGTGATACTGCTGATGAAATGGAAGGGGCAGATAGCTATGAAAATACACCGTAACTATTTCAAGCAGCTGGTGAAATGTGAATGTTTACCAGGATGAACCATTTTATAGTGCTTTAGTTTCTCCAATTTGGCCCCAAGGACAACCAGAAATAGAGCAAAATATTAAATTATAAATGTATTCTTAAGGTAAGTACAAAGAGTAAAACTGGCAAGATGAAACCTGGCACCTCCAGTGAGTATATCCTACCCCTTGTCTAATTCCAGTGATTTGCATGAAGCAATGTTCCTTATGTTGGGGATTGCACAACTTTTGTGGTGTTACATGCAACTACCTTTTACTGCCTAGACAAACTGTCAGAGCATTAACCTGAGGTTTTCCATGTAATGTTCCAGATGCACATCCCCCATGAAAAAGCCCATAATTCAGCTTATTTATAGCTGAATAAAAAACAATGCCTCCAAATAGAAGTCAGAGTTCAGAGGGATTGGCTGGTACAGCATTTTAAAGCCTAGTTCTCAGCAGGTTATAGGGCTGGGGAGAGGCCATAATAGGATATTGAAATGTTTTTCTTTTTCAGACTTGGCAATAAATTCCTTGACATCCCGTTATAATTTTATGAGCTGGTTGAGATTGTCGTACTGCATTAGCTCCTGACAAGCCTCCCTGCAGGGAGGAGCGCAAGGCCGTGCCTGCTGTCCACCTACACGCAACGCCGCAGAGAAGTGGGTAGGTTTTTGGCTCATCTGCCTGTGTGGAAGGAGATAATTGAAGCAGTCTACCAACTGCCCAACTGGTGTGGCATTTTAGTGCCGCAAGGGGCTATCCCGGATCCTTTGAAAATCCCGGTCTGAATCTTCAATGTTAGTGCCAGCTCACACATGGAAACACGGGTGCAGAAGCCAAAACCAAAGGAATGAACATGTGAGCAGGAGCTCGCTGTCTAGGCTACATCAGTTGTCCCGTGCGTGGACTCGTATCACCTGATACTGCAGCCCGTGGTGATCTGTAAACATAACCCCTGCAACATCTCCCCTGTATGAACTGATTTTGCATCTGTTTTGGTTAAAAAAGCATTAGCTTAGGCTCCCATGCCTCCTCTGAGTGTTTTACATGCTGCTTCCCTTCAAGCAAAGTAAACCAGTCAGTGGACTGAAGGGAACTTTCTACGTGGTAGTTATCTACATAACAAAAATGCACATACGACCTGTCATCTGTTTCTTTTTCCCGACAAACTGCAAAATCAACACACACAAATATGTTTATATGAACAGGCCAGAAAAACAGCTGGTCCATCAAATAAAAAGGGGCATGCTTGGCTCTGCGAGGCCAAGCGTTCAACTGGATCCCATGTATTTATAAAGTGAGAAAGTAGAGCATATTTGAGAACGCAGGTGTATAAATATTTCTGCCAGACCTGTTGGAGTATTTGAAGTCTCCCTCAAGCCGCTGCTCTGACTCACGGCTTTCCAGCATGTGGGGAATGCGTGCAGGCAGCAGCACTCCAGATCCTGGAGACACCATCGGCCGTGGCCGTGGGGCCGGGGCTGCGTCGGCCCGAGGGGGCTTTGACCGGGGAGCACTGGAGGAACCCCTGGGTCTGGCTCCTCCAGGTTGCAGCAGCACGGCAGAGGTGGGGCAGCAAGCGAAGGCTGGGGTGGAAGCTTCGCCCGGGGTGGAAGCAGGAGGCTGACTCTGCGGAGGTGCTTCGGGCAGATGTGGAGCTGACCGTTTGTTTCCTTGGCCTGCCATCCATGGAAGAAGGCTGTGACTTAACTGCCAACATGGAAAAACCATCTCAGGTCTTAAGTCTAAACTTCAAAGACAGTCATTATATTTAATGTTACAAACCCCCTAATAATCCCGAGGAGGGAGAGCGGAGCAACAAGGTTGGCACACTGACACAAACTGCAGACGCAGTGCAAATATTATATTAGATACTTCCCAGCTATGACTTCCTCTGGAGTGCTGTCACTGCTGCACATGGAAAAGTAAATCCTTTCATAATAAAACACATGCACATACATACACACACGCACACCTGCAGAGCCATAACCCAACCGTTGCATAACGCCGGCTTTCTCAGCAAAGCTCGCGTAAGATCTCTGTCCGTTATAGAGCGATCCTGCGGTTTATCTGAGCTGCAGCCAGGGTAATATGCTTGTACAAAGTAGGTTTTCCAATATTTCACCTCCTTTTCTCTACGTAGCTACAGCATCCACAACTAAATAAAACAACTATTAATAGCTTTTTCTCAGTTATAGCCTTTTTTTGTTCAATGGGCCTTCTGCGTGGAAAGTTTCACGAAGAAGAACTTTTTGAGCCAAAAGGACAGGAAGAAGTATAAGATCTGTGGTAGAATTTGAAATCACAGTAATGTTTAACAGCCGGAAGCTCCAAAGCGGGTTGAGTACTCTCAGACAAGCATAACCGACTTTGTCTCCAAAGAACATCTGGCAATTTTTGTGCCCAACAAGTAAATTTTGTAGGCCAGCTCAGAGAGGAAGAAAGGGAACCCAGAAGCTGGTTGTGATATCAATGCTATTCCGCAGCTAACAAAAAAATACTTTTAAGCTGCGTAGCTGCTGATAAACTTTCCTGCCTGCACTAGAAGCATTACATTTCTACCAAACTCTGGTGTCAGTTTTACTCCCGGAGCCCTGCGAGCGCTCCCTGCCTCTGCCAGTTTGGTGACTGCACTGCCTCGACCCTGTAAGTGGAAGGCCAGCCTCCACCTTTTTTGGTATCCCCGAGTGTAAACGTAAGTCTGCATGCAAATGTGTCCTGGCTGAAGGCCTGAGAAAAAGCTTCAGGGAAAATATAAAAAAAAAGATGTTTAAGACATGATCTTTCTTTATGGAAAACTGTGGCATAACTCCTGCTTCTTTCAAAAAGAGCTGGGCTGTGCCCGTGGCATTTAGGCTACACGGTCTGTAAATTGCCTTGGACTGAACATTAATTTAGAGAATTGAGAATATTGTTTCTTTGGTTCACAGTGTAGGAGCTCCCTAGTATGAACAAGATATTTTATGTTGGATAAAGGAAGTCACGAATTTTACCCTTCATGTTATAAACATGAGCTGAAGAAATCACACGTGGTTGTTATACCATTAGAATTTCCTAATTTAGAGTTTATTTCAATGACATTATTAGAATTTTATAATTTTAATAAACTCTACAGGCATCTTCGAGTTGCTCATTCAACTTCCACTGACTCTCAACAATGGTATAATAAACCCCTGGGCTGGATCTGTTCCACAAGCCCCGCCAGCCGCCTCTCCCTCGCTCATCACCATGCTGATGAAAGCCACTAGATGTCACTACTATATTGCGCTAATAAAGTTAAAATAATATTTTTCTGGCAGTAAATGTCCTGACTCATAAGGAAGCTGGGTTATAAAAGCTGTGGATAGTTTGGATTCCTTCCAGTTAAAAAACAAAACAAAACTTTTTTCTTTTTTTTTTTTTTACTAAAAATATTGGATCCAAGTTCAAAACAGCCGTTTAACAAATAACATTGACTTGTATTTTAAAAGGAAAATTACTTTGAAGTTAATACCAAGTAAAGAAACATGGTCTGTGGCTCTGTGAACTGAGATGATGGGAAAAAATTCTATCTGAAGGTCTGCAGTGCTAAAGACAAGGCTTGACTAAATGTAGGGTTGGGGACATTCAGGAAGACGCATATTCTCTGCTCAACCAGAATGCGAGGCAAAAGGCCAGTGAAGTAATAGTAATAAGCAGTAATAATATTGTATATTTATATGGTGCCTTTCATCCTCCGGGTTTCCACGCTGCAGTGCCTAGCTGACTGCAGATACACTAATCACTTCGCTCACCACCGAGCAGGAACCACCCTTGGCAAGGCCGTGGCGGCTGTCGAGCAGCACATTAGGAGTCGCTGCTCCAATTCCAGAGATCATGAGGGCATTTCTGAAGCAGGTAAAGTGTGTTTTGATGGGCCAGCTCTGCATTTGTCCCTGCTGCTGGGGCTAATTCAAGCTCTCTCTTCTGGAGGGGCAGGGTGTTTTGGCTTTGTTTTGTTTGTTTTAAGACTTTGGTTCTTGAAAAATTGGCGGGTGAGCTCAACTTTTTAACCCTTCCCGGGAAGAAATTTAACATGTTTCAAGTGGCCACCTGATTATACCTTACCGTTACCTAACAGAATCCTTAACATTTTTCTTTTGATGTCACCTAGGCAAGAACCTGTCAGATCTGCCTTACACTGCTGCAGGTAACGAACATGCTGAACTCTCGATGGTGGAGGATCCAGAGAATGTCTGAAACTCTAATAAGAAAATGCTCAGCTGAGGTAGGGCCTCCCTTCTCTATCTAGAGAAGCACTTTTCTGAAGATAAAGCATACAGCGTTCTTTTGAGATGGGATGGGAGGGGATGGGTATTTTTGTCCCATTGAATCCTTTGCCTTTTGTCAACCAGTATGTGATCTGGACATCTTTGTGCAATTAGGTAATCAGTATTTTGGTATGGAAGTGAGAGCTCACGTTAGGAAGGCAGCCTTTTTTGGCAGTGTGGGATTCTGTCTCCACTCGATTTTGTTATTGCGGTAGAATTAGCTGCAGTTAATGGCATTTTACAGAGGAGCATTCTATACTCTGAGGAACCTCAGTGCAGCTACGGCCTGGAGTGGAGCCCATCCCTGTGTCTGGGTGGGTCGTGCTGCACAATGTGAGGGGGGTCTCACGGGCCTTTCGCTCCCAGTAAATGTGGCTGCTCTGGGAGTCCTTGCCCAGAAAGATGGAGAAGAACCATTCTCTACTACTATTGGCACATGTGATCATTGAGAGAAAGCCATTAGTTTCTCTGTCAGGACTTCAGTAGTTCTAGTCTGTGTGTACTGCATAACATCAGTGGGCTACGGTACAAAACAAGTGTCAACCGTGCCCTGGCTTTCATCTGCAAGGGAGGAGCTCGTTAACTGACCTGGAACTAGCATCGAAGGGAGGTGAGATGTTTTTTGAAGTGTCTGGAGCTGGGCTGGACACAGTGCCTGAGAAAAAGCCCACTACACATCAGCTTTGCATGGAAAGCGCCTACTGCCTGCCTGCTCTTCTCCAATGATGCCTCTGTTTTAATGTTAGTTAGGATAACTAGTGGATAAATCTATGGTCTGGAAAGCACTTTGGAACTCCTGGTGCTGTATCACTGTAGGCTTCTATTAAGTACCTGGTATCAAGCAAAAAACTCATCCAAAGACACTCACAGACACACACTGTAACTAAAACTGGAGAGAAAGTTAACCATCCTCTCTCCTGATGGGTAGTACTACAGAGTCTGTATGTTCTAGGCCTAGGTAAACTCCCAGACAGAGAAGGAATGAGACAGAGAAACAAGGCAAAGGCAAGAATAACTCACTTCCCTGGCTCAAGTTACCGACAAAGGCATGAAAGACTCAGCCTGTAGTATAAATTATGACCCGTCAACTCAACCAGAGTCATAATAAGAAGGGAGGAATCAGATGAGTAAAGCAATAGGGGAAAAGCAAATACTGTGAGTAATGGCAACAAGAGGTTAGTTCCCTAGAAGTTGTCTAACCACATTAGATAGCACAGCTTAGTGACGAAGTCTGGGCCCAGTGTCTAGAGAATAAATCAAATGGGTTTTTTTGTTGTTGATAAAACATTTTCTCCATGGCAGATGGATTTAATATTTTAGTATTTCCATACTGTTCAAGACTTGGAGTGGGGATGTTTTCCAGGATTGCATTATTGATGGCTTCTTTTCCAAGGGATGCAAACTCAGAGAGTTCTCCTAGGACTTCTTGCTATAGACTGTAAAGTGAGGATTTTTGTCTCTCTCTTCTTTGCTTCTTCCCTCTGTTTGTTGACTTCAGTGTTTGCTCCTGACCCAGTTAATTTCTCTGGGACCAGCTAGTTCCTCCCGCTCTTACTTCTGCTTGCTTCTCTCCCCTGCTCCTCCTTCATCGTCATTTCCACACCTCTCGGCTGTCCAGGTTGTGGGGGCTAGCCTAGATATTGCCAGGCTGACAGCCGTAGCAGGCAGCGCTGGTGTCAGTGTACCACCAAGCTGCCCCTCACACCGTGTGCCAGCTCCCCTCCTCTCCAGCCTGCTCCCAAATTACTCTTTGCCCAGAGCAGTACAAATGGTGGAGCATTCCCAAAGCGCAGCACAAGGAAGCAGAACGACTCTGAAGTGCAGTGTTCTCTTGGCTGAATGGCAAAGCTGAGGTGCGTATCATCTCCTATGACACAGGTTATTTGCTATTCTTTTAAAGCAATGTAACCTTCAAGGGTATTTTTCTGAAAGGTACCTCCCCAAACCAGCCTCTTCAAACTAGGTTCTGTGCATAAATACATCCAGCTGGTGCACAAATATGTCCAGCTGCCACAAGATCACGTAAATTCATAGGTATCAAGTGGTATAACGTGGTACACTGCCAGCTTCCTCAGTTGACTTGTGTGATCTGACCAGGGCTCTTGAATGAAAGAGATGCAATGCATCTGAGCTAACTCGCCACCAAAATGCTTTTTCACATGTGAATTTCCATTCTGCTGTATCTTATCTTTCAGCTTTGTCAGACGGTACTGGATTTGCAACAAACTCAGGTAGTATAACCTTCCAGTCCTGAAAATACACAGTGGGGAGCTCTTCCTTCTGTACTGCCAGGCTGTCCGTTTGGTCTTCCTGCTGACAAGTTTACACTCTAACCAAACCTCAAATTCAGACTGCCTAGATCAAAGAAGGTTGGCTGGCAAGTCTAGATGGAGATGTATAGTAGATCAGCCACTACAGAAACCTAGCAGTGTTACACGAAGGCGGTCAAAGCCATACATATACATAGATACATATATATACATATATATATATTTGTCTTCAGATAGACAAAATTTTAACTCCCAGAAAATTTTGGGGCCTGGGACAACCCAAGGCTGGCTGTGTGCATTACAGCTGCCCTACTCTCCCAAAGAGAAATGCACCACTGCCATTACTACCAGCTCTGATTTGGCAACCAGTTATTTGAAACAGGAGCAGGACTGAGTGGCTGGGAAAAAAAGCAGACAAAGTTTGGATTATGTTTTTTTCATCAAAAATATACATACAATTAAGAATCAAGTTTTTCCCACCAGGCTTTTGCTGTCCTTTTTGACGTGAAAGGGGAGATCACTGTAAAATCCTTTGAGTAACAAAAATTTAGCTGCTAGTGATCAGTGCTTTGGTTTTTTTTGTTTTTTTTTTTTTTAAACTAACTCATTAAGAGTAGCTGAATTTAATTTCTTACTCAGCCTGTAAATCCTTCCTCTTTGTCTGTCTCTAGCCCACTTCCTCTTACTTCAGCACTTCCTGCTAGGTAGATGTGGTGCTCACAAGACAGTGTTATTCCACAGTGACTAACTTGTCCTGAAGTGTGTTATGGTTTAATAACAACAGGAATTAGGTTTGCTGCTACCAAAACCATTTTATTATGACACATCCAAAGACAAAAAACCCTCTTGTGCAATAATAAGAGGAAAAAACTCTTTCCATCCACTTGTACAAAAGAAGCCTCAAGAGATTAGTGCCATAATAAGAAGAAAACAAAAATGATTCAGTTTAGAAAAATGTAGCTAATATGTCTAAAGGAAACTGCAAATAATTCATCAGACAGAGAGATTTGGGAAGCAGTATTATTGGACATGACCTGTGAGTTATAAGGAGACAGCAAATCAGATATTAACTAGATAATTATGATTTTTGCTGAGATGGCACTGGCATCATGGGATTTGGGATATTGTGTTCAGTTGTGTGTTCCAATTGGATGGAAGATATGAGTTGGTGGGGATTCAGTAGCCATGAAATTAGTCAGGTGAGGGAGACAAAAAAATGTGGGGGAAATAATGAAAAAGAAAGCAAGTATTGAGAGTTTGACTAAGTGACAGCACAAGGAAGGGTGAAGGAGTACAAATATATGAAAGCCCCAGGTAAGAAGAGGAACCACACAATGAAACACGTGAGATAAGATCTGAAGGGTGAGAGGAAAGAAAGTCATAGGTTGACTAGCAAGCGACAACTGTGAAACCTCTTAAGACTCCTAATGGCTACCCCATCCTTTCATTTTATTTAAAATGAATACATGAAAGTACTAGGAAATACCAGACTAAACAACTTGAGTAACTTTGGACAGGAATGGGAAAAAGGGCTAAGAAAGGAAAAACGAGGTCAGGGCTGATTCAGTCTCATCTCACTAATGTACTTTGGGGTTATCTTGTCTGAACTTCAGCAGATCAAAAGGTTGGGTCGAGTTTAGCGAGGCTTATCCGGGTTCTCTCACAGAAGTGCTGTGATCTTTTTAATCGGGGCAGGTAAGGGGTGGTTACCTCCGGAAAGCTTCTTATTTACTCAGAAGCTTGAAACAGAGGGTATAACACCCCTCTCCTCATTTGTCCCTCCCGACTTCGGCAACTAAGAGCTATAGCCTCGGGCTACTGCTGGTACCGAGTTGAGGTTATTGTATTGAATTAACCAAGGTAAAACTGTAACGTACAGTTATGAATATGAGCACAGTGTTTCTTCTGTTTTGGCACTGCACCCGCTCTGGGTAGATATCAGAGTTGAAAAGACAATTGAAAGTTATGCATTATTGATAATCGAAAGTTACTGGAGTCTTTTCAGACCTTGCAGTGAAATGTTCACTTTGGTTCACTTCTGATTTTCTCCAGCCAGTTTGTGCAACTTTCCGTATTACAGAGGATATCAGATTAAGAATAAAAACGCTAATACATGAGAAGTTTTCTGGTTCGTTGTGACCTCTGTTTCACCTGAGTAGGAGCCACAGAGATACACAACTGAAAGTTTTCAAGAGCCTACAGTGCACGGGAACCGAGCCACATGACCTGCAAGTCTCCTGTTCGGTGGCTTTCGTACAGGCCGACAGCGAAGCAGACGGGAAGTGAGAGTTCACGGAGAAACAACACATCCTCACCGGTGCACCGAGACGCAGGATGCCAGCCTGAATTCCTGACATATTAGCATTTGAGCCATAGGCAACTGCCAATGGCTCTCTGGCCAAGCCAGGCCAAACAAAAAGTTCCTCTTGAATGTTAAAATTAGAAATAAGATATTACTCAGTTGGACATCACAATAATAGCAGTTGCTCACACTTGCTCAGAATCGTTCTAACAGGTTTAGGACTAACTCTCTCCCCTCCCTTCTGGGGTCTGCAGGCACATGACCCTGTTTTGGCCTGTCACGACTCTCTTCTAATGCAGTTGCTGTAGTATCGCACAGAGCAGAGTCTGTAACTGTGAAACAGCGATGTTTTCTTGCCATGTTTTCTTGGACTTTGTAAGAAAGCAGAGGTAATTTTATTTTCAATTAAAATTCTTTAAGAGTAGCTCGATGATGCACTGAACCTCTCGAGTAGTTGGGTCTATTACTTATATCTGTTTGGGGACAGTGATGTAAAGAGAGGGGACGAGGAGCCTGGTGTCCTGTGGAGTCGTTGAGTGTAACAAACAAATAAACGACTTAGAGAAGAGTAAGTCCTGAAGTTTAATATTGTTTGTAGTACAAAAAGGCTCTCTGTTCCGTAGCTCTTATCAGCACAACGAAAAAGTTCTCTGCGTGACTCAAAATCACCTCTGTCCTCACATGCAGGGCTTTGAGAAGAGGCAGGCTGATGGGCAGGCACACACCCATAGGGCTCCTGGTGCCTTCTTTTGTTTTCTCACTCTACCTTGGTTTCGGAGTTCTTTTTTTCCCTAGCATTGATTACCACCTGCCTAACAGGACAGGCCTTTGATGTAGAAAGCATGCGGCTCTGGAGCTCGAGATAAAAAGCCAGCCTTGAAGCTGAGACTACAATGACTTTGTGTTGTTGATGGTCTTGTCCCAGTGGGAGAACTGTGACATGAACCAAAAGCAAAGTATGTTCTTCCAGAGTTCAAGTCTTCTAGTTTAGACTAATAAATATAGGGCGGTGCATCCCAGCACAGCCTGGTTTGTCTGTCACTGTGGAACAATGAGCAGTTAAAGCTACATTATCTGAACCTGGCTTGGCCAGGGCTCTCTGCAGCTGCAGCTTTGAGAGCAACGTTAGAACTGGCTCTGCTAGATACGACTGCAGTGGGAGTTTATGGGGTGGGGTGATTGTTAACTTGAATTGCATATTGCTGGGTTATTTTTTCTTTCATTATCAGTAATGAAATGTTATTTTCTTGCTAAAACTTCGGAGTGCTCCAGTCAGCAGCATGGATGTGTAGTGGGGACTGCGCTGCCTGCCCACCGTGATAATAGCTCTCTCAAGTCATGGCTGGCGTGTTTCTGTGCATGCATGAGCATCAATTTTTTGCCATTGGGTGAGACTTCTACATCAAAGAGGTTTACGAGCAGAACCTCCAATGTGTTTGAGGTTTGCCCATCACTGCATGATACTTCCCAAGAGCCTATTTCCTCATTAAAAAGTAGCCAGACTTGTTCCTGACTGCATTATGGTTAGTTTTGATTCAAGGCTGCCTCCAGAATCAATGGGAGTGTGCTCTTGGAAAGTACTATACAGAGATGGGGAAACCTCAAACATTTTGGAGGTTCAGTTTGGAAACCTCTTTGGTTTGGAAGTCCACCAAAACCATGTCATGAGATGGTTAGAAGGCTGGGTGGAGTTTACATCTGAGGATAGAGTGCAAAAGTGAGAATTGTTTAGCTTGGAAGAAGAAAGGGTTGGAGAGTATGTGAGTGAGGTGTTTCGGAAAGATACCATGAAAAGTAATCCACTCCTCAAATTCACATTGCTCCCTAATATGAGAGCAAGGGGTCAGTTAGAAAAAATGAAACAGGGAAAACATTTCAGCATTGACAATTTAACTAGACTATTTAGAAGTCCTGATCCCCAAAAGCTGTAGACAAGCAATTGGTACAAACAGCACAATTTAGCAGAAATGGCGTTGATTTTGAGGCTTTGCTGTGTGCCCCCTAAGCAAAGTTTTCTCTCCTCTATACGCCTCCCTGTCTCCTCTGTGTATCTTGCCTGTGAAGGTTAGAAATAAATTAGAATGGAGAATCAATCCTAATTGGGTGCTTTTAAAGCAGTTCACTCAACAGGGCTTCAATCCTGGTGGTGGGCTTCAGGCTCTTCCTCAGTATCTGCTCTAGCACAGGTTTTTGTGTAGCTTGGATAGAAAGAGTTGGGGCAGTCTTCGGATTGTTTGGGCACTTAGCAATAACACTGGGTGTCTGACGGGATCTTTGAAAGTACCTGCACAACAAAATCCTGTTAGGAATCCAGTACCCAGCTTCTTTTGAAAGGTCTGCCAGGTAGGTGTTTTCATCCCAAGAGCTTATACACAAAAAATTCTGGTCATCTTCCACTGTGCCTCCCAGCAATACAACAGGTATACCAGCGCCACCTCCTTTTAGGGGTACCTTGTGGTGGTAGATAAGTCAATCTGTGAGACGCCTAGATAGTAGAAAAGAAATCAGGCTTAGAAAGATTGGATTCTGGACAAACCTAGGAAAGAACTTGTCCCAGTTCTGGAGAGTGGCTCTTCATCCAGACCCTTCAGACTAGTGGTGATGTGACAGTTTACTCCAAGAACACTTCTTGATAAAGTACCTTGCTGCTGAGTGCGTCACCTGTCAATTTACCTAAGCCCCCCTGTTCTCTTCAGAAAGGTCATGATCCACTTAAATCATAGGAAGAGAATGTATGATCAATTAAATGTAATTTTTTTTAAGTGTAAAACATAGATTGACAGTATATAGTACAAATCCAAAAAGGAGCTGAAAATACAAATCAGACTGAATAGGCTGGGGTTGAGGGGTCACTCCCTGAAGTAGCTGTGGGAGACAAGCTGAATCAGAATAAAAGCAACAAACCAAAGGTAATCTCTCTCCACTGGAGTGATGGACAAAACAAAGCAGTGTAAACAGGCAGTTCTGTGATGCCTACAGCCTGGGACTATAAATCACGGTCCAGATCCACAGAGGGTGGGGTGGGGGCGTGGGAGAAGGGGAGGAGAATTTTGTGCAAGTATCAGATTATCCTAAGCGTAACAAGTAGAGGTTTATGAAAGCCTGTATTCTTAATCACCTTTTCCCTCTACCTTCCAGCCTGGAGCTGCCTGTCAGCCTGTGACCCAGGTGAGGCAGGTTGTAGGTAGTCACCACCGGCATGGGGAGGATGGTGCCAGGCAATAATCTGCTCTGCTGGAACTGCAAACTCGATTTTGCCTACCCTGCTGAGAAGCCTTTGGTTGCTCGTGAAGATACTATTGCTATCACCTGGAGATGTTTCTCTTAGAAACTATCAAGCCCCTATGTGTCTTTGAGGACCTAGAGCAGGGCTTCAGAACTGCAGCTGGCAGAAAAATGCAGAGGCACTTGGCTTAGCAGAAAAAAAACCCAGCAAGGATAGTATTAAGGTCTCCAAGGGCTGGAATAGCACTGCACACGGGTAACGGGTACAGCAACTGATCCCTTCCTTGGAACAGGTATGAGCTGTGATTTCTTGAGACAGGGTTAACGTAAAGCCCCTGTGATTGATCTAACTCACCACTGGATGTCATTGTTTCTCTATAGGAAAGCACCAGGGACACAATTATTTGGCAGTAAAATTGTTTTTATTGTCTTTTTTTTTTTTCCCCTTCCCCAAATAAAGAGCCTCACACATGGGATATTCAGGTGTTTGGCACCTTTTCTACTTGGCTACAGCAAGCTCAGGAACCAAATTACGCGTCTTGTTTTCCTAGGGTGGGGAAGGTTTACAGCCTTGTGATGAATGTGGTCTATCCTCAAACTTGCAGCTATCAGGCCAGATCGTCAGCTGGTGTAAATTGTACTGCTCTGTTGAGTCAAAGCAGCAATGCCAATTCAAACAGGCTGAGGATCTAGCCCATTATGCCTGCTTCTTTCAAGTCCCACTCAACTACAGCCAATCCTTCTTGCTTCCTTATACACCTCCTCCATGCCCTGTGTCCCACCTTTTTCTTACTGTTCTCTTGCAACAGATCTAATCTTTTGTTCTCCTTTCTATCTATCTCAGTCCACTGTTCGAAAATTTCATCCATGTTTTGACATCAGTCATACTTCCACCTTCTCTCTGCTTTTGTTTGTATTTTCTTCAAGATGCTCCCTCCAAATGCAAACCTGGAAAGAGAGCCTTAGAGGGGTGTGGTCAACTGAAAAAGGAAACAAGTCATATAAACATAGTCCAAAATCTTGTCCAACTTAACATCTACCTTGGCTTTTTGCTGAGTTTGCTTCTGATCCCATTGCAGTGCTAATTTTCCACACCCACCTCTCCATTTCTTTAAAATCTCAAAATATATGTTTAGGCAGGTATAACTGTAACATGGAAAATTAAAAGTCTTTAGTATTAAACAAGCAGCATGGCATTTTACCTTGTTAGACATGGACACAGAGAAGGTCTGGGAGGAGGCTGATTTTAATGTAATCAGCAGCTAATCTGCTGCCGAGGCTGCTGTGCCTCCTGTCAATTGCTGCTGGCAGAGATGCTCTGTGCCATCCTCCAGCACAGAGCGTAGGCTGGCTTTCGGGAGGTTGGGGAACTGAATGGTGCCATTGACAGAGCACTACAGAATGGGTTCTGTTTTCTTTGGGTGAGCAGTTGGCTTAGCACTCTTCTGTCAAAGTTTAGTATCAGCAGGAGGGTCTCAGGCTTGACGGCTTACAGTGCTCTTCCCATCTTTCAATTGCATTTCCTTACCTAGAATGAAAAGTTAATTAAACCACTTAATTCTTCATACAGCATCAAACAAGGAAAAAAAAATCTTTCAGCACCACAATGACAAAACAAATGAATTCTTTTTACTTTCTTTATATCTACCATATGTCCATCACCTTGGGTAGACTATTAAGTGAAGGGTCTTTACAACTGCTTTTCTGACCACAGGTGTGAGGGCCTGCAGCAGAATAAGTCTGCTTAGTCAAATGAGCTGTCATTTGGTTTTTCGTAAATCTGCCTGCCCTTCTTGCACATCTGCGGTGACAGATCCAATGCCACTTTACACTGTGAGTTATCTCTCGCAGATCAGGTGTACTCCAAGGTCCAGGGCTGCATGCATTGAAGTTAGCGATGAATCTGGCTGTGCCCTTCTTTCTGCACCAGATCAGTCAGCTGTTCTGCTAGCAAAAGCACTGAACTGGGGCTAGAGAAAGTAATTCATCTTGTTTCACTCAGGGTTCTGGAAGAGATGACGAAGAGGCCATTGTGTGTGAAAAGAAAAGAGGGCATAGAAAAGAGCGAAACAGTTCCGGGAGATGGCCTTCACCCAGTTCATGATAGATTTTTGGTGTAAGTGAAGATAATCTGTAACCAAATAGAGATGATGGAGCTGTTTGTGGGCTACAAGGATTTAGGAGATCTGTGGTGAAATAAAACTATGCAACTTCAGAGTGTAAAGATAGATCTTGCTCTGACAAAATATAATTAAATTCTTAGTTTCCCTGCCAAAAAAAAAAAAAAGGAACAAAAAGTCTTGGCATCTCTCACAGAGAGTCTTTTGGGGTTAGATAAACTGAAATCTTACTGAGTTTTAATGTCAAAGTGTGTTATAATCTCAAATGTGGCTGTAATGACAACACCTTCTTACCAATTAAATGGATAGTCCATGTGGGTTTGAGATCTTGCTCACTGGGTTAAAAACAAATCTAAAAATATTCCTAACTTGTGTTACCTTACCCAGTCACCAGGGCTGCAGCAGAGGGGTGTATTCTGCAATGGTAATTAATTTCATGTCCATTTTATAATCTTCATGTTCTATATGGACAAATGGTGTCCCTGGCAATGGGATGACCAGTGAACAAGGTGCTTCCAGGGGCTTTTTGGTATTTCTGACCGAGCAGTAATTTCTGAATCCTGGATGGCTAATCTAAAGGGCTAAAGTCTCTACCTCGGAGTGCCTCTCAGAGGTCGCCTTGTTTGGCAAAGGAGCACTATGAGCAGTTGATGCTCTTGATGTGACGTGGGAGAGAGCGAGCTGTCGGTATCGGGTACCTGAAGAAAATTCATGGTCAGAACCTCCAGGGTGTTTGAGTGCAGTAGGTTTGGGTTTATTGTTTCTTCATCAACACACCACAGGAAATGTTTGGAATAGCTTTGCAGATCTGAAATCACTGGTGAAATATGTTCTAAAATAGATAAAGGAGGGGCTGAATAAGATGAATCCCATTTTCAGAAAAAAATATCTAAACAGATGCAGCAATGTGAAGCCATCTAACTGAGGCTGTTCAACAAGGAAGTCATTTAACTGAAAGCAGGACCTGTATTATAAAGGCTTCTCTTGGTCTCTGACATGTTCTGATTTTCAACTCTGATGCCAAAATCAGTTTTTGACACCGAGAGAGTTAATTTGCTTATTTATTTTGCCAGCTTCTCTCTCTTCTCATCTGTACATATTCTTTGGTTATGATGTCAGCATCTTCTGATGTAATGTGTTCAGGTCCTCGCTCATCAGGCTGTTTAGGGACCATGATTGAATAAATAATTGATAAGAGTGTTGAAGAGGGAAGACAGAAGATATTAAAAATACAATAGAACATAGTCTGGTCTTTGTCATGGAAGACAATTTGCATCTCAGCTCTACCACTGCTTATGTTACACACTCAGAGACATTTATATAAATATTCATACAAATATATTTATTTATAGAACTGTCTTTGTTGAAAACAATAGGACGGCTTGTGCGGGCATGGGCCAAAGTAATTCCTTTTTTTCCTGGAGTTTCTGGTTTGTCAGTAAACAAACCCACCATCAACAAAAGCTGTCGTCTCTGTCCCAGATTGCTTTATGGGTCAGAATCCTCGAGGAAACAGCTTTTACGGACACTAAAATGAAAAGAATGAAATATTTATTGACATTTGGTCTGAACATTGTCATTGTTTGTTTTGAGACCAATTCAAAATTTTACATCTCTGGTGATTCTTCCCCTGTTCTTAACCACGTTGGCACTGCAAATCATGTGGCAGTTAGCATTATTGCTCCGCAATCGATATCTTGTACACCTGAAGTTCCTGCAGCATGTAACATACAGCTACCAGTATCATAGGTAATAGGTACACTGTTTAGGGATTTTAGCAGAATGTAAATGGTTTAGATATTTCACTTCAGTGAAATAAATAAGGCTTAGGCTGCTTTGTAAATCTTAGCTATCATGCCTGTACATTCAATTTGATGACTCACTGCTGTAATCCATCTGCCCAGGCTGGAACGTGGCAGCCATTCTGCGCTAACCACTCAACACAGCGGTTTATTTTTCTGAAGAGGAGATGTGAGGAATAATTTGTCCAATTGAAACTGCAAGGTGAGTCACAAAGGTGATGACAAGCATTAACTTCCCGTGGCCTGGTCTCATGACTGCAGAAACATTTTAGCGAGCCTTGCAGGAGACAACTTCACACAGAGCTGGAACACTTCTGGATAACTGTCCATCAGGAATGCCCTTGGAGTACAGCTAGCGGCGGGGCCTTTTCTCTCCGACAACAAAGATGAGACTTTAAAGGCTTTGGTCTGCGGCTGCAAATATTTTCAAACGACTGGCCAGGACTGAGAGCTCTCATTGATGACTCTGAAAGCATGCTGGTGTTCCTTTAAAGTAGCTTTGTTATTTTCAGCTAAATGCCTTACTAGGGGAGCTTAGAGTTCCTTTCTGCTCCTGCAAAGGTCAAAGGAGGAGTTCATTACTTCAATACTTGTGGTTTTTCAATAGGAGCGTGATACCCAACTCCTTTTGGGTGCCCTGAAAAATGCTCCTTGACAGTCCTGCTGAAACTTGCTGTGCTAGTTGAGAGCGATTTGCCTCGTTTCACATCTTGAACTCTGGTGTAGCACAGCTACCCTGGCACTAGTCACCAGCTCCAGAAGCGACAGTCCTTTCTGCATGCTTCAAGAGAATGTCTGATGGCAGGAACACGCTGACAAAGGGAACAACATCTCAGAGTCTCAGGTTGGTCGGATAACAAATTAAACTTCTGCTTGTTTCCCCAAATTGTAGCTGTGACCTGGACTTGTTGCAGCTGCTACATCATTAACTAGAAGTTCATAGTATTGCCAATAAAAAATATGAAAGAAATAATTTTCAAGTGGTAGATTTGACTTATCTTCTTGCTCTAGGGGCTCTAAAGTGGATTTCAATCATGTTCAGTCACAGCCATGTCAAACTCAATTGCCCAAATTAAGTCTGTTCCCAACTGCCTAAAACTGTTTTTGTGTCAGGAGCTCTATGTAACACTTCTCAGGGCTCTGACCTAGTAAATTTGCCCTCTGGAGCCGCTCTTTTGATTTTTTCCAACACCTAAAAATCCAATTCCTCGAACTAAGCATTCTGTAAAGCACTCCATGACTGGCTTTAGTGCACAGCACGTATCATGGAAGGAGAGGCCAGAACAAGCCAACTACCACAAGATACTTACTTAGACAAAAACTGAAAGTAGCCCAAAATACGTTAAACAGTAAAGATGACTATGCCCGTCTCAGGGCTTAAATACAAACTTTGATAATCACCACAAAGTGCAGCAATACATTTCTCTTAGGTGAAAAAGGTACAGACACAATGTTCTCTCTGGCTTCTTTGGAAAAGCATTTAGGAGCTCTCACGTTATATGAAGAAATAGGAGAAGCAATTAGGACCGAAGCCAAACTGCAACTCTTGGTCTCAATAGTACTTCACACAAACGGACCTGCTGAACCCCACGGCTTTATTCAAGTAATGAAGTGTTGCTCAGTGTAATTAAGCATTGCCAGTATTGGACCCTGAAAGTATAATAACAGCTTTCATCACGTAGGATCTTAGAGCGTGATGCAGGCTACAAATCAAGTTCCCTATGCTCTCTCCTTTCAAAAAGAAATCAGACACATTTTCTGCTCTTCTAGGCCCAGTCTCCCGTTTAGAAAATGTACTTCTGTGTTGAGCCAAGGAGCAACAGCTTTACTGGGAGTAGTTAACATCATACCACTAAGGAGGGCCCTTTTGACAGTTTGTATCATCCTCTCAGCTTACTCATAGCTTCAGTGAAGGTTATGCTACTAGCTCTTGCTGCAGAGGCTGTTTCCTCGCAGCCTCTGACAGCCTGGAACCTGTTCTGCAGAGCTCACTGACAGCATGAAAAGTACGACTGTGACCATGAATGTTACGACTGGCAGTGAAGTACTTTTTCATGGATGAGGTCTATTTTTCTTTCCAATGTGATTCTATGCTATGATGCTACCTCGATTTGTCATTTTGGACCTCCTAGGTTATCTTGATGACAAATAAACTGCAGGTGCTTTGAAGGGCCACCTGCTATGTCAGGTGGGATTGATGGAAATGTCTGAAGTACTTGCAAGTTTTATCCTTTTGTTAAATCTAATGTTACATACGTGGCTGAATGTGCTATTGCACCGTGTGTGTTGAGAAGCAACAGACCTGAATAGCATATATGAGAAATGATGCACAAAGCCTGTGAGTTTATATACTCCTTTTTGGGCCAAATACTTTACTGATGGGGATTACTGTGAGTTTTAACTTCTGCAGCTGTTTCTCTGTGTTCATAAAAATTCAAAGTTCAGTCTCATATTACACCAGGGTAAACCAGATGTACTTCACGTTTCAGGTACGGCCCACCAAAAATCGCTTTTTCAGTCCACAGCAGCAAAAGCGTTGTGCAACCGGGATGAATTTGTCTTTCGCTGAGGCTCCTTGTCCTTATCTCCGAGTCCAAAACTCCTCTGACTGTAAAATCTGATACTAATTCACTACAGTATTGCCAATTTTTGCAGTTTAATCATAAATCTGCTGGAGCTGGATTTGCATTAAGATGAAACACGTCCTTCGTCGCACTCTGTTCTTGCCTGCCTGGGGGAAAACCCCGTTTGGGTTGGACACCTCTCCTCCTCCCTTCCTGCAGCAGAACGGGCGGGTGCTGGGAGGGCAGGCAGTGCTCCTTGCTTCTTCTGGGGAACCAGAAGGAGTTGTGAGGCAGGGGAGGGGGACGAGAGGAGAAGAAACCAGTCTTAGGGATGGTGAAGTGTGTGTTCCCCTCTTGGAATGCGATGTCGTTGTGCCACACGTTCCTCCCCACAGCAAAGCTGGGAGGCTCTGAAGGAAAACGAAAGGTCTCTTCCCTGTGGAGGGACAGGGGCTGGAGGAGAACAGGAGCACGAAGGCAAAATGTTGGCGAAAGATGGAAGACGATCTTGCAGCCATGAGTTTTGGGGACAGGTAGAAGTTTTGTATCATCAGACGGTGCCTCATGCCAAACCATCATCTTTCCTTTGTTCCAGTGAGGGTTTCTGTGCATCTGGGAGCGCTGCTAACAGACTGTCAAACCCAACAGGAAGCTAGGAGGGAAGTTTAAATGTCAAAGGGTAGGGTGCAAGCTATTTTTAAGGCGTCTGTTGCGTTTCGAGCTTGAGCAGTCGGCCAGGTGGGAGCAGCCAGGAGCCATCACGGCGGGTGCGCGGGCACCGGCCGTTCTGAGGGGAGCCAGCTCGGCCCTGAGGGAACCTTCCCTTCCCTCGCTCCCAGCCACGTCCGCTTTGTCACTGAAGGGAAGGGCAGCCAGGGAACGCCGGCCCAGGCCCCGCCAGCAGCGCCCAGACCGCCCCGCACCGCCAACGCGGCCCCGCCGCCGAGCGGCTGGAACGGACCACCGTGCGGGAAGGGGCGGGAAAGGAAGGGCCGCTGGTTCTGTCACCGAAGCCGGGAGAAGCTCTGGGGCAGCAGCCGGTCTAAATGACTGGTCTGCTTAATCCCTCCGGCTCGGCCTCGGTGTCTCGGCGTGAATGACAGAGAGGGTGTTTCTGGAGTGCCGGCTCTCTGCCACCTCCCCCCTCCGGAGCGGATGGTACTTCCCAGCGCGGCGGGCACAAATGCCGGCGGGGCGGGGCTGCCAGGAACGTTCTGGAGCAGCGCCCCGCCCCTGCACCACGTGACCGCGAGGGTGGCGGCGAGGTGTGAGGGCGGTGGCCGTGGGGATGGGAGCGCGGCCCGGCTCCTCTCCCTCTCCTCTGCTCCTGGGGCAGGTAATCAGTGACAGCCTCGTGGTCTCAGAGTATGAGTTTTTTCTGTGTCTGGTGCTGTGATGCTGTGTGAAGTGGGGTGCCCCTGCCCCGTAGCGGGGG
>Ga0065711_1032930_pt1 | contig 26413 bp, 15 predicted proteins | sample Hoacrofraction12_FD_59098 | JGI IMG/M metagenome (GOLD analysis project Ga0065711, IMG submission 59098) | Hoatzin crop microbial communities from Cojedes, Venezuela - Epithelial fraction 12 v2 (version 2) | ecosystem: Host-associated > Birds > Digestive system > Esophagus > Crop | place... | reverse complement strand
CAGCTTTTTTTTTTTTTTTTTTAAATCAAAGCAGAGTTTTGCTTTTGCTGTTTGAAAGGTTAGGAAAACTATGCCAAAGTTCTTCCAGACAGCTTGGACAGCATCAGCTGACAGGAATGATTTTCAATATGGAGCAAAGAATAGAGCAAACCACTAATCCTGAGGGATTCCAGATTTCACTCATTTTACATGCAATGTGGCTAACAGCCTTTTGAATGCAACAAAAGAAAAAAGTTACTAATAAACACAATGATGTAATCATTCCAAAGAAAAAAAAGAAAATACAGCAAATCAACAGTTAGAAGCACAGAGACCTTTTTGCATGCCTATCCAATAACACACTACATTACATCCTGCCTACATTTTGGATAGTTGGTGATGCATCCTCTGCAGGTGATCATAGCAATCTTTCAGGCACCTTGGCTATTTAATCACTGATTGTGACATGCTCTGACTCCTGAAGTTAAAGGGACTGTGCGAAGGAGAATTATTATTATTGCTACTATTCTGCATCTTCACATAACCACCACTTCAGTTCAGCTTTATACAATTCATACTTTCACAAAGCAGAAAAGGCAGAAGTCTGAAAGCTTATTTGGATGCATTCACATATAAAAAAGTATTTTCTATTTCAGGATACAAATTTGAAATAATTTAGCTCAGCCTTCCCTTAAGATCATAGAATCATAGAAAGTTTTGGGTCGGACGGGACCCCTAGAGGTCATCTAGTCCAACCCCCCCGCAGCGAGCAGTGACACCACTAACTAGATCAGGTTGCTCAGAGCCCTGTCCAACCTGGTCTTGAATGTTTCCAGGGATGGGGCCTCCACTACCTCTCTGGGCAACCCGTTCCAGTTTTTCACAACCCTCATTGTAAAGAATTTCTTCCTTACATCTAGCCTAAAAGGTGTTGATCATGTAGTATAAAACCATTTTTATACCTCCAGAAGTAGTATTATTTAATAAATCATTTGACACATCTGGAATGGCAGTTGAAATCTTAATATCATTCATCTCTTTTGAAATCTCAAATCAACAGGAACAAAAGTACTGAAAAACATGGAAAAATATACCCTAGATGCTTACAGCATATGACCTCCTTTCTCTTTCAGTTACACTTCTTAGATTATTTAATCTTGTTTGTTACTCACTTTTTTCTGCAAAGTTTAGCTCTTACAAGTTTGATTCTGACAAGCAGCGGCAGTAACCTATTTATCCACCAAAAAGGTAGCACGTAAGCAGCGTCACTCCAAGGTTTGTCGCATTATACCTCAGCTCTGACAGTAGCTGAGAGTACGTATTAGTTTCCATTCCACTTTGTTTACCAGCCTCTCACGCAGGCTATTCCAAAGGGTACCGGGTGACACTGGCTGTTACAGAGGTATCCACGTTAAACCATCCTGCAAGAATCGATCTTGTTTCATCCACACTGAAGGTACAAAGCAGACATTATGTGCATGACAATTTCAATTGCTGTTTGGAAATAACCTCCTTTTTCCTTTTTTTCAGTCTAACTCAAAAGAAATTATAGTCCAGGAACAGAAATACCTTCTAAAAAGATTGCAGAGAGTGCCTCCAAAGTATACTTTAAGTCTACAGAAAATAGTCCTGCAAATTATACGCATTTGAACAAACATCCTTTTCAAACGTAATGAAAAGAAGCAAAGTCTCCTAGTGAAGTCAGCAGCAGTAAATTCATTAATTTAAGAACACTTTACATGACTTCAAAAATATCCACATCTTACAGAATCAGGTCAAAAATGAACATTCTAAATTCAAGCTCAAAAAACACAATCAAATTACAACATTCAAGCATAGACCACTGTAGTCACTGCCCCGCCTAGAGGGAATATCCAGCTCATTTATATTGCTCACCCAAATCAATGGGACAACTCAAGCTATTCAACTGGATTTCTGCTGGAAGACAATAATATATCTACTTTTCCAACGTACAGGTAACTTCTAAACCTTCTCTTTCATCTTTGTAATATGTTAGCTTTTGTAATTCTGCAATCATAACAGTTAACATAGGATTGCCTCTTTTCAACATTCTTTCTGTTTTGGAGAGTTTTTTGAAAGCATATGTAGAGTCAATTAAGCATTAAGAAGTGTGTATTAGATTGGCTATTTGAATTTATAGTCATGTTAGAATTTCAAATAAGTTGTACAAAAATTACACAAATGCTGTAATACTGCTGAACAAGTACTACGCAGTACATCTTATCTAATTTCCAGAAAGATAAACAGGCACCGAAAAGGCAACTTGGTCAACAGACACATGACATTTAGCTCTGGCTCCGTTCAAGAAAACACCTATCCCAACTGCTGCTGATGCTCAGGCACTACATTTTTCCAAGTATTACTTGAAGTTTGTTTTTTAGAAAAAAAATTCCTCCTTTTTTAGTTTAAAACCATTAAGTCCCAAACTGCCAGTTCAGTAAGACTCAGGCTGAGCTGCAAACATTACACAAGCTTTCACTTAACTGTTGACTAGGACTCACCTGTGGTTCTAATGGAAGCCGAAGCTATTTATTTACAGGCCAAGCAGTTTGTGATCAAATGTTTTGCACATTTCTCTCTGCTGTTCCAAACATATATCCCATCCTTAATCACATTACATCCTAATTTTCTTAGTTGTTTTAACTACTTTTTTTTTTTCCCCTTACACTGCCTGGTCAACAGAGCTGCCTACCACAGCAGGCTTCATAATCAATTGCACACTTCATCTCGTACTGCACAACACAACTACAATAAATGCATTACAGAGTCACTGTCTTCACATAATATTAAGGTGTGAAAAAATTATCAACTGATTAATATTGCAGACAAAAAAATCTATTGTAAATTAATAAATCATGAAATAATTTCCTCTTTCAAAACCAATACAATCAATAGTTCTCATACTATTTTATACCATCAGGTAGTTACACAAAAGAAAAATGCAGACGTTATTCAAATATCTAGGAAAATGTCTGAAGTTTCTGCTTTGTTTTTCAAAGAATGGAGTGGGTATCATGAGTTTATCAGCATTCACAGACAAAATAGCCGAGTACTTAATTTTTTGCGTTTGTGTAACAATGTAGTATTTCAGAAGAAACTACATTTAATCAGATGCAGTAGAAGTTATTCAATAGCTGATAAATGGGTGTACTGTAAAATATAATGTCACCTAGTTAAAAAAGAAAAGAGAGAGAAGATGCTAATTCTGCTGATGAAGATATTGTTTTTCCCCTCTTGTGTCCTATTCATTATGCAAGGCTGCAGAATATGAAGTGTAGTGTGTGATCCGGGCGATCTAATGATCTCCCACATCTGCTCATCTGGTACAATTTTAATTAACACTCCAAGGAGGTTTGTCAAGAGTAATCAAAAACATTGTCGCTTATAAAGCTGTGGCAAGAAATCAATAGTTTTCATCAGAAAAGGTAAGGTCTGGCATAACTGAACCATTTAATTGCTTCATTCCAATAAACAAAAACTGCACATTTTAATGACTTGATTTTGGAGATCAATATCTAACCACATATTGCATTAAACAGCAACATGTGGTGGGATATTCACAGTCATTTCAATTCAGAATGAAGCATTCCTCTTCTTTTATTTCATCTCGAATGGCAATAGGTTGCTGAGCCTATGCAGTGCTATGATTTATATCAAATGAGTGACCTCTAGGGCCGTAAGACTAGAACGGGTGACTAGTTCTCAATGGTAAGCTACTGGCACTTGACAAAGTGCCTGAAGCAGAATGAATTTACTTCTCTTTTCCTCAATCATCAACAGGCTCTGCCCTGACCCCCATACTGACTCCTATAACAAGATCTCCTGTCTCTGACTGAAAAATTTACTGTCATGTCTACTTTTCATTGAGCTCAAGTGAGTACTTCTGTCACCTTCAGTGAACTGAGTCTGTAAAAGATTTAACTAAACACCAGTCACAGTTTAAAAACTAAGCAAGAACAACTCATATAAAAAAATACCACTTTTAAGCACTTCTGTTTCTTAAAAGTCTGGGAGCTATGCCTTTTTATTAAGGTTTTGCTCCTTTAAGTTTTCATTATTAAACTGTTGAAAGCAACTGCTCCACAAAGAAATGAGTGAAAGACTCCCAGTATAACACAGGTATCATAACATTAGTAAAATCTAGTAGTACTGGAACACTCCTCCCGGACACAAACACAGTCAAAGTTTAAATGCTTGTGACTTATGAAATATCCAACTCAGTGAAATTTTACACACAAAGAGATATCAACTATAAATCACATGGCCATTTGAATTCATGATCTGATTTGTATACAATGTACAGCATCACCATGCTCAAAATATGTCTATATACAGGAATGACATTAACAAATTTTTCTACTATTGAAAGATTTTTAATTTTAAAGCAATACTTGTAAAACATTTCTCCACACTTTCAATAACAACACCTATCACAGAATATACAATACCTAGCTATACATAAAAGCATGTATGATATATAGTAATGATTTTAACTAGTGTTTTACCAATATTTTAACTTCATAATGTAATAAAACTAATATTGCAAGAACCCTTTCTACCAACAATAAGGCAATTAAAAGAATGACACTTGATGGTTTATTCTGACATGTCACTAAAGCTCTTACACAAAATTTTCACTCCCTCTTTAATTTTCAATTCTTCTACCCTCCCTGCTTCACAGCTTCTGGCTATTGGCTTTTACAATCTGTCCCTAGAGAGCCAGGAGTTATTACCCCTGTCGATGGAAGAGAAAGGGATGTTATTCCCCTGTCACTCTCTCCAGCTCCAGCAGATTCCTAGCTCTGATCTATGGCCTTCATTGGAGAAAAGCGTCTGACACGCTGTTAGTTCTCAGCCCTGTCAGATCCATCTACCTATGCTACTGGCATTACTTACTGGAGTCAGAGTCACAGAAGTCAGGCCAAAAATTTGAGAAGCAAACACTATATCCACTTCTATTTGAGTAAATATAGGAGAGAAACATCTATTGCAAAGTGTGCAGGCTTTCAGGAGGCACTATGTGCCACGTAGGCTTTGAATCTGAGCTTACAAACAGATAACATAGTATCTGAAATTATTCACGTTTACAGTAGAAATACTGCATAATCTAGTTAGCATCAGGTAAACCCAAAGGATACAGAAGAGTTAACAAAATGGACCTAAGCAAATTTAATAACTCCTTCAATACTGTTTTAACAAATTACTGCTTAATTTTTTAATGCTCCCTTTTAATTGACATTCACGTGGCTGCTACATAAAATGGACACCTTCAATGGCAGGCAAGAGGCAGCATGAGATGGTTATGACTCGCTTCACTTGTATACTGCCTGTCAAAACACAATACAAATGTATTTATCAGCATTTTGCATGCATTATTTTACAGGACTTCAACTTAAATGAACCTTTAATTGTGAAGTATCAATAAGAGGATTGTGAAGATGGCTGGCTTAGTTCTTCTTATACTCCACACGCTCAGCAAAATGAACTGATCTCGCCGCCTCACACACACTGACTGAATAGTGTAGGGCTTGGCTCTGATCTCCACTACCTCCCCTGGTCAGACACTCTTCTCATCAGGCTACAGCCCAAAACATTGTGCCCAGTGTGACTGTCAGGCAAGGGGGTGATGCTTCATCCCGACACACGCAGCTTTGCTCACACCGTCAGTATTAGCAATACAGGCAATACCGGGAAGAAGTGCGAGTCCTGCTACAGCAGCGCTTGACCCCTCTTCGGGCAGATGGATATCATCATGCTCCGCTCCTCACCAAGCTCCTGCACACAGAGCTTGTCATGTACCTGTTTGCTGTCTCCTTGCAATTTATTGCCCCCTCTCCTTTTTTTCTTTCAGCAAGGCCATGGGAAGAACAGATTTGCTTCCCCTTTATGATCTTTACAGAGCAAGCTCTCCCTTTCCATATTTCATCATAAGCAAGGAGGTTGAACGGGAAAGGCGTTGCAGTTTCCACTTTCTTTCTCTCCCTGTACTCAACGAGAAGTAGGAGCAAGTGAGCTATTAATAGAGGAAATAAGGGATCGGAGTCAAAGCAGTGACCAGATGGTGCAGGATGAGAGCTACTGGACATTGCCCAGGTGGCCAAGGCAGCCAGCAGCATCCTGGCTTGTATGAGAAACAGTGTGGCCAGCAGGAGCTGGGGAGTGATCGTCCCTCTGTACTCAGCACTGGTGAGGCCACACCTCGAATCCTGCGTTCAGTTTTGGGCCCCTCACTACACTAGACATTGAGTTGCTGGAGTGAGTTGAAAGCAGGGCAACAAAGCTGGCAAAGGGTCTAGAGCACGAGTCTTATGAGAAGCAGCTGAGGGAACTGGGGCTGTTTAGTCTGGAGAAAAGGAGGCTCAGGGGAGACCTTATTGCTCTCTACAACTACCTGAAAGGAGGTTGTAGTAAGGTGGGTGTTGGTCTCTTCTTCCAAGTAACAAGTGATAAGGACAAGAGGCAATGGCCTCAACTTGCCACAGGGGAGGTTTAGATTGGATATTATGGAAAATTTCTTCACCAAAAGGGTTATTGAGCATTGGAACAGGCTGCCCAGGGAAGTGGTTGAGTGACCAGCGCTGGAGGTGTTTAAAAGACGGGTAGATGTGGCATGTAGGGACATGGTTTAGTGATGGACTTGGCAGTGTTAGGTTTACAGCTGGACTCAATGATCTTCAAGGTCTTTTCCAACTTACATGGTTCTATGATAATACTTTTCCAGGTCAGAATTGGTTTTGACCAGAGAAATCACCACATTATCCTTAGGAAATCAGGAAGTTTAACAAATATTCTGTAAATTTACAGGCAACAGCTAGAACATAGACACACTTCAAGATTCATGATAGGCAAGGGAGTGTCCCTGCAAAGGGGAACAGCTGGCAGCAGAATAAAATTTTGAAATTGAATGAGCTTCTGGAGGAACATAAAACAACAAAAAGTCTTCACTTGTGGTGTCCCTCAAAACTCAAACACATGCTGCCTACAAGTTCTCATTCAATATCAAGAAATCAGCTCTTAATCCTGCTGGTTTTTTTAAGTTTCCATACTCGTTCCCATCCCAATTCTCCAGCAGAAACATCAGTGCCTACAGCTACACAGGATGTATTTCCCTACTGAGAAACAGCAACAACAGCCTGAAGTCTCAGAAGACAGATCAGTAAAGTTTTCCAGATAACTAATGTTTGGGGCATTTTTATACAACCATACGCTCTTCTTTCACCTTCCTGAGGTACAGAGCTATGACCATAATCAGTTTTGTCTGCCAAAGCGAGCAAGCGACATCTTACAATGATTTAAATAGGCACAACAGAGTTTTAAAGCACAAGCAAATGGGATCTTACTGAGAAGGAAAGGAGGGGGGCCAACAACAGTGTTACTTAAGATATTCTGTGTGAGGATATACTAGGTTACCCTTTTTAGCGTGAGGAGAAATAAGCAATGATTTAGTGCATTTAACCAGAAAACTAATAGAAATCATGGAGGAAAAAAAAAGCAAAGTACCCTGCTTATGCATCATGGATGCTGCTCTTTTTCCTTAGAGACACTGAGGCCTGTCAGAAAGGATACAGAGTGCTTTTTCATGGCAATTTCATTCAAATTTGTGTATTTTATCCGCCCAAAAGTGAATAACTTCTTTCTCACTGTAAGAGATTATAACTGTAAAAGATTATCAGTAAGCGTCTGCCTCAAATGGCATGATGAGAAGACATTTAATACAGGGGCTATCTGGAAGTTATGACTATACATATGTGTATTGTGTGTATAGTGTGCACATGCATGTGTTTGCAAATGCAAGCGAATTTTTGGCATATTTTTACCCTCCTTATCTGGAAAACATTCTGTATAGAAAACCGTATGATATGAATACATGAAAAATGTAATATACAAAAGAGAAAATAATGAGCTTAATTTTCCACAAGCATCCTCAGAGAGCATTTTTGGTCAGAATTACTTTTGTTATGTAACATTCTAGTGTTCAGACCTTCACGAGCCCATGAAATTTAAGAGAAATGCAAAACAAATAGGCAGATTTAAAAATCAAAAGAAGCGCAGGGTAGCCAGGGAATACGAACGCTAGAAGGTAATACAGTGTTTCAACAGTTGCACTAGTACACACTTACATTATTTGCTATATTTGTAACTTCCTGAACGTATAAAAGCATATATGGTCTGAGATGGAAGCTATCACATGTTGCTCAACTTAAGAAATTCACTTTCAACTCATAATAGCTTTGTATTTCTTCTTAAAGGCCCAGGTCTTCAAACAAAGCAATTCTAAGAAGTGCTTTGGCATTTCTTAAGTGAAAGCTGATGTATTACATTTCTACCCTTCATAGAGTGGGCCCACGTTGGGAAAAAAAGGGAGGGGAGGGGGGTGTCTAATTTAACCATGATTCAAAAATAATTAACACATGGCAAAACTCTCCTCTGAACAAGAGTCCACATAGTTTTCACATCTTTTAGCAGTCCATGTAAACTAGTCGGGACTCCACTCACTACGGGATGATACGAACAACTATTGGAGAGGAAAATGTTCTGCCATAAATACCAACCACAAAACTCATCCTACCTTGAATTCTAAACAAGCAAGCACATACTGCTAGTATACCACCGAGGCATTTAGAACCAAAATAGGAGTTTTGCTTTGGTTTTGCTTTTATTTTTTAATTTGTATTCAGTCTAAATAGATGTCATTACAACAGCAGTAAGGAGATGCCAAGGATGAGGAATAAACATTGGAAAAGCTCTTAGTTTCATATATAAATCCCCCTAAACCTTGGAAAATCAACATGAAATGCATTTTAAATCATTGGGAAGAGGTCCCAGCACTGCAGACCTCCAGCAAGTTTGCTAAACAGTCTCTGTTCTATTCATTGATTCCTTAATACCAATTCAGAATAATTTACAAAAACAAAAAAAAGTTGGAGTTTCAATTATTCCTAAATGTGAACTATTATTCATAAGAACCCTTGAGTGTCATCTCATCACTTTCCAATAAGGAAAGGTGGAAAATTTTATGTTTAAGTTCCTGAATTGCACAGATAGCCCACTACTTAGAACAACAAGCCAGATTCTCCTCTTTTGACCTAATAATTTTTTTTTCTTTTTTTTTTTTTTTTTTAATACCATGTAAACCTTCTGGTCTAACATCCATGGGGCATGTAACAGCAGAAGAGAAGATGCCCCTGAGGGGACAAAGGAAATAAAACAACAAGAAAACAAATACAGCAGGAAGATGAAGAAAAACGGGGGACTTTGGGACAACAGCAGACAAGGCAAAGGACAACGGTCATGTCACTGATAAGGAAGCTGGAAAGAAGGCGCTCAGTGAATCAGGCAGACTTTGGTGACTCTTGAGGTACAGAATAAGAAAGCAAGATTTTGCATAGGCTTGAGCAAGACTGCAGAGAGAGGAAGGGATACAAAATTGGAAGAAATGGTATTTGTTAAGAAAACTAGGTATTAAAGCAAAGACAGGCATTTTATTGCAGGAATTTAAACAAGCAGTATACACAGGAAGAACCAACAAGATTTGTCTACCAAGATAAAGCAGGAAAGGCTCAAGAGTCGAGCTCAATACTTTTGCAATCAGTATTGAGAATGGTGATGTTAACCAACAGTGATTGGGACTGAGCTGAAGGTAACAAGGTATTCAGAACAAGGAATGAAAAAGACAGAGAGATGTGAAAAGATTTCAGAGGGAATTTGGACATCATCAACATGAAAACACTGTTTGAAGCTTTAAATACAGAAGCTGCCAGTCACAGAGGAAATACAGAAAGAAGGGATGAGAATTTGGAAGAATTATTACTGAGAAGACTGAACAGGAGCCAGTAATAGTGAAAATGAAGGAAAATGTGCAAAGAACAACAGAAAAGCATTGACTGAACCCTGGAAGCCCAAGACTGAAAATTTAGACAGAGAGAGAACACTGCTTGTACAAAAAGAAGCAACAGCCCAGGCAGATTTTGCCTTGAAGAATCTGTTAGTGATGTTATTCAGGGAAAATTTGATTGTGGTGAAGAGAGAAAGAATCTGACTATTCACCATGCAAAAATTAGCAAGAAAAGCAGCAAAATCAACTACAGAAGAGGCATGTTTATGTTTGAAAGGTGTAGGAAGGAAACGGGAAAAGTATCTGGCAGCATTCATGAGGTCAAGAGATTTTACATATTCTTACGAACAATGCCAAGTATACTTGAAAGTGCATGAAAGTTCCCATCCATGAATTTTATTCTGCCTGTAAATCCCCTCCCATATTACTTTAGCATAACACTGGAAAGAACAAAATTCTCCAAACCAGCAAAGTCTCTCCCTGAACACTAAAACTTCAGCCACTCCATGGCAGGATACAAGGCAAACTCAAACGACAATTTTGAAAAGGCTGTAGAGCTCTAAATGTCTTTCATCTAGACAGTTTTCTTCCCTCTGAGCTTAATTATCATGATCTCTAGGGTTTCCCTCCTCATTTTAGTTCTTAAACATGAGCTAAAACATCTTTTGCACATTTTATGTTATAAACACTTTACGTCTCAAAATGACAATTTCAGGCCAAATTGGTTAATTTCAACTACTCTAAACACCTAACAAACAAATTATAGTTCTCTCTGTTCTGCAGTCACGTGGTGGAGTGTCCTCAAGAAGATGATCCTAACCAATGCCAGCTGTTCCCAACTGCCATTAACATTAAAGCTCCAGCACATCTACACATTCTATAAGGAACTGACAATTTAAAGCTCCCTTTTAAATGAATATCAAGGTCATAATATTCAAATCCCATATTCTAAACCCATTCCTCATCAGCCTTTGCAAGTCACACAAAATCACACGATCACAGCTGGAATTAAAATTGGGCCTTTTCCTTTAATCCAGCAATAACCACCATATGCTGCATTATCCCAGAAGCAACAAAGAATGGATGCATCTCCAGCTCAGCAACACATCAAACTAACCGAAGTGTTCCTTTTCACATATTTTTTTCATTTTTAAAAAATACACAAACTAAAAATGTAATTAACAGGTGGCAAAACTTGTTACTTTGATGTATGCTCGCTGGGAACCTTACTTGTCCCTCAGAAAGTACCAAATAAAACTATTTCTATCCTTTCCAGGTGCATCGAAGCAAAGAAGCTGGCAACAAAAACTTTCAGCTTATTCTGGGAGCATCACAGGAGACACTGGTTTCTAATATAGCCTCCTTGTTCAAGACCACAGGAAGCGTTTCTCCTTAATGCAGAACCATATACCATTGGAGAAACACCTGAAGTAGTTGTTACCATGGTGGGTGGATGAGAGATAGAAAGAGAGATGGAAGGGGTGGGAAGGTAGAAATTGGACTTAATATCTTATTTGATATTCAACAGATTATGCAGTGGAACTCAGAGTAGATTAATCACTCAGAATCTAGAAGAAAGAAGGAAAATCCTTTCTGGGGAAAGAAATCTGCTGAATATAAAGAGGACTGGGATGTCTTACAGTAAAGCATGGCAGCCAGTGCAAGAACGCATGAGGACTGCCCCATCTGTTACAACCACCGGTATACCTAGAGTGAACACAAATTTTACTGGGGTGTGCATCCCCCCTGCACCCTGTGTGCCTTCAGACAACTCCATCCTGGAGCACTATTCTGCAGCCTGTAGGCACAAAGACCCACTAGTGGTTTCACTGCATTTCAGCTCTTCAGGAACTATCAGAATGAGGTGGGCGATTTCACGTGAAACATACAGCCCTTTAAAAGAAATAGGTCCTTCGTTCCTCTTGAGAAACGTCAGATTACAAGGTGTCTGCAATATTACTGCATAAAAGCATAAAATCTGAGTCATCACTTTTCTAATCACTGTAAACCTCCAATGCTGCAACTTCTGTAGACAACAATACATTGGAAATACTCTTTGTATTTGTTATTTTGGAGGACAGGAGATGGGAGAAGTTAATCTATTCCTTACAGTATGATTCTTTTGAACAAACTGTAAAATGACATATCATTTTTATTACTCCTTGGCCAGGAAAATAATATTTAGTACTTTACTTATATTTTCCCAGCAAGAAAAAAAAAATAGTATAGGGTGAAGGTTAAATTCAACTTGTATGTCCATGTGAACAGATATTACTATTGTCTCATAAAGAAGATACATAATTAAGGCTGTGAACTGCATGATCAGTTCCATCGTTAGCAGAAGAGATTTCTGAAATCTATATTGATTTTTGCCTCTGAATGTGCATTAGCTTAATCCTCATATACAAGCACTATGAATCCACAGAGAATTTATTTTTTTTCTCTTTCATTCACAAAAATCTCATAGCTGAAACTTTTGTGAGAAAACTAATGACAGGCCTAGGTGATTTCCAAAAATACATATATAAAAAAGTACAAGTTCTAAGGGAGCTTTCTGCTGCAGAACCCTATTTGAATATATTGACACCTCTTCCAGGCAAATCATGTTTTGTTTTACACTACTTTAAAGGAGATCTGAATATCATCCCCTATAAATGTGTAGCAAACATTACATATGGCATGCTACCAAAGATATAAAAAAAAAGCAGGGAGAGGAGAAACATAAAATATTAATGGGTCAAGATCTGCTCTTAATTCTACTGATAAATACCTTACAACTAGATTAGTCTAATCCAGAAACTCTTTTCATATCCTCAGATTTCCAGGTACAAGCAACAGTGCCTACAGTTGTTTGCCACATATCAGTGCTGAATGTAACGCATCATTGAACCACAACTTAATGCTGACAAAAAAGCTGGGAAAAAAAGAGATTTAAAAAAAAAATTAAGATCAGTAGTCTAACACACCCAGCTCTTAGCAAACATAAAATCTAAATTATGCAGATTAAACACATTGCTGTATCTGAGTGCAAAATTACCTGCATCCCCAGAATGGAGTTTTGGTCAGAAAGGCCACTGTTCGAAGCTCCAGGCTCAAGTCTCGGGTAGCTTCGCTGAGTTCCAAATTTGCCAGAACACCTTAGCTTCTGCACAGCCTTCTTGTGGCTCAAAACCCACAGCGTGACGCAAAGCCCATTGAACTAAGGGGAGATATTTTCCCACTACCTCAAACAGACTTTGGTCCCAGGCCCTCGCACTCCTCCAGTGTGTGGCAGACATCCCGGGTGGGCAGCACCTCATCCTGCTCCAACTCCACCGGCTCCTGCGCTCACCTCCCCATCCACACCAGGTAGCTCCTCTGTCAGCACCTCCAAGCCCTGCACAAATCAGTAAAATGACTAGCTGGTACCATATGTGCCCACAGGCCACCGCTAAAAGAAGTGTGAAACATGAAACGCGCAAAAAGCAAATACCTTAAATATAGTTTCTCTTTCAGAAACTAGGTTTGCTCTTGAAAAATACTGGCAACCTCAAAATGGCAGTGAAATCTGTCCTTTGACTAAAAAAGACACCATAAAGAATCGTAATGCTGACCTCCTAACAGCAACCTTCATACCACACTCCAAGTTTGAAATTAGTGCCTTTGAAGTCGGCGTTTTTTATTTGAAAAAATTTGCTATGGATCCAGAATTTTCAGTTTAGAACTTGAATACCTACCTTGGTACATGTGCACTCCCTTTTCCCCTTCCCACCCCATTTTTTTTCCTTTTGGTTTGTTTTTATCTTGTTTTTAATAAACAGACCTGACCTGTAACTAGAGAGAACCCAACACATCTGTTAAAGGGTTGACAAAGAAGGGAAGTCAGATGCTGTGATAGAAACGTATTTTACAGTTCCTTTAGGAATCTAACTCCAAGAGCCAGCATGTGTTATTAAAAACAAACTACTTGCGGTAAAAATCTATTTCTGGAGATTGTTTACTGACATGAAATGTTTATTCGCTAGGGCAGTATTTAAAGCTCCACAGATAAGTGCAAACTGTTCCTGAAAAGATACATGATGCAATAAAATGCAAGAGGGAAGTGGTGACAATATTAGCTTTGCACCAATTCATTTACAGCAATTTCAGATTTCATATACATAAATTAACGGAAATTTCCAACTACAGTGAAAGAAGTTTCAAGATTATTTTCAGGATTATTTTATAACTGAGGCTGCATGGAGCAAAACATGATACTGAAGAATAGGCTTAATTATTCCTACAAAAAGATTCTTGGCACAGGTCCACTTCATATCAGCTTAAAATGCCCTGCGCTATTCTATTGACAGGATCATATGTTTACAAGCACCGGGTTACAGGAGTAACCACACCTCCGGGCTAATTTAAAACAATTTCTGTGAAACAGAAACAGTAGGCCCTGGTTTCTTTAATTTGGAAGGGGAGGAGGGGAGGAAAGCGGCACAGGATACAAGAGATGTTCCTTTTATAACTCTCACTTCACTGGAACACTAACACAATAAAGGGCAAAGGACCCATTTTCATCCTAGGTGATTCAGCGAGACTTAATTCATGTAACAAAGCTTTTTTTTATGTTGACAAAGCATATAAAAATAGACTTTGAATTGTTAGGGAAAAGCATCTCAGCACACATACTCCTCCCAAAGTATTTGCAGCAGCTCCTGCAAGTTATTAATATGTCACAGGATATTTTCTACCTCTAACTAGGTACACTCCCGCAGCAAAAAAGTATTCTCAGGATGGCTGCAAACGCTCGTCCGGAATGAATAAGTACTTATGTGATTTAATAGTTTATAGCCCCTTTTGTGATTTTTCTTAGAAATACTCTTTTGGATGCATTTATACAGTATAGCAGTAAGGAGGAATAATTAAAAAAAAATCAGGAAGAATTCTTGGGTTTTACTCCCTCAAAATGAACATAGTCCAGGCAAATCTTCACTAGCATCCAGTTTTGAATTCAAGTCTGAATTCTTATCACTCGGCCCACAGACGCACAGATTTCAGCCATACCTTAAAAGTACAATCCAACAGAAACATCCGAAGCAGGACGGCCACCCGCGCACGGCGCTGCACCTGAGTGAACACAACCCGATTCCCAGCAGGGCTGAGATGCTGAGAGAGTGCTGCTATTCAGCACACTGGGACTATTCTCAGCACTGAGATGACCCAGGACATTTCCACATCGCTACAGAAACACTAAACGCTGAAAAGCACAAACTGCCAGGGTACTCACCTCTAGTAGCTGAGGTGGGTATTTTTGCTTCCCTGCTATGGGGTACCTCAAGCTACAGGAATAGAGCTCTGCACACTGTCCCACAGGCACAGTATACAGGCAGCAGGCCTTCGTATCCACAGTCTTATTAGAAGATGCAAATTTAAAAACATTGGGTTACTCCCTAGTGTGAAAGTTTAAAATAAAGTGTTCCTTTTGTCTAGTGAGCTTCCCCCCCCCTTCTTTTTTCTTCTTTTTTTTTAATAACCCTATTGACCATTGCACTACTGACTAATATCTTCTGCATCAGAAGGAAAACTGCTGAGGATGTTTGTCAGCCATACTGTCATGAAAGTCAAAAGCAAGTATGTAAGAGAAGAAAGATTATCACATTAGACGTAGAAGAAGAAAGATTAACCTATGAGAGCTGTAGAAGCAGAAAGATGAGCAAAAAGTGGGGGACTCAATGGCTCCAGGGGATTGGTAATGGGTTAGACTGCCTTTCTCCTCTAGATCACTGGCTCGCATCCAGCCCACATCAGTAGTGACTGAGTGTCATTACCACCTGATGGATTTTTGGTGACCTCTGCAAAAATGAATTGATGGTTTCAGCCCAGCTGAATAAATGTTCCCATCATAACAGGTACACCACTGTCTCAGCACAAGGAAGGGAGCAGACACAGACAAGAAAATGCACCTCTATCCCTACAAACCAGTTCAATGCATAAGGAAGTCCACTTACTAGAAATGCCACAGAGATTTATTAAATACTTTAATAGTGAGAGGATTGTGCTTCTTTTTTGAAGCCTTAGCGTTCACCATCTCTCAGTGTTCCCCATGTATTTGTCCTGGATTCTCACAGGCAAAAAGCTGCTCACAACCAAGTCAATGCAGTAGAACTGAAAGTCTCTTAAGGGACAAGCTGCATTTGAAATTATATTACACACTGTTGGTGAAGATCCTCCCATATGAAAGTACAGTAGGATATTACAGCTTTAAATTTGCCTCTTAAAGAGTTTAAAAGTTGTGTAATACTATCTTCACCAAACTATGAATTAAAAACATATTTTCCCTGCAATTGCAAAAGACAATTCAAGTGAACATTCTCTCCAGTCTGAGTTTCAAGATGCATTCATTGTCCCAAAGCACTGCATATGCATGCACACTTAACAGATTTTCAGAGGATCTGTTTGCGATGACTAGAAAAACTGCTGAAACTTCCTGGTCCCTTCAGGCAGGGGTTTGCCAGGTTCCTCCTCCCAAGCCAGCAGGAGCCCAGACAGTTCCCAGCCCAGCACCATGCTTAGTCCTTCAGGCGAGCTCCCCAGAGGGCCCAGGGAGAAGGAGCAGCTCTTGAGGAACACAAAGCACAAGCAGCCACTCGACCCCTGGAGCAAAACGGCACCTTTTCCCCCAAACACAACAACAGGGGATCTCAAGCCTGCACAGGCGGTGAATATCACATTTGTCTGGATTTGAAGAGCAAAACACGCAAGGGAATTAGAGGTGCCACCTCTATGCGGCACACTGTCAGCAACCGAAGTGCTCTGGTCTCAGGCGGTCTAACCCCTCTCAACAGCACAGCACCTTTCAATAGGTGACCAGATTACAGCTGACTACGATGTCACGAGTATGGCTTTGCATTCCAGCCTCTCCGAATGCTCTCACATCTACAAGGAAATTCTCTCAATTTAAAAAAATGAAACACTATATCAAGTTCAACAAATACTAAACAAAAGAGTTTGTTGTCCAGCTTACTAAAGCTACAGGAACTAGAGCAAACCCAGTGATAAAGGACAGCTGATACGGAAAGCTGAATGTCAAATAAAGTGTTTTTTCAGAAACGGGCCTACATTTACCTTGTTGTAGCACTATTTTACATGTCTCTAAGAAAAAAATAAAGGTGATATTTAATAGATGTTACAATAGAAAAAGTGACACTGATTGTTATTTTTGTTTGTATTTTGTATTTTTCCTTCATGAGGGAAAAACTGTTTGAAGTTGACTTCTTCTAGAAAATAAGTTTGCAGAGTTTGAGGGGGAAAGAAGTTCCTTTTTACTGTGACAGAACAAGATTTCCTAATGCCTGGTTCCTTCTTTCATGGATAGTTTTTGGTGAGCCAGACTAGGATGCAACCATGCCATCACAACAAGGAGCACTGTTGCTCAAACTGCGTTTCGTGCAAACAAAAACAACAGAAATTCCCTCCCTCTCCCCATGCCAAAAAAAGTGTGGGTTTTTTAATAAAAGAACTCAACATTTTTAGTTAGGTATCTCTGTCCTGAGCAGCCAACAGCAAGAACTCTGAAGTTCCAACATGTTGTCATTCGCCCACTAACTCCTGTTCTTCCACAAGCAAGAATACAGAACCAGGAGCTGAGAATAAGTATTTCTGACCTACTAAAAAGAAAAGCCCCCATTGCTCATCATGAGAGCAAAAGGCTTAACACTTTGTTTTCTTTGTCATTTATTCAAATGTTAACAGAAATTCTTGCAGCCTTAGTGACTCTGCTTCTTTAATTTACTCTGGTTTTACCCAAGGTGAATAAGCCCCTGCATTTTCCCATCTCATGACTTCCTCAGAGGCAGAAGTTTCTTCTTAGAGGCAATGGAAAAAATTGTGTAAATTGCCTGAGGAAACTGAAACTGTGTTGTGAAAGAACGAACATTTTTTGACGTTTACCATTCAACTCTGGGGTATTTTTATATAACAATTTGAATATTTTAACATGAATCTGAAAAACATTCGTTTTTTTAAAAACAATCAGCAAATAGCGTATTACTGGCTGCAGTAATTGCGTGTAGAACTGAACCACCTTATTAAAGCCTTTGCAGATGACTAACAGCCTACTATTCTCCATCACAAACAGGGCTGCACAGCGATTCACCTTCTCTAAAAAAGCTGTATGTATGATCACTTCTGAGCTCCTTCACCAAGCAATCACAGTATATTGTATCAAAAAGGCTTGCTTTTTTTTTTTTACACTATTACCTGATATTTTCAAGAAAGATGGAGAGGAAGGAGTGACTGTAAATAGCCTGTCCGCTGATATGAATAAATTGAAAAGATCTAGCTGAGAGGGGTGATGAAGGAGTTGGACTATATCACAGCATGCATGCTCAAGTATGGTCACTGCAAAATCTCCATGAGAAATCTTGACTTCGCTGTTTCTTCAGAAGCAAGTATTTAATTCTAAATTTTTATCAGTATTTTTTCTTTAAAATCTGTACTTGCTTTTTCCCATTTCTCTTCTTTCCAAAATGAGAAGCAGTTTCAAGTGTCAGAAAATTCTCATTGATGTTTGCTTCTTTAAAGAAGAGAAAGAGAAATATATCTCTATTTTAACAAGTCTACACAAACATTCTCATACGATGGAAATGCTGTCCTAAGAACATTTTTCCTTTAATACCACAGAACCAAACAGAAGACACCAACACAGAAAATCTTAAACTATCCGTATATTTCAGTGCTGACTCTTTGTTTATATGCAGCAAAGAGAAAATCACTAGCACATGTCCTAGCTGTTGCAAATTAAAGCTCAACTTTGTCACCCTTACTAAACCAAAGAGCAACTATTCCTGCAAATAAGTACAATGGTACTATTCATTCAGGTAAATAGTGTTCCATGTAAGGACTGCAGAATCAGGACCTGCAAGAATGCAACACATTTTAAATTGCCTGGTTGATCTCCATTTTGAAAGAGAAAATGAAGATCAGTTACTCAACCTGAGGGATAGAGTCATTATTTGAAATTGGAATACATATATAGAGATTATTGCAACTGCATATTTTAAAATAACTTCCCAACAGCAAAGCAATATATTTGAACCTAAGAATATATTTGAACCTTCTATCTGATTTCCTTACCTGAAGCATAAGCACCTGATAAATGTGTAACTGATATACCATCAGACACAGCAAAGTAAGTAATTACTCCTGGGGGCTATGAGCAGCTAAGTAGCCTGGCTCAGTTGTCTTGTCATACCTTATACTCTCCTCAACTCCTTTGTTCTGGTATCCACAAAGCTTTATTAAAGTAGAGTTCAGTCATTTGCTCACTGCAATTCCAACAAACTGAGCCAAATGAACCATGTTCAGCCATCTGGAACCCCTTCCTCCAGAGCTCGGTCCCTTTGGGCTGCAGAATCAGTCTATTACCCCGGCATGACATGATCCAGAAACCTGCTACCGCTACAGGACCTCAATTACAATTCCCAGTCCGGGTATTGCTGTCAGGGATTCTGCAATGCAACAGACACTGCATTTGTACCTCACATGACTGCAAAGCCATTAAAGCCTTTGCACTTGGAATTCACGGACAACATTACAGGAGCTACAGACCAGAGGAGAAGTCTGCACTGCCTCAGCCGGGCTTAAAGGTGGCCAAGCGCACAGGGGAGGACCAGCGGCTCTGCAACCAGAGGAAGGCAGGGCAGACAGGCAGCCCTACCCTCTGCTCTGCAGCCAGGTACTGCAGAGAGGGCACACCGTCCTCGGCTGGGGAGGGGACCAAGGGCAGAGGTCAATACAAACCCTGCTGGTAGCACTGAGAAAAGGACAAATCAGTTATAGAAAAGAACTCCTGCTGGTAACCTGTCTCCCGCTTCTCCCCAAAACACCCAAGGGATTTTTAGTGTTGGAAAGTCAATATCCCTTAACCACCTCTGACACTCGATTCAGAGGAAGGTGCGTGGCCTTCACGGCTCTTCTCCTATGTGTCAGCCAGCCAGCCAGCACACTCTCAAGTACGCTCCACAACGGGAGAAGGATGTCCCCAGACTGAGAACCTGATCTCCTGGAAAGAGGGCACTGGCTACGCTGCTCCTTCCTCTACCTAAAAAAGTCACTTTTGCATCAACATACAGGACAGAGAACACAAGGAAGGTAAGATGCCGTGGCCAGGCAGCATGACCACAGCATACATTAACTAAATATTGAACACACTTTACTCTCCTGTTACAATGGCAAATAATTACTGAAATCATAGCAAGCAAACACAAAGAAGCACCAAGCAAAGTCTCCTCAGATGTAGCTGAGAGAAGTCCTTTCAAACATATCCACAAAAAAGTCAAAGTAGCATTTCTTTTTTTTTTCTCCTGTCAATACCAGCTTCTCTAAAACAATCAAGGCTAATGGCATATAAACCCACACTGAACTCGGAACTCAATAAATCTTGCTATCAAGCACCAGTAGGAAAGTACATGAGCTCAGCAACTGACTGTAGGATAGCTGGGCACCAAGTTGGTAGACTGATAAAGAAACTCAAACACAAATTATGGCAGGAGCCATCCTTTCAGGACATTCTCTTTTTGTGTGGCAGTGTAGCCTGTGTGTTGGCAAAGTGTGTGCTATTAATCCTTTTTGTAAAAATAAGAGGGTTATTTTCTTCTGTTGAAGGTAGTTGCATCATTCACGTTCAAGGGGAGGCCTGGTTATCCCCATCACTTCCAAACTATCACTACATAGCAGCTCTGGCCTCACCAAACACTTCAAAAGCATTCCCTAATCTAAAACAAGCAACATGGTCAGCAGCAGGTTTTACACAGAACCCAGACACCAAAGCTCCAAGATCCATACACATTCCTGGCCCTGGGGGCTGCCTCTCTTCTCAGCAAAGCAAGGCTGCTGCAGCGAGGAAGCCCTTCTCCCAAAAGCTTCTCCCTTTCCATATTAAACAGAAATTAAATAGTTGCATATTTTCTGTAATGTCCTTTCATAGCATTTATAACCCTACAGAATTTAATTATGTCCTTCACCTACAATTTCAAGCGTTGCCTTAAGTATTTTTGCAGGTATGACAGCCTTCCTACATTGATAAAGAACTTCATATGAATATTATGAAGAAGACGACAACACGGGTATGTAGTGATAGGACAAGGGGGAATGGCTTTAAACTGAAAGAGGGTAGATTTAGATTAGATATTAGGAAGAAATTCTTCACTGTGAGGGTGTTGAGGCCCTGGCACAGGTTGCCCAGAGAAGCTGTGGCTGCTCCCTCCCTGGAAGTGTTCAGGGCCAGGTTGGACGGGGCTTTGAGCAACCTGGGCTGGTGGAAGGGGTCCCCACCTGTGGCAGGGGTTTGGAACTGGATGATCTATACAGTCCCTTCCAACCCAAACCGTTCTGTGATTTTGTGCTATTTCTTGAGCCATTCAACACATTCATTCAAGACACTTATATTACAGGTCCACGTCAAGTCACTGGAAATTTAAAAAAAACCCACACTACCAAACATTACATTTCACATACAAGTACAGCAGTTTACTTGGTATGAAATACTTCATGCAGCCATCCACTGCCCCCCCCCTTTTTTCTTCCTACTAGGTAAAATGTTATGCCAACTTCAAACCCTTCTCATTTCCTTTTGGAAGTAGAAAGCAAGCATGAATTAAAGCCTATTTTGTATTCCATTTTACAGAATAATAGGGCGGTGGGTTTTTTTCTGTAAGGGCTGGGATACCACTACAGTGAGACTGTAAACAATTCAGATAACTGATATATTTCATATCTTCTAGCTCTTGTTTAGCATCACATAGCGTACTTGCTTTCTATACAAATCGAATTCCACCTCTAATTACTGTCAGTTCTAAGTGTATTACTGCAAGTTGTAAGTTTCATGTTTCACTTTAACATCAAGCTCATGGAGAGACGCAATTACAGAAGGATCCCAATTAAAAAAATAGTTCATGATTGGAGAAAAAAGATTGGAAACAATCTAAGTGTATCATGCAGGTTTCCAAACCTTGATAAGAAGTCCAAAGAATCCAATTTTATTTATTTAATTTACAGATTAAATATAAAATTGTATGATTTTTTCAGTCAATGCTGTGATTATTTTTGTTGTATTTTTGGAATGAACAGCAGACTTTGCACAATGAGCCATCTCAATATTACGTTCCATTTCTCACTCTCTACAGGATGAGAAAGAGACTCCAAAAGATAGCAAGAAATTCTACTAGCCCTGTATATTCATAAATTTTTGTGGTATTACATATATACCAATAAAAATTTTCCATTTTATTATAAAATTATATATAAAAAATAAAAGCGTGCTCATCAGAGAAACAGATGTTTAGAAGGAAATGCTTATGGCTCTACCCTGCTCCAAAGGAGCCTGACTGTCAAATGTTTCCAGAGTATTAGCAAAGATAGGTAAAGTATCTATGCAGGTAAGAACTTGCCCTTGTTCTGGGAGCATGAGGGCAGCAGCAGTTTGTATGACTGAAGTCTACACGATAGACCAGCTGACAAAGCTAAGAGCTGATTTCCCAAAAAATTCCTGAAATAGGACATGACGTAAAAAGGAGCCCTTCAGAAAGTGTAAGTCTGCAATTTAACCAAACCATCACTTCACTATCACAGTGTCACTTATTTGGGGATTTCAGAAGAGAAATGGTATGGTCATTTGGGAGAGACGAGTTTCATTACCACACATGAAAGGTTTCTTCAGAGGTTCCTCTTCCCAGAGATATGAGCCTTTGCTAATCTCTTTAAAACTTGCAACACAAGGATTACAGCAATGAAGCATTATCAGCACCACACTGAATCTTGGCAGAAATCGCTACCGCATCTCCCACTGCACAAAATATCCCCCCAATGGGGCTATCCTGCAACAGGGAGGACAAGCAGGAACTGCAGTTACGCTGCTATAGCTTGTCCTTCTAAATCCGTAACACTATTCCCTCTCCCTGATGCAGGGACCAGCAGATGTCAAGTATGAAGCGAACCAGGATACTCAGCAGTCTTTTACTTCAGCTGTATTATAAAGAAGCTGCTCTTTAGCAATGCTGTGAAGAAGACTTTACATAGCAATGTAAATACACTTCAATAATGACACTGGGCATTTAAAAGATCCCTATTACCATGCTTTATAAGTACCACCATCCTCTTCCTACTTTTGCCCTCAGCTATATTTTGGAATAGTCTGTACAATACCTATTTGAAGACAGGAAAATCTTGTCCTTGCCACCCCTATCCTGCAGATGACGTGCTGAAGCACAGAAGGACTTCTGGTTCATTCAAGGAGTCTGTGGTAAAATCAAGTATCAACCAGATGTCCAAAATCTTAGAGCACTTCTGTCATCACAAGGACCATTGCTTCTTCCTGCAGACAAAGCTTTAATTCCCCCTTCACCTATGAAATAAATAGAAGCACTGGATTCTACAAGCCCCCTAAAATATTTCATACTACATTGTGATCATTTCATTTACTTTAGACCTAACAAGAAAGTTGAGTAACATCAATTACCAGTGCAATAAAGGAAACGAATAAGGAAGAGTTTTGGAGTAGAATCTTTCCATCCTAAATCAAGGGAAGCAAAATACCCACTAAAGGCTGCAGAAGAGCTTCTTTTAATTAAGGACTACAGAACTTGATCCGCAGTGATCATTAAATGGCAAAATTTCAGCCACATCACACTTCAGCCATACTCTCTGGACACTGGCTTTCTCTCAGCACAGCACATGGCAGTGGTTCAATGCCTCGACGATGGAAGGAGGTCACAGCTTACTGTGACCTGTTACCAGCAACCAGCATCCAACAACCACTGTCTCCAAGGCCAGCTCCCTGCAAGTCATTTAATACCCTATGGCAGCAAGAGAAAGCTGGCAGCAGCAGAACAGCTCCCACTCATCCCACCTTGTCTCTAAAACATGTTCACTCAACTACAAATACGAACAAATGAACGCCTAAAATGTATTTTACAATACACTCTGAAACACGCCAAGGATATACCACTTGTAGCAGCACTATGCCCATGGCAGAATGCTTGCCTGACAGTCCAAAGAAAACCTGAGCAACAAAATATTTGAAGTCAACCTAATGGTACCATGATACAGTGCTAATTTTCAGGTAAAAAGAACAGCTCTTACAATACAGATTTTTGTGCCAGAAACTACAAAAAAAAGACATTTACAACTCTCGCAGATAGAAAAAGAAAAGAGAGAGTGCTACATCCAGCTGCTCTGCACAGAAATGGCTGGAACAAGTCTAGCAACACTAGCTGCATTTCTTCTGAATACAGAGCGTGAGTATCACACTGGTCAAGCCTCATGTTCTTATGAAAGCACTATACTAAAACATCACACTGCAATTTTTGAAGAGTGCTAGTTTTGTACAAAGACCTGTTTGCATGAAGAACAGCTCTTTATTACATGCACAGATTGCTGTGCATATGATCTTCTTTGCATGTTATTTGTTCAAATGGCAAATGTCCTATGCTTGCATGCAACACTGAAGATGCACATTTCGGTTTGGTGGGGTTTTTTTCAATTTCAGTTTCAGTTCTCTACCTCTGCTCCATATTGGAGAAGAAAGATGGTTTATTGAACATGGGTCTTGGAGTTAGAAACTCCAGGGCCAACCACTAGTATGCTATGTGATGCTACAGAAGTCCCCAAAGACCCTGTACTTCAGCTGCCCTTCTATAGTATTCCCTACCTCCACAAAGCACTGTGAAAGTAAACACATAAATGATAGGTGCTCACATATTATGGGGATGAAGGCCATATGAGGCACAAAGAAAATTAACATATTCAGAGAGAGGATTACAACATGTTTCTCACTTATTTCAGCAGCTGGGATAATACAGAAGTAACTTGCAGGGTCATGATTGCTCAAAAAAAAGTGACATTCAAAATACAAACAAGTAAAAAAAAGGTCTTGATGGCATACATCATAAGCCTTCATAAAATTAATGTTTTTGTTTTTTTAATTTATGCAACAAAACTCCCTTTCAGAGTTAGTGATACAAGTCCCAGGTAAACAGATGTGCCACGGAAACAACCATTCCTGCTGCGTCTGTGTGTTAATCAGCTCCCCTGAGTGCTACCTGGTGGCACGACAGAGCAGTTCTGTGCAAGGCTGACAATGGTGGCAGTGATGAAGCCATGCAATATCACAGCTCTTTAATCACCAAAAAATCCACCCCACGCCAGTTTGATTTCTCCTCTGCACGATGCCACCATTTCTGGGTTACAGTCCTCTTGGCAAGCACCACCAGATCCATAAACTAACTTCACAGAGTAGTGGATTGCTGTTGCTGTTTCTAGGTTAACACTGACAGGAACTAACAGAGTCTTCAAAAACATCATAAACTTGGTTTTAGAGCTGACACACAGTTGCTACATCATGCATTGCAGGAACACAGAGCTGTAGGAGTGGATCCAGCACTGGTCAGATAGATGCGGTTTGTCATCATCTAAAGCCTACCTCCAACAGGAAGGGGGTGGGGAGAAGAAGAGGAAGGGAGAGAGGGAGGAGATGAAAGGGCAAAAAAAGAACTACTAGAAACACCTTAGACCATAGTATTTCTTGTACAGATCTGACCTGTGTTATGTTCAGCAATGTAACCAGGGGGGAAGAGGGGGGGAATCAGTAAATAACTTAGAGTACTTTATAAGTGAACACCAGAACAGCACTGCTCTGCACTGTCATTGGGGATACTCTGCTTCATCCATCATTATGGTCTCCCATCTCTTTCTCCAAGCCAGCTGGGGCTCGAACCGCAGTGGAGAACAGCTCATTCATCCGTGGGGGAAAGCAGCACGCTTCACGTTGCTACGGAGTTCCCTGTGATTCTCAATGCCAAAGCATATTATTGTTTGCTTGTGGCTTTCAGAAAACAAGAGGGCATTTTGTAAGCCTCTTTAAGATCTGTTTGTGTTAGAAACAGAGTGGAAGAGCTGTGTCAGGCAGGCTGCTCGCAGACCTCTCCCAGCACTAGCACGTGCATTCTATTCGCTCACTTAACTCCGCAGCAAACTCCGGAGTCTGCTAGAACGGAATTACATACGCGATGGGGTGCGTTTACTCTATCGTGGATCACCACTGGAAAGGGGAAAAGCAGTTGGTGAGGCCTGCCAAGGCCTCTTCCTCCAAACCCACCACACAGGCAAGGTCAAGAAACAGCGGCTGGGAGGGTACTTGCCAGGAGCAGAAGAAAGGAAAAAACGTGCAGCCTTCAAGTCACAGCACTGACTTTATTCCATACGCCAAAAAAAGAAGAAATAAACATATATCCTCAAAAAAGAAGAAAGCCTCAGTACGACACAACTAAGTTGTATTTCAGATGATTTCACTGTGACCACAGAAGGGATACGGAGCAGCAACAGCTGCTCCACAGGTTGTTCTCCACAGCAATCCGGCTCAGCCACAGTGCAGAACGCTTCTCTGGCGCGTCCTACCCACAGAAGTAATTACCGGAATAGCCGAAGGCGAACCGTCGTGGTGAAGTCTTCTCCTCTCCTCCCTGGGCAGCCACCGACCAGAGCCTCCGGCGAGCGGCCGCCCCCGGCAGGGACCCCGCGGGCTGCCCCGGCCCGGCGGCGGGAGCGGCCATCGCTCCC
>Ga0065711_1032929_pt1 | contig 26413 bp, 22 predicted proteins | sample Hoacrofraction12_FD_59098 | JGI IMG/M metagenome (GOLD analysis project Ga0065711, IMG submission 59098) | Hoatzin crop microbial communities from Cojedes, Venezuela - Epithelial fraction 12 v2 (version 2) | ecosystem: Host-associated > Birds > Digestive system > Esophagus > Crop | place... | reverse complement strand
TTTTTGGGGGGGGGGGGTGTGGTGGTGGTGGTTTTGTTGTTTTTTTGTTTGTGGGTTTTTTGTTTTTTTTTTTTCTCTTTTTCCCCTAATTCTGCCACTTGATATTTTGGCTCACTGAAAACTCCTGTCTGTGTTCAGCATTTGCAAGGAAAAAACTTTGACCCTTTCTACTTGGCTCATAGATGTTATGATGACCTCTGATAAATCTGCTGCTCTCAAAACGCTGGAGCACTGAGAGGTGTTCCTGAGCATTGACTTTGGAGAAAGGTCAGCGAGTGGCAGAAGACTCGCTGTCGGTATTCCAGACACTGGCAAGTCCTGCAGAGTGCCTTCAGTAGCAGGAATCGTTGCAACTGATTGGAGCAAATGGAGGCTTCTCTTTGTCCCCAAGCTGTGTCGTGATGGTCCTTTTAAATGTCTTCGTGCGTTCTTGCTGCATTTGTTACTAAAAAATGCAATAACCTGCACATCTTGTGAACAGAAAACATGGCTGTTTTCAGTGTACTGCTGTGAGATGCAGCAGTGTAGGGAAGCCCATTTACAAGCTGGATGGGTGCTGTAATTTGACTGCTCTACCTAATGCATTTAGCACACAGAGAATTACCACCTTTCACCAGAAGCTGTGAAAGAAACATAATAGGAACTGAGCTGAAAGCAGTTGTAAAGGCTTAACTGAGTTTGCGAAGAAAGGACATTTTCCAGTCTTTGTAACTATTCCCACCTGAACAGCCTTCTGAAGGACCAGAGCAAGTAATGTGTGATATTGCTACTTCCAGAGCAACCAAGATCTTCCTCGGCTGAGATAAATTCTGGCTGGACTTCACCAGTCCTTCTTTTGATTGCTGTGCACCACACCAGCTTCCTGCTTTGCTGGCATCCTACGTGTTTAGGGCCTCTTTGCATCCAGACTCTTTGCAAGTGGTACCTCAAATACCTCTCTGTGCAGCAGCAGGTCTGTGGTGGGCTTGTGACCACCCACTCTTGAGTCCTGTGCTAGCTTTGCACCAGTCACATACTGTGTGGTCTTGCCTTATTGTCATCCCCCATGATGCTGCCACAAAGATTAATCTCCTGTGCTGTTGCTCTACCTCCACTTACCTCCCAAAATATATGGAGTCCTCTGCAGTCTGCCACTGCTGTAGCATTCCATTGACCCATCCTGCCACGTTTGGTTGTCCATCTGTATGCTGTAAAATAGGCCCCTCTGCTTTCCTGCATGGCTGAGAGAAGGTGCCTGTAGCTGCCTGCCAGTGTAAAGCTACTCAGTCATCTTCCTTCAAGTGCCTCCTGAGATGGCTCCTATTGTGATGATTTCTGCAAAGAATTTAGCAAGAAGTTAACGAATGCTCTCCAGAGCTATCTTACAGGCTTGCCAGTAAACCTAAGAGGCTTGGATCTCATGGACTTTCTTCAAGCCTCTCTCTTTTTTTTTTTCCCCCCCTTTTTTTTTTTCTTTTCCCTCTCTGAAATGAGACTGGGGCAAGTGTGTCATCTAAAGCTCTTTCGTTATCTGAGAGTCTTGTGTATTATCATCCTGTATTCTCTACAATACCAGATGAGCATAGACTTGCTGCAGGGAAGGAGGGGATCTTCTCCTTGTAAGTTGTCCAGTCAATTACTGACAGTGTGGTAGGATTACTGACAGGCTTGCGCCACTGCTAAGAAGACAGATTGGTTAATAAAAAGGCAGACAATGTAGTCAGTACATAGCTTAAAGGAAACCATCTGAGCCTGTACCATAAATTTCAGCAAGTCTGTTAGTACGGTAATGCCAGTGTATCTTTTATTTTCCTTTGGAATTTTGATCTTTCCTCCTCCTCCTGCTTTATTCCTCCAGATACTTTGCAAATTGGACCTGAATTAAAAAGGAATGGAGGGGAGGAAAGATTACTTTTCTGTATTTAATCTGACTGTTGTCCATTTGGTGCACGTGCAGCCAATGTGAGGTTGGTGCCTGCTGATTCTGCAGTTTGCCTTTATAGAAATGGTGTTGAAGTTTTGCCTTTCAGATCCGGGCTGGGTCCGGCAATGAGAGCTGGGGACAGATGCTGCCAAGCTGGGTACTGTTTGTCATGGCATTGAGTCAAACGCTTGTTTGAGGCGCTGGGCAAGCGCTCCCGTGAGCAGAGCTGTGTCCTTACAGCTGCAGGTACTGAACTCGTAGATCCCAGTGCTGGCCATCTTCTCCAGGCTCCTGTAAGAGCACTGGCATTTCAGAAAGAGCACCTGTTCTCTGCCTTGCGTTGAATCTGCAGTCGACTGGCCTTGAATGTTTACAGGACCATCGTCACTATAGTATCCACACGTATCGCAGTCCTTAATGTGTTTGTCCTCATGCAGCCACTCTTACCTGTAGAAGTACTGTTTTCTGGGTGGAGGACCAAGTCTATAGTGGGGAGGTCTGTTGGAAAAGACAGCCCAAAATGATGATGCTGTGGCCACCTGACAGGGACAGCTCTGTGTAGGTCCGCTGTGTTCCCTTGTTGAGGCTGTGCTTGCGTTGCACGCCTGAACTGATTTTGAACCCAGACACTGGCACGGCAGTCCTCTGCTGTCTCTTTTTGCGTGTGCAAATCAATAAGAGATCCTATGGAAGGTCAAACAGTTTAGTTAACGTTGTGTGGTGGCCTTTGCACTGGACGGGAGTGAGGAGGAAGGTTCCTGTGCTTGGGGTGGAAGGGAAAGCTGCTGATACTTGTTTCTGGTTTTTGGCTGCTGCCTCTGAGACCAAGTTTCTTTTTGCGTTTCTGCCTTTCCCGTTTGCGTGTTCTCTGTGGAAAGGTGGTGCGCAGGTGCCCAGGATGTTTGATTTTTCATCTAATACTATGTGGTTTCAAGGCCTGACTAGAGCAGTGTGGGTGTAATGGTGGCATCCTGTGGTGTGTTACAGCACGAGGTTTGTTCAGGCTTGGCCCAGCAGTACATGGGCTGTGCAGGAATGGAGGTGACCTGTCCCAGAGGAAGAAGACTTTGTCTGCTGCAAATGGTACCTCAGCTAAGCATCCACATGGGGAAGGTTAAATACAGGATTTCACAAGCTGTAGCTAGTGTTGCGCTCCGGGACCTGCTGTTACTCTTGTAGTGATGGGCAGTACTGCAGGAAGGTTTTTGTGGAATGGTAGGAACAAGTGAGTGAGATGCTGTTGGAAGGGGAGAGGTGGTGCAGGGCAGCTGGAGGCAGCATTGATGTGGATGGGCAGCAACACCAAGACTGTTCCTTCTGCTGCATGATCACAGAATGGTTTGGGTGGGAAGGGACCTTTAAAGATCATCTAGTACAACCCCCCTGCCATTGGCAGGGACACCTTCCACTAGGTCAGGTTGTTCAGAGCCCCGTCCAACCTGGCCTTGAACACTTCCAGGGATAGGGCATCTGCCACCTCTCTAGGCAACTTGGGACAGTGTCTTGCCACCCTCATTGTAGAAAAAAAACTTGTTCCTCATGTCTAGTCTAAACCTATTCTCTCTCAGTTTAAAACTGTTGCTCGTTGTCCCATCACTCCATGCCCTTGTAAGAAGTCCCTTTCCATCTTTCTCTTAAGCCCCCTTCAAGTACTGGAAGGCTGCTGTAACATCTTTTCAGAACCTTCTCCAGGCTGAACAGCCCCAACTCTCTCAGCCTTTCCTCATAGCAGAGGTGCTCCAGCCCTCGGATCATTTTTGTGGCCACCTCTGGACCTGCTCCAACAGGTCCATGTCCTTGCTATGTTGGGGGCTCCAGCACTGGACACAGGACTCCAGGTGGGGTCTCACAAGAGTGGAGTAAAGGGGCAGAATCCCCTCCCTCAGCCTGGTGGCCATGCTGCTTTTGATGCAGCCCAGGACATGTTTGGCCTTCTGGGCTGCAAGCTCGTGCTACTGGCTCATGTCCAATTTTTTGTCCACCAGTATCCCCTGGCAGCTAGGCCCCTGGGGCCACAGGGCAGAGGAAGATCTCAAACAGCTCGTAGGCTGTGTGCCAGAGCTTGCATCCAGCATGAGAGGGTGTGTGAAGAAGGACCAGGGAGCAGCCCTCCATCATCAGAGCACATCTGACTGATGCAGCCCTTGTGGGGCATTGGGGAGTCCCGCGGTGTCGTGAAGGGTCTGGATCCCAGTGTGTTGTGACTCGACGTCGCATCCTGTCCCTGCATATCTCTTGCTTGTCATCATGTTTCTCGGCGGGAGGGAAGGATGGCAGTTCTCGCTGAAGTGCTGCTTCCCTTTCTCAGCCCAGGAATCTGTTACACAACTGGAGACTGAGTGAAAGAACAACGACACAAAAAAACCCTGCAGCCTTTAACACAGACAGGAGTGTGAGATCTTGCTTTTCAGGCTGTGGGCTGTTCCCTAGGTGATGAAGTTAGGAAAACCTCATTCTTACAAGCTTACTTATTCTGTAGTTGTGGAATACAAGATTCCCGGTGTCTTTACTTCATAAGTATCTGGCTGTTGCTGAGCTCTGGCGAGGCAGAAAAGCCTGTTATCAAGACACAGCTTTCTGTTTTTATGTGGTATTTTAAACGTGTTTCCCTGAGCCCCTGTAGGCTGGAACAAGTTGACATTCAGGCAGAACTCTGGCTGTGGGTATGGGAGGGCAGAGGTTTTCTCAAAACGTGTGCTCTTCATGGATTAGCGTGTTCTCCATGGGGAAAGCAGGTGCTATTCTGTGTAGCACAGTGTTTAAGTAGCAGAACTTTATTTAATTTCCGTGTGAAAGGTAGAAGGCAGAGCTGGAGCCAAATCTGATCTTTCTGCTGTCCAGCTGAGATGTTGCGACTGTTCTGGTAAGAGAAGTTGCAGAAGAATGCAGGTCCAGTTGTGCTGAGGTTTGGGCGAGATGTCTTCACTGTAGTGGGCTGTATCAGCTTTATGGGGTCAAGCAAAGCTGGCAAAGGCTGTGTCTTTGTTAGTAATTTTTCTCTTTTTTACAGCAGCTGCCTGAAGTTGCTTGTGTCCCTGCTTGTAGGGGGGAGAAAAGATGATATTTGTTAATGCACGTCAAATATCTGGGCTCATTTTCCTTTTCATTGCTGGTGCAGGCATGCCTACTGCTACCTAGCAGGCACAGGCATTCTGTTGCCTATAGGGTGTTGATTTACTGGGAAGTTAGGAGGGCTGTTGCCCTGCTCCCGTGCTGTGCACCATTAGGCACCATCTCCACCCCATTGCCGCATGCTTTTTGACATCTCGTTTTCCATAGCTAACATAGTCTTCCCCCAGCGCTGTGCAAGGATGTGGGTGTGTTGGCAGCTTTGCAGGGGTAGGAATGAGAAGTAATGGCTTCCTGTGGCCAGATAACTGTTAGCTCTTACCCTGCCTTGCAGGAGGGTGTTGGGAGACAGGTAGAACTTGTATGCACAAGTTTGGGCAGTGATCTGGTGGTAGGACCGGGATTGAGTGCTGGGGTTCTACTGTGAGTTTATCACCTCATGCAGCCCACAGTGTGACATCCCTGCCTCAACCACAGTCACGTGAGCAGAGCCGGAGAACAAACACGATTCCAATACAAGCCTTCTTCCCTCTCTCTCTGTCACAGCTCCCTGCACCTTGCAGAAAATATGGCGCTCTCCCCACTGCTGCTTGGTCTGGGGGGCAGGAACCCTGTAGGCATGAACCCAGTTAGGTGTCTGTGGCTTCCACCATAGCCTGGCCCTGACAAAAAGAGAAGTAATGCCTGCCTTAAAATGATGTGTCTTCAGTGTGAGATCGGTGAAGGCTGGTATAACTGCTGCTGGCTCAGTGTGCAACGTGCAGGAAAGTGTCTTGCACTTGGTGATCCAAGTGTGGAGTGACTTTTATAGATCAGGATTTAGTGATAAAATGGGGAACTCTTGTATGGAGGGAACTTGCAATTTTTTACTGTTTTAAACACTTCAGATACATTTTATCCCATTTTATACATTTGTTATAGCTGGGGGTATCATGTTGTCATATCTCCATCAGACTTGAAAGAAAGCACGCGGTTGTGTCGTGGGTATGGTTGTTGCATTTCATTAAATGATAGGACTCAAAAGTAAACAGATCTCAAAAGTTGGCACACTGGCAAACCTGCAGCTTGGGTGCTGTGGAGCTGACATCCACAAACACAGCTCTGGAAGAAAAGGTGTTCCTGCCTCTGCAGCTGAAAACCCCCTGAAAACTAAAAAGACCTTCTCTTTCTCCCCTGTCCCTTAATCTCTTGTCTGGCAGGGAGCAGAGAGGAAGATCAGGGATGAAGAGCGAAAGCAGAGCAAAAGAAAAGGCAAGTGCACTGACCCCAGCTCTCAGTTGAATGCCTGTAAGTAGAAATAATTCCATGGGTATTTTAAATATTAGATCTCATTTTGGTTACAAACAACTCGTGCAGTAGAACTGTGCTAGGTCAGTTTTTATCCCCTATGGAATAGTGTTTGTTTAAAGCAGTTGCTTATGGAGGCATTGATTGTGTTTTGCAACATGCTGAGTCACGTAGGACTTCGCTTGTACGTAGTTCTCGCTGTCCAAGACAGGGTCCTGCTGTGTATTCGGTCAGGTATGGGGTTTAGCTGTTGAAGTGACAGGGTGAGGGTGGGATTTTTGGGCGCTACTGGAGCCACTGCAGCTCCCAAGTGGCAGCGACAACTGGGGCTGCTCCAAATGTTTCCAGCTTGACCCTAAACTTAGGCTTTAAGTTACGTTAAAAATGTATTTATAACTCTGCAGCAAGGCAGTGGAAGCTTTGGGACCGAGCCGCCAGCCTCCCAGCCCTATGCTCACTCTTCTAGAGCAAAGTGGTCCTCAGGAAATAATTTCAATAGGAGCTGTTCCAGCACGTGTGAAGGCCTCGGCACCATAGTATGTAAAGGCTGTGGAGCTTCCTCCTGCGGAGCATCGTTCCTTTAACTGCTGCAGGTGACTGCAACAGAGCCTGTGTTTGGATGACTCGTTATTCACCAGCGGAGCTGCTTAGAGGAAATGTATCTCCGTGCTCCTCCTTTGCACGGGGCAGGTGCACGCTCTCCCTGGCTCTGCTAGTGTGCTTGTCAGAGCCCTGCTGTTAACAGCAGTCCAACTGGTTCAACAAGCGTGCACCTCGAGGCTTGCTGGGCAGGATTTTCCTGACGCAGCAGGTACAGGCTGCTGGAGCAGCTTCAGAAGAAGATAATGCTACAAGGGAACCCGTCTGCTCAAGGGAAGTTGCAGAAAGGGCTGGGTTTTTAGTTGTTTTTTTTCCCAAAGTACACTGAAAGGTAGGTTTAGCACACTGCTACTAGCATTTCACAAACCATTTTCAAAAACAAACCATTTCACAAACATTTTCAAAGCCCCAGCGGCTCCCAGAATACTGAATGCGGCCCTTTACGTAATGGCTGGAAGGTGCAAACAGTTTCAGTACGGATTTCCAGGATCTTACGATTTTACAACAGCTGCTTTCCAATATGAGCTTCCTAGGCTTGGGATTAGCCTGTTGTGACCTTTATTTTCCTGGAAAGTACAATCCATTGCCATTTAGTTCTTGTGTGGGAAGTTTTTGATTGCTTTGAGCCATAAGCTGTTACACCCGTCTCTGGGGTCACGAATGCCGTGTGCACATGGACTGATGAGCAGCAGAAATAGCTTGTGGCTTTTGGTCAAAGTTATTTTTACAGGGATTGAGCAATCTTTAAAATATCAGTTTTTGCAAGGAAAAAAAAGGTGTATTTTCCAGTGGGGACATGAGAAATGAAGTGTTTTGTTTGCAGTTGGTTTGACCCAAAATTGAAATGTTTCTACTTGGTAAAATGAAGTCTTCCGTTGGGGTCAGCTTGACGTGAACGTGCGTGAAGTGCGGTTTAAGGCACCCTCTACCTCACTCTCTCCCAAATGGGTCTTTGTGGGTGAAGTCTGCCCACGTGATGCCTTGTGTCACATCGGCTGGTGTGTCGTGAGAGCCAAGGTCTCTCTGTGGGAGACAGTGCTGGCCCTGGTGGGCGATGAACTGGGGTCCAGCAGCTTGAGGTGACCAGGATGAACAATGAGATGAACAAAAATGTAAAATTTGAAAGTGTGGAATTGAAATGTAACTCTAAATCTAGCATCTTGCAAGAGACAATATTTGTGGCACCTCTGTAGTGTGGTGGTGCTTCTGTGGTGCTGTCTCTGAGAGGCCTCTTTGTCGTCTTTTCTGCCTTCCCAGTGTAAGAAATCCAGCAACCTTGAGGGGACGGACAGGGAGAAGGGGGGACTTGGGCTAGCTTTACCCTCTGTTTGGGTAGTTTGCTTGGTACATGGAAGACCTAGGTTCCTCTGTTGGGGTGAGTGGCCAGACCATTCTCCAGCCTAGTTTAATACATGAACAAAGTCAAGCGCCTCACTTGGAAGGAGAGAGAGAGCAAACTTCTAGTCTGTGAAGCGAGATGTTTCCTAATGGTCCAGGCCCTCATCTGAGAAGCAGACAACCCAGGTTCAAACTCCTCTGGCACAGAAGCCGCTCCTTTTGACTCTGACTACAGAGTACCCTTGTTCAACAGTATATGTGCCTTTTAAATGATGTAGGAAAGCCACAGCCCCGTCAATGTCTTCACTATCCTCTGTTCCATTTTTTTTTTTGGTGTCTCTTCAGTTTCTGATGTCAAAGTGCCAATGCTTCCCTCACACAAACGTACAGACATCACCATCTTCAAGCCCTTCATGGATCTGGACACTCAGCCTGTCCTTTTCATTCCTGACGTTCATTTTGCAAATCTTCAGCGTGGGGCTCACGTAAGTAAAGCTCATGGGTGCGGGGATGAGGAGGGCCATGGGGTGTATTTACAAAAAGCCGAGGGTGGGGGGTGTGTGTGTGTGTGTATATACATACGAAATGCCTGGCTGTCTGCATCGACGCTGTAAACAAATACAGGCTGAGTCTCATGTGAGACGTTTCTCCTAGACACATTGGCTGGAGTTAACTGGGGATGTTTTCTAGTTAAGTTCTTTTCCTATAAAGTCCTGTTTCCATGAACCTGAAAGGATGTTTCCACAGCATCTCCAGCCGAGAGTTCGTTGAATGAACTAACTGCAGGCTGGTTTGCTCTCGTAAAGTCCGTTGGGTTCCTGGTGCGCTGCTGTAGACATCGGGCTCCTCCAGCCTGCTGCTGCAGGGTGAAAAGCTATTCTGTGGAACTGGCAAGTGCGTCAGCTCTGTGATCCACTGCCAGAGTGCCCTGCCTTAGCATTCCTGGAAAGTCCCAGCTGACGGGAAACTGGAAGGGAAAAAATTAGAGTGCAAGTTTCAAAATCTTGAACTTTCCTGTGCCAGGAGTTGTGGCATGCTCTAACAGAATCTAAACCTTACTTTTTAAGAGCGTTGCCTGAACTCTGAACAGAGATGGAGAATAAACTTGTGTCTGCAAGGCTGACTTTTCTGTATGTTTTCCTACAAAGGCTGCAGTGGTGAGGTCTGTCAGGACACTCTGTGCTAGTCCGGATAGAAAGCTGAATAGCTCTTGTATGTTTCTGCCTCTCTCGTTTGAGATCCTTTAATTTCTTTATGTAAAGAGCTAAAGAAGATGCTTACTGGCTTTTGAAAGATTGAGCCAAAGTTTCATTTGATACAGGGTTGAAAGGTAATAAGAGGAATTATATTCTAGGTCTGGATAAAATTTTCACAACTGTAGGCACAAGTATTATTTGTTTATTAAAACGAAGGGCAATGTTTATTGCTTGGACCAAAGCATCTTGCTTCTAGTCGTGTAGATGTGGCTGGCTCCCTACTTGACAGCCTTGGTTTCCCCTGTGTCCTGTACTGATGTGCTTACGAGCGAGTTGGGTGGGTGAGCTGTTGCCCATGCCTTGCAGCTCCTGCCGTGGGCTCGGGTTTCCTCTCTTTTAACTTGGTGTTGTTGGGCCTCTGCTCATCCCGGATGCAGCAGGATTATTGTTCCATACCAGTGACCCTCTACCACAAACAAAGCTATTGCTGAGTCGCTATTAACAGATAGCACTTAGAGAGATGGGGAGAGCACTGCTGACAAGACCGTGTTACGCCAGCTAATGGGCCTGTCCTTATGCAAATTTGTTTTCTAGCGTTCAGAGCCCTTTATAGTGTTTTCCGAGGACAGAGTGCCACAGAAGGTTCTTGCTAGCTAGCTAATTCCGTGTGTTTTATTGCGTATGTCAAGAAAATCTCCCCTTTGTTTTAAAAGGTCCTTCCTGTTGCTTCAGAAGAACTGGAGGGTGAAAGGTGAGAGCTGCAGTACTTCAGCCTGCTGAAGTCTTGCCCTTGGACAGAGGGGCAAGTCCGTGTGATTGTACCACTGCTAACTGTTTGTCCTGTCAATGGCAGCTCTAATCTGAAGAGAGGAGCCTACATCGGTGAAGAGGACTTCATTGCTACTCCGAATAAGATGGCCAGATTAGAGGAACCAAAAAGAGGTATTATTTTCTTCTTTCAGAGACTGAATTATATGAGTATTTGTCCATTGTGATGGAGATGTGTCTGAGGTTAAAGAGTTGTTTTAATTTATTTTGGAGTATACTTGAGCCTGATTTTTCTGGCTTTGAGTAGCAATAGAAAGAGTTTGTGTATCAGGACGTAGTTCAGCTCTGCAAATCTTTTACAGTGTCAGAGTTTCTGGGTTTTTCTGCCCACTCAGACACTGATTGGCTCTGAACCTGTAAGGAAGGAGACTTGAGAGTGAGCGAGCAGCTTACCAGTTCCCTTGTGGATTGGGGGAGAGAATTCATCATGTAATCCACTACAAAATACTTTGGGAATCTTCTCCAGGACATTAAGTAATGAATAGCAAGAACTGGTTCTGGCTATAAAACAGTTGTATCTTTCATGGTGCTGGAAAATGGGCTGTTCATGGCTGAAAGCCAAACGGAGAGAATATTCCGCTTATTTTTAGTGTGTTGTCAACCTTTGCAATTTGATGTGAGATTAGATGTTGCTGAGGTGTTGTGGAAGGAGATGAGAGGTCCCTTTGGAGATGGTGTGGTGGATTACCTGCCTGATGACAGTTCTGTGTGGAAGGCCCATGACAAATTTTAAGATTAAAAGAGGAGGATTAACTTGCGATGTGGCAAAGGTGAAGTCTAGCAAGTCTGACATTAATGTAGTCTGGATAAACTAGTAAGGAAGGATGGATTTTATAAAAGGAAATTAGACTTCTTGATTTTTCCTTATTGCTGTATGCCATAAAACAAGACCCATGGGATTCTCTCTCGTTTTGGCTGGTGTATCATCCAAGCTGTGCTGTAACTGAGAGTGTGTATGCTGTCTTCATTTTTTTAAACCTACAGCCCTTCTTTTTCTAAACCTGCCTTTAGCAGAGGAAATCCATCAAGGTGCTGTGCTGTCCTGAGTTCACCTTTTTCAATTAGATACGCCAGTAATTGTTCCATGTTGCAGGTGTATCAAAGCTGTGGCTGATGAACCCTTATAAACAACCCAGGCTGCAATACCTAGTCATTAGAAGATGGATTAAAGGCAGCAAAGCTGTTAAAGTCTAATCTTTCTTGCTCTCATGGCTTATTCCTCAGCCTTAATGCAGTTTTTAATGAGGCTGATGTTACATACAATGACTCTCTGCTAGCTTGAGAACGCTAGGGATGCTTACCTAATTGTGTTTCTCCTTCTTTCATTCCCCTCCTAGCAGAAGACTAAGTCCACATTGCGAGTCAGCTGGGGTGGTATGAGTATTACTGAAACATGGCAAGGGGTAGGAAGAGAGATGAGACAGCGTAGGAGGAGCAGAGGATGTACAAATAATTTTTTTAGAAATGAGGAGGTGGCCAGGATGACTTCACCTGCTGTGGTAGCATCTGTCCGATCATTGTACTATGCAGAGTCTTATGGCAGACGATGACCTGTGAGATATGGATACCCAGGAGTCTCAAAGCTGTGTGTTTTGCATTCCATCTTTCTGTGTTTCAAATATGACCTTTTTCTTTCAAATAATAGAGGAAAGAGCAAATAGGGAAAAATTTAAAGTATTTGCACACAGAAGTTGCTCAAGCAACTCTATTGTGAAAGAAGTATGCTTTGAGCTAACCTAGCCATGCATGTTTTTGATACAATCTTCAATGTACATTGAATTCACTATGTATATTTTTTAATGAGAACCTCAATGTGTATTATTGTGTACTTAGCCACTGTCATATATAAATCGGCTTTGAGGAGCAATTATGGAGTAAATTCCTCTGTCCGATTTGCTTTTCAGTGTTGCTGTATGTCCGAAAAGAGTCAGAGGAAGTCTTTGATGCACTAATGTTAAAGACGCCGTCTCTGAAAGGTCTAATGGAAGCAGTAAGTAATAAGGCTGTTTTATAGTCCTTGCCTCCGGTTGGAGAAAAAGCAAGTGCAGTCCCTTGCTGTCTCGTCCTTATACACTGGACAATCACAGAAGCTAGACTGTCAGTTGCAGCTTGTGTCCACATGTTCCTGCTCTTCTGGAGAAGGAGCATAAGGCTTATTTCCTTTCAATAACATGGAAATTAATGTAAATCATGCTTTAATTCATCGTGAAGGGACTTCAGGAAGCTTCCCTTTTAAGTGTCGTACCCCACGTCTGTGGGATTTGAGTGTAAGAAGGTGTTTCTTAGGCTTCCTGAAAATGCAGGCGTGTCAGGCTTGATGACTGGATACCTGAGATGGTCCCAAAATGACAGGCACTGCTAGAGAGAGCCTTCTGGCTCGCTTCTTATGTAGGCTGTGCTTTGGCCAAGCTGCAGAAGCAGCTGTGTAGGTCTTTTCCTAGCTGCATCAAAAAACAGTCAACAGACTCCCACTGCGGATGTCCCTCGTGTCAGAGAGAGCATTTTAATTAGAAGGTAGTGTGATTTCCAGAATGTGTTCAGTGGCTTGGGCTTCTTTCAGTCTTTCAAAGTCTTGTTTGTGGGCCTCCCCACCCCTTTCATAACCTGCTTATGAAGAGGTCCAAGTCCCCCCTTGTGAGTGTCCTTGAAGACTTTTATATATCTGTGCACACGTGCATGAAGTTGCTCTCTGGTACTTACTTGGCTTCCAAAATAGCCTTCCACTACCCCTGCTGCTGCAGTGCTGCGAAGGAAATAACACAGCTTAACTCTGAGGAATGATGTAATGTTTGGCACGAGCTCAAAACTGACGTTTCTGGCTGCCTGTTTCTGTGACTAATGCCTTGTCGATGTTTGGAGGACAGACGCTTTGGGGCTGTACAGCCAAGTCGTGGCATTAGCTTTGGGACCCAGAGATAGTTCTGTAACCTGAGGTTCTCTCCTCCTGGCTGCCGGGCTTTGCCAGCACAGGCAGGCTGGAGATGGGGAGCTAATGGCGAGCGAAAACTATGAAGTACTCACTTACCCTGTGGTCCTGAAGTGAATCTGCACCTTTGTTGTTTCACTTGGGCGTCTTAAAGCAAGGAACCAAGAGCTCACAACTGTAGCTTGGAGGACACCCTCTGTGCTTTTGCATCCTGAAATGGCATATTGGTTTGGTACTTGCTGTTGGTGTGATAGAGCAGTTTGCCAAAGTAAGCCAGGCTTAGGTTACTGACCTAGTGACTTTCTGGAGGCCTGTACGATGAAGTGCCATTGTTAGTGCCTGTGGTTTCACACCAAGGTCACTTTGCTGGGTCAGGGGGACATTTCTGATCAGCTTGTGTCCTTAGCAGCAGAGGTCTTCGCTCTGTTGCTGTCTGCTTCCTGCACCTGCTGCTATGACGACTGGTTTTCGCCTGATCCCTCTGACACTGAATTTAAAAATGGGTTTTGGTATGCTAAGGGAACAGAGAGCCAAGAGAGGATGAGAACCAGGGTGTGGGGTGTTCTTTAATGTGTGAGGTTTTTGGTGTGGGAGCAGGGGGTTGCTGTATGAGAAGTCAGTGGCCGCATTTAGTACATGATTAAATATTTTGCACAGAAGTTGGCAAACTGCAGAGGAGGGTTCTCATCTGTAGGCTTACGCTGCAGTTCAGGATTTAGTATTGCCTTTATAGGGCTGCGCAGTTGCAGAGCGGTTAGAGTGGTTGTTTTGATCTGCAGACCTTTTTTTGTTCCTTTCTGTAAAATAGTAAGTGGAAGACAATGCCAGCAGTCTCCTGGCTTCATCAATGCTTGCTTTCTTTTGTTCTAGATATCTGACAAGTATGATGTTCCTTTTGATAAAATTGGAAAAATCTTCAAAAAATGTAAAAAAGGGTGAGTATGTACCTATGCAGCAACTGTCAGAATATGAACTCCATTTTTCAAACCTTTAAGCAAGTCTGCTTTATAATTCCTCCATGCATTGCACGTGAACAAATGCCATTTGCTGTGTGTGTGCACGCACCGTACTAACCCTATTCCAACGTCATTCATAGAGCAGCAGACCAGAAGGGTCCTATAGAAATTGGTAGTCTGAGTTCCCAGGTAAATACAAGTCACAGGACCTCTCAGAGTTAATTGCTTTTTGAACCAGAGTTGGTCATGTCAGAGGAAGAAGAGGTCACTTTGTTTAAAGATGCCCAGTGGGGAAAGAACCTACTTCAACCCATGTTAAATTGTTCCAGTGGTTAACTGTACTTGCTATGTCTGCATCTGGCTACAATTACTAAACCTGGTTGTCTTTTTGTGGGCCAGACTGAAGAGAGCTTTACCTGTGCAATACCCATTCCTTACAGAGGCTGCACTCCACAGTCCTTTCATTTTATAACTTATATAATCCAATTCTTGAGCATGTCCGCTTTTGGTTTTCCTTTTAATCTCCCGGTAAGTTTCTTGGCTTTTTTCTCTAAAGTCACTTCGGTGTCGTAGCCCCTTCCCCAAAGCCCCTCTGGCTGGAAAAATACACCCTTTAATCACCTTTGGAATGTAGTTTCAAGGGTTGTGCTTTCATAGCAGAATTACCCCACCAGCATAACTGCAAAAGGTTTGGATTGATGGTAGCTAAGCCACCACTAAGGACAGCTGTGTGTGTGCACACGTGCACGCTCACATGCCTGTGTGTGCACACACAAACACCCGGGTACTGACTTCTGGCAAATGAACGAAGTGGCCAAGCATGGCTTCTTCCCTGCAAGCTCTGTAGGGTCAGAGTTAACCCTTTTGTTCAGATCCTGGAAGCGTGGCTGCAAGCCTCGATGGCAGGTCTGGGCGAGAACAGCTAGGTCTGCTGTAGGAAGCAGTGGATCAGAGATCGGTGAGCAGTTAGCTCTGGGCAATCTCGGCTCTCTGAGACTTGAGGGTACCTTTGGTGTCTTTGGTATTTAGAACTGTAATAATTTCCCTGACTTATTTTGTTTTTCCAGAATTCTGGTCAACATGGATGATAACATTGTGAAACACTATTCTAACGAAGATACCTTCCAGTTGCAGATCGAAGAAGTTGGAGGATCTTACAAGCTCACTCTCACTGAGATCTAAGATTATGGATCCTCTGTGGATTTCAAACAAAGGTCTCAAGTGAACATTTTCCCATAAGTTAGTATGTTGGGCAAAACACTAACCGCCTTCTCCAGAAGAAAGCCAGGTGTTGACTTGTTCTGGGGAGCAGAGCAGTGTTTTAGCTTAATACATTTGTATTTCTGTTCTTTCCAAAGAACGTTGTAACGTTCATGACCTTATTTGCACTTGAAATGAGCGAGCAAAGATCAGTGATTAAATACAGAGCATGTATAAAACACTAGTAAACACGGGAGGGGAAAACCCCTGGAAGGTGGCCTTTTAGAGCGGTGATATCTTATTTATCTATTCAGTATCCCTGTTTGAGCCCATTATCAGCTAATACCATTTTATTGGACTGTTTTCTGCTAGGTAGAGCTGCAAAACTACTGATTGATACTAGCAGGAATTGCGTGCAGGTTGGAGAAAAGTCTCACTATGTTTACTCTTGAACAGGGCAGACTGCTGAAATCACTTGTGTCATTTGGGGGGAATGTAAAACTGCCTTGCTTATGAAGAACTCGCCTTAGTAACTGTGTGAACTCTCATCAGATGAAGCTATATTGTATATAAGTGCAATATATTTTTGAAGGTTTGTAAATGTGTACATACAAGTGATATGTAATATATATAAAATATGGTGTTCTGTATATACCGTGAATATACGCAATGAAGCCCATCTAAAAGGATGCCATATGCAGAGAAAACGGATATTTAACGTAGCTATTTAAAAACGGACAAACCCTTAATATGCACCAAAGGTGAGCACACGTTTGTACGTTCACAGAAGGCACAGGAGACCTGCTTGTCCAACATGGATCTTCCTGCGTGGAAGGAAAAAGGTACCGGCTCTCTCCTAAACCCTCCCGCACCGCAAGGCGACAGCAGTCCTGGCTTCTCTGCTGAGCTGCCAGTTTGAGCCCTGAAACGGCTGCGCACTGCTGCCCTGGGAGCTGATTTGGGCTGAGTCCGAGAGCTGGGTCCCAGGAGGAGCGGAGCAGATGCAGTTTCCTTGAAATCTCCCTTCTAGGGGTCAGAAGAAGGTTCTCCTGGAGGGTGGGTTTTTTGGTTTTTTTCCTGCAGCAGTGTACTTAAGGCTCGGCTGAATGCAGCCCACGACAGCAGCTCAGGCTGGATGAGCCCATGGGTTGGAGAGGTTGTAGGCTGTCAACACCTGGAAGTGCACAGGCAAGGCTTCTGAGAGAGGAAGGCAGCACTCGGGCTCAGCAAGCCGAGCGTTAGTGGGGCCTGAGGGCCGCACGCAGGGTAAGCGTTGCTGGCGTACGCACATCGCCGGGCGCTGGCCCGCTGCTGAGGCGCAGAGACCGAAGCGGGGCAGCTGGTAGCGGGTGTCCTGAGCCTAGCCCCAGCTGGGGGTGCCGAACACCTCAAAACACTCTGCTCTGCGGCTGGTTGTACAGTATTTACTCATCACTTGCTTACGAAGGAGAGGCACTCTCTGGTTTGTAGCAAGTGAGAGAGGAACATTTAAATAGCAGCACTTGGCTCTCGGGCAAAACCTATGCTACAGGGTGAGCAGGTGAGTGCGAGTAGCGGGTCCAGTGTCACTCAGTGCTTTTGTTAGGGATCTGGAGAGGTTTATAATGCTTTCAGACAGCACAAAGCTGGGCAGAGCCGCAGGTGCATCACCCAGGACGTGAAGGTCCATCTGGATAGGCTGCAGAAATAGTCCGGAAAAGTAGGATGTGATTCTGAACAGTTACCGAATCGTAACTGAGTGTTGTTCGGCTGTGTCATGCTGCTGTTCGGAAGAGGGAGGCAAATGCCGTGTTGGGTCAATAAACAGGACCGTGGCCTGCAAGAAACAGGAGACCTGCCTTTTGCTCTACTTGGTATCACCGAGGCTGCTGCTGGAGCGCCGCGCCCTGTGCTGCGGCCGGCCCTTCCAGCAGAGCCTAGTCCTGTCCGATGTCCCAGGGAGGCCGGGCGCCCGCTGCTCCGGGCAGAGCTCCTGGCTTCGGAGGAGGAAGGGTTGGATGCGTTGCCTGGTGAAGAGTCGTCTTCAGAAGGGAAGGTTGAGGGGAGCAGCCTCTCGCTGTGGAAGCATTCTCCCAGTCTGTCACAAGCGCAGTGAGAAGTGGGTGTCAACTGCAGGACTTGGCGTTGGGCGTCGAGGCGGTTTTCCCTCGTGAGGAGAGCAGAGCGCCCAGGGAGGCAGTGGATTTTGGCGTCGGAGGTCTTCAGAGCCGGGCTGGGTGGCCTGTCACAGGTGGATTTGGTTCTCCCTTGGTGCTGAGACTAGGTGACAACTTGAAGTCCCTCCCCACCATATTTTTTTCATGATTTACATGAAAGATAGTATTTTGGGATTTGTGTTCAGACCAATCCTGAGTTGGTTTGTGGACAGTTCCATTCCCTCCTTCTCCTCCACTGATGGGCCCCATGGTGGCTCGTGCCAGTGCTCTGGGCACTGCGTGCTCCCCTCTCCACTCTGTAGCTGGAGTCGAGCAAACTCCGCATGGGCGCATCCGTGACTGCGGGCACGTGGATGGAGCTCGTGGGCTTGAAGCTGAGAGAGAGAAGCTGGCGTGCAGCACAGCGCTGAAGACGCTTGGCCAACGCGTTCCACCCCACACAGGAGTCCACCACCAGTAGAGCAGAGCAGCCGTGGGACCGGTACCCAGCTGACGCCAGCCCGCCACCTGGGCTTCCCTCCAGCAGTCACGGGGAGTTCTGTTACTATGGCAAGGGAATTTTTTTTTCTAAACCTGATATAGAGTACATCTATATATTTACACATTTTTATTGAAAATGGAAGTTTTATTACAGAAACTCAGTCTAGGGTCAGGGAAGTAGTTTTAGAGTCTCCATAGAGGTAGGATTGACATGAATGTTATTTCTTTTTACTGTTTAATGAAGTATGTGAACTAAATCTGACGATTGTTTTCCACTATCGGATATTCTGGGACACGGGTCTTATAACAGTAGCAGCAATGTCATGTATGTTTTATGAAACTGATTTTTTTTTGTTTTGCCTGCTGTTTTTTAGTTGAAAATGTATTTTAAACCAAGCTATTAAATTTTGTATGTTCATTTCTAATGATGAGTCTTTTTATCTAGTAAATGCATCTGCCCTTCCTCTTTTATTTTTCCTTTGACAGGGGATCTATAAAACAAAACCTCAGTGATCGCTCAGTAGTTTCTCCTCTTTGCAGAAGAAAAAAATTCCAGTGCCAGCCTTGCTGTTATTCCCACAGAAGAGAGGGTTAGTCCCATTCTCATTGCCTGACTCCAGCTGACCTCACCCATTTTTGAGCGTGGGGAAGCTGTATAGCGTTGTGTTTCAGCAGGATGCCTGCCTTCGGCAGTAAAACCAAACCGCCATGGGTGAGCTCGGGTGCGTAGTGGGTTGTTGGTGCCCGATGGTCCCTGCTGGAGGCTGGACACAAGCATGGGGGCCATCGCCCCGTGCAGCGGTGGATGGGGTCTCCCAAGGCTGCAGGTGCGGAGGGGGGAGCTGTGGGCTCCCAGCGATGCCAGCAGCTCTCCCTGCTCCGAGGGATCTTTGCGTGATTGCCAGCCCACGACCGCTACTGGGAGCGGGGGGTGGCAGAACAGGCGCTTCCCAGGCACCAGTGAAGCTGTAGGCGTGGACTTCCCAGAGATGAAAATGGCGGAAGTCCATGGCAATTCTCCAGAGTAGTCCTAATGCCGCTGTTGCTCTAGTGTCTGGAGAGGTGTTGGCCTCCTCTTTTTCACCATTATGAGATGTCGGGACAGGCTTTCACTTTGGCTGGCTCCCCAGCCCCTGCAGCGGTTGCAGGGTGCTGCCCTGGGGCAGCTTCTGCCCCAGCACCTTCCCGATCGCTGTGCTTGCGTCAGCGTGGCCAGGGCTCGGCGGGGAGCAGCGTGGGAGGCAGAAGGTTTCTGGGTGAGGATAAGGCAGGTAACACTTTTTACTTGCTTAGTTCTAGTTCTGGTACGGGCTGTGCTTGCAGAGTTTGCCTCCCAGGCATAGGAAGATGCTGCAGGACATCACGCAGCAAGTCCTGGGGTGCCCTGGGTGATGCACGAGTGCCAGGGGCAGCTGAGAGTCCTCTCCACCAGAGGTGGTGCCCACTGGAAGGCTGAGCGGGGTTTAGCCCCTGTGCAGTCCCTTCGTGGCGTGCAACGCTGCTGCTGCCTCCAGGTGTGCGATAGCTTCGTCTTCCCCAGTCTGTATGGGGTGTGCACGTGTGTGCCTGCGCCATCCCTCCTTCCTCCTCCGGCCGCCCTGTCGGCCCTTTTTGGTTCACCTAGAGGATTTAAAGGAAGTGTGGTTTTGAGGAGCTCCTATTTGCAGCGGAGCATCAGTGGATGAACAGTGAGCTCCCAGAGATGCAGCTTTGAACTCCCAAGGCAGGCAGCCTTACAGGGAGATCCCTGCTTCTTCCCCACGGCGTGACGCAGGGCTCGAGCATCACAAGCATTTAGTTAAGCTTTTAAGATCTGATCTTTTTTTATTTTTTTGTATGGGAAAGCTAAATTCTGTGGCTTATTCAAGGGCCTTTTGTCTATACAAATTAATTGCAGAAGCTTTTTCTCAAGGCTTTGCAAGAGCATGGTGCTTACATGCTCCTCTGGTTGGTTGGTTGGTTTGTTATTTTAGATTTGATTTGTTGTTATGATTAAATGAATAAATACTAGATGATATTTAGATGACCCCTCAACCAGATGAATAGCTGTAATAAAAAAATAATGAGCTCTTATCATTTGATTTGCTCTTTGTCCTTGGACTACCCTACTACACCACCAGTGCTCTTTGTTGGATGCCTTTGCGTAGTTGACAGTACCGCAGGAGGGATATTTTGGCTTTGCTTTTCTTCGTGGCTGGAGTCAGTAGCTGCTGTGGCCGGGGTGGTTGTGGGGTTTTCGGTGCATCTCGCAGTTTCTTGTTTGCGCAGGGCGCTGCTCCATGACCCCGTCGATCTGTTTGCCTGCCCGCACAGCAGGTGGGCGGACGGTGTGCCTGCTGGCTCGGCCGTTATTTATTTTGCCATCTCTCCAGCGCGGCCATCGTGCAGGCTGCAGACGCGTGCGCAGGTACCAGCTGACGACCCGTGCCCATGGTGCAGAGCCGGGCAGAGGAGTGGTGCGTGGCTGGGCCTGGCAGCAGCTCCGAGGAGCGGGAAGACAGTGGAATGGTGTTTGTACCTCTGGGAGTTTGGTGTCCGGAGGCGGGGATGGCGCAGGGATTGATGGCAGATGATGGAGCGTGGTGTGTGGGTGGCTGGTGCCACCAGGCTGGGGAAGACAGTGTAAATGGGAGTGAAATCTGGAGTGGGGGCGAAGGGATGTGGGAAAGGGCAGGTGAATCGAGCCCCGTGGTTCCCCAGCACCAGGGCAATCGAGTCGCGTGGTTCCTCAGAGTCCCGTGGGCAAGGGGAGCTGGATGGAGCCCTGACCAGGCAGCGCTGCCACCCCCTTCCGTCCGCACCCGCTGTTCCTGAGCCTGAAGGCTTGGGGCTAGGAGGGTGCAGCCCTGCCGCTGCTGCCACGCAGCCCGGCCTGAGCCAGCTCACCCGCTCGGTTGTGGGCACGAGTCCAGGCAGAGCCCGCTCCCCTGCCTGGAACAACACCCAGCCCCGCGCAGAGCGGTGACTGGGGGCAAGGGTGCGGGGACGGGCACTGGCTCTGCTGGGCAGCTGTGCTGGTGGCACTGGGGTTGCTGCCAGCGCTTGATTTGATGCTGCTTTTAATTCTGTCATGAGAAGGTTTGCTGGTTTTGTTTCCTTTTTCCTTAAAGTAAATAATTACACGAGCTTTGCAAACATTAGTAAGTACATAAAGTAAAAAAGATCACTCGGTCATCAGCTCTGCAAGTCCTGTCTCCACGGTCTCTGCTCTGTGACTCTTCTCTCTCGAATTGCTTTGCTTTGAGCCCGTCAGCCAGCGCTGGCCAAGGGCTTTTGGGAGGCAGCAGTGCTGGGTCCCCCATCTTTTGGGTGTCAGGGCCCTAAACTAGCCCTTGCTCTCCTACTTGCTTCTGCTCTGTGTGCTTAGAAGAGAGCCCAGGCTGCAGGCAAGAGGCTGGTCGAGACTTGCCGTGCACGAAACCCCAGGTCAGGACAACATGCAAGACAACAGTTCTAAAAGCAGCGACAGCAAGCTAAAAAGAGAATCTGTTGCTGCTCAAGTCACCCCTCGCTGTGCTGTGTGGCCGTTCCCAAATGAGGTGGCACCTCACGGCAGTCCTGCGCAGAGCTTCGCCTGCGAGCGATGCCCGGCCTCGGCAGGCGCTGGGCCGTGCTGGCGGGCTCCCCGGAGCTCAGCAGGAGCGATGGTTTTGGTGGGAGTGGGGCCCAAACCCGCCGGATCTCTGTGGGGATACAGCTCGTCCCCACGCCTCCGTGTGTGCTGTGGGGCCGGGGAACATGGCACTGCCCCATCTGCGGCCGGCAGCTCCCTCCGGACCCCACACTGACTTTCGTTGCTTTTTCAAAGGAGAGTTCTGAGCCCTGCGCTGGGACTGCGAGGAAATTTGTAAGATGTCTCAAGAAGAAGATAAATGAAAAAGATAATTATAACCCTAAATCACTCTTTTTTGCCTTTTTTTTTTTTTCTTCCAGTCCACCTTCCGATTCCTAAAGGCTTGAGGTTCATGATGCTGTTCAACACCATCAAATTTTTCAATATTTAATTTCTTGGCAGATTTTCCCCCCATCACCCTGCTTTGAAAACCCTCTCTCTCTCTCTGACCCTCCAGGTTCTCTTCACGCTGCGTTACACATTTCCATTACCCCGCTGTTATTTTGCTCCAAAGGTATATCTCAAGGCTTTTATGAAGCATATTCGAGCTCCCCGATGACGGCGCTTGGTCGGGCAGATGTAATACAGCGTGACAGATGGCGTGAATGCCACGAAGCGCAGCGATAGCAGGTGGATATCAGGCCAGTGGGGACCTGGTTGGCTACAGCAGAGCTGGGATTTCATGCCCGGGAGAAGGGAGGAGGAGGACCTGGCCTGAGACTGACAGAGCTGGGGAAAAAATAAGGTCTGAGCCATGCAAGTCTCTCTTTGGCGCTGAAATGGAAGCACGAACCTTCAGGTCAAGGGCATTAGGATCTCCACTGTGCAAGGGGGGTAACAGCGGGTAAGTCCAAGCGAGTGCCAGTTTCGAGGCAAAGCATCAAGTCAAATTCAGCAGCCCAACCTGGCGGGATACTTTGTTGAAGCAGCAAGTGGGGTACATTCTGCTTCTGAGCAAGACGCTGGAGGAGGCCAAGTCATCTGTGACCAGCAATACTGCTGGGGAAGGGTCACGAGCAGGAATTTTGGTTTCCCAGCTCCTTAGCTGAAGCAGGGATGGGATGTGGACGTCCCCCTTGGACATTACAGTGGGGATTTTAACTGTTAAGCAACTCCATCGCTACTGACTTTTCCCCCCAAAACCCCAAAGGCTCAGAAGAACATGGGTGGCTTATATTTATTCAGCTCTTAATGGACAATTTATTTGTCAGTAGTAAAATCCTATGTTGATTGTGTCCATTTAATATATACAGCTAATTGTAAAGGACGGTGTTAATTCGCATTATGTATACAGAGGGCACTCAGGGAATATAATGATTGGTCGTAGAGTTTGGGTGCAGGCGTTGGGGGAATACTACCCTTGGGAGCGATCCCATCCCCAGCTCCTGCCTCCCTCTGCTTTGGCTGCCGTTAAACGGGGCCGCGTCCTTGTCCCTGCGCTTGCTGTCCGTCCTGGGGCATGCGGCTCTGCTCGGGGCCCCAGCGGGAAGGTGGCCTTGGAGACGGACACAGAATCCCCGTCGCCTGTCAGGGAGCACGGGCTGACTCTGACAGAGACAATGTGTTTTTAAGAGCACTGCTGTTTTGCCCACCAAGCCGCGTTTGGGGAGGCGAAGGGAGCTGTCAGGTGAGCGCCGATGGAGACCCCACGACGAGGAGCAGAGACAGGAGCGGGCACAGCGCAGTCCGAGGAAACTGGGAGGAGGCGATGCCGCAGCCAGAAACCACACTGGTTGGTGGGGAGTTTAAATATAGTGGGTTAGCGATCGCATCTCGGTTCGGCTGTCAGCATAGAGTGACAGCTAGCTGTCACGAGGAGGATTTTACACGGCAAAATTCACGGTGGTGCTCACGCAGACATTATTTCAGGCATTTATGTTGTTATAGGAAGCAGCAAGCAAAGCTGAGCATGCGGAGCAGGGGTAACTCAGCTTTTGTCTCCTGCTTGTCCGCTCCTGCAGACCACATGCTCCTGTGAGTGTCGAGGTGGGGAGGACCATGCTGCACTTGTGGCCCCACAGCCATGTTCCTCAACCTTGGCTGGGAAACGTCTGGAAGCAAGCAGGGCTGAGCCTCGGTGTCTGCGAGGACATCCACGTGCAGGAGGGCAGCAGTGAAGGCGTATTTGGTGCCATGGTCGGTCACTTACAGGTGGCCGTCTCATCAGTCCCCTTCTCCTCCACAGAAGCTTACCAAGTAAGCTCTTGTGCTTACTTCTGTCCGAGGATGGCCTGGCTGGTCTCCTGCCCTTCCTCAGCCCCCTCATTGGTCTCATTTTCAGTAATGGTCACTATCTGCAACCCAAGATAGGTGGTTTTTTTTAATGTCGACGTTCCTTATTCTTCAAGTTTTGCCAGGAGAGGGCCAAGAAGGTGAGGGAGAGGCTCTTTCTGTGGGGCTGGGGAAGGGAAGGGTGGGAGATGCAGCTCCGGGGAGGAGCAGGGGAGGCTGCAGGATGGAAGATGTGGACCAGGGATGTGTGAGTGACTAATTCCCTGGGGAGCGCAGGATCAGGAGTCACCATGGAGTGGGGGGAGAAAAAATACAGATAAAGCACTAGCCCAGAAGTAAAATGGACATTTATCTTACGGTCTGCTGAGAGAGGTGACCCAAGAGGCAGCAACCTTTCACCGGGCAACCAGGTATGGGATGTCATGGCCCTTCCCAGGCACATAAGAAGGGCTCATTCCCAGAAAGGGGTGTTCGGGGAAGCCTTTGAAGATGCTCAGTAGTGTCTCAGGCTATCAGATATGACAAGGGACAGAAGTCGTGCAGCTGAGCCGTGCAGAAATCCCCTCTGACATCAGCCAGGTAATCCAGAAGCAGTGTGAGGAATGGGAAAAGGTGCCATGTTCTTAAACAAACCCCATTTGGTGTCAAAACGGATGGCCCTTGGCGAGCTGCCCGCAGCAGCCGTGCGGGAAGACCACATCAACCATCTCCTCTGATCGCACACGGACCTTGGCCGAGAGCCAGTGAAGAGATAGCTAAACTCATCTGCTGAGGCAGCTGGATGCCTGCAATCATTCAAATCCCCCCTCCCACAGACCTCCCCGGGGCCGGGCACCGTTCGGTGCTCGGTGCCGCACAAGTACCCGGGTGCATACGGACAACGTCGTAGAGGAGATGGCAGCGCTGGCGCTGGGGGACCTGTTCTCTGCCTGCGAGGAGACCATCGCCAACTCTGTGCGAGGCCACTCCTGCCCGGTGAACGTCGGTGGTACCAGTCACCCCCAGCTGTGGTGTGAACCGATGGTCCAGGAGTCAGTCTGGTCACACGAGACATCTTCCCAGCATCCAAGTGCCGCATGAAAACACTTCAGTGTTAATAAATACCAATGATGATTCAGAATGAAACACGACTTTACACACAGGCTTGATACCTGCCTAAGCAAGTCGTGAGATGACCAAAAGAGGGGAGTATCTGTCAGCATTGCTAATGCTTTAATATACTGTGTGTCAGAAAATACGCGTGGGTTTAGCTAGCAGTAATATTGAGGGCAAGAGAACGGTGAAAACAATGAAGACATCCACTTAAGCAGAACAATGAATAAATAGCATGTCATTTTTATTTTTGCTGGTATTTGAATCTGTCCTTCGGTGCCCCTAAAATAAGATCAGGGCACAAATAGCAGCAGTAGAAGAACCAGATGGTGCACTCAAGCAAGCAGATGGTGCACCAGGGTGTCGTACTTATTACTGTCACTTACTGTGTTATTCCTATTACGGTGGATCTCTGGATGGTCCTCACCTGTAATCAATATTTGTGGATTGGATTTTTATAATTCAGTAAACGTTATGTTTCACATACCTGGAAAAAATCTGGTTGAGCGGTGATTTCTCTCTGTAGTACTGCCAGGTCTCAGCAAGCGTTTGATGTAGTCGGTATTTTTTCAGGTAGAAACATGTTTTGGGGAGTGGATTAAAAAAAAAAAACGGCAGCATGTGTTTATTCTGTAAGCACCCAGGGTCCAAAATAAAGTGGGAAACAGGCTGTGTGACTCTTCTCTTTGAAACCCTTTCCTTTTGCTGTAACCTGGCTATGGTTCCTGATGCCGTGCTGGCTGCTCACCCGCTCCTCGGAGGCTGTGCTCAAACAGCTTATCCACGCACCGAAAGCTCCGTCTGGTCCTGAAAGTGAATACGAAAGATGCAGGCGAGGAAGAAGCTGACTTCTGACTCACACCAGCTGGGGAAGGCACGCAAGGACTATGCTTTCTGTCCTCCCTTTGGGCAAAGGCTGCTGTGTCACAGCCCGTCCCTGCTAGCAGACACGTCCGCAGTTCGCCGGGGAGAGCCGGGGCTCCTCGCCCAGTGGCGGGAGGGATTTGCTGTGCTACCCGATAGCCCACAGCCATAAATGAGATCTCCCCGGGGGGAGCTGGCCCACACGCAGCCGCGTTTGTTCTCCCCTTCACCAGCACGCTGGGAGCGCGTCCCTTCAGCTCCGCGACGCTCGCCGGGAAGAAGGCAATCCACCGAAACACCGCTCGCACAGACCCTCGCTGGCAGCTGGGATCAAAGGCTGCGTGAAAGCCCCTGGATTCATCATCACTTTTGCATTCAGAAATTATTTTGACGAGAAACATTCCTTGTTGGTCTGTCTGCTATTTTCCTTCTCTTTTTCTTCCTTTTGCGCACTGTATTCTTCACTGTTATCCCTTATATGCCTTTTGGATCATCTAGTCCAACCCCCCTGCCAAAGCAGGGTCACCTACAGCAGGCCGCAGAGGACTTTGTCCAGGCAGGTCTTGAATATCTCCAGAGAAGAAGACTCCACCACCTCCCTGGGCAGCCTGTTCCAGTGCTCCGTCACCCTCAGAGGGAAGTTCTTCCTCATGTTCAGATGGAACTTCCTGTG
>Ga0065711_1003775_pt1 | contig 26415 bp, 11 predicted proteins | sample Hoacrofraction12_FD_59098 | JGI IMG/M metagenome (GOLD analysis project Ga0065711, IMG submission 59098) | Hoatzin crop microbial communities from Cojedes, Venezuela - Epithelial fraction 12 v2 (version 2) | ecosystem: Host-associated > Birds > Digestive system > Esophagus > Crop | place... | reverse complement strand
GGGGGGGGGGGGAAGGAGGCGTCAGTATTTTCTCCAAAGACTTCTGATTTAGCTTATGACTGGTCCTCTCCTGTATCATTTTGTTTCTTCATCAGTTGGGGAACAACACATATGGTGATTTACTGTTGTTATTACTATTGGCTGATCCTTGGAAAACTGTGTTAAAGATCACAGGTGGATACAAAAACTGAAATCCTTCCCACTAAGAAAGAGGTCTCATCTCCAGATAACCACTGGTTATTGGTTTTCCAGCTGATACACTGAAGGTTCACCTCCTGGAAAGCTCTCCTCTTAGTCACTTTCCAAGGAGGCCATATAAAGGGCTCTGCCCACCTCAACGAGTTGGTCAGTGATATAAAAGGGTGATGCTGGCACATGGTGATTTTGTAACCAGTTTCCTATCCAATTCCTCACAACCTTCAGAACAAGAATTATTTATAAAGATGCCTTTCAACATTCGTCTAAGTTCTTCCGGTCTCTGCAAAACCACCGAAAGTTTTTAGACTCCAGTACTGAGACTTCTCCGGGGATCACGCTATTCCCTGTAGAGATACAAGTTCTTCCTAAGCCCTGTTCCTTTGGTCCAAGACATCTTGCTTCATTCATTCTGTCCCCGAGGAACTTGTTCAAGATTCTTGCACAACTGAGATCTCAGCATCCAAAGAACCACAAAAAGACAGCTCTGTATTTCAGTTTGGCCACACCCAGACTCAAGATTTTGAAAAATGCTTAAATCAACAGCTTACCTCTTTTAGCAAGACCCTGTTTCTCGACAGAAGAAATATTGACTGAATACAGCTTTCAGGAAAGGAAGACAGGTCATTGCCCTTTTTAGAGACCCTGCATGAAAGTCCCATCAGCACGAGAGATGCAGAGGACTAGAATTCCACTAACTCTAACCAGCCATGGGAATGACTCAGCTTGTTGCAGTGTCTCAGCATGTCTCATAAAACACACTGAAGCATTTGCTAACAGGACTATCTGCAGCTTATTGTTCATTTTTATTGCAGCTGCATATAGCAGCACTAGGAGTGCCCATCAATATCAGGACCTTGTGCGGGGTACAGATGTCAGTTTTCAGTGTGTTAACCAAAGGAGACCAGATTATTCAACTTCCTACTCCCAACACAAGCAGTCAAATAACAAGACCCTTTCATGTCAACGTGCCATTTTATACAGACAAATGCTCAGAAGCATGGGTCATAAAAGCTAGCCCACAAGGACTGTTTCTGGGGGAAAAGAAAAAAGATTCTTAAACTTCTTTTAGGATTCATATCTATGCATTCATGCCTGTGCATTTAACCATACACATAATTCACTTAAGTTTAAGAAACCTGCTTTTAAATACTTCACCACTGTGTCATACCATGGAAACTACCTCAGGGCTACTAGGAAGGGGGTTCAAACATCCCTCATATAAAACACATCATTATGCATTAGAGAAAACTTCATTCACCAGAGAAGAATGGCACACCAGCTGGAGGTGAACACCATAAACCACATAAAGTTTTAATTAAATTCATTAAAAATTCTTTGTCTCTCACTGTGTTTGGAGGCAGATAGAACCCTTTAACAATGGCCAGCACACAATCAGGTTTGTCAAAACTAATAATAATACAAAAGCGTTTGCTCACCCTGGGACATTTTGAAAAACTTTGAGTAAGTGTATTATTTTTAATATGGGGCATTTATAAATTATTGCAAGATGTGGCCGGTTTGGGACCAGAGTTGCTGTTTCTATTGTTCATTGGATTGATAAAAGGTGTTAATAACAAAAGGCACATTTTTAGCAGTTGACAAAGTGAATCAGCCTGGAATATAGGAAAGAAGCATATTTTCCCCTTAAAACATACACATATATATGCTTTATATTTATATATTTAGTAGGTCCTGTTGCAATAGGACAAGGGGTAACTGTTTTAAAGAGGGTGGATTTAGACTGGATATAAAGAAGGCATTTTTTACCACGAGTGGGGTGAAACAGTGGAACAGGTTGCCCAGAGAGGTGGTAGATGCCCCATCCCTGGAAACATTCAAGGTCAGGCTGGACAGGGCTCTGAGCAACCTGGTGCAGTTGAAGATGTCTGCTCATTGCAGGGGGGCTGGACTAGATGACCTTTAAAAGCCCCTTCCAGCCCAAACCATTCTGTGATTCTATGACATATATTTCTTTTCAGCATGTCTTCTATATCCTGTACTGATAAGTATGATATACAATCACATTCGCTGCCCTTCAGAGTTTGCAGTCTATCAGTAAAGCAGGATACAACAAATGACTGTTACAGCACAGGACCTCCTCCTGCAAACACATACATGCCTAATGTCAGACAATCAAATATGCCAGGGGACTAACCATGAGCACAGAGCATGCATAAATATTTGCAGGATTAAGCCTGCTAACCAGGGTAAAAGAGGATAGCTATGTGGTTGCTTAGCTTTTACATAAATGACTTTGTTTTTCAAAGCTGGAAAGCCTTGCAAAATACTTTTATGTTTAATCAAATCCAAATAAAATGATTCTACAATGTACTGAAGAGTTTCACATGATGAGTCAGTGACAATGTCAGCTATTTAGACTCATGGCGAGCACTTAGTTTTGGTCCCAGTCCAGGTCCCATCAAAGTCAGTGGGACTCCTTTCCCTGATTGCAACACGAGCCTTTGTTAGTAAATTATCTCAAGCCAATGAACTGTGAAACAGAAAAGTTACTTTTGCTAACCATTCCTAATCCAGACTTGTTAAGGATAATTGTAAACTAGTACTAACTAATTCAGTAATTATCTCTGAAAACATACTGCACAGCTAACACATAAGGGTTGGGTATTCATTTTTCATACTTCATCAACACGCTCTGATACAAGAAATATCACAGGTCAAATGAGCAGTCCCACAACCTATGTGATACGCTTGAAAGTGGGGAAAGAGCAGACAGAAGTGTATATTCCCCATTTTACACCTCAGCAAACAGATTTAAGATTTTGTCCATTTCATAGTCACGGTGCTATAGATTTTAGATTTAGATCTGTATCAATTTGATGCTCAGTGCTGTTTGGGGCAAGGAATTTGATAGGTTTTAGTTTCACCTTTACTGTAAGGCATATGCCTTGAGCAAAATGTAACAAACATGCATTTGAGCAACTATGCAGTATAAAAATTGGCTTGGTGGATCAAAATAAATGTCAGCACAGGAACTGTAGTATTGAGTCTACACAACAAAGTATTTTGACTAGTATGAAAACATTATTTAATTGAAGAAACAAAAGAGCAAAGTCATTTTTTCTATTTTTTTCTCTGTCCCTATTGCCTTTAAATATCAGCTGTGGAAGTGCTGTCCTCAATTACATAGGTTTCAGAAGAAAATAAGATGCCCGCTTTTTCACTTTGCTTTCACACAGGCACAACAAGCAAATTCAAAGGAGAATAGCTAAGAGATGAAGGAGCTGAAGAAAAGAAATAGCAATAATAATAGTCCTAGAACTGTTCCAGGGGTTGACAGAAAAACACTGCATAAAGCATTTGCCCATATTCCCATCACAAGATGGTGGGAATTATCTCATCTAAAAATGAAGCTTATAATTTAAATGTATTGGCCAAGTCTTGTAGGCAATGGAGAAAGGTATAAATAGAAGGTAATCCTTTCAGTGTTATGATAAATACAATAGGGATAGTAAATTGCCTTCTGGAAGGGTCTGTCTCACTCTTTTGACCGTAGAAAGTCTACACAAATAGGCTAGACCCCTCAAGGTAGAGCTATTGCATGTGATTACTCTGAAATATTGAAGTATCTCAACATAGATGTAACTGTTAGTTTGGGTAGTAGCATCAGTCATGCTGTCAGACCAGGTAGCTCTGTGACGGCTAAAAATCCTAGTAAATTTAGCTGCTGTGAGTTCACTTAGTTCATGTTTGAACTGTTAGTGGTCTCCACTACGTGTAAATGAAGAGATATATCTATGCCTCTGCGGTGATTGTAATTAATTTTGTGATTTGCTCTGAATTACACATACAAATTGAAACAAAGATAAGACTCCTGACATCCACTCCATCCTCTGTCCCTAAGGCTATCACTTGCCAGGTGGTGAGATCTTGTAGTAGTCAGCTTTATATATGTATCTACAAGTTTCTGTACATCTATAGACATAATATAGATAGATAATACATTATCTAAACATTGTGTCTATAGCTGTACCTATAGGTAAATACTTAAATAACTACAAATATATCTACAACTTTTTAACACAGTTCAGTCCACAGACTAGAGAGACAAAAAGAGAAAAGGGAGACATCTCCTGTTCACTCTCTGCCTCCATAATGTTATAACCTTGGAACGGCAGGACAGAAGTCTCCGAAGCATACAGTATCAGCGGCACACTCGTGCCTGCACACTCAACCCTAACTCTGTCCAAGGCCTTCTTGAAAATGGAAGCTTACTTTGTTCGCTGGATCCCTTCTCATGACTGCACAACTGAGACCCAGATGTAAATTTGTTGTATCTTAGCTTAAACGGCAACTCTTACATCCTTAAAATGTCTGTAAACATTTCAGTGCCTAACTCCTAGGAATCCTGCCTGTCTGGAAATCCACAGCCCTGAATCCAAGCTTCCAGCATCACCTTATTTATCAAAGAGTAAAATGCAGACAAGAAGAGATCCTTATTCCTGACCAGTCCAAACTGTAAGCATGTTATATCACGCCCAGTTCACATCTGGACCAAATAAAGTAGTTCCTTTGGCCTGGAAAATTGGGCACAGACTGAAGGGCAGTCTGGGCTAGGGTCCATATCCTGCCTCACATGGCTGCGTGGAGTTCAGCTTTCTTGGCCTCAGTCATCCCTCCAAGTGAATCCCAGCGCGTCTTGCACTCACAGGTAAGAAGTCTATGAAAGGCATGCAAGAAGAGTTTGTGCTGTCTCATTGTGTAAGATGATGGGATAGCTACCACACCACACTGAGAGCCTGACAAGAAGCAACAAGGGTACAACTGACTGCTCCAAGAGCTTCTGAGGTTTTAACAGCGGAGGTGAGATAACCCAGTCCATACCATTTGGCACAGGCATCATGGACCATTCTCTGGGATCACCACCAGAAATGTACAGTCTGTGTAGCTGACCTGACAAGAACTAAGCTCGTATCTCTGGTCAATGCAAGCATCTACCACTTCTCAGCATCCTCAGCAATGGATCTCCTTCAAAGGAAGGGATCTATCACCAGATTTTCTACCACCAGAAAACACAACAGGGACCCAAATTAGCCAATAACTTTAAAACATTGTCTCAGATCCATAAATTCCAAGGTAAGACAGGATGGCTGCTCTAGATATCCAGAAACATATCAGTCCTATGTCATGATGATAATTAACATTCAGCTAGAATATCGAATGCTACACTTCTGGTCCCTGGTCCAACAAATAACTTATTGCAGATGAGCCAGCACTTTATTGGTTAAAGAATTTGCCTATCAGGTAAAACAAATACTTGATCCCAGGCATGTCATACAAGAAACATCTGAATTTTGGCTACTAAGCTACCGATTTTTCTAGATGCATGTATGCATCGGGTGTACGTTGCAAGGTTTTGGTAGTGGGGGGCTGCAAGGGTGGCTTCTATGAGAAGAGACCAGGAGCTGTCCTGTGCCAGATCAGACGGTTCCATAGCAGACCCACCGCCAGACACAGCTGAGCCCATCAGCCATGCTGTTGGTGCCTCCAGGAAAACATATTCAAGAAAGGGCAAAACACCACATGGCAGAGGAAAAAAAAGGGGTGAGAAACTGCCCTGCGAGCAACAAAGTGAGAGAAGAAAGAGGGGAAGGAGGTGCTCCAGGGGCCAGAGCAGAGATTCCCCTGCAGACTACGGAGAGACCATGGTGGAGCAGCTATTTCCCTGTAGCTCGTGAGAGGACCATGCCAGAGCAGATATCCCATGGAGGACCCCACACTGGAGCATGGGGGTATTTCCTGAAGGAACTGTGGACCTTGGAGAGCCCATGATGAAGCAGGTTTGTCCTGAAGGACTGCAGCCCATGGGAAAAACTCGTACTGGAGCAGGGGAGAAGTGTGAAGAAGAAGGAGTGGCAGAGAGGAACTGCTATGGACTGATGACAACCCCTCACACCTATCCCCCGAGCTGCTCAGGGTAGAGGGGAGGTAGAAGGGCTGGGAATGAAGAAGTGAAGTTAATCCTGGGAAAAAGGAGAGGGGGAAAGGTGTTATTTCAATTTTACCTTTGTTTCTCACCATCCAAATCTATTTTAATTGGCAAGAAATCAAATTAATTTTCCTCAAGCCGAGTCTGTTTTGCCCATGACAGCAACTGGTAAGTGATCGCCCTGACTTTATTTCAACCCATGAGCTTTCTCATCTTATTTTCTCCCCCATCCTGTTCAGGAAAGGAGAGTGAGAGAGCGGCTGGGTGGGCAACCAAAGTCAACACACCACAATCCATATGTCTCTGTGAAGACAACAGGTCAAGGCAATTTTGAGACTCCACTCCGGAAGGTAGGTTTGAGCTGTGTTTTCAACCTGCACATTATCTGTGATGCAGCATCAGCGCATAGCGAGTTCTTCATGCAGTCACAGGCAAAATCTTCAGTGCTTTCTGTGTTTCATAGCAGATGAGTGGTTGTTTTGAGCATGCTGTTGCTGAGGAACTGGTGCCTAGGAGAGGAGGAGTAAGACCTGAACGTCTGGGTGGAGATGACAAGAAAAAAAATATGAAACAACCACTATTAAGGGCTAAAATTTCAAAAATTCTCCAGCTCCACAGTTGGGGCCAGACCGTCAGAAAAAGTTCGCTCCAAACCAGGTAGTGAGATCTTAGAGTCCTCAAAACTCAGCAGCGACTACTGAGACCAGTGGGCTATTTGTAAGTGCAGGGATCTGCTTGTACCCAACTTAGAGAAGCTGGACCCATTTTAAGTTCTGATGTGGCAAAATTTACAAGGCAAGCGGGGTGAGGGGATAAAAAAAAGAAAAGAGTATCCACAGCAACAACATGCAATTATAGACTTAAAATCATTGTGAAGCTTCACGGCTCAAGTGCAACACATTTTAGAAAAATAATTATTATATTCTCACTTCCCGTGGGCCTTAAGTAGGGCATTAACTTGCAGGAAGAGTGAGCACTGTTTGGAGGTTTATGGCTAGGACATACATCTAAATTTGTTGTGTCTCAGAGTGAATTTGTGCTAAGTTTATTTAAAATAAGATAGATGGGCAAGTGGCAGCCAGGATCTGGTTGAAAAGTGACATTATTTGTGGAGACAGTCTATTGTATTGCAGCAAAAGAGAATTCCGTCTTCTATTAATAGTGGCCAGTGGGAATTCATACTGAGACTTTAACTTCATTGACATATCCATTTCATTAAAAGTTTCTTCATCCAGATCCTTTCTCCAGTTTTCATAGTAACTCTTAGAGTGTGTGAGCGAGCAAAAGGATTCTCTGGAAAGGATCCAGCTACTACTGATTTTGAAGGAGGGATTCTCAAGTACTTCAGATGAGATCTACAATTCATCATCATAATAAATACAGCATGGCTGGACGCAACCTTGGGAGTGGCTCTTCAGAGGGAGAAGGGGGGCCTGGGGTTGCCATTGGTGCCCAGGTGCTCGTGTCAGTCTGTGAAGATACCCTCAGTGAACAAAGGCCCAGCTTGGGGTGCACCCCCGTTCATCTTTACAGCGGGTAATAACGGGGCAAGTGGAAAACACTCTTCATTCTGCCCAGCCCATCCACTTGGGTCCCTCTCCAGCCAGCCGGAGGGCCAGCAGCTGAGAGCCTCTGCCCAGGGCAGGTGGCCTCTCCTATGGAAATGAGCCAATTAAAGGAGACTATAGAGCAGCACAATTGGCCACCTTCTTAAGCTGTGGCTCGGCTATAGAATTGAAGAAAGAGAGGTGATGAACAGGAGAATTTTCAGCTGCATAATTTTTGACCCAGTACATTAGTGGTGTGGGTTAAAACAGAGGAGAGGATTTTGGCATGTGAATCTTTTTTGCTTTCTTTGAGTCACAAGTGCCAAGAAACAAATTGAGAAGTGTGAAGTAACTGAGCAGTGGTTTTTTACTGTACATCTTTTTAACACTATTGATGAATGGCTTTCCACATTATGGCTTGTGTCTATTTCAGCACTGATTTTGTACCTACTTACAGGATTAGAAAGATTAAGTGCTAATTAGAGCACTGAGGATTAATAACTTCTACTTCTGCAATGCACGTTTTTCTTAATCTTGCCTTTAATTCCATTGGAGATTGGTCCATGTTACAAAGCCAGAGCTTGCCAAAGGTTACTAAACACGCAACGGAAGGTGCTGGGTATTAGTTTTCATGTATATACTGAATAGGCATCATCCATTAGGCTAAAAAAGGAATTACGGGGATGGTAGGAAAAAGCATGCTTTGTTTCTGAAGAAAACAAACAGCTGTGTCTTCACTGTTCTGTTGGAAGCACTGTTAACCCAACTTTCCCCATTTTTACATTTTCATATCTATAACCTCTAATTTGAGCATTGCAATGTGTACAACACGTTGTTAATTCAAAGTATATTCAAATACTACTGACATGATACATATGGTAGAGTAAGAATTAGGAACATGTGAAAACGGCAAATAAAGAAAAAAAGGCCACTGTCTTTTCACTGACTGTTGACTGGGGAAATGATGGTGTTGTTCATTAGTGGGACAGTTTCCTTCTGTTCTCATGTTACAGCTCAGTTGTAATATACTGATAGTCATGTATTTGCAAATAAGTTTAGAACTATTTGGTTGCTTGAGGGGAACACATTACAAATCAGCTCGGTAGGGCAGCTTTTCACGTGTAAAACATGGCCAGGACATTTTCCAGAGAGGAAAGACTTAGAGGAAGGTTTTCATTTCCAGCCAACAAAGGATTCAATTTGCATACAGGTGTTACAGGGCTTCTCTCTGAACTCATGGATCACTGCCAGTTTCAGATGTCAGGGCCCAAAGATAGGTCAAAGGCACTGTGAGATGACTTGCAGCTAGCTAAAGGAGTTTGAGGTCAAGGCTGCTAACATCAGAGCTCTTGTTTTCCACCAAGTGACACCAGATGTACCAGGATCTCATTCAATTACATATTTCCCCCTGCAACTAAAGGAGCAGGTTGGGTTCTGTGCAAGGGGGCTGACTACAACATTTTTTTCTTTTATTCTAAGATAGAGTAGCCTCCTATCTCTCAGGTGGAGGATGGCATCCACTTGCTCAACATCACAGAGCAAGGATCATCCATTAGGATCAAGCAGGATTTGCAAGGAGGGGAGGTAGAGTGCAGTCCTTCCCCATGCTGTCTGCAGAGGCTTTGAAGCAGTATTCCTTCCATGCACAGAATGACAGTTGCACAACAGTCGCCTCCAAGGCAGCCACAGCCTAAAAACTGATTCCTAGTTTCACTGAGAAGGCAGTTAATCTTTCTGGTTTGTCCCTTATCTTCTGGAGCCTGAATGGTTTAGAGAACGTGTGGGGGCAGCTGTGACAAGTCTGTTGTTCTCCTTCCAGCCTTGTAAAGAATTATTAGATATGTTTCCTGGGCTTGCCTTTAATGCAGATGTACCTCGGTCAAGAAAAACTAGGGTCTGCAGAAGGCCTGGACCACTCTGGAATAGGAAGCTCCCATGCATGCAGGCCTGGTTTTCAGGAGACCTCCCTGGGATTTTTCTAAGACTGCAGTGGCTGCAATGAGTCAAATTACTCTGTCCCTATGTAATGAAATGATAACAAACGAAAGTCTAAGATCCCTAAAGAGTTTTCCTTCCTCAGACCTCCTACTGTGTCTGACCAGACCCAATACTTCTCTCTGTTAAATCAGTTCTTAGTAGATAATTCCTAGAGAGTTACGGATGCTTAATAAATTCTCAGATCTGCCTGTGCAAAACAGTTCAGCGTTAAGAGGGGTCTCTGCTGAAAACTATCTGAAAACCACCTTGAGTATAAGAAAAAAGCCTTCTCCAGAAGTCTTTAGGGAGGACCTGTGAGGAGAGACAGGGAATGGGAGCAAATATTGCAGCCATGATCGCTAATAAATATACCAGTAGACTGTGGATGTAGCAGGCCACTGTTTAGAAATGGAGTGGGACTGTCTTACAGAAATCCTATTTTAGCCCCTGTGTACTACATATTTCAGGAGATTAGACATTTGATGTCTCCTCCTGCCCTCAAGCACCAAGCTGTAGGTGACCACAGACTATGGCCTCTTCATTCTTTCTCCCAAAAGAAACCCTTGTCAGCGTCAAATACATTATTCTGTACAACAGAAACCACAGAAACACATTTTCCAAAGCCTAATCCTAATTCTGTACTACATAAAACTATCATGAGCCAGCTGGCGAACAAGACCTTTAGCAGTATATACCTAGTGTCTGTAGCTTGCTAGGAGCGGAACACAGACCCACCACAGCTGGTACCTGCCTGATGTGACTGTTCTGGAGAATATGCATTTTAACAAACTGTACTTCACTAATTGTACTTCAAGAAGGGATTGGCAAGAACTGATTTCAGTAGAGTATTTTTTTCCCTGGATTTTTGTCAGAATACCTATAACTGAGTTTTTAAGGCTTTTTTTTTTTTGTATTTCTAGATAATATATTTTTCTTTTTTTCCAATTTTTGATATAATATCTTGGTCTCTTCTTACACTTCTTTCAACAGCACTTACATTCATACAGCTTCTCAGTCATAGAGCTCAAGCATCTTCTATTAAGTATAATCCTTGCCTCAGACAAAAGATCAGGCGAGTGTTTTTCTGCCGGTCACAGCAGCATCCCCCCCTGCCCTCCAGAATTCCTTGGGCACAGCGCGTCGCCTCGGCGCTTCACCACCAGAGGGCGCTGCCTGAATGCCTGGGAAAGATTTTTATGCCCAATTCCAATTAAAAAAAAAAAGAAAATAAATCCCACCTTTGAAATTCTGTTATTTAGAAAAGGGGATGCGGTCGGGACAGGCATAAAGGGGAATTAGTGAAAGACTGTTGTACAGTGCAATGCCTCAAATCTTTGCTCTGCTTTGTTCTAGTCTCATCCAATCTTGTACAGTCTGGTACAACAGCACAAAATAAGCTTTGTTGATTTAATCAAACAAAGCAGTCTTGAATTAGGGTGTTTATGCCAGCTATTGAGATCCACAGTATGACTCTGACGGACTGAGGTTTGAGAAGAAAAGGCAAACTAGATTTTTATAGCTAACTAAAACCACCCTGTGATACATGACACTGCCTAGGATAAACCATAATATTTCTTATAAAATTAATATCCATTTGTACTAACACTGAGGCTCTGTCTCTTTAAAAACAGAACTTCTGCTTTTACACTGATTCATCTTTAGGTTGTCTCCTCTTTTTAGCAGTGATTTCTATCCCTGTACTGCTCTGCTTTCCAACATCACCTTTTGCTTACAACAGAGGGTCTCTGCATTCTCCCCAGTTATGTCCAATGCCTTTCCATCACACATATTTTCATGTATCATGACACATATGTTGCATGCATGGTGATGCATAAATATGCATCTGCATTTCCCATTAAATGAGAGGTTCAAAGCTATTCTTGGGTCCAGACTTGTCTTGCTGTCTTCAGACTGGAGATGAGCTCCAAGATTCTCTGCAAGGGAAAACCCAAAGTAAGCTCTGTAACTTAACCCCCAGCTTCTGATCCATGAGCTCTAGACAGACTGGACATGGGAAAGCTCAAGCCTGATCTCGCTTAGTTCTGGTACTGGCTTTTCTTAAGTTACAGCATGCGCTCACAAAGCTAGAGCTGAGCTACAGGCAGATACGGGAAGGCACAGCAGGCCTGGTGCAGAATATGCTGTGCTAAAGGTCTGCCACACATTATCTTACGGGATAGACAGAGCCAGAGCTCCACAGTGATTAAACCGGGAAATCTCAGTCCCCAACAACTAGAGTAAAAATAAATTTATCTATGGACTTTATCATGGAATTTCCAGAGGCTGACTTGTTTTCACATTACTGGGGCTTGTCAGTCCTAGTTGCAGGCAACTCCTCACCCGATTACCGAAACGCAAAGTAGGACACAGCCATCACATGGTGTCAGTGTATGCCAGTTCTAATCATATGCAGTTCAGCCAGTAATGAGAAACCTATATTAATATGCCTACATGAAGCACTCTGCTATCAAGCTAGTCCACAAAGAACTAGTCAATGCAGTCAATGGCACATAGCGAGAGTTTTGGTTCACCCTACAGTAGTCACTTACATTCGGTATCACACACAGACACCTAAACTCATGTGTCTTGGTCTCACGAGCCTTATGCTGTGAGCAGAATTCCCCTCTCCTCCCTCAGTGCTTTAAAAAGGATAACTTTCAGGAACATTAGTTCAGAGAATTACAGTGTCAGAGGGATGCAGAACTCAACCCAACCTTTGCAGTTTCACCTCCATTTTGCCACTTCATTCCAGTCTACTTCTAAATGGAGTAGTGAGCTTACTTTTTCTCTTTCCCCAGTAGCCAAAATATCCTCAGTGTTTGAATACAGCAAATAAACAGATGGAGAATGGGCTTGAACTGCATTCTTTGCCAGAACTGGGCAAGCATTTGTGATGTAGGATGAGGTTATCCTTCTCAGGAGGTGAGTGGGGTAACACATTTGTTTTCCCCACATGAACAACCATCTGTTGAAGATGATAAACAGGGGAAGTACATAGGACCTCCACTGTTCTAGAAAATCAGATCTTCTTCCATTGTATACGGGATCTACTTTTTCAGAAAAGCATTTCAGACCAACCTATTTGCAGTGACAGTATGGCAAGCCAGAAAAGTGAGAACATCTCATTTTATCGATGATGAAGTAGTTTCTACTTCACAGTAGAGGAATAACAACATTCCTGACACTGGCCAGCAAAGCTTGAGAGCTGACAACCTTCACCTTCTTGCTGCCCCCCTCTTTTTGAGAGAAGCCAGATCAGAGGAGTATCTCCCTTCTCAGAGCAGGGACAGTGTAATGTTGTCCTCACTGGGATTTTACCTCCTGGAGCATTAGAGAGCAGGAGAACAGCAAGTTGGAGCTGAGGCAGACACCCAGCAGAGCTTGAATGTGCAGACTATTATCCTATCTGAAAAGGTAGGTTGCAGGTAGACGTACAGACCTCCTTCCACTGCTGTATGGCAGTGAGGGATTCAGCCTGAGCGGAAGTCAGGCCATGGCTTTTCTGCTGCTGCTTTCTCCTAGGTGTGCCCTTCAGCCAAGGGCAGTTGTGCAGTGCTTTGGAGGGTCCAACTGTTGAAGGCTACATGGGGCTGCCATTCTGGGGCAACGTGAGAGTCTCTGTACAGTGAAGGAATGTGTCCCAGAGACCTCTCAGAAAACATTTGGCATAGTCTACCTCTTAATCAACTCCAGAATGGAAAAAGCAGCACAAGTGAAATGTCTCTCAATGCCTACGAATACCTAAATTCAAGTCCAATTATAGAAGGAGGTGGGGAAAAGTAAAAAGCATTTTTTTTCTCAGGCTCCAGAGCCAAGGTCTGTGTGCTTTTGAAGTCATCCTACAAGGAAGAAAAGAAAAGGCTGAAGCTTACTGTGACCTAAATAAAGCAAAAGAATTAGGTACTTGTGATCAAAGGGTTGAATGATGCATATACACATCTCCCTAAATAATAAAGTGGGTGAGGGAAATGACATGTCATTATTCCTCTGAAATAAAGCAAATTACCTGTTCTGAAAAGAGGAATTAATCTGTTTTTATACAGTGAAGAATAATGCCACATTATTTCTTCTAAAATTAGCAGCTGACAAGCTGAGACTTCAGTGCTCATAGCAGCTGGCTCTCTGGCACCACACTGTACTTGCCACAATGAAGCTTTCCTTTACCAGTTTTGTAAGGTTTGGTGAGGAATAGCCATTACCACAAAGGCCTACATCCACTGAGCTCCATTTCTTTCTTTCTTTCTAGAGAAGCAATGTGCAGAAAACCTGATACTGACATTTCAAAACAGCTACAGAACTTTGAATGAACTCGAAGTCCTCTTTTGGCAGCTTAATCGTAAATGAAAGATCTTTCCAACCAACTGTACTCTTCATTAGTTGCTTTCCAAACCAGAAGCAAGAGTGTGACTATCTCATCCTAAAATTCTGCATTTTGACATTTCCAGTGTCCAAGGCAGGCAGCGAAAGAGTGAATTCTGAAAGCTGAAGTCAGACTCATCTAAGTAAATACAGGGTTTCTTTTTTCTTCCCTCAAACTCTAAGGCTTCAGACACTGAATAACTGGAGCACATAACCATAGTAATAGCTGAACAATTTATCTTAAAAAGATAATGGCTATATTTTATCACATGAATGCATAGGAACAGCGTAGAGACTTCTCAAACCACTCTTTCGAGGAATTCCCCTCTGTTTGCTGTTCATGTTTTGAGTGACAGTATGAAGGGCTCAGCATTCATAAAGAGGCTTAGGAGATTGAAAACCTGAGAAGTCATTTCCATCAGACCTGGGAGACCAAAAATACAGAGCTAATCTATCCCCTAGAGAGTATACCACTTCCGTGGAATAACCAAACTTTCCTGACTCTCCTTTACTGACACAGGGCCATATTCATGTCCAAGTAATGTGCAGAGAAATCCCTAGCAGCAGATTGGAAAGAAAACAGAGTTAAACTTTCTCTCCCCCACATACCTAAGCAAAGTTTCTCTGTGTTTAAATATTAAAACTTCACTTTTGTTGATGTTTTTTCCTTGACTTTGATGATACAGAGAATATAAAAGATAATAAATCTAATCACCAAAACCACTTACCACTATTTCATGCTTCCCATCACAGGTTTGACCTAGACAGTTTGAAGTCCGTAATTTTTTATGTTTGCATTTATCTTTTTTCGCACAAGTGAAGAACAAGAGCTTTCTCTCTGTTCGGTGGCAAGACAAGCCACATTGCCCTCTGTGCTTGCTGTCCTGACTGCCAGGCCTCACAGCAGCACACCGTTTTTTTTTTATTTTCTTGAAGGGTAGGAGGTTGTCCTCTTGTCTACCCAAGAAAAGGATTTTGTAATAGTTGAGGAGCTCCTTGGAAAAACGCAAGAAGGACCTACTGGAAGAAGTTGCCTCCTCAAGAGAGACTGGCCTGTTCAGAAAGGCAAGTCTGCTAACGAGTGTTGGAGTTGCAGCCCTGAGAGAGGTGAACACAGCAAAGCCGTGTCTTCAACTCCCCATATCCATCGGCTCTTGCACTGGATAAAGGCCCTGTGTCAGGGAGGAAGGGAAGCCTCTCCATCTTATCTAAGAATGACTCCATGATACTGCTCCAGGGTTGAGCACCTACCAGTCTCAAGCCAGGAAGGCAAGGCCTCAGTGGCAAACCCCATCTTCTCGAGGCTTCAGCAGCCCTCGGAAAGACAAGCAGAGATGAGCTGGACTGAACCAGGGAGGCTTCCGAGGCAGCCTCTCCCACTGAGAAGGCAAAGCTGTCAGGACATGCTGCTCAAGAAGCAGTGTCCAAGCAACAGGGTTGCCCACGCTTGAAGTCACTATTTCATATAACAGCTGACCATGGTAAACTTGTGGTCTGGGAAAGCAGAATCTGAGTATCTAGCTCAGCAGACTTCATTTCTAATTTCTTAAAGGCAGACCTGATAACCCAGTTGTGGAAAGAAAGCTGGCTATGTTTAACCACTGTATCTTCCCTGAAAGTAACTTATATTTAGACAGATTTACTCACATATCTTTTGCAACCTACTTGAATCTTCTTCTGTGTGGACCCTGGTGAAGTTCTACACTATCTGCTGCAGGAAAGCACACAATTGTTGAACCTTTCTTGATGCTTCATTGTTAACAGCAAAAAATTAGAGTCAAGACTGTCTTCAGTTTTTCTTTTCTTCTTTTACCTGCTTTGTAATAATGTGTAAATTACATCAGGCTAATGTACAGTTTTACATTCCATTTAAATGGTTTCAACTGACCTGCAATCAGTGTTCTGCAGTACACCACTGGCAAGTGTGTAGTCTAAGGAACAGTTAGATCAGCACTCCTCTACTAACTACTCCACATATTTACTTATCAACAGGAAAGCCAAACAGCTAAGAAACAGCTCCATGAGTGCAGACAATATAACTGTCAGCAGAGAGAAAGCAGGACTGTCCACATCAAAGTGTGTAAGCCTCCTTTTTCAGCACATGGAGCTAAATTGTAACTTCTCCTCAGATTCACCTACTGGAGGGGGACACAATTACACTGACCAAATATCTGAGGCCAACTTTCCATCACTGCCTTTTTATAAAGAATTGAATGAATAACTTCCTTGAGAAAGCAAGGAAAATGGAATAAAGCACTATTTTAATTATATTCATAATGATTTATTTGAAAATATGTTCTCATTATACTATTATCTAAGCACAACCCATTGTAAGGCAGAAGTAGTTTGGTTCCACCTGAATTTAAAGTCATTATTATAATTATTCTCACCAGAACAGCCATTAATCACATAAACAATACCTGGCTTGCGGAAAATATGTGATAAGTAGCGATATTATGATGTACTATTATTTTTCTTACATTCTTTAAGTCTTACTTGAATAATTATTTTCTATGAAAATGTTTTTTTGGAAAAAAAAATCTTACCTTCAGATTGATGCGTGGCAAGAGGTGTCTGGGTCTCCTTGGAGTAGGATACCACCTCCCGAGGTAAGAAATCAACCTGGGTAATCTTTGACACCCCTAGTTTGTGCAGTCTCCGTCTAAGATGGAATACATGACATCAGAAGGTTAGTCATGTTAAATGTAAATCAGCAGAAGGAACAAGAGTGATTGCTTTTATGAGCAGGATAAAAAAAAATACTTCAGTGTTTTCTAAGATGAAACACAATACACTATGTATGAGAAGCACCTAATTGCAGTGAAGAAAATTAACCTGGGAACCATTTACCATAATAAAATACAGTTACTGAACCTCCAGATCATGCTGCTGAGAGGGACTAAATCAGAGAGAGAAATGACCTGCTTGTGCCCCTCATAACATACAACAAAATTCTCTTCCATACCATCATTACTACCAAGTTCTGCCTGCTCAAATTAGTTAATCCTGAGCCTGAGATACACGACAGTGGAAAGAACACAGTGGGTGTCAACCAGGCTGGATTAGGACTATCAGATATTCACCTGAGAGCAACAACAGAATTGGCAAGGTGGGTAATTTCCATAAAGAAAGAGATTCTCAGTTCCACAAGAGTCATGAGCAGTGGAATTGATGTGGGTTTATGACTAGTAGAGTCATAATGCAAGGGTTGGAGGGAAGCTCCGAGACACAGCTGGAACAGGACAAGCATAGTCTCCTTTTTATACTACTTCCCTTACTTTAAATAAATCATATGAAATAAATCAGTAGAGCCAACTAACTGTAAGTGGGAAAGGGAAAAAGAAGAGAGACAGCTGAACATGGTCATGAACACTTTTAGTCATACACAGCTCACTCAACAGCAAGGGGAAAAAACAGTTGATTTATTTCCTGAATACTATTTGACTGTCTGTAGGGAGGGAAGAATAAACAAACAGTTATTTGCAAGTGTTTTACTGGAAAAAAAACTTCCAACTTTCAGCAGAGAAAGGAATCTGCACATAATAAACAAATCAACTAAGTAAGTCCAGTTGCCTACATCAACATGTGAAAGCATGCTAATATGTTTATGGGAAAAAAATTCATGGACATGATGTTTCTGAACGGCCGTGTCATTAGAGAAAGCAATTTGAAACAGCAGAAAATTCATAGACGTTATCCACATCCCATATCCTCTCTGTTTTCCAGATTGTCGGAAGAACAGCGGTCAAAGGTTTCTTAATCTAATTCATTTACAGTGGTTTAGGTATTCAATTAAGATTGATAAGAAAGGAAATGGGAGCCTCAAAAGGAAATTGTCATCATGGGATGACAACCACTGAACTCTTCGGCTGGTTAATGCTACATCACCTAAATATTTTTCTAATCTGTCTTTCTGGCTGAGTTGTTACTAAGCTGAATACAATTAGATTCAGCAGGTAATCAGTATGAATCAGCTGCACCATGTAACAAACCACTAGAGCAGAAATAGTTGTTACAGCTCTGAGTCTTTCTTCTTTTCAAAGAGGAAGATTTAACAAGTCTCCCTCCTTATAACCACCTGCGACTTTGCCAATATGAACAACAGCTATGATTGTCTGAAAATCCTGTGTGGGGGCAGAAAAACTTCTATAGCTTGTGATATACTTCAGCTAACGAAAGTTTTAGTAGCGTTACATTTTTGTAGCTGCTTTAACTGAGGGTTTGTGTGAATTCAAGCTTTAATAAATATCCCAACCCAGCAAAATCTCATGTGCTTTTCCCTCCTTCAGCACCAGATGTGAAATCTCTGTCGCCTACTTGTTCAGTTAGATTTTCCTGTGTAACCAGTCCTTTGCTGCCCCAGGCTACTGGTTCTATTTACCGAGATTCTTAAACCTTCTGCATTGAAGAAGCTTCTTGACTGTGGTCTTGGTTAAGCATAATCTCTAATTACTTATGTCTAATCTGGGCCTAATTAGAACCTCACCTAATTCTAACAACAGTTTCACATGACGTCACTCCATATCTCCTCAACTGCCTGAGGATGGGGAACATCAGTCCTAACGGAAAGACAGATTTAACCGCTAGCTGCATTGGCCTCTTTGTAAACTGCTAAACAAGAAGTGAGCTTCATCCCAGAGCACTGTGCAGACAGAATGCGTGGAATTTTTCACCTAAAACATTTCTAGTTCAGGAACTGCTGATGACTGTACAAACATCTAGTGTTGCCCATATCCTAGTATAATTACTGATGAAGACCGGGAGGTCTCTCTTCATCTGAAGAAATGTGGTCTCTTAGTTCTTTTTTGCCCCATTAAGCAATCCATAATGGCTCTTGCACAACTAAAAGTTGGCCTAGCCCTTGGTCCCAAGCACTCAGGGCCAACTGGAGCATCCTTTCAGTGTCTGGACTCTACCAAATTTGGACTGTAATGTTCTAGTCTCTGGTTCTTTTTAGGGCAGTACTAAACTGTCCCTTTCCCATCCACATTTTTCATCTGAGCTGCTCATAATTCTTATCATTTACAGTTTGCCGACTCTTCATCTTAGAGAACACATAAGCTTTGAAGGATTCCTTTCAAAACTGCCTATGGGATGTCAGTAGGAGGACAGTGATCAAAGTCCAGGCATCAAAATTGATTCCCCTATATGAGCCAGAAGAAAGATGTATCTGCTAGAAGTATTTAACTACACACACCATTTGCATGCTGACTGCAGGATTTCTTTTGCATTGGTATTGTTTTTTATCTAGTCTTATGACACCAGAGGGAAGCCTGGTTCCCTCTTTAACTCTGCCTTGGTCTTGAAGAGGTTTTTCTTTCAAAAGGGGCAGGGTTTTTCTGTTATGGAATATACCTGTAGATTTACTCTTTGGCTTCTCTTCTGTCTTTGCACTGACGGTTCATAAAAGCTTGAAGTCTTGTGGCTGTACGCACGGTTATCTCTACCCAAGTCAAATAAACCACCTTGCCTTGCACGGCCATTTGAGGAACTTTGCTCCTGGGAGTGCTCTTCTTTTAATCCAAGCTTCTGGGAAAGAGCAGCTGAGATTTCTATAAGGTTTCTGTATATTAAACCAGCTCAAGAAACTCTACCTTTTTGGTATGGTCCAGGTAAAGTTGTAGAAGCTGAATCTCTTTGAAGCCACAGACAAATGGAAATTACTAACATTCCTAACAGCTCTGGATGTGGAGGAGGCCTGTACAGAAAGCTCTCCAAATGCTTTCAATTCCCTCTGATCATCTTGCCTGGTGAATTGCCCTAACTGCAGCTGGGAGCGCTGTCAATCAGTGGTTAAAGGGAAATTGTTGATTTTCTTATAGAATGGTGAATGAATTTCACATGAACTAGTAAAAGCATAAGACACTTGCCTTAAGACTCAGACAGACAAGCCTGTAAGTTTGTAGGTAGAGCAACTTCTTCAACACAGAGATTTGGATTTGCCTATGACTTAAGTTCTGCAGAACTTGAGGGACAGCTACATATCCTTTTTAGAGAACCAGTTTATCCTAAATATCTCTGCAAGTAGGCATTTCTAAATTATTTAAATTAAATAATTTTTTCAGATTATTCGGGTAGAGAAGTTCCATCCCAAACTAGAAAATATTAATTTTAGCTCTAGTAGAATTTAAAAAATGCTTGATTGGCCTGAACTCAACTAAGATGTCAATTACTCTTGGACCATGATCAGATTTAAGTGCACAACTATAAGCACTTATACAGCTCCTAAGGAAAAAGGGGAAATTGTCACTGCATATGGAAACAGCATAACTACGGCAAAGACAGGAAGGCAGGGAAAACTACCTTGCAAATGATTCAGAGAGAAAAGTCTGAATCAACAGGTACAAACAAGACCATTGTAACTGTACATGCACATTTAAGTGCCACAATAATAACATTTCATCTGTAATGAAATAGTTATTTGTATTGTGCTTCAGGCAACAGAAATAGCAGCTTATCTTTTCATGAATTTCTTTAAATAGTTGGTTTTTTCCACAAAGATGGCTTTGCTGAAGCTTCTTATTGATGAAACTAAAAAAAGGAAACTTATAGTCTTCTTGAGTCAACAAAGCAAATGAAAATCACATAAAACCAGCTCAACTGGGAAGCATTTTTAACACAATTCTTGCAAAGAAATGATAAACAAATAACAAAAAGAGCTGACATATACCCAAGTTCAGAGTCAGACTGGAGCTGCAGCACTGAGGGGTCTGTGTCCCATTGCAAGGTCCTAGGGTGGTAATCAGCCGTGCAGCACAAAGGAGGGGGAAAAAAGAACACACAGAATTAACTGAAAGGATGAACAAAACCCCATCACATTAGTTACATGCTCTAGGTAGTACATTCAACCTCAAAGTGCAAGGGACAGCCACAGTATGTCAAACAAGGTTTGTATGTCAAACTGTGACGAGGCAGGTAACTTATAAAAATCAAGTAGTATTGATAAACAAAGGGAAGAAGCTGAGTTTCCTTTCAGATATTGGCTCATGAAACTTTTTGTTTTCTTCTTCTGAAAGATTTCTAACTCTTTAACTATGGTTGATGCATTCACAATAATCTGTAACATCTGCAGGCACAATTTATTGTAATCATGTTTTTATGGTAAGGTGGACTGAGCACTAGCCATGAACTCCGCTGAAGAGTCTAGCCCTTCGCATGCTCCTGAGACTGACAGTAAGCCACCCTGCGAAACAGTGCTCTGGGCACGAACATCGTATAGTGCGTACGCCAATAAATGCACACTGACACCAGCTCTGACATATTCTGGGGGCATCTGGGACAAATAAGCAAATTCTTCTTCTTTTCCTCTGGATAAGATTTCTGGGGAAGAGGGGAATGATACATCTGGGGAAATCAGATCTATGACAGTCTCCTAACGCACTGCTGCCGTATGGGTCTGCCACCAAATGTACAGATGCTCCAGAGGTATGGTCTGAAGACGTTGTTCCTTGGACTGCAGTGCTACTTGCCATGCTCCAAACACCTCTAAAACACTTTGCTAACACTCACAGAGCCTTTCTGGAGTCCTGTGAAATACATATAATCCCCCAATTTAGAAATACAAAAATTGACATATTGAGGCCAACATTTTCAAAAGTTCCTACTCATTTCCTGGCTCTTGATTTTACTTTATTTTTCCTCCCTTGGGAAGCCACATCTCATATGCAAGAAAACTGCTGGAAGCCATGACAGAATCAGGAATACAAGTTTGGCTCCTGAGCACTTTTTCCTGTAGTATGAACACTAGATTCTGCATTGCTCTCATTAGCAGAGGCTAAAGCAAAGGGAAGCACTCCTTTACTAAAGCAAGCAAGTCATGCAGACACACTGGATAATGATAGTCCTCAAAATTAAAAATTCCCCTCATTTCTTCTGAATACAAACTTTGAGGATACAGAGAACATAATATTACCATGTTCAGCCAAAACCAACCATATAACCTGCCATGCTCAATTTACACAAGCCTTTCTGCAACAATAGCAACCTCTGCCAATGAATTACTCATATAAACTAACAAGTTATTGAATTAGGTTAGAAATAGATCTCTTAAAGCCACATAATTTTCCTACCTCCTGTACTTAGTAAACTCACCCATTCTATTACCAGTTATAACTCATTCTCTGGAGAGACAGACAAAGGCATGTGCTGCACTCTGTTGTGTCAGAGTGAAAGAGAATCAATCTCAACACCCTGTATGTACAAAAAAAATGAAGAATCGTAATGCGAAGGTGCTTTCCCATGCAACGTAAGGGCACTTCTTCCCCTCAGCTTCTTATGATGTACAGTGATGTGTACTGGCATGAAAGACTTTACAGTGACACAGAAAGTCTTCTCCAAAATGAAACTCTATTACAAAAAGGTCAGAGAAAAAACAGTACAGTAATAAACAACAGATTTTTTCCTTGTAACTTGACTGTAGCTCAAGTACAGTGAAAAGGAAAGTGGATGTAAGGATCCGAATGCTTGAAGTAAGACAAAGGCATCAGTGACTAATGCATTATAGATAATCCATTAAAAATGCTATCTGTGTGAAAATGACTCTTGTAATGTCATGAAGGTTAGCAGCATATATTAGGACTTCCCATGTAAATGCCAGTTTCAAATCTTATAGCTGCCTAGGGGCTACTTATACATGCAAGTCCAGGTTTTCCAAACACTCAAAAGAAAACATACATAACACATTTTAGTTTTTAACACCCCCCTCCATCCACTTTCAAACCTACAAAATTTCCCAAGAGATAAAGATGATTCCGTCAGAAAGAACTCCATTATCATCTGATTAAAACAAAAGCTTGTCACAGGTCTCTAAAGAGGTATAGCCCCTCCATTCCAACTCTAAGAATCCAGACCAAGGTACAAAAGAAGGCACAGTTACCTTGCACTCAGCTGAATGCCTAAACAAAATAAATTTAGAGATCTCACACACTCAAGACAGCACTAAAATCCCCAAAATATTAGAACAGCAACACGCATGGTTCGGGCCATCATTTGTTACAAGCAGACCAGACATGTAGCAGAGACATGTTCTTCCCTTAAGTACTTCATTATCTGGATTCTGACGTAGAGACTTCACCATTCTTGACACTGATATGTACTTTTATCAACAATTCTCCCTGACTCCTGATTATACCTGTTTTCAGCAGTTGTAGTGCATCTGCAAAACATTTCCTAGATTTCTGCTCCTAATGGTAATTATTCTCTCTGCATCATTGTGTTAACACTTGCAAAGGCTTGAAAAATAGAGAAGGAAGCAATCTGCTGTGTTGTCCTCTCAGGCTTGGCTGAGCAATGTTATCACAGAAAATGAGGCTGCAGGTAGCAGACCTCCAGGTTTCAAGTCTCTTGCCCTAGGAGACACAGAACGCAAGTGGCTACACTCACACAGTGGAGGCTGGAGAGCACAGGGAGCGACTAGATGTTTCAAGGAACAGTATTGATTTATCCTTTGCCTCTTCCTTGCACCTGAAGCACGTCTGCAAATCAAAATGAAAGTGAGTGAACAGTAAAGATGTAATCTGGACCTGCAATGTAGCCAGTTTCCATGGCAATAACATTGAAAAAGAAATAGATTCTTTGAAGATTAGCAACCCAAAGATGATGTTGAATAGCCTGTGCTGTCATCCAGACTAGGAAATTAAAGCTAATCTGTTTGTGATGAGCAGACATAGCATATGACATTCCTTGATCGTTTGGATGAGCATCACCATTATGCTTGTTCTCCTGTGGACAGTTCTTAGTGGGGATTGTGAAATGCCATTGGATCCCAGTGCAAAAGCGGTGCCAATCTTTTTTCAAACCTAATGCACGAGTTTTTTCTCCAGAGATTTCATAATGAAGAAAAGAGCTAAGTGCTGTTCCTCTTTTTTCGTCTTCATAAAAGAAAGCTGACTTCCAGTCACCCAAAGACAGGGGCAGAGGGAGCAACATTACAGAGCCCAAAGTCAAGTGCATAGCCCAGAACTGTTTGACCAGTAGGTCAGCACTCAGGCAGAGGTGCTCCCACTCTGGACCCTTTCAGAGAGCACAAGTTGGTGAAAGTCCCCCTGAATGGATTCAACAGATTTTGGCACAGATCTATGTAGAAGAGATACAAAATATTGACATTTACCTTAACATTTTTATGGGGAAAAGAGAGGAGCATTAGGCCAAGCAGGGAAAAGTAGTGCTCCCTTGGACTTTCCAGTCCTTTCACACATCTGCTGCAGACCATCCGAACTGAGCCTCCTCCTGGGAGGGCACACGGCATGGGAAGGGTCTCTGAAAACTCGCCGAGCACAAGCAGCCCAGGCAGGACTAAGCCAGACCAGCCCGTTCCCACCACCCAGACAGCACAGACACTGTTTTACTCAGAACTACCCAACATTGTTTCAAAGCTGGTTGCTGTATCAGTCTCCCACACAGTGACAAACAATAGCCCTGCTATTAATCTTCCTTTTACGCATTTGGTGCACAACAACTGCCCTTGGCTGATTGTGGGATAAAAAGCTGTAACTATTATCAAATAACAGATTGTTCTAAAGCAGCTTGAAGGGAATGAGGACTTTCAGATCTTGCACTATGTAGACAAGATACGAGTGTTACTACCTCTCTTTAAACTGATCTGCTTTCACTCCCTTTAGATAGGCGTATTTTAGTATTCTCTTTTTGCCCAGTATTATGATCTCAATAATCTATTTTTTTCTCAAATTTAGGACAGTATTAATGCTGATACTGTTCCAGCTCTTAGTACTGAAAAAGTATCAGATGCATCTCATTTCTCCCCAGTAAGTAGGGGAATAACTTGCAGAAAGAAACGAATGGGAGGAAGAGACCCAGATGTCATACATTTATTAACAGGTTGGATGGCAAAACAGCTTGTTACATTTTTCTATTCTGAATAAATGTCTAAAGCATTACGGAGATATTCAGAGCACAGTTTTAAGAGGACAGAGAGCATTACAAAATTTAAGGTGGGAGGTGACAGGAATTTGAACAGAAGCATTCCCTTTTCTGTACTACCATTACCATGGAAAACCAGGCACTCTGCCATCTGTTATGATGCCCTGTGGAACCTTACTTCCAGAAGATTTTATTCTGATTGCATAATGTTGATTATGTAGATTAAAAATGAGGAAATGACTAAAATAAATAAACTAAAACTAAAAACAAAATATTTGAACTCTCTTAGAAAGTTCCCAACCTTCAAATGTATTAATTAAGCATGGATTCTGTCATCTAAAACCATCTGGAATCCATGAGAACTTCTCATCTGATTTAAACAACTTTGGGTCTGGCCTCAGTGGTAGTATACAAAATATGTAAAGCATCAGTGCCAATACATATCCTTATTAAATTATCATCATCAAATGATATTTAATATGCAGAATCACGGTCAGATTGCAGTACAGCTTGGCTCTGGTAAGTGCCCCAGTCCAACACTTTTCATTCAACCAGTGTGCAATTTGCTGGCAGCTTAGCTGTGACTCTGCTTCCCTGAAGCGAAAATCAAATCCTCCCTCATCTGTTGCTGACGCCACAAAACACGTGTTCTGCATGACTTCTTTTCTCCCCCCACTCTCCCTTCCCAGGTCAAGAGCAACCCGGCCTGAAAATCCATGCTTTTGAAAATAGCTACTCACAGAAATACAGCAAACCCTGCTTTCCCAAGGGGTCTCTCGCAGGGCAGAAATCTCTTTCCCGCACTGCAAATCACACCTTCAAGCAGAACTAGAGGAAAACAAACACCATATTGTGGCATCTCCTGTCACCAAGAGCTGTTGTACATTCCAGACCAGAAGAAAACTGCACTGACAGTGTACCGAGTCCCGAGTTATCTGCTGAACTGAGATCTCCGTAAGTATCTCTAATGAAGCACCGTTAGACCTGACAGGTCCTAAACTCAGCATCTTCACTTGCAGCAACAGCAAGGTCCTAAAATGACCCTTTGTGTGGGAAATAGCTATGCCCTCCTAACCCTAAAATACAGTGAAGGAGTGTGCCATGACTCCACAGATTCAGCTGCACTGAGGTTTTCAGAGATCAAAGGCTGATCACATTAAGCAGAGCATAGATCGCTACTAAACTGAAAGACCAGAAATAGAGGGCCTCACCCACAGCATACGGACTCACCCACAGCATACGCAGTCTCAAAGCACCTTTGCTTACCACAGTAATGCTTCTAAAATGATGTGAATGTGACTAGTCAGGCACCTAAATGAAGTGCTCCAGCAGTGAAACCTGTCACCACAGGCTCTCGGCATAGGAACAGAAAGGCAGGAGATTGCTCCATGCAGCAGTTCTGAGCACCCAACTTTTGATTCCAGCTACAAGGAGGTTTTAGAGGTGGTTGTCCACAAAGAATGGGGGGGGGGGGGGCAGCCCAGCTAACCTGGGGGGGGGACTTGGGGG